>Ga0208375_1000207_pt1 | contig 94896 bp, 93 predicted proteins | sample RifOxyD1_FD_184038 | JGI IMG/M metagenome (GOLD analysis project Ga0208375, IMG submission 184038) | Soil microbial communities from Rifle, Colorado - Rifle Oxygen_injection D1 (SPAdes) | ecosystem: Environmental > Terrestrial > Deep subsurface > Rock core/Sediment | place: Rifle, Colorado... | reverse complement strand
TGTGAATATATTTTTAATGTCTTTCATAATATGACTTTATTGTTTTAATCATTATTAACTTTATGGTCAAATTTAAAATTTAGCTGTTTCATTCTTATATATTAAAGGCTATTAAAAGACATTTTTAAGGGTTTCTTGACCCCATAAAGCACTCAGTCAGTTTAATAAATGAAATAAAATACCGAAAAATATTTAAGGCTATTATTAATAAAATAATATATGGTGGAAAATGATATTAACAAAATTAGTCCCTTATAACGATATAAAAAAACAATTGGATAAAAAAAATAAGATTGGTATTGTCTCCTGCAATAGTTGTGCAAAGATATGTGGAACTGGTGGAGAAAAAGAGATGGTCAAGCTATCAGAAAGATTGAAGAAAGAAAAATATTCTGTTGTTGATACTGATTTAATCGGCGCGCCATGTATGATTAACCAGCTGAAAAAAGACGAATTGAAAGGAGATACAACCATTGTCTTAGCTTGTGTATCTGGGATCTATAATCTCAAAAAAATATTTCCAAAGAAAAAGATAATTCCTGGGTTAAAAACAATCGGTTTAGCCGCAATTGATAAAAACAACAAACCCCGGCTAATTAAAAGATTGGAGGACTAAAATAACCTATCCTTCAAAATGCAAACATTAAGAATTTTTGCCCTATTTCTGATAACCTTGATGATTGGATTAAATGGGGTTTTGGCAGATGGCCAGGATGCCCAAAATGATATCCATTTGCATCTTTTTTATGGTCAAGGATGCCCACATTGTTCACAATTAAGACTATTTCTTGATAAAATAGAACCATCCTATCCTCGCCTAATAATTCATGAGCATGAAGTTTATTCAGATGATGAGGGCAGGGAATTATTTGAACAGGTGTCTAAAGCATTTAATGTTCCGATAGAGGGTGTGCCTACAATTTTCATTGATGATAAGGTCATCGTTGGATTTAGTAGCTCATTAGCCAAATCAATCGAATTAGAAATTCAGAATTGTTTAACAGCATATTGCGAAGATCCCGCCTCTAAGATATCAACAAATAATACTATAAAGGTAATAGGGGATAGCTCTCCAGCAGAAAATCCTGAAAAAACAGAATTTTCGCAAAGACTTACAATTCCAATTGTTATCTCTGCAGCAGTCGTAGATGCAATAAATCCCTGTGCATTTGCAGTATTAATCATTCTCATGACTGCAGCATTGTGCATTCGAAGCGATTGCTCCGCATCAAATAAGAAAAAAGCATTAAAGTTTGGTCTTGCATTCACGGCGGCAGTTTATATCTCATATTTCCTTGTGGGCTTAGGATTATTTTCGGTATTGCAAACCGCAGGTATAAGTCATATTTTTTACTACATAATCACCGCATTAGCAGTAGTTATTGGTTTATTAAATGTTAAAGATTATTTTTGGTATGGGAAAGGATTCCTTATGGAAGTGCCCTTAAGCTGGAGACCAGCCATGAAAAAAATTCTTAATAATGCCACTTCTCCCTTCGGAGCATTTATTGCCGGATTTGCTGTTTCATTATTCGAACTCCCCTGCACAGGGGGCCCATATATAGTCATTCTTGGACTGCTAGCAAAAGAGGTGACAAAAGAAATTGGAATATTATACTTATTATTATATAATTTAGTGTTTATATTGCCCTTAATTATACTATCTCTTATAATTTACAAAGGCATTTCAACTACAGAAAAACTAGAGCAGATAAGACAAGATAAAATCAAACTATTGCATCTTATTGCAGGATTAATAATGTTAGGGATAGCTACTGCAATGATACTCTCAATAATTTACGGCACAATTTAATAACCTCCCTTTAAGAAAATTATTGCTTTTATTGTTAATAATGCAGATAATTTAAATAATCTAGAAAACTCTCTTCTTTTTTATATCCCACTTAAAAATATTATAGATTACCTGTATTATTGAAAAATTTATTAATATAAAATTAAAAAATTATTTCTCAGACCTCAAAAGATTTAGCCCGCAGATTTATTTATTCATAATCTCTTTTGTGATTCAAAATAAGCTGAAATCTTTTTTTCACATGCCATTATTGCTCCAATAGGTGCAGTTTTGTAATCTTTTGAGCAAATAATTTCCTTTATGACATCTTCCCCAGCAGGGAGCGAAACACCTTGTAATGGTTTCAAAAGATAATCTGCAATCCTATTGCACTCAGGATTAAACTCTGCAAAGCTATCCTGCAAAATAGCCAATGAATCTATACCGTCTCTTATAAGCTCCATTTTATTTGCCTCCAAATAATTTAATACAAAAATAGTTTTATTTTACTTTTTAAATTTATCGGAAAGATAAGCCTCTGCGGGGAATTGAACCCCGGACCTCCACCTTACCAAGGTGGTGCTATACCGCTAAGCCACAGAGGCATTAGCCTTAATGAATGCCAAAATTATTTATAAAGGTTACTAAAAAGCACCGTTCAATTAATCCACAAACCATGTACATTGCATAATATTCTTGCTTTTATTCCATTTGTATCATTTATGCAAAATTCAACCTCCGGTTGTTCTCCTGGGAACAGTCTTCTCTGCATTATTACATTATCTCCTTTCATAATCTGTACAAGCTCTATCCAATGCTCTTCAGTCATAGGGTGGGGTATTGATCCAATTTTGACAAGCACATTTTTTCCTTTAATCTCAACAATGGGCACATGCTTTTCTTTGCCTTCATCTTTCAATGTTTTCTCTTTCAGTTTAACCATCTCCTCATTGCAGCAAATCAAAGTTCCATTTCCAGTTTCAATGACAGAAACTACATTACCACAAATCTCGCATTTGTAAATGCTATCTATATTATTCATTGCATTTCCTCCATTTTATTTCAAAATCTTTCCTGTTTTAGTATACCATAAGTAAAAATCTAACTCTGCAGCTGAAAGGCAAAGCTTTTTAGCTAAATCTTTAAATTTTTTTTCAATCTCAAAATAAATCTTTTTATTCAATGATTTTGGTTTATTTTCAAGCATTCCGGTCTCAAGCATAACATTAAGTATATGCCTATCTAAAATAGCATAGTCCTTATATCCTACATTCCGAAGAAAATGCGAAGCTTCTTTGTATCCCAGCCCCTTAACATTTTCAACAAGCCATTCTCTAGGTTCATCGCTCTCAAAAATTAATTTTTTTATTCCCTTAAACTTTCTTGCTTCTATTATATACCTAGCTTTATTATTATGAAACCGATGCTTATTTTTTCGTATAGTTGAGCTCAATTTGGAAAAAGGCAGATTAAAAAAGCCTTCAAATCCAAGTTCTTTTTGTATTTCAAGAGCAGTCTCTGCCTTAGAATTAGCGGTAAGTATGCAGAAGCAAAGTTCAGAGAACCATTCTTTTTCAGATAAGTTCTCAAAGCTCTTCAATCTAGAGTGAACTTCCCTGCCAACTTCGCGCTTTACATGGTTTACCGTTTTATTTAATTGCATATTTCGCATTCATCCGAAAAGCATAAGCATTCTGGCTGATAGAAATTATATGGGTGCTTGCACGAAGGGCATTCTTTAGGCGGCTCTTTTCCTCTATGAATATATCCGCATTGTGTGCACTTCCAGTTTATTTCATTTTTTCTTTTATACAAAGTACCCTCTTCAAGCATTTTTAATAATTTTTTATATCTCGCCTCATGATGTTCCTCAACTTCAGAAATTTCCTTGAAAAGTTTTGCAGCCTCTTTATTGCCCTCATTTTCTGCTTCTTTTTGCATCTTTGGGTACATCTGAGTATGCTCATAATTCTCACCTTCAATAGCATGTTTCAGATTAGTTTTTGTGTCATTTATCCCATTAAGCAGTTTGAACTCATTCTTTGCATGTTGCAATTCGTTTTCTGCAGTTTCCTGGAATATCTTCATTATATATATGAATCCCTCCTTCTCAGCAATTCTTGCAAAATAGGTATATTTATTCCGAGCTTGAGCTTCTCCTGCAAATGCAATCTTTAAGTTTTCTTCAGTTTTAGTCATTTCAAATCACCGTCCATAATCTTCTCACTGAAGTTTAATTAATTTATCTATTTTTTGGTTTCAACCCAAACTTTTATATATTCTTTTTTATAAATAAACCATTATGTTAATTTGTGGCATAGAAGAAGCAGGCCGTGGTCCAGTCATAGGCCCAATGGTAATGGCGGCAGTTTGCATGCATGAAAAGGATTTAAAATTAATACAAGATACAGGCGCAAAGGATTCAAAGCAGTTAACTCCAAGGAAGAGGGAAGAAATTTTCGAAAAGATAATAAAAACGGCTTATAGTTATAAGATAATCATCGTTTCTCCAAGAGAAATTGATGAGGCATTGGAATCTCCAAACCTTAACTTAAATTGGCTTGAAGCAATAACTTCCGCAAAATTAATCAATAGTCAAAATCCCGATTCAGTTATTTTAGATTGTCCATCGAATAATCTCCAGGCTTACAAAGAGTATTTAATGCAATTTTTGAACAATAAATCAATTCCCATAATAGCAGAGCATAAGGCCGATGAAAATTATCCCATTGTTGGCGCAGCCTCGATTTTGGCTAAAGTCACAAGAGACAAAGAAATAGAAAAGTTAAGAAACAAGATAAAAATCGATTTTGGTTCAGGCTATCCTGCAGACCCAAAGACAAACAAGTTTTTGAAAGAAAATTATAATAAATTTCCAGAAATTTTCAGAAAATCCTGGTCTTCATATAAAAAAGTTTTAAATCAGTCAAATTTAAGCCAATTCTAAGATTGCTTCATTATTCTTATCAGCATCATCTTTTCACTGGCTTCTTGAGCTCTGTCTGCAATTTCAGAAACAAAATGCCCTAGTTGCCCAACAGCCATTATCATCAGCGCATCTCTTTTGATTTTGAAATACATTGTCTCAAAAAGTTCTTTCTGCCATGAATCTGCCTCGCTTTCAATCTTCCTCATGTTGACTATCTCTTTATCTATGTCCTTATTGTAATCAGTCAAGGCAATAAATGTTTTCTGTAACTGATCAACAGATTCGCACGATTTATCAATTAATTTTCCAAGAATCACCCAAATCGATTTTGGTAATTTAAAAATTTTAAGATACCCAAACATACTTGCTGCATTTTGGATTTCATTGCACACTACATCATTAATTAGTATTAGATCATAAAGATTTCTTCTCATTGTCGGCAAAAATGCACCCTCATGAAGCTTGATAGTTATCTTTTTCTTCAGCTGATCTGCATCTCTTTCAAGTTCAAAAACATCTTTTATTTTCCCAGCAACAGCATCAAACTTGCCTTTGAACGCAAGTTCATATATTTCTGCTAGGACACATTTTGTATTACTGACAATCTTAAGATGTTCTGTCAATAAATCAATTATTTCCTGCTCTTTAGTTTTCCTTCCAAAGCCCATAAAACTTAATATTCTAAATGCCATCTTATACTCCTTCTGTTGTTTATTTAATATTTAAACTTTGCCTTCAAAATATCAATTTCATTATCATCAAACTAATAACTCCTGCTGCTGCTCCGCCTATAGGAGTAATTATCCATCCTTGTAATATCCGAAATATCTCGCTTCTATCCACCATAGCTAATCCCTTCACTAATCCTGTTCCTATCACTCCCCCGACGATTGCATGTGAGCTTGAGGCAGGTATATTAAACATTGTAAGCAAATAAAGAGTTATTCCTGCGCCAAATTGCGCGCAGAATGCCATTCTTTCGTCAAGCTCGGTTATTCCACTGCCAACAGTTGCCATTACTCTTCTGCCAAAGGTCATAGATCCAACGCCTAAAGCAATTCCACCAAACAATGCCCCTATGAATGGTATCCAAATCCCTTTTTGTACTATCAATCCCACAGAATTGCCGATATTATTTGCGCCAAGTGAATATGCCATGAACATTCCACTAAGCAGTATCAGCCACCTTAACTTTTTTTCAATGAAAAGAAACTTACCTCTGCCAAAAAAGAATGAAAGAATTAAATAGCCCATTATAGCTAAAAAAATCGCGATAAACGGGGTTGCAATCCATGAAAAAAATATCTGCCTAAGCATTCCCCAATTTATAGTCAAATTATTAAAAAGACCCACTCCTACTATTGCCCCAATTACGGTTTGTGTTGTCGATACAGGGAGTCCCTTAAATGTAAAATATGTAATTAATAAGGCTGCACCAAATAATCCTGCAACAATATCAATCCCTTCAAAGAGGTTAGCATTTACAATCCCATTGCCAACTGTACTAATGTTATTATATCCTTGCATTACAGCGCCAATCAGCGCAAATATTGCCACAAGCAAAGTTGCAGGACCATATGAAATTATTCCTGCCCCAACTGTTGTTCCAAAGCAATTTGCAGAATGATTTGCTCCAATATTCCATCCAATATATAAGGCTACGAAAATAAGCGCCAAAGTCAAAAAATCCATTATCTAATTGTAGACCTCATTAAGTATATAAAATTTATTCAAGATGATTCGCACAATTTATCACTTCGATTGAAAAACCCTTGTTGTTATGTCTTACAACAGACACAGCAGTGTTAACATGAGGCAAATATTCCCTTATTTTATCAATGCTATTACCTGAAAAATAGGTAAGCAAGCATCCAATTGGTCCCCCATGAGAAACTATCAGTACAGTTTCATCCTTATGCTTAAACATTATTTCATCTAAAAATCCAACAACTTTTTCATTAACTTCAGATAAAGCCCTGCTAATTTGATAATCCCAGTAAGTTTCATTTCCAACATATTCTTTGATTAAATTTGAATAAATTCCTTCGAATATACCTACATCCATTTCTCTCAAGGCCATAGTTTTTGCATGAGGTGCTTTCTTATGAAATTTTAATATTTCTTCCGCAGTATTAACTGCCCGAATAAGATCGCTTGAATAAGCTACATCAATCTTTTCATTTCTTAGTCTTTCAGCAACTTTTATGGCTTGTTGTCTGCCTTTGTCGCTCAAAATTGCATCCCAATGCCCTTGATGTACTTTCAGAGAATTAAGGTAGGTTTCGCCATGCCTTACAAGAATAAGCTTCATACTCTTAGGTAGTTGCTTAAAATTAATAAATTTATGCCCGAACATGAAGTTCTACAATCAAAAACTTTATAAATGAAATTTCTCTCTTTATCATAGCATCAAAAGAGGTTGAAATTTTGACGAAGATAACTAAAATAGAGTGTAGGAATTTTAAATCCTTTGCTGATAAAACTGAAATACTTTTCGGAGATAGATATAACACTATCATAGGTCCGAATGGTGCCGGTAAAAGTAATGTCGTTGATTTGATATGCTTCGTTTTAGGTAAAAGTTCTGCTAAAGGTTTAAGAGCAGAAAAAAGTGCAAATTTGATTTTTAATGGGGGTAAGAAAAAAAATCCTGCTAAAGAAGCTCATGCAGCAATATTTTTTGATAATTCTGAAAAAGCATTTTCTTCCATAAAAGAAAAAGAGTTAAAGGTAACAAGAATCGTCAATCACAAAGGCAATAGCACATACAAAATAAATGATCAAACTGTCAACAGAAGAGAAGTTGTTGATCTATTAGCAACAGCAGGGATAGATCCAGACGGCCATAATATTATTCTTCAAGGGGACATAATTCATTTCATGGAAATGAAATCTGAAGAGAGGCGAGGCTTAATTGAGGGCATCGCAGGCATTTCAATTTATGAGGAAAAAAAGCAGCAATCAATGAATGAACTGCAAAAAGTTGATGAAAGATTGAATGAAGCAGATATAATCCTGCATGAACGTGAAGCCAATTTAAGAGAATTAAAGAAAGAGCGCGATCAAGCCATTAAATACAAAGAATTGGAAGAAAACGTAAAAAGAAATAAGGCCACACACATTTATTTGAATATAAAAGAGAAAGAGAAAAAGATAGATGAAATCCACTCAAGCATTTCTGAGCATGAAAATTCAATAAAAAAGATTAAAGAAGATACAAATGAAGTAAATGAAAAGATAAAAGCAAGCGAAGAAAAAATAAAAGAAATCAATGAACGGATTGAAAACAGCGGAGAGATAAAGCAGAAGCAGGTTGCCGCAGAAATCCAGGAATCCAAGATTGATTTAGCCAGAGTTGATTCTCGCATTAAGGTCTGTAAAAATGAGATTGAACGAATCGAAAACGGCAAGAATGAATTAGATTTAAATATCAAAGATTTAGACGGTAAAATAGAAGGAATTAATAGTTTTATAAAGAATACAAAAAAAGAAGTTCAAGATCTAAAGGATAAAGAATCAAAAATAAATTCTGAAATCACTAAGATAAAGAAAAATTCAGGCATTGCAGATATTGAAGAAAAGGATAGTCAATTAAAAAATATTGAAAAGGCATTAGACGAATCAATAGTTCGACTTCAAGAAGCAATAAATAAAAAAGAAAATATTCTTAGAAATAAAGAAAGAAATGATTACGAGTTAAAAAACCTTAAAGAAAAATTAATAGAAATTACAGATTTAGAAAAAAAGAACAAAGAAAAAGTCGAAAAGATAAAGTCATTGAAAACAGAATTCAAAACATTAGCCATGGATTTAAGCAAGGCCATAAGCGAAAATACGGTTTATTCTGCGCAGCTCTCAAACGCCAGGCAAAGCCTCTCTCAGAAGAATGAAGAGTTGACGAAGACAAAATATCGTTCGAATATTTTTCAAGATTTCACCAGCCAGGATATGGCATTAAAGAAGCTCATAGATACAAACCAGAAAGGGGTTCATGGTTTAGTTCGCGATTTGGCAACTGTAGAAGGTAAATACAAAACAGCCCTTTCAGTAGCTGCCGGAGCAAAATTAAACAGCTTGGTTGTCGATACAGATGTAACTGCAGAACGTTGCATAAAATACTTAAGAGAAAGCAAATTAGGCGTTGTCACATTCATCCCATTAAATAAGATCCGAGCAAGGGTAATTGAAGATTCAGTAAAAGATATAAAGAAGTCTGAAGGCGTTGTAGACTTTGCATCAAATCTCATATCTTATAATAAAAAATATGACTCTGTATTTTCCTACGTTTTCGGCAACACTTTAATTGTCAATGATATTAACATAGCTAGAAGAATAGGCATAGGCCGTGCAAGAATGGTTACGCTGCAGGGAGATCTAGTAGAAACAAGCGGTGCGATGATTGGCGGTTTCAGACGCCAAGAAACCATGCTCAGCTTTAAAGAAAAAGAGATTGATTCTTCTCTAGATAGCCTTGGCAAAGAAACAGAAAGGCTTGGAAAATTGATTTCTTCATTAGAAGAGAAAAAATCAGACAATGAAGAAAAAATTATAAGGTTAAGAGAGCGCAAAGCAATAGTGGAAAATCAGATTACCACATTAGAGCACGAATCAGGATTAAAGATAGATTCAAACGAAATTGAATCAAAAATAAAAGAAATATCTTCAAGAAGCTATGAAAAAGAGATCAAAGAACTTACAAAACAGCATCTTGATTTCGAGAAGGATATCAATATTATGAAAGAGAAGCGTTCTTCGCTACAGAGTCAGATTAATAGCGCAATAAACCCAAAATTAAATCAGCAGCTCGAACTTTTAGAGAAAGAGAAGATAAGCATCAAAGAAGAAGTCTCTAAGAAAGAGGCTTATGTTGCATCAAGGCACAACGAACTTATGAATATTCATGAGCCTGAAAAGCAGAAAATTTTTGGTATAATGGAGTCGGCAAAATCTGAAAAAGAGAAATTTAAGCAGGAAATTCAGACCCTATCAGAAAAGATTAAATCATTAAATTCAGCAGTACGGGATAAAGAATCTGAGCAAAAAAAATTCTATGGAGAATATAAGACTTTATTTGAAAAGCGCGACAAAATCAATGAGCAAGTTCAGGGTCTTGAGAAGCGAATAATAAGAAATGAAGAGCGTTTGAAGAGCACAGAAGAGCGTTTGAATAATTTATCAATAGATCGCGCAAAAATAATCGGTGAAAAAGAAGGTTTGGATCATGAATTCAAGGAATATAAGGAAATTCAATTGAGGCGTGGAATAGCAATACTTGAACTTGCTGCAGAAATCAAAAGCTTTGAAGACATGATTAAAAGGATGGGTAACGTTAATCTTCGCGCCTTAGAAGTTTATGAAAGATTAGAAACTGAATATTTGCAATTACTTGAAAAAGCAGACAAGCTAAAAGCCGAAAAGCAGGACGTTTTAAATTTAATTTTCGAAATTGATAATCAGAAAAAAGATGAGTTTATGAAGACATTTAATAGGATTCAGAAAAACTTCCAAGACATTTTTAATAAGCTTTCTAGCAAAGGCGAAGCATTATTAGAAGTTGAAAATCCGGAAGATCCATTTTCAGCAGGAGTCGATATTAAGGTAAGAATTATCAGCAACAAATTCTTAGATATTAAATCCTTATCGGGTGGAGAAAAGACTATGGCTGCTCTAGCTTTTATATTTGCAATCCAAGAGCATAATCCTGCATCGTTTTACCTTATGGATGAAGTCGATGCAGCATTAGACAAAAGAAATTCAGAATTATTATCTAAGCTGATAGCAAAATATGCTGACAATGCGCAATACATAGTTATTTCTCATAACGATACGATAATCACAGAAGCCGATAAAATCTATGGTGTATCTATGCAGGAAGGCATCTCAAGGATAGTTAGTTTAAAAGTTTAAATTTATTCTGCTAATAACTTTTTTACCTTATGTTCCTTCGCTTTTAAGCAAAGTGAATCTTTTGATTTTTTAAATTTATTATAAATCCAAGGAAAAATCCTTAATGATTCTCCATAAAGTGAGGCGTTAGGATTACTTAGATCTATATTTTTGCAAAACCCAATAACCATATAACACCAAACCGTTGTTCCAAAGGCAACATAAAATCTATCGGGACGAAGACCCATCTCACTAATTAAGTATGCTGTTCCAAATGAATACGCAACAATATTAATTATGGTATTTGAAACGACTGCATTCTTAATAGAATACCCTTCAAATCTTTCTTCAAGTTTTTTCTGCCATGGTATCGGTAAAGCCCCAGCAAAAGGTTGCAACAAAGCCAATTCAAGAGAATATCCAATACTTTTTCCAACAGATTTGGAAAATAAATAAGAAGTTATATCTTTTAATCCTATTTTTACCTCTTTATTTTCAATTTCATTAAAAACTTCACGAATAGATTCTGCAAGCAATTGTTTGTCTTGCTCAGTAATGTCTTGCCCAGACTCTAAAAGAACTTCAAGTACTTCTTTTTTTGAATATGAATTCAATGTTACTTCAGAATCAACATGAGCCTCACCTTCACCTAAAAGTCTAGTGGCATCATCTTTAACTTTTTGATTTATAGACTTTTCTTGAAAGATTTCATAAGCCTTACCAACAGCATATTCAAATCCTTTTTCATTCAATTTAAATCCACTCATTTTTAATCCTCAAAAATAAAAGTTAAAAGTTCTCAGTCTAAAAGTTTGATATCCTCCAAATCACCAATAATCTCTTTTAAACCAGCCTTAATTTTATTTTTTCTAAGCTTTTCTTTCTTACTTTTAATATAATTCTTAAAATATAATCCTGCTTCAATAGGTAAAGAAAGAAATAAACCAGGCAATGAACATCCCGGTCCTTTCGGCCTTATTTCTACTTCAAGAAAACACGTTATACTCCCCGTTATGAACCCAATAAGCATAGACCATGATATCTTCTCAACAGAAGTAGCTCCATCCGGAAATGGGATATAAGATTTTACAATATAAGCAGGTATAATTGCCCCAACCGAAACATTAAAAATCGAAGCAATACGACTAGCTTCTTTCCAATCATACCACTCGATATATTTTGATAACCTATCCTGCAAATTATCAGTAAGCTGCCCTAGGACAATATAAGCAGATTTAATTGCACCCTTTTTTAATGCATACTTAAACAAATCCACATTTGAAACTTGTACATCTATTTCACCATTTTCCAACTTATCATAAAGCCGAGACAAAACCTTATCAGCAATAGATTCATCATAATTTTCTTCATTAACATCTTTCAAAACACCTTTAATATAATCACTCAAAGACTCTTTAGAACCAAACGTGGTAGGTTGAATATAATTCATAACCTGAGTTTCAAGATCATCAGCAGAACGTTCCCTAATTTGTTTTTCTCTTTCGAGATCATACATCTCAACAGATTTTTTCAAAATTCCAAACAACATATCATCATTCATTTTTAATCCTCAAAAATAAAATAAAAAAATTAAGGGAGGAATTCTCCACTTAGTAATAAGTTTGGCCTTCAGCGCTTGAAGGGCCTAGAGGTTCATCATTTTCGTTGCTTTTCCATCTAGAAATGCCAACGATAATGCCTAAAACAACAAGAATCAAAACCAAAACTGCAAATGCAATTTGCAATCCTGTCTTCAATCCTGCATAGTTGCTTTCCTCAACCTGCTCAACAGTTGCGAACAAGTTCATTTCTTTAACTATATTGACACCATCATTCACTCTTAATGTGAACATGTGATCGCCTTCAATGGCTTCTTTGTCAACAGCTATTGAAACTAATATTTCCGCTGAGCTTCCAGGAGTTACAGTAACGAAGCTTGGTTGCAATTTATAAGTTGCCCAAGTTTCTATTCCATCAACTTCAACAGAGTAAAGTTGTGAAGTTTCGCCGATATTGGCAAAAACTACCTTGTATACTGCGCTCTCTCCAGCCTTGACATTTGCAGAGTTTGTATCAACTCTTACAAAGCCGTCGACCTTTTGCTGAACTACCTTGCCTTCAACGTGTATCATTTGAGTTGCTGTTTCAGTTGTGTGGCCTCTGTTGTATGTTACTTTAGTAACAACTTCATAGTCCCCAGTCTTCGCATCCTCAGGAATTACCAAGTACAATTCATTGTTTGAACTTGAATCTTCGCCGCCATGATGTTTATCATAGTCGTCTTCAGGTGCTAATTCATCAATGTAATTTCTTGCTGCAATTCCTAATTCTGGAATCTGAACTTCAACCTTTATGTTCTCTTCAACCTTCTGGCCCATATTCTGCACTCTTACAGAAGCGAATATTGGTTTTCCAGCTTGTATTGAAGTATCTGGTCTCAAGATTGTATCTAAGATGCTTATGTAATGCCTTGTCCTGTCGACAAACAATCCATAAGTTATCTCGTTTTCATCTTCGTCATCGAAGACTTCAACATGCAACTTGTAATTATTATCCTCAACATCCATATCTTCAGGTATAACAAAACTTAATGTTTTCTTATAACTTACTCCAGGATTTATCTCAAACATGGATGATATGTCTTCAACTCGATCATACTCGTATCCGCCTATCCAAGCTTTCACTTGAACATCCTTTACTGCGTTACCTAGTACGATTACCTGTATTTCTACCTCACTTCCAGCTTCCAAAGAAACTGTACCGTCATTTGTAACATCAACACCGTCTATCTTAACTTGTGTTATTGAATAGTCCGGAGATGTTGAAACAACATTAGCGGCAGAAACACTTGTTATTCCAAGCACTAGTAAAACTAATGCAACGAATAAACCACAAATGCTTTTTGTTTTCATCTTATTTTTCCTCCCTTAAGATTATTATCTGCCTCTTTTTGTTATCATTCAGCTATAGCCGAAATATATAAACTTAGCGGTAGTAAATTCTTTATAAGTGTTTCGGTTATTCCCTGAAATCATAAAGGTAAACATTACTATAAAGGGAATACGAAATATACCTATTATTCGTAGCCGTCACTCTAAAGACATTAAATCCATAGTCCTCAAAATCTCCATTTAAATCCAAATAAACTTCTTTCCAGAGCGTATCTTGAGGTGTTAATCTTACAGTGGTAGTTCTCATCAGTGTATTCTGCAGATTATTTATTCCTATCTCTACTGTCTGATCCATGTGCCCCGTATTTTCTATTTTTACATAAAATCTTAGTTCATTGCCATTCTGATAATAATCTGTAGCCCTAATAAAGAACTCTTCATTATCTGCATATACCACATCTTCTTCAGTATTATCATGTACACTTTGACATCCAGGATCCTGCATATCTATCAGACCATCTCCGTCATTATCCAAACCGTCTTCACATGCATGAATTATTGTATCATTGATATCCTGCTCTGAATTATCCTTAGAGGAGGTACATCCAGGGTCTAAAGGATAGTCTATCTTGCCGTCTCCATCATTATCAAGGTTATCTGAGCATTGGTAAACTGCGTTATTTTCATCATTATCATTTGCATTTTCACAGCCAGGATCATTGGGATAATCTATTAGGCCATCTCCATCATTATCAAGGTTATCTGAGCATTGTGAGACAAAATTGTACTCATCATTGTCTATTAAACTTAAACAGCCCGGATCATTAGGATAATCAATCAAGCCATCTCCATCATTATCAAGGTTATCTGAGCATTGGTAAACAGGTGGATTATTATTTGTTTCATCGTCATCCAACGCACTATAACATCCAGGATCATTAGGATAATCAATCAAGCCATCTCCATCATTATCAAGGTTATCTGAGCATTGGTAAACAGGCGGATTATTATTTGTTTCATCGTCATCATACGGATTTGAGCAGCCAGGATCATTAGGATAATCAATCAAGCCATCTCCATCATTATCAAGGTTATCTGAGCATTGATATGAAGTTGAATTTCCATCATCAACATTAATCCAAACAGTTGCTGAATCTGATGCTAAATCATTGTCAAAAACCGTTAAAGTAGCCTGATAAATTCCAATATTATCATACTCATGTTCTACATTTTTTCCAAACCAAATGCTTCCATCTCCAAAAGACCAAAAGTAAAACATTATTTGACCATCTAAATCATACGAAAATGAACCATCAAACTCGACGTTAAATGGTTCAATTCCAGTATTTCCTGGCTCAATTTGTATTATTGCAACAGGCAGTAAATTATTCGAAGTTCCATTGTCCAATACTGTTACTATAAAGGTATCCTCAGACATTAATTGTCCATCAGAAACCTGAACTTTTATCTGTGTTATTCCAACTTGCTGTGGAATTCCAAACACAAGTAAATTTCCATTTTGAATAGTTGCACTAACAATCTCCGGATGAGTATTATCTAGAATTGTGAAAGTAAGCTCTGAATCTTGCTGCTCATTATCGCTGGCAAAATAATCTAATAGTATTGAATTCATAGGCTGGTCAACAATAGCAACCTGATCTGGAATATCAATATGCGGGGGAGTATTAAAACCAGGATTAACTCCATTTATTACTCTGATAAAAGCCCATGCGCCTAATCCCTGATAACCTGTGGCAGTGAAATCAACCTGATAATATCCAGTGTACTGCGGATCATAATTCCAGCATTGCTGCTTGACTTGTCCAGGCATTAAAACAATTGATTCTTTGTTTATTATATCTCTAAGTATCTGAGGTTCATTATAATCCCAGACATTGTTTGCCAAAGTCCATTCATCAATTGCAGGAAAACCTGAAGAAACATCAATTCCATTGCTCGTAGTTAATGAAAAGAAATAAGCCCTAGGCCTTAGGTTTATAGCATAATTATTTTCGTTTTTGTAGTCAACACAGATGTTTGCATTTTCAATATTAATATTGTAAGCGGCAGTTGGAACTTTATACCCGTATGGGGATGAAATCTCCACACCTTGCGCAGAGCTACCATCTCCTGCATCTACTGCTAATACGGCAAACATCAATACAATTACCAGCAAAAATAGTTTATGTAACATTTCTTTGCTGTCAAGTAACAACTAATATTTAAAGCTTTCGAAAGTTGCCACTATAAAGTTTAGACAATACTGAAAATCCCTAAATTAACAACTCCGGTAGATTAGCTGCAGATTTAATAATTCTCCAAGGTCTCTGTTTTTTAAGTTCTTTTTGACCATGTACTGTGCCTGTTAAAACGCCTATTGGTCTTGCTCTTGCTCTCTTCCCTGCCTTAATATCGTATATAGTATCTCCTACCATATAATCTGCTTTCAAATGCAATATTTTTTCAGCCTTCTTTATCTCTTCAGGATTTGGCTTCCCATCGTGAACCTCATCGCCGCCAATTATAACATCAAAAAGCTTAAAGTCTATTTTAGCCCCTTTGAGGAGGGCCATAACTTCCCTATGGCTTGAATTTGAAAGCAATGCCAAATTATAATGTTTTTTTAGTTTAATCAATGCATTTTTTACACCAGGAAACGCCTTAGCATATTTGTGTGTTTTCTTAACAACTAAAGTTCTGTGTTCTTCAACGATCGTAGGAATAATCTTTTTGGGATAACCTAATCGTTCCAAGATTATATGTAAAGGCAACCCAAATAATTTCAAGAATTCCTCATTTGAATGGTCTTTCAGCCTATATTTTTTTAAGGTGGCATGTATAGCAGTCAAATGAACCTTATCGGAATAAATTAAAGTCCCATCAAGATCAAAGCAAATAAGCCTCATTTTTTATAAGTTTCCTCGCTCTTTTAGCATATTTTTTAGGTTTGAAGATGCCCTGTTCGCATACAATTCCTTTTATAAACTTAAATGGTACAGCATCAAAGGCAGGATTCATAATCTTTACCTTCTTCGGCGGTCTTTCCCAAATCTCTTTAATATCTCTAAATTCCATTTCCGTTTTTCTGTCATAATCATATTTCAGCAGAGAAGTAACATGGTAAACTGGCTTTCTGTAATAATGCGCTATCATGGCAATATTCATACTCCCTATTTTATTAAATACTACTTTCCTTACCGCTCCTTCTACGGAGTCCGCTCCAAGCAAGACTAAATCACATTCTTTCAGATATGTCTCTGCAGCAGAATCGACAAAATGTATGGTCTTTATTCCAAAATTAGTGAGTTCTTTAGCCGTCATTCTTCCTTGAAATCTCGGCCTTGATTCAGTGCAGTAAACAGTAATATTTTTCTTTTTAACTTCTTTCAAAACGGCAATCACAGAACCAGAATGGCAGTGCGTAAATATTTTGGAATTATTTCTTATTAACTTAGCCCCATTAATAGCAATTCTTTTCTTCATCTCTTTCATATAATGCACTGCAACAGGAAAATTCTTCTTTGGATCCTTAGTCACAAAACGAACCAAGTTCCTTAGGGCTGGTTCAGTAGGTCTTAATTTCAATATTTCGTTGGGTCTATTCTTCTTAGTTAACGCAAGAATTCCCGCCAAAGCAACCCTATTTGCCCCCTGAATCTCTAAGTTCTTAATCTTTCTCTTTATTTCATTAAAATTCATATACTTAATAATATTAAAAGAAATTTATAAGCTTTGTTATTTTAAAGTGAAACTATACTCACTCCAGCAGTGACTTCTTATTGATCTTACTTTTTACTTTATTTATTTCTTCATCTAGCTTATTCAGTTGTTTATTTATTTTATTTAAAGAGATATTGCCCGACCTATTAATCGCTCGGGGTTCAGGTATTTCCATATTAATTTCATTTTTTTCAACAATTTTTTTTGATGGTGCTAATTTCATCTTTTTCTGATCTGCAACTTCTTCCCATGAAGGCAACTCCTCAGGTGCTCCATTATTAATAATGTCCATTTTATTTCCTCCAAACTTCATATAATTAACTACAATTAACATAATTCTCTTTAGTATATAAATCTTTTTTTATAAATTCAGCAAAACCTTTTTAAATTGCTCTAAACCCTAAATTCACTATGTTAAGAAAACTAATACTTACAGTAATGGGTCATGTAGATCATGGAAAAACATCTATACTAGATTTTATTAGAAAGACCTCTGTTTTCAAAGGTGAAGCAGGAGGTATAACCCAGATGATTAGCTCTTCGGTATTATCTTTAAATCAAATTAAAGAAGTCTGCGGCAAACTTTTAGAAAATAAAAATATTACTATTCCCGGTCTAATAGCAATAGACACACCAGGTCATGCTGCATTCTCTTCATTAAGAAAACGTGGAGGTTCTTTAGCAGATATCGCAATTTTAGTAATTGATATCAATGAAGGCATAAAGCCTCAGACGATAGAAAGTTTAAATATATTAAAACAGTCTAAAACCCCATTTATCATAGCGACAAATAAAATTGATTTGATAAACGGATGGCATTCAAATAAAAATTCATTTATCTTAAAAAACATCGAATCACAAGGCCCTTCAGTTCAAACAAAATTGGATATGCAATTATACGAAATTGTTGGGAGATTGCATGAGGAGGGATTCCCATCAGAAAGATTTGATAGAATTGATGATTATACAAAATCCATAGCAATCGTTCCGTGTTCAGCTTTAACCGGTGAAGGTCTTCCAGAATTATTAATGGTAGTCACGGGATTAGCTCAAAAATATTTAGAGCAGGATTTAGAATTCAATGCTAATTCTCCTGCAAAAGGTACGATTTTAGAAGTTCGTGAGCAGAAAGGAGTCGGCCAGGCAATTGATGCAATAATTTATGATGGACAAATTAAAGTCAATGATATCATTGTAATAGGGGGTATTGATGGGCCCATAGTTACAAAAATTCGAGGCTTGTTCGAGCAGGAAAAAAGCAAATTAAACTCTGTAAAAAAATCCACTGCTGCAGCAGCTATAAGAATTTCAGCACCAGACATTGATAAGGTTATTTCTGGTATGCCCTTCGTTGTAGCTATAAATATTGAAGAGGCTAAAATTCAAGTTCAAAAAGAAATTCAGGATATCACAATAGAAACAGAGAAAGATGGAGTTGTTATCAAAGCAGATAGTTTGGGTTCTTTAGAAGCGATGATTAATCTTCTTAAAGATAAAAAAATAACAATAAAACATGCTTCAATCGGCCATATTACTAAAAAAGACCTTTCATTAGCAGAATCAGCAAAAGATGAAACAAATAAAGTCGTTTTAGGTTTCAATGTCAATTCTCAAGATTTAAACCCTGAAGTTAAAATTATAACTCATGATATAATTTACAGAATAATTGAAGAGTACCTTAAATGGAGAGAATCAAAGCAAAAAGAATTAGAGACAATCAAATTAGAAAAATTACCAAAGCCATTTAAAATAAAAATATTAAAGGGGTGTATTTTTCGCCAGTCTAATCCAGCCGTTGTCGGCATCGAAGTCCTTGGTGGTACTATAATTGTAGGATCTCAGATAATGCTTGCCGATGGAAAAAGACTAACTGAAGTTAAATCGATGCAGGAAGACAAAGAAAATGTGCATGAGGCAAAGAAAGGCGCTCAATTAGCTATTTCACTTCCCAACATAACTTGTGGCCGCCAAATCGTAGAAAATCAAATTTTATATTCAGACATTAATGAAGAGGAATTCAGACAGTTAAAGGTAATGAAGAAATACCTTTCAAAAGATGATGTCGAAGTTCTTAAAGAAATAGCCAACATAAAAAGGCAAGACAATCCCGTCTGGGGCGCTTAAAAAAACAGAAATCTTTATAAAGGAATAACCAAAGATAATTACAAAGGTGTTACAATATGACTGAATTAAAAATTGTGATAAACGATACCAAGACAGGAAAAAGCTATGCAAAGACAGCAGAAGATGACAGCTTTTTAGGCCTCAGATTAGGTTCTAAGATTAAAGGCGATGTTATTGGTTTAGATGGCTATGAATTGGAAATTTCTGGTGGAAGTGATAATGCCGGTTTTCCTATGGTCAGAAAGGTCAACACAACAGCAAGAAAAAGAGTATTGCTTACATGCGGCCCTGGAATAAAGATAAAGACTAAAGGAGCTAAGATCCGAAAGTCAATCCGTGGCAGCATTATAGCTGACGATATCAAGCACTTAAATTTAAAAGTTATTAAGTATGGTTCTAAGAGTCTTGAAGAGTCTTTAGGCATAGCACCAAAAGAAGAGAAAAAAGAGTAAATTCTTTAATTATGTTTTTTTAATAAGCTATTTTTCTAGATAATAAATTAAAGTATAAATAAAGAAGAATAAAAAGAAAAAAAATTAATGCTTTCCGATGAAAAGCAATTTTATGAAATACAATGCGATTGCTATCAAAGCAATATCTCCAAGTATCCAAATTGTGCTTGACGATCCGGAGGTACCGTTTTTCAACTTGTCAAGCCAACTGGCCTTAGCTTCGTTTGCTTCAATATTCAATGCAGCTGCGTCAGTAAAGACAATCTTTCCGTCTTTTTTAGCCACAAAGTTTATGCTGAAAGTTCCTTCAACATCATCCTTTATTGCCATGTCGAAGTAGATTGTGCTTACCTGCCCCTTTGAGAGCACGACTGTTTTCATCTTAGGTGCCTGAAGAGTAAACTCATCTGTGTTAGCTGCCTCAACCGTAAATTCATTGAAGCCCAGCATATTGCTTGTAATCTTTACAGGTATGCTTACTCTCTTTCCAGCAACTGCAGAATATTCATCCTGCAAAACCTCAATTGTAGCATCGCCTAATATTACTGTGTTGTCTGCATCATCATCTACAACAACATCATCTTCAGTCTGTCCTTCAGCAAGTATTCTTACTTTCTTTGTGAAAGCTTCGCTGTTCTTGTCGCCATCATCGCAGTATGCGGTGAAAACAATTTCATATTCTCCAGCCTTTACATTACTTGGAATCTTGTAGCTGATTGAGGCAGTGTAATCATCACTATCGCCCGCTTTTTCAAGATCGAATGTATTGCTTTCAACAAGGGAATTCTCAATTCCAAGAATTTCCATTGTTACATATGAATCATCTTCATCTGAAGTGCCTATGTTAAGTACATCCACACTAGCAGACAACAATGAACCAACAGTTACTGCACTAGAAACCTTTACATCTTCAACAATCACCTGATGTTTGTTTCTTTCCAACTTTATTGGAATTTTAACATAAGAACAGTAGTCGCTTTCATCGCCTTCTTCATAAGCTTTTACATACATATAAAATGTATCGCTACTATCAAGGTCATAGTCAAATGGCACTTGAAGAGTCATATCAAAAGTTTCACGTTTACCTTCATCAATTGACAAACTATCAGATTCAACAGAGTCTCCGACCTGCTCATCCTGGTCTATGTTATAGATGAATGCTTCGACAATCACGCTGTCCATGTCTTCATCATTATCATTTCTTACTTCTGCACCAATATGAATTATTTCTCCAGGTCTGAACTTGTCTCCAGAATCAGGTTCATCGGTAGTCAATTTTAACTTGCCCATTATTCCGTCATCACAGATTTCAGGTTCAACTTCAATTCTCAAATTGAAGCTTTTTACTATTCCATTCAAGGTGACATTCACAGGTACAACATATGTGCCATATTCTACATTATCGGCAACATTAACAGTGAAAGTTATATCCTGAGTCAATCCGCCGTTAATTGAGAACGAAGTTGGTGCATGCGTTATTGTAATCTTATGTCCTTCTCCATCATCAACGCTTGTCTGATAATTTATTGCGGTAGGTGACAAAGGCACATTGCCTGTATTCACTATCGTTATTTTACCAGTAGCGCCGGTTGTATCAATCTGAGTTGAGATAGTTACATCTGAATCACTCAAAGTAAAGCTTACGTCTGGCAGTACAGTAACTAACAAATTGAAGCTGTCCGTATTGCTGGAATCAGCTGTATCGGTAACAGTCACAGTACTTGTATATACGCCCTGGGCAACATATTGCGGCACGTTCACTGTCAGTATCATTGCTTTTGTAGTTCCAGCAGTAACAACTGTACTTGAAGGCCAAGTTATGTATAGCCCGTTTGTAAAAGCAGTATTAGTAAATGAAACAACCATATCTGTAGCACCACTGTTTGCAACATTAAAGTTGGCAGCTATGCCACTACTATGGTTACCATTCACAGAAACACTTGCTTCAACAACATTTAGAGTGCCCACTGCGCTAGCCACGCCTGCAAAAGCAAGCATAACCAATGCCATTATAGCACCCAATAATATTTTTCTGATCATTTTTTTGGTACCCCCTATCAATATTATAGATAGTAGACTCCTTCGTGATAGGTCCCTATATTTAAAGGTTACGGTCTGAAATTAACATCAAGTAGTAAAAAACAGAAAAGAAAAGCTTTAATTACCGAAGCAGCATAACAAATCCATGGCCTTTAGCAAGCAATTAGCAATAATATATCCAAATAGGGAGTTCGGAGGAATCTATAGCCTAGGGCCCCTAATCCTCTTTAACATCGTGAACAAAATTCCCGGATGGAGATGCTCAAGGCAGTACCTTGACAGCAATAACTTAAAAGGAATAAATCTAATAGGCTTTACAATGCAGTATGAACTTGATTTTTACAATTTTGAGAAAATACTTCTAAAAAATAACATTTCATTGGAAAAATCCAGAAAAGAGATTATATTCGCAGGTGGTCCCTGCGTCAATACTAATACAAAACCAATGGAAAACTATATTGATTTCTTCATTTTAGGCAATGTTGAGAATGTAATTAGTAGTGTGTTAGAATTATATACTAACAATAAAGATGAATTTTTAAAAAATATCTCAAAAATCAAAGGGGTATATATTCCCGGTTTAAACAAAAAAATCGATAATTTCGACATTGATTTAGACAAGATAGAATATCCCATTTTACAACCATTTCCTGATAGAATAACAGAAGAGTTTGTATTCGGCAGAGTTTTTATGCTTGAAATTGAAAGAGGTTGTCCTTTTGCTTGCAAATTCTGCCTTATGAAAAAGTTTTATGATAAAGTTCATTATAGAAGTTTAGATAATATTAAACAGATAATAGATCAGGGAGTAAAAATAAACAAAGTAAATAAGATAATCATATATTCGCCTTCATTCACGCATCCAAAAAGGAAAGAAATATTAAAATACATTCTGTCTAAGGGATTAGAATTTTCTGTTCCATCATTAAAGGTAGAATATGTTGATAAAGAGCTTTTAGAATTAATTAAAAATGGTGGTCAAAAGACCTTAACTGTGGCCCCAGAGTGCAATGAACTTTTAAGAAAATCAATAGGAAAAGATATATCCGACGAAATATTCTTTAAATTTATAGATTATGCAAATTTTTACAATTTTAAAAAAATCAAATATTATATGATGATTGGTCTTCCTGAACAGACAGAAAAGGACTTAGGAGAATTAGTAGATTTCATAGAATTATCAAAGAAAAGATTCAAGGGGGAATTATACGTTTCTATCAATCCGTTCGTTCCTAAACCAGGCATGCAATTTGAAAACCATATATTTGATAAAAAATTAATCAAAAAGCAGCTTATGTTCTTGAAAAAACATCTTAAAGTCAAATTCAAAGTTGCAAATATCAATTTATCTCATAAAGAATGGCTTCTTGCTAATTCATCTGATTTCAGACAGATTTAGGGAATATTTTTATATACCCAAAATAAATCCATTTCAAATATGGATTATAAATTACTTGTTAAAAAAACAGGAATTCTACTACATTAAATTGAGTTAATTCCACTCATTGACCTAAAGTTATTTAAAGAATTAAATTAATAACGAATTAATGAAATATGAACATAAATTAGGTTTAAGAGTCATTTTAGCCTTAATCTTAATTTATCCTGTTTTCAATTTTATTATAACCCCATTAACCAAATATTTGGTATATTTCATTAGTCTCACTTTTTTCAGCATTTCATTAAATAACAACATTTTTCAGCTTGGAAATTATCACTTAGAATTCGTTAGCGCCTGTGCAGCAATTTCAGCATATTATCTAATCTTCATTTTAGTTATATTCACTAAAGATTTAAGTTTTAAAAATACATTTAAGATATTCTTCACCGGGGCTTTATTAATCCTTATAATGAATTTATTGAGAATAGAGTTAATGTTTTTTATTCTAACCAATTATAGTTCTAATCTTTTCGATAAGGTTCATCTTTTCTTCTGGGAAATTGTTTCAACACTATATGTTGCAGGAGTTTGGATATTCCTAGTCAAATACTACAAGATAAAAAGCATACCCTTCTATAGTGATCTAAAAAAACTGATTAAGCGATAAATTTGATTAAATCAGTCGGCCTATCAATAAAACCACAAGGATTCCTGCAGTATTAAGGGTAAAGGATAATAATACAAAGAGTCTTGTCGAAATTGAATGCGAAATAGCAAACAAAGAAACACCAATTTCATCAGGCAAGGGGGAAGCAATTATAAATCCTGCTAAGACTGGGATGAGATATCTTTTTAGTAAATGAGGAATTTTTTTATCAATTCGGTATATTGCCTTTTCTTTAGATAACCTTTCAATCTCATCCGAAAAAGAAAATCGAATAAATTTAAAGATTATCAAATCTCCCACCAATGCCCCAAAGCCTGAAATAAACCCGGCCAATAGAAGATTATATTGTCCAGATATTATCAGTAAAATTGCAGTGGCAGGCGCAGCTGTAAAACCATATGTAAAGAATATCCCTAATAAAAAAAGCCCAAAATATCCAGAAATAATTAAAAAGTTTTGAAATGGCAAAAAATCTCTTCCTGAAAATATTAAATAGGCAATAACAAATGTAATCCCAAGAAGAATCAGTTTAGGGTATTTTATTTGGGATAAAAATTTTCTCATAAAGTTATCATATTTCGAGGATTAATAAAATTTGCGGGTTAAATATCGATATTATCCTAAACTTCGGAAAAAGGGCAGATTAATGAAAAAATTTAAAAAGTAATAAAGCCACATTATCTCCAGAGGAGGTGGAATATGGTAGAAACACAACTAATGGTATTGTTTGCCGTTCTAGGCTCTCTTATAGGAATAATGTACGCTTTAAGAAGAATCTTTGGAATGGAGAGATCAATTTTAAGAATGGAAGAAGTTATTCTAAAAATAGAAAAACTTCAGGTAAAGAAAAAGAAAAGATGATTTTTTATTTATATTTTTGATTAGCCTCATTCAATGATTCGGGGCTTCCTATATCAAACCATTTTTTCTTCGTTACAAATCCAAAAACATCCACCCTATCAGATAACCATGCAATATAATCTCCAGCTTTGTCAGTAGAAAGTCCTAATTTCACATATTCCTCAATATATTTTAATGTATCCTTTGGAAAAAAATATACTAATGTTGCAGCCAAAGTAGAACTTGGATTTTGCGGTTTCTCAAAAAAGTTCACTATTTTATTATTTTTGTCAAGCTCGACAATTCCATATAACTTTGCTTTTTCTTTTGAATTAACATCATAAAGCGCAATTTTTGTTTTTCCTGGCATGAATGAAACAAAATCTTTCAAGGAAAAGTCAAATATATTATCTCCGCCGATTACAATCAAATCTTCATTGATATTTAATTTTTTTATTGCATAATATATATCGCCTATTGATCCCTTTTTTGTTTCCAGTGTTTTGACACCATTGCTTATCACTTCGACATTTTTCTTCCAGGACCATTTTTTAAAAGTCTCATAGAACTTCTCATTGGACATTACATAACAATCTAAATCATCAAATCGCTTATCTAGAATATAATCTAAAATAGGTCTTCCAGCAACCTCAAGTAAAGGTTTAGGTTTATCTAACGCTAAATCCCCCAATCTTGTACCAAAACCAGCAGCTAAAATCAAACATTTCATGTTATATCTTTAGAATATCATAAAGGCTGCAGTTTTTAAATCTTACGCTCTCGGGATTGTTAAAATAGCTCTTTCCTATTCTTTTGTCCAGCATCATACCTTCAAACACATCAGGGGCATTTGCCCCTACAAATTCAGCGATTTTAATTAACTGAGCGCCATATGCATCATGCACATCCATATATCTATTGCATATTCTTTCAATTTCCAGTGTAGAAAACTGATTTGATCCCTTGCCAAGTCTATAGGCTCCCGAAGTTAATTTAAATTTTTCTTCAGTAAAAAAATTCCTGCCGTCAATTACTATTTTATTTTTTAAATCTCCAGATTCAACTGCATGGAATTCTTCCCAGTCAGTTAATAGCATTATTATTTCTGCATCCAGCACGTTTCTAAAATTGCTGCAATATTCTATATTAGGAAAAATCTTCAAAAAATGATTCATTGCTTTTGGATCATAGCACCTGATATTTGCCCCTTTTTCGATTAAGTTTTTAGTAATATTAATTGAAGATGCTTCTCTAATGTCATCAGTATTCGCTTTAAAAGCCAGTCCCAATAAGCCTACTTCTTTTCCTTCAATATTTCCTATCATTTCCTTAAGAACTGAAACAGCCAAACCTTTTTGTATTTTATTTACTTCTTCAATGGATTCAATCAAACTTGAATATAATCCATTGGCCCGGAAAAATGCAGCAAATTCTTTTACGTCTTTAGGGAAACATGACCCCCCATATCCCAGTCCAGGATTTACAAAAGCCTGAGGATTTATTTTCTTCAGTTCTCTGCTAACTTGCCAAATATCATGATGTGGAAATAATTGAACTAATGCATTGACAATTGATATATCTAAAGCTAAAGCCGTATTTGAGGCATATTTTATCATCTCCGCACTTTTTGTATCTGTAAATATTACATTTCCTCCATTGAACAAAGGTAACATTGTTTCTCTTGCCCATTCGTTTTTATAACCTAATACAACTCTATCTGGAAACATACTATCCTTCATTGCAGCGCCTTGTTTCAAAAATTCAGGATTTGAGACAACTTCAAAGTTTATTGAAAGATTTCGTTGATTGAGTCTTTCGCGGATAATTTCAGTAACTGCTTCCGTAGTTCCAACGGGTACTGTGCTTTTATCAACTATAACAACATTATCTTTCATAATCCCATCGCCAATCTCTTTTGCTACTGAATAGATAAATTGCATATCGACAGAACCATTATCTTTTGAAGGAGTTCCTACTGCAATATATACAACATCTGCTTCATTCAATGCAGAATTATCTGCTGTAAATGTTATTCTATTACCATATTGTTTAAGTAGTTCTTCTAAGCCAGGTTCAAACATAGGCACTTCGTTATTTGCCAAAGAAAAAATTCTTTCTCGATTTGAATCAATACCTGTAACGTCATTGCCCAACTTAGCCAAAATAACTGCCGTTGGAATACCCACATAACCCATCCCTTTTATTGCAATTCGCATATTAATACTTCTTTAAACAAAAGAAATTTATATATCCCACTAATATCCTACTTTTTCCGATAATTATAAATACTACTTGGATTAGATTAAAATTATGACTAAAGAAAAAGTATCTGTAACAATTGAATCATCTATTCTAAAAAACGTTGATGCTACCATTGATAATGTTTATATAAGAAATCGTTCTCAAGCTATAGAAAGGCTTATAGAAAAATCCATCGGTAAAAGCAAGATTGCAGTTATTTTGGCTGGAGGCGATGAAGAGAAAATAAAAATTTCTGAAAATGAATATAGATTCACTGCAAAAATAGGTTCTAAAACCTTAGTCGAAAGGCAAATCGAAAAACTTAACGAATCAGAATTCAATAATATATTCATTGTTGCAAGAAAAAAGATTATAGCCAAAATATTTGAAATCTTGGGTGATGGCACAGAATTAGGTGTAAATGTGGGGTATATAGAAGAAAAAAATTCTTCAGGTTCAGCCGATTCCCTTAAATTAATTAAAGGAAAAATTAAAAGTCCATTTCTGGCATTTTACGGAGATATATTATTCGATAATGTAAACATAAAAGAGCTTTGGAATCAGCATAAAAAAACAAATGCCTTGACAACAATCATGCTCACAACATCAGATAGACCTTCAGAAAAAGGCACGGTAAGAATGGAGGGTTCAAAAGTTTTGGAATTTATGCAGAAACCAGAAAAATCTGAAAATTTCCTTGTGTTTTCTCCCATCTTTATTTCAGAGCCGGAATTGTTAAACGTAGAAGGTAGTTCATTGGAATTCGATATTTTTCCCAAATTGGCCAAAAAAGGTCAAATAAATGGTTTCTTAAGTTCAGAGAAAGAAAAGCACATTCACTGCAAAGAAGATACGATATAATACTTAAGCTATTACTGGCAGTAATCAAAAAGCATTTGATTTAAAGATTGAGTATATGCGGGATCACTATATTTTTCAGGAATAATTATATGGTAAGTCCGAGGTATAAAAAATTTAGACTCGAAAGTTTTTAAAATACCTTTGACTTGCTGAATAACCTCACAAAAAAATATCCTCTCATCAAGCAATTTTTCAGAAGAGGAATACGGCAATTTTTCAGCACCAAGACTTTTACACATTTCAAAATATCTTTTTGCTTCAACAAGATTATTTTCATTTCTAAATTTTTCTCCGCAGGAGAATAGAAAATTGCTTTTATTAAGATAGAGGTTGTTAGTTTTAATTTCAGAGTATTTATTATCAATTTCAAAGATATCTAAACCCATTGGAATATTCAAAATTATGCTTAAAAAATCTTTATAATCATTATGATTGCCACCATAAGACAATGCGTAATTTGATGATAAAACATCAAGTTTAGACCCATAAATCCCTGTGATAAGCGCATTTGAATCATCAATAGTTGCATCAATAAATGTGATGTGGGGTTTAGTTTTAGAAAAATCTACCATCAGAGTATACGCATGCTGCATTGCAATAGAAGAGACAGAATAAAATTTATATGCATTTAATTCTCCACAAATTTCAGAGAAAAAATCATGTATAGAGGGAAGTAGCTGCTGACTCATAACCCCGCATATATGCTTCCTCATTTCCAGCTTTTCTTCAACAGGTAGTTCAATAAAATCATCAAAATCATTACGGAATAAGAGATATTTTAAATAATTTTTAGAATCAATTCCATGAATTACTTTTCTAAAATAATTCGTTGATTTTTCAGCAAGCTCAATTTCAAAAAAAGGCGCCTCTCCTGGGGACAATTCATTAATTTTTTTTGCAACAGTCTGTTTTGCAAGATAAAACTCTCCAACATGCCTACTGTCCGTTTTATTAAAATCATAGTTAAATTCCTTCAAAAAACTTGCAAAATCATCAGTAAAAAGATAATCAAAAGAATTAGACTCGACTCGGAAATTAAAGGCAGTAAAATCATTGCTAAAAATATTTTTTAGCAGTAAATATTCAAATTTCTGCCTATTCGCAATTTTATATCCCCCTTTATCAATAAGCAGATTTAATTTATCTTCTATGCCTGCATGTTTTAATTTTTGTGCCGTCGGGATAAAATTGTCAAAAGAAACAATGTTAAAATATTCTTTAATATCTGAATTTTGAATAATATATTTTATGGGTGCCTCATCAAACCTTTGTATTTTTTGCATATATGACATTTTACTGAAATTATTTTTAATTTCATAAAAATTAAGCATTTCAATGGAAGAATAAGCAAAAAATGCAAGACTGCCTAGAAATAAAGGCAATTTAAGACCCTTCCAAATCTGTCTCAAAAAAATACCCATTCTTCTTAAATTAAATCAATGAACTATATAAAATTGCCTAAAAAAGATAAAAATTTATAAATGAAAACCGTTTCAATAGAGCTAGACACGCGGGGGTGCCGGAGTGGTCAAACGGGATAGGCTCAAGATAAAATTGAGCTATGAGGTCATTTTCATGGCCAATGACATAAGAAACCTATTGACTTAGTGTCTACGCAGGTTCGAACCCTGTCCCCCGCATTTATTTCTATAAATTGAATCGCGCACTACATATTTATTTAAAATATCAGGTGTGTAAAAGAGAAATCGAGATAATTTATTCTAATTTATGCAGCCATTTAGAAGCCAGTTTATACTTTTTATTAAAAAGAATCGAACCTGCAACAATAGTATCTGCCCCTGCATTTACAATTTTTTCTACAGTATAAGGGCGGATTCCACCATCGACCTCAATTTCAATAATTTTTATATTCCGTTGGTCATAAAATTTTCTTAAATTTTTAATTTTATTATAAACATTTTTATCGAATTCTTCCCCTTTTACACCAATTTTTGTTCCCATTAGGGTCACTTTGTCCACTTTCGTGAGAATATCTTCAAAATGTTCTATCGATTCGTTTGTATTAATGACTATCCCTGCCTTCAAACCTAATCTTTTTATCTTTTTTATTAAGTTTATAGCACTATTAGTAGATTCGGGATGGAATGCGATTAAATCAGAACAATCTTCAAACAGTTTTAAAAAGTTATCTGGATTATTAACCATGAGGTGAATCTCAAAAGGCAATTTGGTTTTTTGCTTTAATGCTCTAATGAGATCCGGAAAAAACAAAAGACTATGGACATAAAGACCATCTCCTACATCAAAATGAAAATAATCAACATATTTCTCTATCTTTTTTATTTCATCTCCCAAATCTGTCAAATCCGCAGACCATAATGATGCAGAAACTTTTACCATCTAAATGTTAAATATGGCAAGGTTTATATATATTTCTAACGTATACCTTTTTATGGATACAGTTCAAAAATTGAAACGATTTAATGAAAGAAATGAATGTAAATATGAGGCACTTTAGTTAAAATGGATTTTTTAATAATGAGGCATGGAGAAACTGAAAGTAACAAAAAAAATTATGTGCAGGGACAAACTAATGAATCTTTGAGTGATATAGGCATTAAACAGGTTAAGAGGCAAATTCCCTATCTTAAAAAACAGAAAATAACCTTAATATTATCAAGTGATTTACAGCGCGCAAAGGAAACCGCAAAAATTATTTCCAAAACTTTGAATATTAAAGTGAGATATATGAAAATTTTGCGCGAAAAGAATAATGGAAGATATACAGGGAAAAAGTCTGCAGAAATTAATTGGAATAATGTAAACGGTGACTATGAACATCGCAAGGCCCCAAAAGGAGAAAGCCTATTTGAAGTACTTCAAAGGGTAAAACAATTTTTAGACATTATTAAAGAACAACAACAAAAAGAAAAGATAATTGTAATATCACATGGAACATTTTTAAAACTTATAAAAGGATATCTTGCAAAAAAGAATATTAAAAAATCCATAGAAAATATAAAAATAAAAAATGGAAAAGTCATGAAAATAAAATGTTAAAGTCTCCATTTTTAAATGAAGCTAGGACGATTGTAAAGATATTATTAAGTAACAAATTAGTGAAAAATAATGTTATTGCTATTTATACAATGGGGTCTTTTGCAGAAGGAATAGTTAAAAAATCTAGTGATATAGATTTAAACATTTTTATAAATCGGGCAGACTATAAAGATTTAACCCTACTTAAAAAAGCAATTGTGCAAACAGAGAAAAAATGTGGTCGCAAAATAGACACTAATCTTATCTCAGAAAAAGAAGTGAGAGAAGGGATTATTGGTAGTCGCGTATTTCCGCATAAATATAGACATGCCTTACTTATTTATGAAATAAAATACTATAATTGCTTATTATATGGTAAAAATATCTTGGCTAAAATAACTTTTAATTATGATGAGCTTTTTGAAGAAACCATTAAACTATTATTAACCTTAGGATATAGACTAAGGAAGCTTTATCTCGCAACGGCAACAATTGCCGAAACTAAAAAGCAAGCAGTAAAATTTGCAACCTATGCCTGCAAATTTGCTTTAATAAACAAAGGGATATTTGTTTACAATGATAAAGATGCAGAAAGATATTTTATGAAATATTTCTCATACCTTGAAAATGTGAGCATTATTTCTCAATGTTTTGAAATAAAAAAGACAAAAGAGTTTAACATATCAAATAAAATGTTCGAAACAGTTATTAATTTTATTGAAAGATTGGCAGAAGACAGACTTGAAGGCTTTAAAAAAGTTAAGAAAAATAGTAAGATTTTATTTGTTATACAAAATAAGAAATTGAAAAATGAGATACTAAGTTTTCTTAAGAAAGAATGTCCACAAAGTTATATAATCAAATGGAGCAGAACTTGTCCTACAAGCATCAGAAATTGTATTTTGGTAACAGACAACAAAGATTTATTAAATAGACAACATATAATTCCCCTAATTTTATTTATAGAAAAAAACAGACTACCTGAACCCTCTTCAAGATATGATTACTTTATAAGAGATGTGGAAGATTTGAAAATACTCTTTAAACCATTTTAAAATGCAAAAAATAAAAATCAATTTTGACCAGATAGTTAAGAAATTCATAGGGGAAGTGGATTTATCTAAACCCAAACATAAACAAAATTTCTTCCTTATATTTACTGGAATTCCTGGAAGCGGAAAAACAGCCATAGCTAAACACCTTTGTAAGACGAGTTCATATGTGCGGGTTAGTAGTGATGATATTAAGAAGTCTTTAATAAAAGAAAATTGTGAATTTAGCCTAAAAGATGTTTTTAAAATTCAGAGAAATATCTTTAAATATTTGCTTGAAAAAAAAGTGAATATCATTTCAGATAGTAACAGTGACTTAACCAAATATCGAAATTCGCTAAAAAAATTAGCTAAAAAATATGGTTATACCCCAATTAGGCTATATTTGGATATTAGTTTAGATAATGCAAATAGCCGGATTATTGCAAAAAAACAGATTAAAAAATCAGATAAAATATATAAGAAGATTAAGAGATTTAATCAAATCTTAGAAATTCCAAGAGTTGCTAAAAAAATTAATTGTAATCTCTCTATGGAAGAAGTATTTGAGCAAGTTGATAATGCTCTGCATTTTTTAATGCATAAAAAACGAAAATTATAAAAACTAATGCCCTTTTTTATAAGACATGATTCTTATTTTGTCGGGCGGAGGAAAACCGGAAGAGACCAAGGAGACAGATAGATATTTTGTTGATTTGATCCCCAAGAATAAAAAGATTCTATACATTCCTATTGCTAAAAAAACGCGACCTTTTGAACAATGTTTTCAATGGCTAAAATCTTGTTTGTCATTTTTCGGCTTTAGTAATATTGAAATGTGGACAGACTTATCAGAAAAAAATATCGGTGATTTGAAAAAATTTAGTGCAATTTATATTGGGGGAGGCAATACATTTAGTTTGCTTGATGATTTGAGAAATATGGACTTTTTAAATGTACTAAAGGAATTTATAGAAAATGATGGCATTGTATATGGTAGTAGTGCAGGAGCAATGATTTTAGGGAAGGATATCTCTACTGCATCATATATTGATAAAAATGAGGTTAATTTAAAAAACACAGCCGGAATAAATTTACTTAATGATTATTCTATTTATTGCCATTATCAAGAAAAGGATGATGTGTTAATTAAAAAACTTCAACAAAAGAAAAAACTTAAAATCCTTGCCTTACCTGAAGGAGGAGGAATAGTATTTAAGGATGGACAGATGACAAATATAGGGGAGCAACCATTGTTTGTTTTCGAGTTCAATAAAGCAAAAAGAAAAATTGCGCCCAAGGAAAAAATATAGATTTAAATTATTTTATTATAGACTTGTTCTGATAAGGGATCGTTTAATTTGCCTTTTAGATATAATGATATATTTTTACGATTTGTAATTAATTTTAATAAATTAAATGAGTTATATTCATTTATTTTTTGTATTAAATCTTGGTCCTCATGAGTTTTTTTAATGGCTATCTTATTTGAAAGAGATTGATTCCAATCGGAATTTTTATGTTTCCAACTTAAAGAAGATAAAAGTAAAGCTCGATTAAATTCAGGACTTATGTCTTGATATTCTCCCTTCGTTATGTTCTCTATATTCCTAGGATTAATTATATATGAAGGAAGTATCAATTCAACATTATTATTCTTTTCAGGATTTAATGAATAATATAGTGCATACGTTAAAGAAATTTGCCAAGCAACATGATTACTTCCTATTATATGTATAGCCATAGACTCCGATCCATATGCTAATCCATCCAAACAATTTTGCCACCAGAAATCGACATCTAGACCGTATTTTTTTCCGCTTATGGCCGTATATGTGGGACAATCTCTATTATGTCTCGAAACTAAAAATCTATTTTTTTGTATATGTTTTATATGTGTTTCAACTTCTTTTTGCATAAAGTCAGGAATAACCTTTGGGGGCACTATTGTTTTCGGGTAGGTGATAGTTAAACAATCTTCTCTTAAGGGGATTACAGGTGTTTCACAAAGCTTACAGACCATATTATCTCCATATGTAGAATAAAACCTTGCTTTGGGATTTGGTTCTACTTCATTCAACATTTCTACTTTACCACATTCACACCTTTTTACTAATGTACTCTCTTCTTTCATTATTCCGATTTTTTCTAATTTTTTTATAGTTGTAAATAACTGAGACATATTTTCTCCATCAATCCAGATTTGTTCGGGATTATCTATAGAAACGGTCGATAGTGCCTGTACAAAATTGGGTGCTAAGTCTATTCGGTCTTGATATGAATCTAATGTATTTAACAATATATAAGACTGAGAATCGGGAATTAGTTTATTAAATGCATCCGCAAGAACAGGGGACATTAAAATACCCAAAGGGGGGACTATTTTTCTAGTTCCAAGAGGAAATGTAGTTATAATATGCTTCATTTTATATTATGTTACAAGTAATAGTATTTAAATCTTTAGTTTTTTGCCACCAAAAAGTGACTACAATATTTAAAGTTTTTGTGATTTATGCCCTATTTTCAATTGCCCCTGCTTTATGACTTTTTTAGATTATTCTCCATTATTCTAATGAATTAAATTATCTCTCGTCTAATCGCAAACATGTTCGTTCAGGGCTATTTTACGAAGCAGGTGATAGGAAGTTTAATAAATAATAGAAATATTGGCATTACTTAATAGGTAAATAATACAGTGGTTTGATATTGCGTGGATATCCGTGTCCCCCGCAGGTCTTTCTAAAATCATCCCTTTATCTTCTCGTAAATCTCATTTAGGGATTTTTCTTTATATTCACTTTTAGGCCAAGTATCCAAATTATCTCCTTTAAATCTTGGAACTAAGTGCAAATGAAAATGAAAAACTGACTGTTGTGCTTCTTTTCCACTTGCATGCAATATGTTGATTCCCATAGCACCCAGTTTTTTTCTTATCTGCATTGAAACTTTCTTTGCGGCAAGAATTATATTGGCTAGAGTCGCTTCATCAATTTCAAAAATATCTTTATAATGTTTCTTTGGTATCACAAGACAATGTCCTTTAGTGAGAGGATTTATGTCCAACATACAGATCACATTATCATCTTCATATAATTTATATGATGGAATTCTATTTGCAATGATTTCACAAAATATGCATTTTTCCATATTAAATAATCTCCATTAAAATAGATATAATTCTGATTGCTTTTAAATTTTTTCCTTTATTTTGATTTTTGTTAAATTTACTTGATTCCATCTTGTTTAAACAGTACCTTTATTGTATTTGCTTGTTTATTGCTCATTATTTCAACTCCTCTATTGAATTCTGAAAGAGGCAAAATATGGGTAATTATTTTTTTCATATCTATTTCTCCGTTTTTCATTAATTCTAATGCGATATCAAATTCATTTTTGCCATTATAATAACTATAAGAATTAGTCCCCAAAAGCAATGCTTCCTTATAGAATAAATCTCTCAGTGGGATATTACCATTAAAATTTTCGGGAAATACTCCGCTTACAAGAATTTGTCCTTTTGGTTTAATAAGTCTTATTGCATCCAATACAGTTTTATCTTGTTCTTTTCCAATCGCCTCGAATATTAAATCAAAAATATTTGAAGATAATTTATTAATTGAACGGGGAATAATAAATTTACTGTCTAAGGATTCTACAAACATTTGATTATGTTTTCCAACAACTGTGACATCATTCTTCTGTTTAACTAATTGTAAATAAGTTAGTGCCACAGCACCATCCCCATAAATTAGTATATTCTTATTTAGAGGTTTATTAGACAGATTCCATGAATGTACAGCAACCGCCGCAACGTCAGTTAATGCCGCTTCTTCAATTGATAATCCATTTGGGATTTTCCTTAAGTTTCTTGCTGGCACCAATACATATTCAGCAAATGCCCCATCCAATTCCTTACCTATGGATTTTAGGTTTTCACAAAATTGATAATTTCCCTGTATACAATAATTACATTCTTGGCAATATATCAAAGGTATAGCTGTAACTTTATCCCCTACTTTTAGACTTGAATCATTAGCATTGATTTCTACAACCGAACCAGCGAATTCATGCCCCAGGATAGCCGTTTTTAGATATGTTTGCGGTTCGATATTTGACCTAATTTTGTGCATATCACTACCACATAAGCCTACTGCCTCTACTCGAACAAGAGCCATATCGGGTTTATCTAAAACTAAATTATCCAATTCGCCATATTCTGGTTTTTTCAATTTAACTAATGATATGCCTTTCATTTTATATTACCTCAAATAATTATCCAACTGAGATTTATTGCCCCCAGTTGAATGGATAACCTCAATAAGTTTGTCTAACACAGCACCACTTTTAATTACCTTTTTCGCAAGATTAAATCCATCTTTTAAATCTCTTGCCTTTTCAGCAAGATATAAAATTGTCCCTGCATTTATACATACTATATCTTCTCTTGGTTTTTCGCCATATCCTCTGATCACATCAACACAATATTGTACATTAGCCTTTAATGAATCTCCTTCTGCTATATGGTGAGGTTCGTATTGTGGAAGGTTCAATTCTTCAGTAGGCCTAAAAATTATTAATTTTCCTATTTTACCATTCTTTATTCCAACTAATCTTGTAGTGCCATAAATTCCCATTTCATCAAGATAATGGATATCATCATTCGTGGCAGATACAACCATCGCATTTTGAATGTCAAATTCTTTTAAAACACGTATCGAAGTTTCTACATCTGGATGTGCCAAACCATAGAGAAAATTATCAAAATGAACCGGTGTAAGTAAAGCAGCCAAACCAAAACTTAATGTATGTGGTACATAGAATTTCTTTCCATAGACGTTATCAAATTTAGGTATAAGATTTTCTATGCAAAAAGCGCCAAATCCGGTATCTTTAATTGTTTTAATCATCTTTTCTGTAGGAATATCTATATTCACTCCTAATTCTCTCAACAAGTCAGCAGAACCCGTCATCGAGCTTGTTGAAGAAGAAACAGGCTTAGCAGTATATGCTCCTGCTGCAGTGGCCAAAAGCATTGCTGGAGTGGATATGTTCATAGTTTTAAATCCTTTTTTTCCACTTCCAATTGCCCCAACAAGTTTTTCATTTGACGGTAAATCAATTTTTATTTTATCATAAGGCAAAAAATTGTCCAATTTAAAAGCACATTTAAGCAAGGTAACGATTTCTTCTACTTTTGGTCCTTTAGCCATTATCCCCGTCAATAAGGCGCCCAACTGAACATCCCTCGCCAAAACATTATCACAATTAAGAATTTTATCAAACGCTTTCTCTAATAAGGTTAAATTAATTTCTGAACCAACATTTAAGCGATACAATACTTCACTTATAAATCCATTATTATCATTTGCCATTATTTCCACCTTGAACAAATATCAATTAGCATTTCACAGTAATCTTTCTTAGCCTTTTTCCATTTGGATTTCCCCTTTAGACAAGCCAAATAATTATTTTTCAGTTCTTTAGGATTCAAATAACTTGCTGAAGCCATCATTTGAAAAACAACGTTATTTTCGGGTTTATCATAATCTCCCTCTCCATTCATAATCTTATCTTTTATTTCATTTGCTTTCATATCTAATGTAATTCCAGACTTTGGAAAACTCTTTGACATTTTAGGATAATTATAAAAACCTTTAATAATTGAAGAATAAATTCCAGATAAAATCATATTGAAACCATTTAAATTCCTATCTGATTTCATACGTGAAACAGTCTCTTTTCCAAATTGAACATATTTATGTTCATCAATTCCAAGCATTACCAAAACATTTTCAAACCCTAATCCTGTGTGAAGATGAATAAAATCCGCAGTCATTAAATTAAGGGATAATTTTCTACGGTAACTCATATCCGAATCAACTTTTCCATTATTATGGTAAAACTCATGAAGATCTTCTTCAGAATCATTAAACATCTGATCTTCCATATAATGCCCAATAATATAAGAGGTTCTTAAAACATCTAATGAATTATATTGTGACCTTAATATTGAGGGGGATTTATCATCAAAACCTAACTGGATTATAAATTGCTTATACCTCTCTACAAGCTCAAGCGTCTCGGAAAGTGACCTTGACTTGCCATTATATGCATCTAAATCACCGAGAACCATATTTACAGGCATGCCTTCTCTTTGTAATATTACAGAACGCATTATTTGAGATAATGTGCCTACGTGGGGTATTCCTGACAATCCAAAACCAGTACTTACAATTACTTTTTTTCCTTCATTTAAATCTTTAGCGTAAATGTTTGCATCATGATGGCAAAGCCATCTCCTCTGTAAATCTTCTTCAGTTAATTTACCAAGAGAAAAATTTATCTTACCAAACTTTAATGGGTCATATCCAAACTCAGACATTATTCCGTTATAATAAGCCTCATCAAATTGTATTTTTAACATTTTTTGTCTCCGTAATCTGTATGACTATCAAAATAGAGTATATAAACCTTTCTATTATTGTAACTAAATAGTAGTTATAAATAATCATTTTAAAGGCAACCTATTAACAGAATAGTCTACAAGGGATAAGTAGGCAAATTTGAAATATTCTCCCCTGATTTTAGAAAGTTTAATAAATAATATAAATATTGGCATGACTCAATAGGTAAATAATATAGTGGTTTGATATTGCGTGGATATCCGTGTCCCCCGCATTATTCTTTTTCAATATCATAACCAAAATTTACTTGCTTCCACGCTCTAAAATATAGCTCTATTATTTTTTTTAGAAAACTTATTAATTTTCATTATCAATTAAAACTTCTAATGAATCTGAGCAGTTATTTTTAGCCAAATCATAAGCCGTGACTTTAATTGTATAAGAACCATTCTTTAAAATTGTAGTATCCCAGCACCCATCTTTGCTTGGTACACCTTTAATAATATTCGTCAATACATAGACATTGTTTTTTACTTGGTATTCTCTTTCACCGAGGGCAAATATTGCAAGATAACTTTCCATTAGACTCTTTCTGATAGTATCAAAATTATCGGAGGATTTATAATCTCCAGGTAAGGCATAGTGAAAATTACTGTTTTCATTTAGTTGATTCAATAACCAAACTTCATCTATTTTGTCATGTTTACTATCAAAGATTTCATATTTTATTTCTGCAATCCCGGGCAAATATTCTTTTTCATTAAAGCTCCCAATTTGACCCATAAAATCTGCAGCTCTTGCAGTTATATCAACTTTGCCTTTTACTTTCCAAGGTAAAATAGTTTTATCAACAGAACCATCCTTTTCCGAGATTATATCAATTGATCCAGGATTATCATACTGATGTATTAAAATTGGGTTAACTTCATCTTTTATTAATCCTGATTTAATCAAAAGCGATAAAGGATTTTCACTAGGACAAATAAAATAATCAAAATAGGTTAAATCTTTATTAATTTTTATTCTTTTTTCTTTAGTTACCATAAGATGCAAATGGGGAATATTCATAAATCCGGGTTCAGATTTCTCAGCGAGATAGCCTATTAAGTCACCAGGGGATACCTTACTTTTAATGGGAACTTGGGAATCAGTGATATGGCCATATATATCATAAGTCTTACTTCCAACATAGATTATAATTCTATCCTTGCCTATTTCCTGAATTATGCCTGATCTCATTGCAAATACAGGAGTTTTAATATTATCCGAACTGTTGTTTGGAACATTTGTTGCAATATCAATTCCCGAATGAAAATAAAATCCACCCCATTGAAATTCTGCATCTCCATATCCCCTTAAAATTCCATTATAATATTCTTTACTTATTGGCATAACGGTAGGAAGTTCTGCTTTCAGGTTTATTTTAGGATTTAAAGAAACAACAAAACCAAGAAGTGATCCTACAAGCGCAAGAATAGCCATTTTAAAAATTTTTCTCATTTTGCAGAGTAAACGGAATGGGGTAATTATTTAAACTTTTTGTAAAAATTAGTTTTTTAACAGACAATTTAAGATAATCTCTTTGATAACAAAAATACAAAGAGGCATATTAATTCGAGGTTATACAATATAAATTATAATGGTCCTTTATGCCTCATGCTGTTTATAAATTCTTTAAATTCGTAAGAACAAACTTTCTCATATCCATATTAATTGCTTTTTCATGTTTATAATCAATATATTTAGCAACACCAGAATTCATTATTTGATCAAGCATATGCATTTTCCTAACAAAGAATACTTGTGCCTGTTCAGTCATATTCTTATTTTCGAGTTCTTTCATTGAGGCATGCAGCCTAAGTGACTCATTTTTATAATGTTTTAATTCAATTAAAAACAATTTAGAACTAAATATTTTTTTATCTGTCTCTTCCTTATCTTTTTCAATTTTATTCTTTAATTTTTCCAGTTCCTTGGCATCCACTTTTGCATCAAGAACGCAAGGATATCTGTTTTGCATAGATTCTTTTCTCTTTTCATCAGCCGCAACATTTTCAGGGAATAATCTGCATGTAGAAGGCCTAATATCATAAATCTTGCATCCATCTCCTAAAAAAGCGCAAGGATTTTTCAAAGCAATCCCCACTCTATACAAAGAAGGCGGTTGAACCGTAAAAGGCGCAATTCTGCAGTATATATCAAAAGCCTTGTCTAAAGTCAGTTTCTTCTCTTTAGCAATTAATTTAAGGTCTTCTAGCTGCACTTCAATTGGCATCATAGAATCTTTACAACATAGCTTCTCGCAATCCTTGCAATTAATCATAAAGAGAAATAAATCAACGTTTCTTTTTAAAACTTTTGGGTAAATTTACCTAGATTTATTAAAACGAGATCTGTTGCCAAATCCCCTTGGTCTTTCGCCAAATCTGCGATTGCCGCCAAATCCGCCATTACCCCTATTACCGCTAAATCCGCCACGACCTCCGCCCCTATTGCCGCCAAAGCCGCGATTGCGGTTAAATCCACGATTATCATTTCTTTCTCTAGGTTCATATTTGATTTGTACTCTTTCAACCTCAGGAGTCTCTTCTTTCTTAATTCTTACATGATTGTCTCTTAAGACTCTTGAAAAATTATCATGATCTTTTTCAGAAAGCAGATTTACAGCCATTCCGTCGCTTCCAGCCCTTGCAGTTCTCCCAATTCTGTGAATATACTGCTTGCTTTCTTTAGGTATGTCATAATTATAAACATGAGTTACACCTTTGACATCTAATCCTCTTGCTGCAACATCAGTGCAGATAATTACATCAAATTTTTGTGAATGAAACATTTCCATCACTTGATTTCTTTTTTCTTGTGAGTGTCCGCCATGCAAAGAAAGTGCATTTATCTCTGCTCCCCTTAAGGTTCTTGTCACAAACTCTGTACTCATTCTTGAATTGCAGAATACCATTGCTAGCCCCATTTTTGTATTTTTCAAAAGATGAGCTAAAATAGATATCTTCATTTTATCTTCAACATTGTAATAAATTTGCGCCAACTTACTCGGATCAACCTGTGATTCAGCTTCAATCCTTTGCGGATTTCGCATATATTTTCTTGCCAAATCAATTATTGAAGTAGAAATAGTTGCAGAAAATAACAGAGTCTGCCTTTCATTAGGACATCTTGTTATGATTTTTCTTACATCATCTATAAATCCCATATCAAACATTCTATCAGCTTCATCCAAAACAAATATCTTGATCTTACTTAGATCTAAAGTTCGTCTCTGCATATGGTCTAAAACTCTTCCAGGAGTTCCGACAACAACATCTGCATAGTGTAATGCTTTCATCTGTGGATTTATTGACACTCCCCCATAAATAGTTGCCATATTCAGTGGCTTGTATTTTGAAAATGCTTTCAAATCTTTGCATACTTGCTCAGCAAGTTCTCTTGTGGGAACTAAAACCATTGCTTGTATGCCTTTGCCTTGAGAAATATTTTGAATAACTCCTGCACCAAATGCAAGTGTCTTTCCAGAACCTGTTGCAGATTGTGCAATTACATCTTCTCCAGCAAGTACCAAAGGTATCGCTTTTTTCTGAATCAGCCCTGGCTGTTCAAATTTCATTTCCTCTATTACTTTTAATATTGGGTCGCTTAGACCTAATTCTTTAAAATTTTCCATTTTATATTTTTTAATAGAAAGAACGTATCCTTTCCAAAAGAATATCTCCTTTCTGTCTCCTTTTCAATATACCAAGTCGATTGCCTTTATAAAGGTTTCTGTTATATTAGTTACTGTTTAATGGTAATTACCCAAAAAGCTTATAAACCTGCTTAAATCTAGGAAATAGATGGATAAAGTCAATAAAATTTTAATCAGAAATGAGCACATTTTTTACTGGAAATCTAAAGATTTGCATACTCATTCAGGGATTATAAAAGAAGAGCAAATAAAAAAGGCTAAAGATGGAGATATCCTAAAGGCAAGTTCTGGAAAAGAGTTTACAATAATCAGCGCAGATTTCTTAGATCGAATAAAAAGAATCAAGCGCGGTTCACAAGCTCTATTGCAAAAAGATATTGGTTTAATAATAGCAAAGACAGGAGTTAATAGAGATTCCATAGTTGTAGATGCAGGCACAGGCTCTGGTATGCTGGCTTCATTCTTGGCAAATGTTGTTAAGAAAGTTTATACTTATGAAATAAATGAGAGTAATTTAGAAATGGCAAAAGAAAATTTCAGTTCGTTAGAACTAAATAATATAGAATTAAAAAACAAAAACATAACCGAAGGCATAGATGAAAAGGAAGTAGATCTTATAACATTGGATTTATCAAATCCTGAATTAGTTTTAGAGTATGCTTATAACTCCTTAAAATTCGGGGGTTATTTGGTTTGTTATTGCCCGCAGATTACTCAGATTATGGCAGTAGTGGAAAATAACAAAAAATTTACAGTACAAGAAGTAACTGAACTTTTAGAGAGACATTGGGCCGTTGATGGAAGAAAAGTTCGTCCTAAATCGCCAATGGTTGCGCATTCTGCTTTTTTAATATTTTTAAGAAAGATATAGAAACATATTTAAACCTCGCATAATAACGTATTTTTCATGAAATATGTAATAGACACATCCATTGCCATTGAAGGCATGATATCTAGCCTAATAAAAGAGAATTCTGAGGTGCTAATTCCAAACGCAGTCATTGCAGAATTAGAACATCAAGCTAATCAAAATAAAGAAATCGGATTTATTGGTTTAGAAGAAATAAAGAAGCTTCAGAAATTAGCAAAAGAAGAAAAAATTCAATTAAGATTCATCGGTCCAAGGCCTACCGCCATGCAGATAAAATATGCAAAAAGAGGCGGAGAAATAGATTCTATGATTCGTGAAATGGCTTATGCAGAAGATTCTACATTATTAACCGCAGACAAAGTTCAGGCATTGTCAGCAGAAGCATATGGTATTAAAGTTGAATTAATCAAGCCAAAGAAAGAATTAAGCAAACTATCTATAGAAAAATATTTTGATAAAAGCACAATGTCTGTTCATATTATAGCGGGTTGCAGAGTATTAGCCAAAAGAGGGTCACCTGGCGATTGGAAATTAGAAAAAGTATCAGAAAAGCATTTAGAAGATAAAGAAGTAGAAAATATGGCCAGAGAAATAATAGAAAAGACAAATCTAGATCCAAACTCCTTTATAGAAATCTCAAGAAAGGGTTCAACAGTCGTACAGTATCATAATTATAGGATAGTAATTGTTAAGCCTCCAATATCTGATGCGTGGGAAATCACCGCGGTAAAACCCGTTAAAGTTTTAAATCTAGAAGATTATAATTTATCAGAAGATATTTTAAATAAATTGAAGTCAAAAGCTAGAGGCGTTTTAATTGCAGGCGAAGTTGGTTCAGGAAAATCAACCTTTGCTCAGGCCTTGACAGAATATTACAGCGCAAATAATAATGTTGTAAAAACAGTTGAGTCTCCAAGAGATCTGCAGCTTTCAAAAGAAATTACTCAATATTCTAAGAACTTCACAAGCAGTGAAGAAATCCATGATATCTTATTTTTATCAAGACCAGACTATATTATTTTCGATGAAATTAGGGACACACCAGATTTCAAGCTTTATACAGACTTAAGATTGGGAGGCAGCAATTGTTTAGGTGTAATTCACGCAGCAGCCCCGATAGATTCTGTGCAGAGATTTCTCAGCAGAATGGAATTAGGCACAATTCCTTCAGTTTTAGATACGATAATATACATAGGCAAAGGTAATATAGAACAAATTTTAACATTAAGAATGAGTGTTAAAGTTCCAGTAGGAATGACCGAAGCAGATTTAGCAAGACCAGTAATAGAAATTGTAAATTACCGCACAAATGAAGTGGAATATGAGATTTATTCATATGGTGAACAGACCGTTATAATTCCAGTAACAGGGAAAAAAGTTTCAAAAGCCGCACACAAATTGGCTGAAGCACAGATTGAAGCTGAATTCATGAAATATGCTCCAAATGTGAGAGCAGAGATGGTAAATGATAGCAGGGTTATAGTTTATGTTCCAGAAAGCTCAAAAGGAAAAATTATTGGCAAAGAGGGCCAGCATATAACGGCAATAGAAAAAAAACTCGGAATTTCAATAGACTTAAAAAGTCTCCAAGAGGAATATTCTGACAGAGAAGATTTGGATTTTGATATTTCAGAATCAGGAAAGAACATTATTTTAAATACAAATTTTAAACGCAAAATTGTAGATGTTCTGGTAGATGGAAAATATATTTTCACTGCAAATTCATCAAAGAAGGGCGTTCTAAAAGTATCAAAAAAGAGTACAATTGGTCATATTATCCTTGATGCATTGGACAATAATAAGAAAATAGAATTCAAATAAAATGGAAAATATCCAAAGATTAGGCCACGATTCTTTCATTATAAAATCAAAAGATAAAATAATTTATATTGATCCCTTCAAGCTCCAGGATGGAAAGCAGGCAGATTTGATTCTAATAACTCACACGCATTACGACCATTATGATAATGCCTCAATAAGCAAAATTCTGAAAGACTCTACAACTATCATAGGTCCAGAAGATATAGATTATTCCGATGCAATAAAAATGCATCCTGGCGAATCTAAAGAAATCCAGGGCATAAAGATTGAAGCCGTAAGAGCATATAACATAGAAAAGAAAAACCATCCTAAAGAAAAAAACTGGTTGGGATATATTATCACAATAAATAGTCAGAGAATTTATCATGCAGGAGACACAGATTTAATCCCTGAAATGAAAAGAATAAACTGTAACATTGCTTTGCTCCCTGTTTCAGGCGGCCCAGTAATGACTGCAGAAGAAGCATTCGAAGCTGTTAAAATCCTAAAACCTAAGATTGCAATTCCAATGCATTACGGTAGCATAATAGGTTCAGATGCAGATGCAGAAAAATTCAAAGAATTATGTAAAAATATAACTGAAGTAAAAATCATTTAATATATTCTTTTATGATATTATCTGGCCAGCCCTTCTTTTTCATTGCTGCAATTATATGACTTTTTTTATGGCCCCTAATATAAGCGCTCTTGACAAAATCTTCAATCTTTGGATCTTTCTTAAATGTATTAGTTTGATTGGTTACAATCTTCGCAGCTACAATTCCTTTTGTTTTCGAACCTTTTCTTAATACAAGCAATGCAATCAAACTAGCCCCAATTATTATTCCTACACCTATTGCAACCCATACCCACCATGCAATTTTTTTCTCAATAGGTGTTTCAATGGGAGGTAAGACCTCAGTTGTATATATTGGTCCTTGTTCAGGCATAATTAAAATTTCAGTGTTATTCACAATTTTCTTTCTTCCCCAAACAATATATTGAGAAGACGAAGCTATAGGCACACTTCCACCGCCGGTTGCGGTGCAAGCTCCACAATCAATGGAGCAATTGGAACATGTTTCAGAAGCTTCACAAACCCCATTCCCGCATACAAATGGCGCAATGCATACGCCATTACTGCATATGCCATTTATGCATCCGCAGTCTGAAACACAGGTATGACAATTCTCGCTTTTATTTGCCTCGCACCCATTAGTTCCGCAACTTGACAATTCTACACATATACCATTTGTACAAGTATTATTAATTGGGCAATCGTTAAAAGTTTTGCATCCGCAGTCCGCAGCGCAATTACAGTTATTTTCTCCCAAACCGCATATGCCATCAGGGCATTTGGCGCACATAAATGTATCTGCAACTTCAATACATCCATTGCTTTCATTTATCATAACATTTATTGAATTTAAATTAGAACAGCATTGTTCAGAAATCATATTTGGTTCAAATAAAATTTCACCAATTTGTCCCTCCGCAACGCATGAGACAGGAAGATTGCACTCTCCATTAGAGCATATATCTGAGCCATTGCATCCGCAGTCAACAGCGCAAGTATGACAGTTTTCTCCCAGATTTATATCGCACCCATTAGTTCCGCAACTTGACAATTCTACACATATACCATTTTCGCAAGTATTACCTGCAGCGCAATCATTAAATGTTGTGCATTCACAGTCTGCAGCGCAATTACATACATTCTCTCCTAAACCGCAAATCCCATCAGAACATTTTACGCATATATTCTCAGTCTCTGCAAGGCATATAAACAAATTCAACCCTGCGAAAGGATTAAGATATTCAGGTATTGTCTGTTGTACGCTATTCAATCCATCACAGCAAATAGAAGTTCCCGTAATTAATTGACCTTCATTAATGCATTGCTGTTGTTGAGCGCAAGAGCTTTCGCATTCAGCTAATGTATCGAATGGCACAATGCCATTGCATCCACCCCATATAAATTCTTTACAGGTATGATCAATCTGATCAAAATAATATTTTATTTGAGTAGCTTTGCAAGGTCCGGAATTATAACCTAATAAGCAAGGATCCTCAACTTCTTGGCAAGTATTAATTATACAATATTCTCCAATTGGGCAATCCTCATTTCTAATACACACTTCATCTAATTCATCCACGCAAATATTTCCCGTCACATTATAATAGATGCATTTAAAACCTGGATCACATCGGCAATCATTCTCACAATCGGCACAATTTTCACTTGCTGTGCATTTACCATCACCGCACTCCGGATACACGCAAACATTATCTAAACAATCTTGGCTTTTTGGACATTGAGTATCATCCTCGCAAGTTATGTGACATTCATCTTGATAACAAGTTAAACCTTCACCGCAAGGACAGTCATTTAGGCATGTTCCACAGCTTTCACTTGCAGTGCATGCATTATCCCCACATTCAGGATATATGCAAATATTATTCAAACAATCTTGGCTTTTTGGGCACTGAGTGTCATCTGTACAAGATATAAAACAATCTCCATCTACGCATACTTGATTTTCAGTACATCGAATATCTATGCAGGGATTTGAAAGCACGCATTTTCCAAAATAACAAATGCTGTTTACACATTCACAGTCTTTCTCGCAGGTTTGACAATTTTCTCCTGCAAAAACATTGCATTGACCATCGCCACAAGATTCAATTGCTGGTGCGCATTTTCCATTTGAACATACCATTCCCTCAAGGCATAAGCAGTCTTTGCAATTGTCGCATCTTTCTCCAGAGAAAATATTACATATGCCATCACCACAAGTAGAAATAACTGGTGCGCATTTTCCATTGTAACAAGCATATCCTGGGTTGCATCCGCAGTCTTCAACACAAGAAATACAGTCTTCTCCTAAATTAACATCACAAATCTTATTTCCGCAGGCTTCTCCAACTGGGCCGCATTTCCTTCCGTAACAAACATATTCTGAAGAGCAGGCACAATCAGCAGCGCATGACCCGCAATCTTCTCCATTTGGAACATCGCAAAAACTATCTCCGCATGCAGAAACAATTAGTGCACAATTTCCGTTATAACATACGTCCCCCGGAGCGCATCCACAGTCAGCGCGGCATGTTTCACAGTTCTCACCTAATAGAATATTACATTTACTATCCCCGCAATATTCCTTAATTGGAACGCATGCTCCACCACTGCAAACAGTCCCATCAAGGCATCCACAGTCGGAAGGGCATATTTCACAATTTTCATTTGCGGCACAAACTTTATTTCCGCATTCTTCAACATAAGGCCAACACTTTCCCTTAAAACATCCATAACCAGCAGAGCATCCGCAGTCAGAAGGACAACTTAAACAATTTTCCCAAAGAGCGCATTCTCCATCTCCACAAGTTGTCGGAGGCAAATCACAATGAATTTCTGCAGGATTATCATATAATCCGTATATGCACACTAAAGGCAGTAAGCATCCGCAGTCAGAAGGACAACTTGCACAATTTTCTCCTAATTTAATTTCACAGCCGCCAACACCGCAAGAAAGAGGAATATTAATTTGTGTTTCAGATCCGGTAATCTCTTGTCCTTTAATCTCTTCTGCAAAAATCCCCTTAACCCAATTCCAAGAGTCAGAAAAAAATTCTCCAAAAGAAAAAGCTTCAACTACAGGTGTTAATGTGAATAAAAGAATAATAATTGTAATAAGTAAATATCTCTTCTTCATATAACTAATTATAAAGAGGGCAGTATTTAAATTTTTTCCTGAAAATAACCGATTATTTGCTGTTCTTTCCAGCCTTTTGCCAAAAGGGATTTTTTTATCTCTTCTTTGCTATATCCTTTAGCCAATGCTGTTTTTATAAAATTTTCAAGATTATTCTTTTTATATTTTTCATCTGAATATGTTCTTGGTTGTATAGTATTTTGCGACCCTTGTGAAATTAGTTTTTTATCTTCGATTTTTTGTTGTGCCCATAAGGGCTGTTGCTGATTCTTTTGAAGATTTGTATCATACGAATTCTTGTTTTTTATCTTCATAAATGCAAAGATTCCTATGCCTGACGCTATAATTAATATCAAAATAATTGCCATCCATAAACCTATGTTGCTTTTTGGTTTTTCTTCTAGAGAAGAAACCTGTTGATTTGATTCATAAGGTGAAGCTTGATAATTTAAATCTCCCTGATTGTTTTGTTCAATTTGTTGCTGGATTTGACCCTGTGTTTGAGTTGAGCATTGTCCACAATCCTCATTACAGTTTAAGCAATCTTCTCCAGAAATAGCATCGCATACACCATCCCCGCAAAGAGTCAAGTTTATGCATTTTTTCTTGCTACACCTAGTTCCATTCGGGCAGTGGCTATCTGCAAGACATTCAGGAATTTCACAGAAATTATCCTCTGTGCATATTCTCGAATAATCGCAGTTTAAATCAGAAGTGCAATTTTTTTTGCATATTTGAGAATTGCAGATGTATCCCTGGGAGCAATTTGCTTGACTAATGCATTTTTGTTCTGGTCGGCATAAATCTTTTCCATTTTCATTTGTGCAGTATTCTCCCTGAAAGCAGTCAAAATCATTATCACATTCACATTTGCTCGTTGAAGAATCACAGCTATTTCCAGGCACGCATTGGCTGTTTTTTTCGCAAAGTACACATACTTTTTTTATTGAATGACAAACTCTGTTTGAACTGCAGTCGCTGTTATCAGCGCAATTTTCCAAGCATTCATTATATTCACAGGAATACCCTTGTGAGCAGTTTTCATCTGCAGTGCATGCGGGCACAACAGCGGTAACACACTGATTATTGATACAACTTTTTTCAGTTCCACAGGCCGTGTTATTCAGGCAATAAGAAGTATTCCACATGCAGTTTTTGTTTATGCATAAATATCCTTCGTTGCAAGCAGTTGAAGATAAGCACTGTACACAGCGCCCTATTGAACTATCACATATTTTATTTATGCCTGTAGCACAATCTGCATCAGATGTGCATATCTGTTGATCTAACAAAATACATTTTCCATTTTCACATTCTTTGTTAATCGCACAATCAGTATCGCTTGAACATTCGCAATCTTCATTGCAATTGCATTTATTTTCATAGTCTAAATCGCATACTCCGTCTCCGCATTCAAGACAGATATTCAAATCCGTAATTGGTATACATGTCCCATCTAAAGCGAGAGCATCACTTCTCTTAGTAATTAAGCCATCACAACAGGCAGGTCCACCTTTTCCTCGTGTTTGACCAAGAGCAGTACAAACATTTGTTGGTTCACATTTGTAGTTAGAACCATCAAAAACACAAGTTTCATTTTGCTTGCATGCGCAGTCATCTCCACAGCTATTGCAAGTTTCATTTTTTGTGCACTTGCCGTCTCCGCACATATTTTGCACAATGCAATCTTCTGGACAGGTCACAATATCTTCTTTTGATGCATCACATATTCCGTCAATTTTGCAATAGACACACATCTGCCCGCTCAGGCAGTAATAATTTTCATCACCAAATTTCTTTGCGCATTCTTCATCAGTACACGTTTTTCCACTGACAACGGTTCCATTTACCGCCGAAACAGTTTCATCTATAGTCGATGCAGAAACTTTCTCACCTTTTATTTCAAAACCAAAAAGATCCCTTATCCAATTCCATCCGTCAGAAAATGAAAAAGCTTCAGCAGCAGGAATAGAAATAGCAAAAAGAACTAATAAAACAAAAATTATATGCCTCTTTTTCATTAATTAAAGAAATAAGTAATTTAATATTTAAATTTTCTTATTTTAAGTGAAATTCAACCACATCATCATCAGCCAATTTGTGCCCCAAGCCAACAGAGGCAGAATCAAATTTGACGCTTTTGCCCCACACGCGAGCAAACTTGAATTTTTTATAGAAATCTTTGTGGATTATCTGCGATAAAAATCTTATTGTTGCGCCCTTAGGTAGTGCTATTGGCGGATGATCCTTTTTCTTTCCTGGAGTTTTTGTAAATACTTTTATTATATCTAATTGTTCATAAATCTTTTTTTTCAATTCGTTTAGCCCTGTTCCATCTTTTGCAGAAACCAATATATCTCCCTTATTTGAAGATAAATCAGATTTATTTCCAACAATAAGGCATCTTAAATAGGCAGTACTTTGATTCAATGCATCTTCCAATTCTTCTAAAGTCATGGGCTCAGATATTTCAATTATTGCGTTAGATAGATGTTTTTCAAAAACTAATTTTTTTACATCTTCCATGTCTGCTTTTATCAGTTCTTCCCCGACATAAGATACTCCTCCTTCAAATCCTTTCTTTATTTTTATTCTCGGCCTGTCTTTTCCTAATCTTATCTGTGCTTTGTCAAATTCATTAAAAATTATTTCTTTTTGCTTCTCAGGATTATGGGATGTATCCAAAACTACCAGTATCAAATCTGCATTTCTCATTATGCTGAACAACAATGGTCCCCGACCTTTGTATGCAAAATCTTCATATATCGCAGGCATTTCCACAAGTTGTATAAGCACGCCATCATGATTCATTATTCCAATTTCTGGATCTTTGGTCGTGAATTCATATTCTTGCACATCAGGTTTTGCATTCGTTAATTTTGATAATAATAATGATTTCCCTGAATTTGTCATACCCACAATCATCACTTGAGCAGCGCCCTCTTTCTTTATAGAAATCTGCGCACCTTTAGTCTTTTGCTGCTTTTCTTTCTCAAGCATCTCTTTTAATTTAGAAAGTTTGGATTTTATCTCTGCCCTTAGAACTTCAGCACCTTTATGAGAAGGTGCAACTTTTAGCATTTCTTCTAAGGCTTTAATCTTCTCCGGAATAGTCTTAGCCTCCCCGTATTTCAGTTCAGCTTTCTGGTATTCAAGTCCTGCATTAATTGGCATAGCAATTAGAAATTAAAAAAAGGTATATAAAGTTTATTAAAATAGAACCACATTTACTCTTTTTTAGCCGTCTGTTGAAATATAAGCAAATCCTCTGTAGTCAGTTTTTTCTTGGATTTAATCTTTTCCTCAACTTCTTTAGACATCTCTTCAAGCACCTTTTCCTGCTGTTTTTTCTTTTCTTCTCTTGCCTGTATGCCTTTAGCCTTTACTTTTTTCTTGATTTGAGAATAATCTGCTAATTTTGATTTAAGCATTTCATTTACTTCACTGAATTCCTTTTTGAAGGTAATAAACTTCTCAAATGCATCTTCCTGTCTCTTTTTGACTTCATTTATTTGCTTTGATAATTTTATAAAATCAGAATATCCATTTTTGCTTGTTTTAACCAAATCAATAATTTTACCGTGGAATTCATCGGATTTCTTTTTTGCCTCATCAATCTGCCTTGAAACATCATTTATTTCATTCATAACCCCATTAACTTTTGATGCTTCAGCATATTGTTTCTTAAGAATCTTTATCTTATCCATGATCTGCTTTTCTTTATTGAATCCAAAACCTTCAGTTTCTATTGAACTTTCCAAAGCTTCAATCTGGTTTTTAAGTCTTGAAGGATCACCTTGAATGTTATGTTTTGCAGTTATATCCCCTCTCTGTTTGTTCAATTCTTTTATCTTTTTTATAAGTTCTTTTACTTGTCCATTATATTTGTCTCTTTCTTTTTTAAGTTCAGAAACCGAACCAACAGAACCATCTCTGTTAACTTTTATTTCTTTTATTTTTGCAATGAGAGAATTCAGCTCTTTCTTGAGCTCTTCTTTTTTACTGAACCATTCTTCTTTTACAGAATTAATCTTATCTAATTTAGCCTTTAGGCTATTGATATCGTCTTTTGGTTCTTCAGTCCGAGTCTCAACGACCTCATTCTTCAATTCATCCATATTAACATCAGTTTTTGCGTCTTTTTCATAAGGTAAAAAAATAAATTTTTAGCCAAATAGCGCGCCTAGACCTGCAGCAGCTTCTTCTTCACTTTTCTTTTCTTCTTTCTTTTCTTCTTTCTTTTCAGCTGCCTGTGCTGTGCCAGTTGGTGCTATTGCCACTTGTGCCACGGATGCTGCCTTTATCGCTTCCTCTATATTGACGCCTTCCAAAGCAGATACTAAAGCCTTAATCTTTGTATCATCTGCTTCTGCGCCTGCAGCCTGAAGCACTTTTTTGACATTAGCTTCATTTATTTCCTTACCAACTGAATTTAACAGCATTCCTGCATATATCATTTCCATTTTCAGTTTCCTCCCTGTTCTGATTTTTCGGTAAGTATGTTTATTGAAACAGCCAATGCTTTCGCATTTCTGTAAGCTTTTTGTACCATCAATTCAGCAATTCCATTTGCCATATACTCTGCTTCCATTGCTAAACCTATCGCCTGTTGAGATGCCAGCTGTATATTTCTTATATACTCCTTCTGATCAACTTTTAGTACATCCTTTGTATAAACTAAACCATCTTCATATATGAACATCAAATTTAAACCTATTTCCATAGGTTCAATCTTAAGCTTAGCCAAAAGATTTGCAACATTTAGTGTTATTATTTCACCTTCTTTTACCAAAATCTTGTCTTGCTTTATTGCAACTTTTCCATTTTCCACACCGGTTTTAAAACCTAATTGGCCTAATTCACCAATAATTGGACCTGGTGGAAATGGTGTTGGACCGGCTGGAATCAAAATATCATTTGGAGATACTTGTCCAGCTTTAGCCAAAGCCGAAGACTTATTTGCTTCAAGTCTTTTAAAAACCTTGAATGGATTCTCACTTGTTAATATCAAAGCAGGCATTCCCTTTATTTTAGCTTTCAAGGAATCAACATCTCTGACATTTTCACTGACATTATCTAATGCTAATTTAATAAGCCTTTTTTTAGTTGTATAAATCTGTACTGTCCCTTTAAGTTGCTGTCTTATCTTCTGAAATTGTCTCGTAGGCATATTCTCTAGATTAACAACACCGAATATTGGCTTCTCTTTAAGCAACTTAGTAATCTTTGAAACTTCATCTTTCTTTTTTTTAGAAACGTAAACGGTCTTAGTCATTCTTAGCACCTCCGAGATTAACCGGTGAGCCCATAGTTAATTTAATCGAAACATCTGCTATGTTTTGCTTTTCTTGAGGTAACGCGTGTAACACTAAATTATAAACATACTCAACATTTTCAGCAATATCATTATTGTCCATATCTTCGATGCCGATAGGACATTTTATAGACAATTCATTTCTTGTTGCTAATTTGACAGTGCCTTGCAATTTTTTATAAACCATTTCAATCTCTGCTTTTGGAGACACAATCGCCCCTGCCTTAGGATTAGGCATTTTTCCCCTTGGACCTAACACCTTACCAAAGGCACCTGCAACCTTAGTCATTATATTAGCTTGAGCAATAAAGAAATCAAATTGATTTACCAAATCTTTTAAGGCCTTCTTATTGCCAGCAATTTCAGCAAATTCTTCATCAAGTATTACTTTATCACAAACTTTCTTAGCTTGAGTTACCAACTCTTGGCCAACTAAAGCGCAAACCTTATTTGATTTTCCTCTGCCCTTTGGCAAAGTTGCAAATATCTCTACCTTATGTTCTGGTCTCTTTAAATCCATATTTTTAAGATTTATCACCAAATCAAAAGTTTGTTTAAAATTTCTCTTCCTAGCTTTTTCTCTAGCTTCCTGTATAGATTTAACAATTTGATCTTTGTGCATTATTTTTCCCTCCTACTTCCAAAAAAAGTAGTACTTATGGGTTATTCTCTTTAGAGAACAAGTTTCATTTATAAGCTTTTCTGTTGGTTTAATAAATATGAATAAATAATAATAAAAGTTTTATTGGCACTGACCATTAACAACTTCCATATTGTTACCATCGCAACAGGCGTAAGTGCTATCCATCCCAATCGTATAGTATTTATTCGATCCACAGCAGCCCATAGGTTTAGAATTTCTCCAACCAGACCCATCATCGTCACAATAATAATCCCCTAATTTTTGGCATCTTTCAAAGTTTGTGCCTGTCCATTCATAACTTTTTTCAGTAGCGCTTTTAGTACAAGTATAATAAATCCCATCATAACAAGCAAATCTCGAAAGCCCATCTGCATCTTTGCCATAGTCCCCATTGTATAATTTTCCCGTATTATGCAATGCATTATATTCTTTTGTTTGGCAACTTCTAGGAAATGAAGGATCAAGTCTTAGATTTACATTCTTCATACGCTTACCAGCGGGATTATAAATTCCTTCATCAAAGCAAATTCCAAAAATATCATTGAATTGCTGAAAAATTTTGCTAATTTGCATTTCAGAAAGTCCAACTATTGAATTGTCCCCATTAGCAATAGAATTTGCCCCGCCCAATGGTTTGTCACCTGGAGAAATTACTCCCCCATTAAAATATGGGGATAAAGGATCATAAGTTACAAAGAAATAAATCCATCCATCTTTCTCAGATAAAAATTGATGTTCTTTGTCATTATTTGCAGTAAAGTAAGCCAAATTGCTATAAATTTTCCTATCAAAATTCATGAATGAACTTACAAATCTATTGTACTTATTGTATGGAGAATAAACTCCTAATTCTTGTTCTACCTGACTTGTGTTACAATTGTATGAATCAAGCTCGGTCCCTAATGGAGAAATATATTCCGTTAGTTCTCCTGTTCTAAGAAATTCCAAATAAGGCGTCCTGCCATTGTTCAGTCTCATTATTTTTAAATCACTTTGTCGGACGTTATCTCCTGCAAATATTAGCCTTGCTGTATTTCCATCAATCCAGAACAAATCTGCTTCCATCCTTGGAGCAATATTATGTATTTGCAGTTGATACTTATAACCATCATTATCTATTAATCTTAACCCAAGTTGAGCACTTGAAGCACTCAATGGATCATCATTTTGCAAATAATCATTACACTCATATCCTGCTGTTGCCACATTGCTATCCCAATAATGGGGCATAGTATGTATTCCCTTGGCAATACCCATAGGATAAGCAAAAGCCTTCCAAAGATCAAATGCCGGTTTAGTATCTGTGTAAGTTCCTTGCACAAATTCGCACATATCATTAGAAACTGGAAGAATGAAATCATCTCCTGTCACTATTATTCGTTGGTTGATTTTTTGTTTGGTTATCTCTGCATTACCATAAGCCACAGTAGAATATAGATAATATTCTCCTGGTGTCGTTGGAATGGGCAGCAAAAAAGATACCGTCGTTGATTGTCCAGGTACAAGATTTTTATTCATTGTAATTTTATTTGGGTTTTTGAAATCATTTTGATCCGTTCTAAATTTCCATAAAAGTTCATATCTCCCAGATGTCAATGCGACTTTTCCATTATTTGTAATGATATAAGTCACTATTTTTTCACCTTGCCCAGCATGAAATCCGTAATAAAGCCCACTATTTACATTGGTTACTTGAGGAGACATCAAATCAATTTTAACCTGCCTTTCGGCAGTAGGTGATCTTTTCGCACCAACAACCTCATTATAAACAGAGCATCCAGAAATTATTACCAACAAAATTATTCCAATGATAAGAAGCCTCTTTTCCATATAAATTTTAAAGAAAGGATTATAAGTATATAAAGATTATTATAAAATAAATGATATCAAAAAAAGATATTTTAGAAGAATTAAATAGATATAAAAATAAATATATTATTGTGGAAGGCAAGAAAGATAAATTTGCCTTAGAGAAATTAAATTTCACAAAAATATATAAATTAGAAAAGCCGTTATTTGAAGAGGTTGAATTAATCTCAGCAGAAACAAAAGAAGTAGTTATTTTAACAGATTTAGACACGGAAGGAAAAAAGATTTACTCTTATTTGAAAAAACACCTCCAAGAGCATGGAGTAAAGATAAACGACAATTTAAGAAAATTCTTATCAAAAACAGAAATCAAGCAGATTGAAGGATTAGCGCATTACCTTAAAGATGAAAGCATGCCAAATATGTGAAAAAAGAATTGCTGAACATAGTTGTATCATTTGCGGAAGATTAGTCTGCAATCAATGCTACAATGAAAGAAAAAAGATTTGCAAAGGACATTAAACTTTAGCCAAGCTTTGCTGCTCAAATGCAGAACTTACGCCTTTGCCAAAAGCAAAAGCAGTCTTAGAACTGAAAGCATCAAGCATAGACCAAAGATTATTTTCTTGTTCCATTGTTATTATATTTACTTCAGTAATATTTAGCCTTTGTTTTAGATATTCTTCAGCTTCTTTCTTTCCGCCGATAGCATCAATCATGCCCATATCATAAGCTTCTATACCCAAATAAACATTACCATTCGCCCATTTCTTAACAATAGAAACATCAACATGCCTATTTTTTGCAACTTCGTTTATAAAATTCTCATGAATTTTATCAAGCATTTTCTGGATAATAAATTTTTCTTCAGCAGTAAGTTTTCTGTAAGGCACGCCCATATCCTTGTAATCACCTGCAATAAGCTGTTCATAGCCTATGCCATATTTTTCCATCAGCCCAGAAAATTCTAAATAAGAGCCGAAAACACCTATGCTTCCAGTCATGGACATATCATCAGCATATATTTTGTCAGTTGCAGACGCAGCCCAATAAGCTCCAGAAGCACCAACTTCTCTTATCACGGCAACATTAGGTTTTTTCATTTCAGAAATCGCTTTTGCTATTTCTTTAGAAGCAACAACTCCCCCCCCGCCAGAATTAATATCAAACATAATTGCGACAATAGTAGGATCATTCTCAACCTGCTCAATAAACTTTATGATGTCTTCTGAACCAGTGTAAGAAGAAACTCCAAAAGAAGATCCTGATTGCAGAGAAATTTCTCCATAAATAGGAATAATCGCAATCTTTTCAGAGAAATCACTCACCTTAAAAATATTTGCCAATGAAAAACTCACCAGCCATAAAACAAAAATTACCAATGCTATATATCCAATCCTTCTCATTACAATATCCTCCTGAATGCCTGAACCACCTGCGTTCCTGAAATTTTTTCTGAGTATCTCTGATGTGTATGCCTCAAGAATATGTAGCTTGTATCAATCACAAGTAATAGTGTAAATACTTTGCTTATATTTCTCAGCACAATCTGATTCAACGTAAATCCTTTAGCCTTATCTATAGGCATAACAAATATATTAAGCAACATTTTCCCCATCGTCTGCCCCAATTTGAATTCAAGCAAGACAAAATAAAGCAAAGCTACAAAGGCTATTACAATTTCAACTGCAATTAAATCTCTAAGCAAATTAAGATTTGAAGAAAAGAAGGTATACATATCAGAAAAATTATTATTACTAATTCCAATGCTAAATGGCGAAGTTATCACCCCAATGATAAGCATGTCAATAAAATAAGCCAGAACCCTTTTCCACAATATTGCTGGATGCATAACAATGTTCTCTTTATATTCTTTCATCAAGAAAATAATTAGTTTTTGGCTATTTAAATCTTTTCCTGATTTGTAAAATTTATGCTTTCAAAAAAAAGAGGGTATTCCCTCCTATAATCTAATAATCCTTTAAGTAATCCTTCAATGTGCGATTTGTTAAAACCTATAGGTCGAATAGACGTTTCCTTTCTTAAATAATTAGAACCAAAAATAGCATAACCTGCATAATAATATTTTCCTTTTAATCCTACCTCAACATCGATTCTAATCTCCTCTCCACCCAAGGTAATAATAATTCTTGCATTGTCTGAATTATATACACCAAAAATACGAGAATCGTCAAAAAAATCTCCTAAACTTGAAAGTCCCATAGATAACTTAAATTCAGGAGTTACATAGAATGAAGCACCACCATTACGTTGATATGCCTTATTCAGCATATCCACTCTTTCAATCAGTTTATCAATATTTATTTCGTTACTTCCCGCTGAATCAAACTTTGCTGAAAATATAGGAATTACTTTTCTTTCATTATTTAAATCGTAAGTTCTGAATTCCATTAGGTTTCCATTCATAAACTGGATCATTCCATATCGGTCATCAAGAATTTCAATGTCTCCCCTTGCATCTCCTTTCGTAATATTCAAAACAGCAACACACATTTTTTCTTGATCTGCTAAGCTCCAAACAAAGTTAGATTTTGCAAAAACTTCATTTCCTATATGGGCTGTCCTATATTTACATTTATTTTCATCAAACTCAGTAATATAAAAAACATCTCCACTAATTTCAATTCCATCTCTCCCCATTAAAGTTTCATTTATCAGAAAAGCTTTTTTATTGCCAATAATATTAGTTTTTATGTCAGATGCAAACATTTCTTGGCGATTTTTGTCTGCATGATAAATCAAGTCATCAAGTGTGCATTTCTTTGTTTCAGCAGAGACTAAGGAAACACCCAAGGCAAAAGTAACCAAACCAATTAAAGCCCGTTTCATCTTAATTTATAACCTAAAGGAAACTATATAAACCTTTCCGGATTATTTGTTTGACTATGGACATTTACTATAAAAAATTGCTTTCAAAAATAAAAGATTGTGTTGATGTAGAAAGTATATTAAAGATAAGCAGGGAACTATGCAGGGTTTACAGCATAGGTAAGCTTCCGAGTATAGTGCAGATTTTATTGGCTGCAAAAGGCGAGCAACGAAAAAAGCTTTTCACAATTCTCAGAAGCAAGCCATCAAGAGCATTGTCTGGAATTTCAGTTGTTGCAATAATGTCAAAGCCTTCTAAATGTCCTCATGGCAAATGTTCTATTTGTCCTGGAGGTCCAGATTCTGAATTTGGCAATGTACCTCAAAGCTATACAGGCAATGAGCCGGCTACAATGCGCGCAAGAAGGAATGATTATCATCCCTATTTGCAGGTCTTTGATCGTTTACACCAGTATGTTCTTATGGGCCAGGTACCAAATAAAATTGAATTGATTATTATGGGGGGTACATTCAATGCCCAAGATTTAGAATATCAGGAATGGTTTGTTGCAAATTCATTAAAGGCTATGAATGACTTTGGGAATATGTTTCTACCTAAGGGCATTGATTTTGAAAGATTTATAACTTTTTTTGAACTAGATGAAAAAAATGAGATGACTGAGATAAGAGAAAAAAAAGTAAAAAAGAAAATGTACTCATTAATAGAAGAAAATATTTCATTGGAAAAAGAGCAGGAGTTAAATGAATCTTCGAACATGCGTTGTGTTGCACTCTGTTTGGAGACAAGACCGGATTATTGCAAGATTGAAAATATTAAGCATATGCTTAAATTAGGTGTAACCAGAGTTGAATTGGGGGTACAAAGTGTTTACGATTATATATTAAAAAATATCAATCGAGGTCATGTTGTTTATCATTCTGTTGAAGCTACAAGACTATTAAAAGATTCGGGATTGAAAGTTGTTTACCACATCCTTCTAGGTGCGCCCGGATATTCTTGCAGAAAAGAAATAAAAATGTTTAAATACCTCTTCAATAAAAAAGATTTCAAGCCGGATGGTCTTAAGATATATCCTTGTATGGTTATGAAGGGAACAGAACTTTTCAATCAGTGGAAAGCCGGAAAGTTTCAACCTTTGAATACAGAAACAGCGGCTAAATTAATAGCAGAAATAAAAGCAAGATACATTCCAAGTTATTGCCGTATAATGCGTATTCAGAGAGACATCTCTTCAAAAGTAGTTTCCGCCGGTGTTGATAAAACCAACCTAAGGCAGTATATAGAAGAAATTCTTTTGAAAAAAAATAAAAGATGCAAATGTATCCGCTGCCGTGAAGCTGGTCGAGTTGAAGAAATTAAAGGCGAACCAAAGTTCTTAGAAAAAAAATATAAGGCTTCTAAGGGAATGGAATATTTTTTAAGCCTTGAAACAGAAAATGCATTATTGGGTTTTTTGAGATTAAGATTCCCCTTCAGGCCATTTATTAATGAATTAAAAGATTGCGCATTAGTTAGAGAATTGCATGTTTATGGCGAATCAACAGAGCTAGGGAAAATAGGAAAGGTTCAGCACTTAGGTTATGGAAAAGAACTAATGAAAAAAGCAGAAGAATTAGCTATAAAAAATAAATACAAAAAACTAGCGGTCATTTCTGGCATTGGTGTTCGCGAATATTATAGAAAATTAGGATACCAAAGAGAAGGATTTTATATGATAAAAGATTTAGCAAAAAATCATTTATAAATATCCTTTCGATGATCAAAGCAATTAATGATTATTCTCTCTTTTTCAAGTCTATAGATTATTCTGAACGGCGGAATCCTTATGCTTCTGTGCCCCTTCAATTCATATTGCAATGGTTTTCCAGATTCGGGAAGTTCTATCAATTTCTTCAGGTGCTTGATGATTTTTATTCTTGTTAAATTATCTTTAATTTTCTTAAACTCATTCTTGAATTCCTCAGAAAAAATAATTTCCATCTTAAGCCATCAACAAGTCATCTATTTCTTTATCGCTCATAGAAGTGTCTGCCTTGACAAATTTTCCTTTCTTTATATTTTCTTCGCTCTTTTTGATTTTGTCAATTAAACGTATGTCTTCTTTCAGCGCTTCTTTATTTATTTGTTTCAGCATTATATTCCCGTCCTCATTAAAAACTATAAATTTAGTCGACGGTCCTATTCCTGCATCTTTTCTGATTTCAGCAGGAATCACTACCTGACCATTTTCCGACATTTTAGTGAGAGCGACTTCCATTTTTAATACCTACAACCTATTTTAATATTAAAACGTATTTTATATATAAACTTTTCGGCTAAATATGGCCTTTTCATAGAATTATATATAATCTCAGTCATTAATATTTGCTTCTGAGAAAAATCCGCAAATTTTCCGGCAAAAACGTAACTCAAATCGCACAGAAGAGAAAGATTTTATATGATAAAAGATTTAGCAAAAAAACAGGAACAATGAAAAAATAATCCTTCTTAAACTATAAGTAAATCATCTATTTAATTATTTTCCATTGATGTGTAAGCCATAATAAATTTTCTTTTTTAAACATCTGGCTAAATCAATAATATATCACTTTTATAAAGATTCTTCTTAAAATAATAGATTTAACTCAAGTTTAACAACAACATTTATAAAATTACAATTACATAATCAGAATCAATGAAAAAAAGAGCGCAGGTAACAATATATATTATCTTAGGCTTAGTTTTATTAGCAGTATTAGGTGCCTCAATTTTTATTCTTACAAGAATTGCAGAAACAAGGCAGGAAGCAGAACTAAGAGAGGTTATCACTGCTTCAGATAAAGAGGCCATTAACAATTACGTCCAAAACTGTTACATAAACATAACTTCTAAAGCCATAGAAAAAATTTATCTTCAAGGAGGCTATATTTCTCCAGATCAATCATATATTACTTCGTTTCATTCTTTAAATCTTACATGCCTTTACTGCTCAGATAAAAAGAATAGATTATTGACGATTCCCTTAATAGAGCAGCAGATAAATAATTTCATAAAAGACAATGGAGATTTCATTACCTGCTTGGATAATTTTAATGCTTTCAGAGAAACTAAAAATTGGAACATTACCGTTGAACCAATGAATGTAGATACAAAAATAACGGCAAAGAACATTCTTATCGTTCTTAATTATCCAATAACTTTACAAATAGGAGATAATAAAGACTCTATTACAGAATTTAAAACAGTTTTCCCTTATCGCTTAGGCGAAATCATAGATGCGGCAAGAGAACAATTGAACGTAATTCAGCAGGGCAAATATTACGATATTGGAAATTATATCAGAAGAAATTCAAACATCCTTATTGAGGGCCAGTATTTTAACAAAGACTATGAGATGATGCAGTTCACAGCTTATAATCAGGAAGAACTGCCATTTACATTTGTTATTTACAATCCGATTCTAGACTGTATGTCTTTTAGCGAAAATCCATTTACAATAATTGACAACTGCAAGAAGAACTCTCAAAGTAATACTTGTTGCGTAAGCTCTCGCGGGCAGTGCTATGAGAATCCAACGCACTGCGACACAGAAATAACTTCTCAAAGTTGCGAATCGATACCCTCGTGCCATATAGGCTGCTGCAATATGAATAATATTTTCGATATATCCAATTTTAATGAATGCCAATCAGAAGCATTAAAGCTTAACATTCAAGCTGAATTTAGTTCTTTCGGAACTTCATTGTTAAGCTATGCCCCAGCAGAAAAAATATCTGGCTGTAGATTGAATTTAGATAATGAGGGCTGCTGCATCACAGACAGCATTTGCGAAAGGACTTCAGAAGAAGCATGTATAGCAAAATCAGGTAATTTTAATCTAGGATTATGTTCTTCAATTTTAGAGTGCAATTGCGCAAAAACAAATAATCAGGGTTGCGGTCCAGACAACAATGTTTATTCTCTTGATGAATGCGGCAACTATGATGAAAAAATAAAAATTTGCGAAATGCCAAATTCAAAATGTAAAATTGAACTAGGTCAGGCGACTTGTGTTTACACTTCCTGTGACCTCCAAGTAAAAGATGATTATCAATTAGATAACATTTATCATTTGGAAAATGGCCAGAGTCTATGTGCTCAATATCTTGCACCAGGAGAGCAGCACTATATTGCTATTTGTGAAAACGGAGAAATTAAATCAGAAGGTATGGGTTCGGATCGTGAAGGTATCTGTCAGGGCGGTGAAGGAAAAACTTTAAGGGTAGACAATCATTATGAAAATTGCATGTCTTGCGGTTCTCCTGCAAATGATGAAGATTGGCAGTTATTTATTCCTGAAAGAACGACAACTTCTATTTGTACTAGAAGTTCCTGTTTAGATGCAGGGGATTGTATCATAAATTCTTCATTTGATAATTATCTAATAGGTAATACAAAATGCTATCCTAAATATCCCCCAGGGAATAATTTAGCCTGTTCTGAGTGTGGTTTTAATGCAGATGCAAACGCAGACATGTGTGAGAAAGATGAATGTATAAGGCAAGGTTGGTGCGAGGCAATTCCTTCTGAAACTCAGAATCTCGCCATCTTTGACAGAAAAACTCCAGGATTATGTTTAGCAACCTCAATGGCTTCAGTCGATTTTGGTTCATCCTTATTATCCCAGTATTGCACTTCTTCAATAAACGAATGGATGCTTTATGAATCAATAAGACACCCAACAGTTTTGCAAGGTTTTGATGAATTCAAAAATGAAATATTCAATAAACTCTATCAATGCAACATCGCAGAAAATCCAACATTAAATCAATGTGATTTATGCGCCAATTCAGGGGATATCTTTAAAGATCGCAAATGTACATCTGAAAAATGTTCTTTTTTGGGCCAGGGTTGCCACTTTGAATTTAATTTAAGCTATGGAACTTGCACATTATTGCCTGAATTTAGCATAGACAAGACTGCCCCTGAAATAACAATCGCGAATCCTTTAGAAGAATCAGAAATAAATTGGAATGCAAAGACCTTTCAATTGAACCTCAACACAAATGAGCCCTCTCAGTGCAGATATTTAGAAAGCGGAGACGCAGAATGGCCAAACATGATTCCGATTCAAGGCAGTGAATTAAAAATAGTTCACGCTGCTGTTCCAACAATTCCAATGTACTTTCCGACAGAAGACAAACAGTATATGTATTACTGGATAAGATGTCGTGATGCATCGGGAAATGAAAATCTAAAAACGTTGACCTTAGCCACAATACCCAAACAGGAAAGCGAAGAGCCAAATATTTTGTTTGTTAATCTTCAAGGAAAAATAATTACAAGTACAAGTTTTGTAAACTTATTAGTTGTTTCAGATACAGCAACAGACTGTAAATACCAAGAAGTTACTTCAGAAGTTTTTTCAGACAACTTTGAACCAATATTGGGCAAATATGATTATTCTACATTAAGCAACAGTATGCAAAGCTGCACAACAAAAGCTGGAAGCTGGGAATGCTCCGAATTTATTCCTCCTCCGTCTTTAGGGCCCCATTATTTTATAGTGCAGTGCAAGAATGATTATGGTTTATACAGTGAAAAAGTACCTGTTGTTTTCACGGTTGTTTCTGAAATACTAAAATCATGACTTTGACCGATAAAAGACAGATTCTATCAAAAAAGATATAAACAAGCTATGATAATAATGAACTAGAAATGTCAGGGGTATATCCCGTCAGAATAGGCCAATAGTTTGATTGACCCGACAGAAGGCATCTTCAAAGAGGCCAAAAAATCAGAGCGGCCTTAATACAGGTAATTTTTTATTTTTATAAACAAAAAGGATTAAATATTAGTCAGTATGCCTTGAAAGAAAAATGGCGCAACTTTGCTTTATCGGCGGTATGCAGTGGGGTTATGAATGCAAAGGTAAGATTATAGATTTTTTCTCAGGCAATTTCGATCTTGCTGCAAAATATGGTCATGGTCACGACTCAAGACACAACTGTCAGATCAATGGCAAGCATTACGTATACAGCATGCTTCCGCTTGCTACAGTCAGAGGCATTGAATCGCTTATACTTCCAAGCTCTTTTGTTGAGCTAAATGTTCTCATCAATGAAGCAGGTTCAATGCCTGGAATCAAATTTACCGTTGATGAACGCTGCTGCGTCGTTATGGATTATCACATACAGATTGACGCTGAAAGGCGTATGATCCATATGAAACCAAAATTCAACTCAAAAGATGATGGCATAGGCCCTGCATTCGAAAGTTTTCAGTCAGGAGATTATATTTCCGTTGGAGATTTGCTTAACAGAGAATCTTTGAAAATAAAATACGAAACCAACCTAGAGAAATATTGCCCGTACTTGGCGAGCATGGGCAGTGGATTCTTCAGGGTAGCATCATTAAAAGAAAATATGAGAAAATCAATTGAAGAGTATCTCAAAAAAGGAGAAATTCTAAGGAAACATATAGGCACCACAAATGGTATTATTAAAAGAGCATTGGTTGAAGATAAAGATATTATTTTTGAAGGTTCATACGGTACACTTCTAGATCCATTGTTTGGTCTAAATCCCGACAGGACGCATTCTTCAACTATGGCGGTCAAAGCCCTTGAATGTGCAGGTCTTCCTCCGCAAAAGATGCACAAGATTGGTGTGACAAAAGCATACATGTCTCGCAATGCCGTATCGCCATTCCCTACAAAGATTGACGACATAGAAATCTTAAAAAGAATAATTCAGCAGGGCGATGAGCAAAATTCGGATCCTTGGGTGCCAAAAGAGCGAGAGGTTGGATGGCTAGATTTTGTGCTGTTTAATTTTGCAGATTCTCTTAACCAATATGACGAAATCGCACTTACAAAGCTAGATGCTTTAGCAGGATTAAATGAAATTAAAATCTGTATTGCTTACAGAGATGGCAATGGAAGATTCATCAACGAAATAGATTCGATGGGGCAGCTTATAGGTGCCGAACCAGTATACGAGACCTTTGAAGGTTTCCCCAAAATAGAAAACATTCATAGATTCAAAGATTTGCATCCAAATGCAAGAAAACTAGTTGATAGGATAAGTGATCTGACTAATGATCGCTTAAGTCTTATTTCTATAGGTCCTGAAAGAGACCAGATGATCAGGCTATTCTAGAAACAATTTCTTTTATCTTCTTAGGGTCAGCTTTCCCGGAAGTCTTTTTCATCACATAGCCGACAACGAAATTCAGCGCTTCGTGCCTTCCGTTCTTGTAATCCTCAACAGCTTTTGGATTGGAGCCAATAGCTTCTCTGGCAAACCTTTCTAATTCAGAACTATCAGATACTGCTTCCAAACCTTTTTTCTTTACAAATTCTTCAGGTGAAACGTCCTTCTTAACAATTAAGAATAAAATATCCTTCGCAACTTTATCGGTAATCTTACCTGAGCAAAATAAATTCAATAATTTAATAATTTTTTTATGGTCAATCTCAGTCATTGTTTTATTATTTTCAGCCAAGGCACTCAGCAAGTCTCTTCTTATCCACTTGGCAGCAATCTTGCAATCAACTTCTTCAGCAACCATCTCGAAAAACTCAGCTAGATACTTTTCGGAAGCCAAAACTTCAGCATCTTCTTTATCTAAGTGATATTTTTTGACAAATCTTAAAATTTTTTCATCAGGCATCTCCGGTAGTTTAATATTTTCATCAATATCATAAACACATAAGTCCGGATCAAATATGTAACCATAATCCTCTTCTGTTTCTTTGCCCCTCGATAAAAAAGTTATCCCTTTTTCAGCATCCCATCCCCTCGTCTCTTGTTTCAGCTTCATTCCTTCATTTAGCTCTTTCCTTTGTCTCAGTATTTCATATTCTATCGTTTTTTCAATTTCTTTGAAGCCAGTAACATTTTTGACTTCCGCTCTCACATAGCCGCTCTCTCTAACAGAAACATTGACATCTGCTTTAACAACCCCTCCAGAATATATTTCCAAATATCCCAAAAATGTTTTTAATTTTTTCATGAACTCCCTTGCTTGCGCAGCAGATTGTATCTCTGGTTCTGTGACTATTTCTAGCAGAGGTATTCCTGATCGATTATAATCTATCAAGGTAAACTCAGATTTTTGCAGGCCTTTTGGATGTACTAAAGCTCCAGGATCTTCTTCTAAGTGTATTCTGGTTATCGTAACGTCATTTTCTTTCAATTTAATTTTACCATTAAAACCAATAGGTACCTCATACTGCGTTATCTGATAATTTTTAGCCAAATCAGGATAAAAATAAGTTTTTCTTGAAAAAAATATTTTTTTGTTGAGTTTGCATCCCAAGACTTTTGCCATTTTGACAGCATATTCTAAAGCTTTTGAATTTAGCACAGGTTTAGCTCCAGGGTATCCTAAACAAACAGGGCAAGTTCTTGTATTGGGCTCATCATTTCCATTAACTGCACAGCCGCAGAATAATTTGCTTTTAGTATTTAGCTGAACGTGAATTTCAAGTCCTATCTTTATCATTCTAATTCCCTCGCAATTCTAAACAGATTTCTTTCATGGAAATGATCTGCAGTAAACATTACTCCTACAGGTAGGTCTCGAGTAAATCCCGCATTTACAGAAATATGGGGTAGCCCTGCTAAATTTGGTCCTACAGTTAGAATGTCCATTGCGTAATTTTGCATGGGAGTAAGTTTTTCAATTTCAGAAATCTTAGGAGGTAGCACAGGCATTGTGGGGCATAATATTATTTGATATTTTTTAAACACCTGCTTATATTCATTAATTAATAATTTTCTAACTTTCAAAGCCTTTATATAATACGCATCTCTATAACCAGCCATTCTTATGAAAGTTCCCAGCATTAATCTTCTTTTAGTCTCTTTTCCAAAATTCATAGACCTTATTTTGGTAAAATATTCATTGAAATTTCCTTCTATCTTTTCCTGGGTCCCATATCTCAATCCGCAATACTTCGCCAAGTTAGTAGAGGTCTCAGCCATCGCAATAATATAATATACGGCCAGGGCATATTTTTTATTCAAGGGCAAATCAATATTTTCACAGACATACCCCTTAGATTTTAATTTCCTCACCGTCTCATCAATTTTAAGCTGCACATCGTTCTCAACACCCTCTAATCTCTTTAAAACCGCAATTCTAATTTTTTTATCTTCAAAATCATCAGCTGAAACAGACGTCGAATCATTCTCATCTTTTCCTTTTATTATGTGATATATCTTTTCAGTTTCTTCTATTGTCTTAGACATCACCCCAATTTTATCTAAAGAGTTTGCATAATCTATTAGACCATATCTTGATACTCTCCCGTATGTCGGACATAAGCCAATTACTCCGCAGAAAGCGGCGGGACAAACTATAGATCCGCCAGTAGATTCTGCCAAGGCAGGCATCGAATACTTTTGCACTACTGCCGCTGAACCACCAGAGCTCCCCCCACAGGTTCTTTGCTTATCAAACGGATTCTTGGGTATTTCATAGCCCGTTCCCACATTCAAATTAAAGCTTCCATACCCAAACTCATCTTGTATAGTCTTTCCAGCAACATCATAACCTTTTTCTTTTAATTTTTTTACAGCCGTTGCATCAAACACAGGCCTATATCCCTTAAGGATTGCAGAACTGCAAGTCGTTTCCATATCCTTTACGCATATGCAATCCTTGATGGCAATAGGTTTTCCCTTCAGCTTTTTATTTTCAGCAGTAAAATATTCTTTGGTCATATTACTCTCGGCCCCTTAATATATCCATCTTTGTTATTTTTAGAATTTTTCAAAACATCCTCTTGACTCAAAGAGCTTTCAATCTTATCTTCTCTCAACCTATTCCTTATTTCTACGGGATGGAATGCCATCTCAACATTCTCAGTTTTTACATTTGAAATCTTATCAAATAATTCTAAAATCTCATCAAATTCATTTGAAAATAAGTTAATCTCATTTTCAGTAAGTTTTAATCTAGCAATCTTTGCAACTTTTATTACAATCTCTTTATCCATTAAGAAAACTAAAAGATATAAAGAATTTATATAGATTATTGTTTATTCAATTGAAAATCTCTTCGTAACCTTTAAATTCCAATTTAATATATTCATTACTGGCATTTTCACAAGTTTTTTTTATACAATCTAGTTCGTTTCTACCGATATAATTTTCACCAACGAGTATAAATCTTATCTCATCAGTACTAAAATTTAATTTTACATAATCCCTTTTAACAATTAATTTTCTGCCCAATTCAGTAGGATAATATTCCATAACTCCAAATGGGCTGGCAATCTTACACTTAAATATTCCGTCAGGGTGTACATTTAAAAAATTATAAAGAAAACCCAGCATTGCAGTGAGATCTGATCTCGAGGGAAATGCAATTCCCATCTGCCATATTTTTTTTGCATTATTACCAAAAAATTTTTCTCCAAAACTCATCAATGAATTCATCAATGCAGGGTCATCAGGATGAAAATGATACATAAAAATTTGGTCATTTTCATTTATTATTTTTTTGTAAAGTTCAAGATTAGTGCTCATTCCACGCACATTTACATAATTCATGTGTTCCACACCCGTTTCGATCCATAAGTTTTTCTTAGGCAAAAAGGCAAATGCTTCTTCATCAAATCCCTTATTAAAAAATGCGCAGGATTCTTTGTTTACCAACGCACTTAAATCTATAATGCCTTTACGTTCATCTTGTTTAACTATATAATAACAGCAATCATCTAAATTGACTCTTAACTGATGGGTGTATTTTGGAACTTCCTTCACCGAAAAATAAATTTCATCTTTAAGTTTTATATTTACACAGGAAAACATAGAAGCAACTATTGCCAATAATGCAATGTTTTTTAATTTCATAATCCTAATTCTTCGTACGTTTTAAAGCTAAATTGTACATATTCATCACTTGCAATTTCACATGCAGCCTTTAATGCCCTTTCAGAATTTCCAAAATATTGTGAAAAATCAAAATTTTTAAGATTCCAGATATTTGGCAAGAACTGATTCAAATCCCCTTCTAATTTCATTCCCTTAAGCTTACATTCAAAGACACCATAAACATTGCATATTTTCTGTGTCAAATTTCCTTCAGGCCACATCTCTCTAAATATTGATGCTCTATTCAACATAGACGCTATTACTTGCCCATTAGGAAGATTGTATCTCATTTCCCATTCAAACTTAATTTTCTCAAGATTTCCTTCGGGATCAAGCCCAATTCCAATAGCTTGATTCAAAGAAGGTCTTGGATCAGGTAAAAAACTATACACATTAGCTTCAGAATTAACAGTAAGCAAACTTTCAAGTCGGTCTGAATTTATTAGTTCTGTTCCTGTTATGTTTGGAGGAGCACCAAAAATCATATCTCTCATATTAAACCATAAGTCATAAGTCTTTTCCATACCACCTGTTTCAACCCACAAATTCTGCGATGAAATGTAAACCCAAGACTCAAGATTCAATGATTTTCTAGCAAGTTCTCTAATATCTGCTATTCCTTCAAGTTCATTTTTATTGACAACAGCATAATATTTTGGTTTATAGTCCTCAGATTCGTAACATACCTCTAATTTTTCAAATTTTTTCGGCTGTAATCCAATTTCAGATACAAAAACAATAGTTTTTTCTAGGCCTGGGGCATTAGGTTTGAAAAAATTAAAATTAAAATTACCCACCTGAGTAATAAATAAAATCCACCCTGTAAGCCCACTAAGAACTATTAATTTTTCATTCCAATTCATCATAAATATGCTTAAATATAGCTAATTAATAAAGCTTATGTTTGTTTTAGAACTTGGAATAGAAATTTATTTAAGCCCGATTCATTTTAAGAAAAGAAATGAAAGATAAATTGAAAAAAATTAATGATACCGAATGGATTCTTTCCAAGGAATTAAGAGAAGGAATGAATGTAGACGCTCATATCATAGCGAATGATTTAGTCATGAAACAAATGGAAAATGCTGCAATTGAGCAGTTAACCAATGTTGCAATGCTTCCCGGAGTCATCAATTCTATTTGGGGCATGCCTGATATGCACTGGGGTTATGGTCTACCCATGGGGGCCGTAGGTGCATTTGATGAGCATGAAGGAATCATTTCTTCTGGCCTTACAGGCTTTGATATAAATTGTGGAATCAATCTCATCAATACGAATTTAAAATATTCCGAGGTTCAGAAAAAATTGAAAGAGTTGATTCCTGCGCTATTCAAAAATATTCCTTGCGGTGTCGGCTCAAAAGGAAAATTAAGGGTCAATGATATTCATGATGTTTTAGTCAACGGAGTAGACTGGGCCATTGAGCAGGGTTACGGAGTTAAGAAAGATAAAGTGCGCACAGAAGAACTAGGCAGAATGGACGGCGCCGATCCTTTAAAAGTTTCTGAAACTGCAAAGAAAAGAGGAAAGCCCCAGCTAGGTACGTTAGGTGCAGGCAATCATTTTTTAGAGGTTCAGAGAGTCTCAGATATTTTAGATTCTAAATTTGCTAAAAAATATGAATTAGAAAAAGATAATGCTATGATTATGTTACATTGCGGTTCAAGGGGTTTGGGTCATGAAATCGCATCAGATTATTTAAAAATCCATGAAGAAGCTGCAAAGAAATATAAAATAAAATTACCTGATCCTCAATTAGTTTGTGCTCCGGCCCAATCTAAAGAAGGCCAAGATTATTTTGCAGCTATGAAATGTGCCGTGAATTATGCATTTGCAAATAGGCTAGTAATGACTCAATGGATAAGGGAAACCTTCGAACAAATTTTTAAAAAAGAATGGGAGTCGATGAATATGCATACAGTCTATGCAATAGCGCACAATATCTGCAAATTAGAAAACTTTAAGATTGATGGAAAAAAGAAGAAAATTTATATTCATAGAAAGGGCGCCACAAGGAGTTATCCTGATACGCCCGTTATTATAGCAGGTTCGATGGGTACTGCTTCATATTTATTAAAAGGCACTGAAGAAGCTGAAAGAACTTTTTATTCTTCTTGTCATGGCGCCGGTAGAGTGATGTCTAGAAATCAGGCAATTTCTCAATTTAAGGGCAATGAAATTAAAAGAAAATTAGCTGAAGAAGGCAGGATTGTCCAGTCAACAAGCCCCGAAGTTCTAGCCGAGGAAGCACCGGAAGCCTACAAAGATGTTGATGAGGTAGTCGATTCTGTGCACAATGCCAAGATTTCTCTAAGAGTCGCAAGAATGGTTCCTATGGGAACCGTAAAAGGCTAAAAGGATCATAAAGCATTCTTCTGTCAAAATAACCTTGTGCGTTGTCAATATCTTCAATTGTAGAATAAAGATAAACCGGGCCCTTGTAGCAAACTCTATCTGTAAGGCGTAATGGTTTTACATTTACAACTATAGCCATATGGGCTACATTATATTTGAGGTCCTGATAGAATTCATATGTTAGCAAATATCCCACTTTCACAGATTTTATAGAAAAAGGAAATTGTTTCAAATTTTTTAGGTATTCTCTTGCTTTATAGTTGCCAATATTATGGTCTTCTTTTATCAATCCTGCTAAAAAAAGCGCAGTGCCAATGCAATTAGCTTTTCTCCTTTCGGGTTTAAGTTCAGAGTATCTAGATTCAATCTGTTCAAGAATGACTTTATCATCAAGTCTATTCTTCTTTAGAATTTCCTTCATCTTTCGCTTCTTCGGGCATCTCATCCAAAACCTGACCTTCTTCCAAATTTTGTCCTTTAGTGATATAATTCTTTATATGCTCACCAGTTATCTGCTCGTATTGATTCTGTAACTGACGCTCCAATTCTTCAACCTTATTTTGCCTTTCCTCATTCAGTTTGTTTTCTTTGTATCTTTTTATTAAATTCCATTTAGAAGTTTCAGAAGGCTTAATCTTCGCTTTGACATTCGCAATTCTTTCCTCAAGATCTTTCTTTTTTAGAAAATCATTTTCGCTCAAAAGATGGACATTAATTATTTGTGTCCCGTCTGCAAAGTTCTCAACAGTATTGACTAAAAACTTTCCAGGATATTTCAGTCCTTTTTTGGCCATATATTTAATTATATCGGCTGTGCTTGCTTCTTTTTTCTTTGAAGCAGCAATCTCCTTTTCCTCATCATTATTTCTTCGAGGATAAAACACATCCCCTGTCCTATACTTTCCGACAGGATAAGGTATCGCAATTTCATCGCCTGAATTGAAAATATCTCCAATTTGTTTATCTATCTCCTTGACTTTATTTTTCCTGTCTGCATTGTTCATCTCTTCAACTTGTTTCATAGTATAATTGTCTGCTTTTCCTTGGAAATATTTCAAAGTTCTTGAGAACCAGGATTCAGCCAATAATGGCTTGTTAAGTATTTTCTCCTTTTCACCAATTATCTCTTCAAGTCTTGCCTTTCTTTTTTGAAGGTCTTTGATTTTATTTACCGTATCATTGTCCAAACCAACCATAGAAACAACATCATAGGTAGTCAATCGATCCTCAATTTTTAATCTGCTTACTGCATTTACATAATAAACCCTAGGTTTTTCAAAAACATTATAATTTTTCATTTTAATCGTAATCCTCCAAAATATTACTATTAAAGAGTAACAACTAATATATAAACCTTACGTTATTACCCTATTTCAGAAACAAATTCCTTTCAAATATATAAATATATCACTAATGATAATAAATATATCCCAAATCATAGAAACCTTTATATTTAAACTAGCCTAAACTAATATTTAAGAGGGAAGAGGGTATGATAAAGGCGATAAAAGGGTTTCTACAAAAGTTTTCTATCATTTTCAAGAGCAAAAAACAGATTAGATTAGGTCTTTATGGCCCCCCAAATGCCGGCAAAAGCTCCATAGCCAATAAGATTTGCACAGACTGGCTCGGAGAAGAAATGAGCACTATTTCTGCAATCCCCCATGAAACAAGAGAAATCAAAATCAAAGAAAAACTTACAATAAAAGCAAACGGCAAAGAATTGTCTTTCAATCTTTATGACACGCCAGGCATCGCAACAAGGATTGATTACGAGGATTTTTTAAAACATAAAATGAAGCGCACTGAAGCGAAGAAGCGTGCAAAAGAAGCCACAAAAGGAGTAATAGATGCAATCAAATGGCTCGACAACATGGACTGTGTTCTTGTAGTCTTAGATTCTACACAAAATCCTTATTCTCAAGTTAATATCACCATCATCGGCAATTTAGCTGCAAGAGACATTCCCGTTCTGATAATCGCCAATAAAATGGATCTTAAAAAATCAAACATCAAGAAAGTTCAGGCTGCATTCCCTCAGTATCCAGTCGTCGGAGTTTCAGCATTGAAAGGCGATAATATCAATAAAATGTACGAGGAGATATTCAAAATAGTAAAATGAAAACCCTGACCTTAGAATTCATACCATATGGAGAAATAGAAAATCTGTCTTCCGAAGATAGAATAGATAAATTATTCAAGCTTGCAAAAGAAGAGAATATCGTTTTATTGCAGGGCAAATTAAAGCCAAATGAAGAAATTATGCTTATACAGAAAACAATGGAAAATATCTCAAGAAAATTTCGGGGTATAGAAATCTGTTCAATTGATGAAGATAAAAAAGAGAGTGCGATGGCTCTCAATAAGATGAAAAAAAGCTTTGTAAACTTGATTTTGGGCAACAGGAAAGGGTTCACGATTATAGGCCCGGCAAGTGTTATCAGGGAAATTAAAAGAGATCCAAAAAAGATTCAACTTTTAACAAATATTAAGAGGAATAAATAATGCCCCATAAATGTGTTAAATGCGGTCAATTATTTGATGATGGCTCAGCAGTTATTCTCCAGGGTTGTAGTTCATGCGGTTCTAAATTTTTCTTTTATGTAAGAAAACAAAACTTAGAGAAGGCTGAAGAGATTATAGAAAATCTTTCCAATGTAGAAAAAGAACAAATTGAATCAGATGTAAAAGACATTATCGGTCCAAATTTTGATGAAGAACGGCCAGTAGTTTTAGATATTGAAACGGTAAGAATCTTAAAGCCGGGCAAGTATGAAATCGATTTAGTGGGTGCTTTTTCCGGCAGACCATTAGTCTATCGACTGGAAGAAGGCAAATACTTTATTGATTTAGACAGCGCAATTAAGAAAAAAATCAGCGTAACCGGGAAAAATTAAGTACGCCCCTATATCGAAAATCAATATATTCTCTTTTATTTATTGACGTAGAAAATCTTATCGGCGTATCTTCTTTTTTGTCTGTTTGCTTTTCTTCTTTTAAATTTAAAAGCTCTGTTTTTTGCCTTCCGAAGGCAGTTATATATTCTTTCATATTTTAATTGTAACTCAGAAGTGACACTTATATTTAAATCTTTCTATATTCCAAAAAAAGCGCGGATTTTATCCTGGGGCTGTTTAGTAAAAGTTATTTCAGAATCCTTAGGGAAACATTTTAAATAAGAATCCCATGCATATCTTTCATCCAAAAATACTACTACCCCCTTGTCAGTTTCTGATCTTATGCATCTTCCTGCATTTTGGAATGTTTTTAAAATAGCCGGATAGGTATACCCATAATCCCACCCCCTACCAAATTTTTCATTATAGTAATTAATCAATGCTTGTGTTTTCAAATCAGGAGGGGAAAGCGGAACACCGACTATTACAACACACTTCAATAAATCTCCGGGTAAATCAATACCTTCTCCCATACTTCCCGAGCTTGCGGCAAGCAACACTGCACCAGTTCCATTATAACTTTTGAAATTTTCTAAAATTTCTTCTTTTTCTTCTTTAGTCAAACCCGATCTTTCCATAAACACTGTCTTGGAAGCTAATATGGAAAAATGCTTGTTGACCTCATCTCTTATGCTATAGGAGGGGAAGAATATAACAGAGTTTCCAGGCACAGCATCGGTAATCTTTACGCAGTAATTAGCAATCGCGTTGTACATCTGTGCACTTCTCGAAGTGAATTTTGTAGTTGTATCAGGCACGATTATAGTAACTTTATTTTCTTCAGGAAATGGAGATTCAAACTCATCTGCAAAGCTTCTGTCAAAAGCCAAAACATCATCATACATCTCTAAAGGCCTTAGAGTTCCGGACATGGCAATTACAGAATAGGCTTCTTTAGTCATAGGCCCAGTTATTAGTCCAGGATCTAAACAATTATAGGAAATAGAAACAAATGGTTTCGATTCTTTTGTGAATCCTTTAGCCAATATTCTTACAAATCCTTCGTCTTCTCCTGGCCAAGCCTCTAAGAATTTGGCTATTGCACCAATAGAACTTTTTTTCTTAACTTCTTTTACTCTCCCAGCTACTTCTTCAAATTCATTTATCAGATTTTCAGGATTATCAATAGTTTTTATCTCTTCAAGAAAATCCTCTTTTTTTAAAAGAGTTTCATTTCTCTGTATTTCTGTATTTTTTATAAGTTTTTCAAGTATTCTCTGTATCTTTTCGACATCTTCCAAAGTTTTCATTGCATTCAATCCCTTAGCTTCAAACAATGCATCCCTTAAAGTAAAAGTAGAAATTGAATTACTCAATAGAGATCTGCATTTCTCCGGTAAATTATGAGATTCATCGATTATAATTATTGATTCGCTTAATTTTTTGTTCATTTTCAGAAATATTGTTTCACGAATAGAAGGACTTAATACATGATAATAGTCGCCAATTATTACAGTCGCCTTCTTCCCCAACTCGCATGCCATTTCAAAGGGACACAATTTAGCAACAGTGCATTTGTCAACCATGTGTTCAACATGCATTGGATTTTCTTTTTCAAGAAATTCAAGCATCCTTTTGGCCTCAGTCGTTAAATTCTCTTTGGATTTCATATTCTCGCAATATTCACAGTTTCCCTTCTCTTTCAATGTTTTGCAGTATTCTGCAAATTCATTAGTGCCCATAGTAGAAACCCCGGATTGTGAACACATCCATTTCTTTCCTAATAAATCAACAACATGAAAGTTTAGATTATATTTTTCCTTTATTATTTTCAATGTGTCAATGGCAATTTTATGCTGTGTGTGTTTAGGTGTAATAAAGAATATCGTTAAATTCTTTTCAATTGCATGTTTTAAGGCAACCGCCAAAGAAGCAGCAGTTTTTCCCAATCCGGTGGGTGCATGAATCAGCAAGTTTCTTTTGCTTTTTATTGCATTATCAATTTTTTCCATGAGCTTATTTTGCTCTTGCCTAACCTTGTCAAAGGGAAAATAATAATCCATGATTAAACTTCTTAAAAGAAGAGAGTATATAAACTATTTGTATGCTTGTCAAGTGGATAAGAAATGGGGACGCCGGGATTTGAACCCGGATCCAGCGGTATCTTCATACCGACTTTTTCATCATAGCTTTTTACAGCTCAGTGCTCCGATATTCTGGAGCCGCTAATAATAGCCTAGTTATACGACGTCCCCAAGCCTACCAACGAATATAATTTAATCCTATATAAACCTTATGCTTAAAAATAAGCCACTTGACAAACGCGCACGAAGGTCTTAATAAGAAAGTTAAGGTTTAGAAAATAATGTTTAAGTTACCCTATGAGGTTAGAATAGTGTTAAGAAAGTCTATTGATAATTATGTAGTAACGATTAAAAAAGATATTCGCAAAATATTAAAAATTGATTATTCGAGTATCCTGCTTCTAGAAATTAATAATCAAAAATTTATTCGGACACTTAATAATGATTATCAAATATCAATTCCTAAAAAGATCACAAATACAAACGAAATAATTTTAAAATTCACTAATATTTACAGTAAACAAGAAGCAAAAAGAAGAGAAAGATTTGAAGTGAATAAGAATGAATTAAACATAAGGTCATTTGTTCCTTCATTGACGCAATCACAAAAAGAAATTTATATCTTGCCTGAAAAAGACGAATCCTATGTTTGGTATTCAATTGGTGGCGGTGCAAAAGAGGTAAAAATCAAAAATTGTTTAAACATTGAAAAACTCTCTGAATTGGTTGGGTTTTATTTTGGAGACGGGAGTACATCAAATGGGATAAAAAGTTTCAGATTGACCAATTGTGAACCTTCTGTGCTTATTTATTGCTTGGATATCCTTGAAGAGATTGGAATTAAAAGAGAGGAAATTAAATTGCAAATCATATATAGTACGCCAACTGAAATAAGTTATTCGATACTAAATCGATGTGTTAGATTTTGGAGCAAAACGCTTAATGTGCATAAAAACCAGATTATTTCAGTTAGCAAAAGCAAAGGTAAAACCGAATCATTAAAATATGGTTCTGCCCGGATCTTTATAGACAAAAATATTTTAGTGGAAATTTTACTTCATGGACTGTTAGCAAATGTCCTTAACCGCATCAAAAATCCTGAAAATGAATATGACTACGTCATGTTAAAAGGATTTTTACGTGGATTAGCTTCTGCAGAAGGTTGTGTTTTATTCAATAAAAATAATTCATTAATCCGTGTCGGGCTTTCATTTGATCCCCACTCAGAAGAGTTAAGTTTATACAAGACTCTGCTCGGGCATCTCGGCATAGAAAATTATCATATTCATGGTAACGAACTTTTAATTCAAAAACATAAAAATTTTCAAAAACTTAATGAAATGAATTTATTCAAAATGCATGACCCCAAAAGAGTAAAGTTTAATCTTGGATTTCATAATCACAAATTTACCAAAAAGTTAATTTAAAGTATAAAGCTCATTCTTTAAGATGCATTTTTCAATTTCTTTAGAAGTAATCTTTTTCAATTTAGCTTGAAAATCCTGTGTGAATTTAGTTAATTCTTCCGCAAACTTTAATTTTACTTCACCGCTTAAAATCTTCCCTGTTCTATAATCTTTTCTCAATTTTTCAGATTCGTCATCATTTAAGAAGAATTTGCTCAAAAAAAAGCAGGGGATATCCTTATCTGGATCACCGCCAAATTTTCTCTGTTCCTCTGCAGTCACAGCTCCTCCGCTGAAAGCTTTCATCGCCTTAGTTTTTATTGTTTTAGAATCATCTTTTAGAAATATTCCGTTATTTTTTGATTTAGACATCTTTTCCCCATTTATTCCCGGCAGGAATGTTGCGTGCAGAATGCTTGGAGAATTGTATCCTGCCCTGCCAGCAATATCCCGGCATATTCTGATATGACTGTCTTCATCAGGTCCAATTGGAACTAGGACATGCTCAAATCCAAATTTTTCCAGGGGTAACAATATATGTGCAGATTGCACGGTTGGATAAAAAAACATTCCTGGATTTTGGTCATTTTCATAGCCGTAAGTTGCTCTTATTTCAGATAAAGTAACTCTTTTTGATAGTTTTATTGCTAAATTATAGATATTAGTGTAGATCTGATCTATCACAAAATAGGTTTTCTTAGGATCAAAACCATAAGCAAGCAGCTCTTTCGCCAGTTCAATGGAAAATTTCAACGCATCTTCTTGGCTTTTTACTTTTCCAGTTATGTAGCTTTCATCATCCGATATTGGAATAAAAATTGTAACGCCATATTTCTTCTGAAAAAATAGATTAGTATCAAAAACCGCCTTGTGCCCAAGATGTATGGTGCCGGATGCATTGAAACCTGAGACTATCGCGCATTTTTTTCCCTTCTTCAATGCATCGAAATATTTGTCAAAATCTCTGTGTGAATATATAAGTCCTTTCTTAAAGGTATAGAAATCCGGAACTTCTTTTAGGCTAGAGATTGTTTTGGCTCCGAACTGCTTAACAAGTTTTTCATTATCTTCCAAAAGATTTTCAAATGCCATATTAATGTTATTTTAGTCCTTAGAACTTTATAAGTATTTCTATTAAAAATCAGGATATTTTAATAGTTTTATTTTCCAGAAACAATCTCTACAACATCTCTATGTTTAAGTTTATATTCTTTGCCAACAGCCCTTTTTGTTTTTACATCTATTGCTCTAATAAAGTTCTTTCCAAAATCAGTATGCAATCTAAAAGCAAAATCTAAAGCCGTTGTATCTTTAGGCATTAAGAAACAATCAGGTATGCATCTTCCATCAGAATCAACTAATTTATTCACTCCGCCAGGAAATATTGCTATATATCCCAGCAATTCAAAAACAGATCTATTCAAAATTTCTTGTATCCCTGTAGATTTGTATTTATCTAATATCTTTGTTTTAACAAATTCCAACGCTTTAATTTGGCTTTCATTCAATTTGCCTTGATCTTTAACAACAAAAGAATCATTTCCCGGGACATATTCAATTAAATCTTTTTTAGCAGCTTCTCTCAGAGCAACTTCGGATTCTGCCGAGCAGGGAATAATTATATAGTCTTTAAATTTTTCTTTTGCTTTTTTATAATTCTCTTCAGCACCAAACACGTCAATTTTATTCGCAGCAATAATCATAGGTTTGGTCATTTTTCTTAATTCGGTTGCTATTGATTTCAATATTTTTTCTTCCCAAGTTGAGCATTCATCTGGTTTTAATATTAACCTCGCAAAAGTCTCTTTCACCATATCTTCAGTGACTTTAAAACCAGATAATTGTTTAGCGAGCGCCTTAGCCAAATCTTGTTTTTCTTGCATAACCATTCTTGTAAATTTTTCCCATCCTTTTTTTAATATCCCCAAATACCATAAATCAATCTCTTCTTCTAAAAATTGAATATCTTTTAGAGGATCGTAGCTTAATGTAGGAACAGGTTCTCCAGTCTCATTTACTGAACCAGAGATATCCACAACGTGTATTAAAACATCAGCCTGCCTTAAATCATCTAAAAATTGATTCCCCATGCCTTTTCCTTCATGAGCCCCAGGCACCAAACCTGCAACATCAATAATCTCAACTGGAACAAATCTTTTTCCTTTGATACAATATCCTTCTCTAGGATTGCACTGCTTTCCAAATTCTTTATCAACGCAATCAATTGAGACAAAACCGCATCCAGAATTAGGCTTTATTGTAGTAAATGGATAATTAGCTATGTCCACTTCTGCTAGAGTCGCAGCCTTAAAAAAAGTTGATTTTCCTGCTGATGGTTTACCGACAAGTCCGATTATCATAAGGATAGAATAATTAAGTTGAGGTATAAAAACTTTTCCTAAAAACAAAAACTATTTTAATTAAAAAAACTCCAATCAGGAAACAGTTTAGCTGTTAATATTGTTTATTAATATTTAAAATGAATAATTTTTTTCTTTTTATATACATATAGTTCCCTTTTTTCAGGCAAAAATATTACATCTTTTGCATCATCATCATCAGCAACCTGTTTTCTATACTGTAGCTTGTCATCATAAAACCCTACAAGATTAATGCCTTTCTGAACAAGGAATCGTTTGATTGAAATAAAGTCAAAACCATCCCTAAATTTATTATAACCACAGACACAAAGCCCATTGACCTTATGAATAAAGCTGCTCCTTGCATTGATTTCATCAAACATCTTTTCAATAAGGTATTCCAAATTAGAATAAGGCGGAGTCACATGAGCCAATACCCCCTTGCCTTCATATTCAAAAGCTAAAGCCCTGCAGAAATATAATTCATACGTAACTAAAGGTATATAACCTGAGTCTATCTCGCCACGATAGACTACTTTAAATTTATTTAAATTTTTAACATGTTCTTTAGTTTTATTCCAAACCATCTTGACGAAAATAAATTAAATAATATATAAATCTATCATTCTTCGCAAATAAGGCAACACATTAGCTTGAAAGCAAAAAAACAGAAGCAACAGCAAAACCTAAGCCTAAACCAATTTTCCATGTAAAAGGCTCATTCAAAACCAAAAAACCAAAGATTACCGCAACAGCAAAAGACATTGAAACTATCGGTAATATCCTTGACACAGGACCATTCTTCAAAGCAGTAAATAAAAATAAATTGCTAAAAACAATAAGCAGACCCATTAAAATAGCAAATAATAATCCTGCTTTATTTAAGGAATAATTTTTTCCTGAAATCAAAACATTATACAAAAATATTGAAGTCATCAATAAGGCCGCAGTTCCTTGATAGAAAAAATTCATAGCCACAGGTTCTAATCTCCCTGCTCCAAGTTTTTGCAAAATTTGAAAAATTCCTAAACAAATAAAAGTTCCAAATGTAAAAATAAGCCAGTTCATGGTAAGACTCGATATATTGTTCTTGGGAAAGCAATTGCGTCCTTTATTGAATCTAATTTACATATCCAAGAAACAACCCTTTCAACACCCATCCCAAAACCAGAATGAGGCACAGAGCCGTATTTTCTCGTATCTAAATACCATTCATACTTTTTAGGATCCTCCCCTTCTTTTTTTAATTTAGCTTTTAATTCATCAATGCTCTCTTCTCTTTGCGAAGCCCCAATTAATTCACCATAACCTTCAGGGCCTATCAAATCAAAACAAAGAACAACTTTAGAATTCTCAGGGTCTTGCTTCATATAAAAAGCCTTGACTTCCTTGGGATACCTTGTAATTATCACAGGTGTATCATATAATGAAGAGAGTTTATCTTCTTCTATTGTTCTTAGATCCTTACCCCATTCAATTTCAAAATCAAATTTTTCTTTCAACAATTTTAATGCCTGGTCATAAGTTATTCTTGGGAAGCCTTTATTTGCAGTCGGCTCCAAATCTCTATAATCTCTTCCGAGTATTTCAAGTTCTTTTTTATTCACTTCTAGAACTTTAAAGACAATATGTTTAATCAGTCCTTCAGCCAAATCTTGTAAACCGTTCAAATCCATCCATGCAGCTTCAACTTCAGCATGCCAATATTCAGTTAAATGTCTTGCAGTCTTTGATTTCTCTGCTCTGAATGAAGGAGCTAAAGTATAAATTTTCTCTAAGGCAAAAATTCCTGCTTCTGCATATAATTGCCAAGTTTGTGTTAAAAACATTTTTTTGTCAAAATATTTAACTTCAAAAAGCGAGCTTCCGCCTTCAGCAGGATTTGAAATTAATGAAGGACTTTGATATTCATAGTATCCTAACTTTCTGTAATATTCATGAATAGCCCCAAAAACAGTGGAACGAATTTTCATTACTGCAGTAATCTTTCTAGTTCTCAAAGACAAATGTCTAATATCAAGTAAATATTCTGGGCTAGGATCTTTATTTATTGGAAAATCCTCCGCATAATGCACAACTTCTAAATCAGAAACACTAATCTCAAACCCGGTTGGTGCTCTTGAATCTTCTTTTATCTCACCTTTTAACACAACAGAACTTTCAACGAGTATTTTCTCAGTAGCATTCCATATTTTGTCAGAGACACTATCTCTTTTTACAACGCATTGTATTATATCATCCGAATCCCTAATCACCAAAAATATGAATTTATTGCTTTTTCTCTCTCTGTATACCCATCCTTTTATCTCTACCCTGCCATTTCCTTTATTCATTGCATCTTTGATTCCAGCCATAAGTTCATAAAAAATAGCACAAGATATATAAATTTTTAGATTTTATATAAGAAACATGGATAAAATCCAGTCTCTTGTTGTATCAAAACTGGCATGTTACAAGCGCAAACGCCAGCTTTCAAGGATTAAACCATTAGAATCAGATATAAAACGCCTAAGAAAACTATTGAAAACAGAAATAAGTGTGAATAAAGAACTAATCCGATTGATAACTTCAAATAAGGAATCATTCAAAGGCACCACGATAAATAATAAGAAGATATCTGAAGAGATAAAAGATATGCGGAAGATATTCTTAGAAATTTCAGATATTTTTAAGCAGAATCATTTCATAATTGAAAAGCAGAAAAAATTCTTAGATGATATTGGATTTTTTGATTTTTATTTTAAGAGATTTAGGAGGAATTACAACAACTACATTGCCCATTTAGGTTTTGAAGATAAATTAATGAATTATCTTACAAATACGGCAAATGAAAAACTTGCTGAAATAAAAGAGATTCATAGCAAATATTTAAACACCTTAGTCATGCTTGAAAAAGATAAAGAAATGTTATTATCCTTCGTGAAAAAATATAATGAGGCCGTTTCATTAGCCGGAGATCACAATAGAGTTTCTAGAAGAACAAACGAATTATTAAAATCTCTTTCAAGCATAAAGAACACCAGAATAGGCTCATTAATGTCTGATGATTTGATTTCATTGCAGGCAAAAATAGAATATCTGCACACTCATGCAGGGGAGCAAAGGTTGTCTCAATTGTTAAAGAATCCGAATCTGAACATGCCTACAACATTTGAAATAAATTTTGTGATGGTATTAGCAAAATATGTCACAAACTTTTTGGAAAATTTTAAAGTAAAATAAAAAAGAATTAAACAATAATTCCCAAGACTTTTCCAAGTTCTTCCTTATTGTAACCAACAATCACTTTTCCATCGACCTCAGTTACAGGTAAGGCTCTCTGTCCAGATCTTTTTACAATGTAATCTGCCATTTTTTGGTCCTGATCCACCATGACTTTCTCGAACGCTATCTTCTTGTCCTTCAAAAACTCTTCCACGAGAAAGCAAAAAGGACAAGATTTGGCCGAAAACAATCTAACCTTTTTTGTCAACTAATAACCACCCCCTCTTTCAATTAACAATGTAAAAATTCATTTATAAACATATATAATACAAAAAGGAACTTTCACAAACAAAACTTTAAGAAATATATTATAAATAGGTGAAATTCTTTTGCAGTTGTAACATTCAATCACTATAAAAATTAAATCAATACAGAAAAAAGTTCGAAAAGGAACAGAAAACGCAAATAGACTTAAAAATATAGATAAAAAAGCAAATAAACACAATGATGAAGATAGTTAGCAAAATTGTCAGAATATTATTGCCTATTTTATTCTTAGGAGATTATGCTCTGGCTCAAGATAAGCTCTCAGAACAAGATATAAAAGATGCCTTAATTACAGTTTATGCGATACAAAATACATATAATAAGAGAAATTTTATTGAAGATTATGTTAAATATGCTGAAATTAATGGTGAAGTCAATAAAGATCAACTTCTATCAATGTTATTTTATGTGGATAGCCAGGTTATGAGCGATAATAAAGACAAATTTGATGGTCGAGTTATAAAAGTAAAAAGAAAGTTCTTAGGTTTGGGTAAATCAACTTATGATCATCTTACTGGTGAAGCAATACAGGCAATAAAAAAAATGTATGCGCAGGATAAAAATTTTAGCATTTATGAACTTGCCGATAAGGTAATAAGTATTTCTGAAGGTTTATTTGGGAAAAAAGTTACAGAAACAATTTGTAATAAATATCATTCAAAAATAAACGCGGCAAAAATGTTGCTTTATTTTGAACTTCATAATTCAAAACCCGAAATAAGGGGGATAGAAACTCTTATGCCCTATTTTGAGGATAATTCATTAAGCGATTTAGTAAAAAATTTTAAATTTGCTTATAATGTAAGGAATAATGACTATGCATATATAAATCTAAAAGAATTTATAAAAACCGAGGGATTAGAGAGAATAGTGCAAGAATTAGGAATAGCGAACAATGCAAGTGCAGAAGAGATAGTAAAAATAACAGGAAAATATATTCTTGATAAGATAAAATCTCCATTAGTCCCAGAACGGATAGAGAATTGGAAATTTCCCTTGGAAACATTAAAATTGGGTGTCGGAGACTGCGATTGCAGGGCAATACTTTTGGCTTCGTTATTAAAACAGATAAGCAAAATAAATTCAGAAATAGGGGAATTATATCTTGTTGTAGGAGAATTAAAACAGCAGAATATAATAAATGAAAAAAACTCAGGAATTATAGAAAGCATTAAAACTGGCCACATGTGGGTTGAAATTGCCATTGATAATAAAATATATTACTTTGATCCCCACATTCTAAGGCCCTATGGATATATCCTACCAAAAGAAAAAGCCTGGGCCTACACTCCAATTCTAAAATTTAATGATAAAACTATTATTCAATTAACAGCAGAATAAGGTTTTAAGTTTTTTACCCTTTTCAATCTTCCCAAAAGGATTCCCATATTTTCTTATATTCTCAATCATAGCTTTATTTGCTTCGGTTTCTTTCCCTGCCTCAATTAGTTGAGTTCTTTGTTTCCTTATCTCTAAATCCACTTCTATCGGACAGTTCTTTTTGCACATTCCACATAAAGTACACATATAAAATAAATCACTTAATTTACCATTCTCTTTAAATATCGCTTTTCCCCTCGGGCTTGAAGACTCCTTCAGCACAGCCAGATAGACTGGACACACAGCCCGGCAAAGACCACATTTTGAGCAATCAACCATATATCTTACCCCTATTAAATATATTCTCTTTGTCATAAATTTGTTTCAATCTCATAAATCTTACTTTTTCTTCATCAGAAATAAAATTCCTCTTCACTACGCCAATCCCATGTTCCCCAGATACTTTTCCATTCAATTTTTTTACTATATTAAACATCATTTCTATATTCATATCGTTTCTTCTAAAATGTGGATGTATCACTCCAAAGCCTATATGCCCAAAAGCAGGAATTTTATTTTCAGCAAGCCAATATAAGAATTGTCCTAACCCCTCGTCAGGAATCCATGGATCTTCTGCAACCTCTAATTTTCTTGAGATCAGCTGTGAACTCAATGCTTCTCGTATTTTCCATACTTTCTCTTTTTCTTTCTCTTCGTTAATCTTTCCAGAATCATTTTCATATTCCACAATTAAATGAAATTTTTCCCCTAAACCAGATATTCGCGAAGTTATTTTATCCAAATATTCTATTGCGATTACATCCGCCCTAACTTTTAATTCATTCACCATTTCAAGCATCGGAGTTATGCTTTGAAAGCTAAATAAATTTAAAGAAGTTTTTTCAGGTCTAATAGTTACTCTTAATTTTGCTTTAACTATTATTCCAGTCGTGCCTTCTCGACCACAAAAATCTTTAATCTCTTTAATTTTTTTAACCCTATAAGTATCATCAACCACTTCGAGCTCTTCAATCCAATCGCAAGTTGTTCCGTATTTTAAGGCCATCATCCCTGCAGCATTTGTGGCAATCATTCCCCCAATTGTGCATGCCCTATGGCTACCTGGAACTATTGGGAAGAATAGCTCCCCCAAGACACTATTCAGGTCATCTAAAACAACGCCAGGTTCAACAGTAACAATCTTTCCTATTTTATCTATTTCTAAGATTTTATTCATTCTTGACACATCTAAAACAATTGAATCATTCGGCACAGCTCCCCCGACCAATCCAGTACCTGCTCCCCTTGGGACTAAATCCATTTTGTTTCTTTTCGCATATATTACTGCCTTTCTTACCTCATCTAAATTCTTTGGACATATCACTCTTCGAACTTTCCCAATTACACCTGAAGCATCTGTCGCATAGGCCATTTTATCCTCTTCACTTTCAGACACTTCATCAATATATTTATTCAAAAAAGTCATAGCATTACCTCTGAAAATTCAATTACTTGTGTATCTTCGGCATTTTCTTTAAGGTGCGAATAGCATAATGGACAGAAAGTTACAAGTTTATGGGTTTTTACCTGTTCTAACCTCAATTTTGCGATTTTATTTGATTCATTTGGGAAGTTTGATTTCATTCCGGCGCCGCCTCCGCAACACAAAGCTTTTTCCCTATTACCTCTCATTTCAACAATCTTAAAGCCCAAATGTTTTAAAATATTTCTTGGTTCTTCATATATCCCTGAATGCCTACCCAGGTGGCATGGATCATGATAGCTTATCTGTTCATCAAATTTATTTGGCTCAAAGTTCTTTATATTTTTCCAAATTACCGTTGAAATATGCTCAACATTTAATTTATATTGCTCTTTCAGAACTTTATAACAAGCAGGGCAATTTGTTATTATCTTTTTAACTCCATATTTTTTAAAATCTGCCAAATTTTTATTTAATAATAATTGAAAATCTGTTTCATATCCTGCATTTTGACAGGGTGAACCGCAGCAGCTCAAATCAATGGTAATATAGTCAATGCCCATTTTATCCAAAATTTTTTTGTAATTCTGTTCAATTTTAGGCAATACGTGTTTAGTCAGGCATCCGGGGAAGTAAGCTATGTTTCCAAATCCCAATGCATTGGATATCTTATCAAAAACCATGAACTTCGCATTTCAGTTGAAATATTTAATCTTTTCGCTAAAATAAACTATAAATCTCACTTAATGACCTTTCTTAAGATTAAATACATAGAAATCATAAAAATTCCCACACTAATCCACTGAGATAGAGTAAAGGCAAAAATATAGTAACTTGCAGTTTCATAATATCTGAAAAATTCAATAAAAAACTGGAAAAATGAATATAATGCTAAAAATAAATAAAACTTAAATCCCTTAAATAAATTTTTGGAATAATAAAGTATAAAAAACAAGATTAAACCTGCTAGGGCCATATACATTTGGGTTGGATGTCTCGGTGCCATGTCTGGAGCCATTGGAAATCTCATTGCCCAAGGTAATGAAGTTTCTAAACCGAAACAACAGCCATTAAGCAAACAGCCAATTCTGCTCAAAAATATTCCTAGTCCTAAATATGTCACAAGTATATCTGCATAATATAAAAAATCAATCTTCTTGATCTGAGCATAAATAGTCATAAAAACTATGGCCAGCAAAAAACCGCCATAGAACATCATGCCACCTTCCCAAAGCTTCAAAATATCAGCCAAATGTATAGAATAGAAGTCCCAATTCACAAAGATAAAAGCAGCTCTCCCGCCAATTATGGTCCCTAACAATGCATAGAATCCTAAATTATAAATTACTTGCTTGTCTTTTCTTTTAGAATTTTTAGCAGCTAAATATAAAACTAGTAAAAAACCTAATGCTACCATCAGCCCCCAAGTATAAACATTAAAAAAACCTAAGCTTATGGTCTGTATTGGTTTGTAAAACTCAATCATAGCGGTTATCTAGTCATAACAAGTTTATAAAATTAACTTATGATAAAAATGTCCCACATATAATCAGTCTAAGATAACTTTTATTATTAATATATCTGTCTTATAACCCACAATATAACAATAATATCATAATTTGGAGGAATAATAAAATGGCTAATAAGGAATTAAATTTGCCTGATACCTTACCAGAAGGTATACAGATGCCAAAAGAAGTAGAAGAGAAATTAAAAAAGATTAAGCAAAAGCTTGAAAAATTTAAAGATGATATTCTAAAAAAATTTGAAAGTTATATAATCGGTGTTTCACTATTACCTCCGGAAAAACCAGAAGAAGGAAAAGAAATAGACAAGGATAAGATCAATGTCTTAGTTCTAGTTGATGATTCTGATTCAAAGAAAATGAGCAAAGAAGAACTAAGCTCAAAAATGGGGACCATAATTACAAAAATGGCTCAAGATCAGGATAAAAATATAGAGCCACAGACAATGCTTTTATCAGAATTGAGAGAAGCTTGCTTAGACGGTAAATATGATTTATTGAAAACAATTGCTGTCTCAGCGCCTTTGCATGACCCGACGGATATTTTAGCAGCATTGAGAATATCGGAGATTCATAAGCAGATGACTGTGCAGAAATTCGAAAAATATATTCTAAGTTATGTTGCGGCAGGTTCATTGTTCAGGGGAGAAAAATCTAACGATATTGATGTTTATGTTATTGTAGATGATACAGATGTCAAGAAAATGTCCAGAGCTGAATTAAAAGACAAGTTAAGAGCAATAATTCAGTCTATGGCATTTGAAGCCATGAAAATCACAGGCGTAAAAAAAGATTTGCATGTTCAAACTTATATCCTTACAGATTTCTGGGATAATTTAAAAGATGCAAATCCCGTAATTTACACCTTGTTAAGAGACGGCATCCCATTGTATGATCGTGGAGTTTTCGTTCCATGGAAAATTCTATTGCAGTCAGGCAGAGTGAAGCCAAGCAAAGAAGCAATAGACATGAACATGGAAATTGGAGAAAAACTTATAGAAAGGACAAAATTCAAAATGCTAAGCATTGTAGGTGAAGATTTATTCTATGCTTTGCTAAATCCTTCGCAGGCGGCTTTGATGTTGTACGGTTTGCCTCCTCCAACTCCTAAAGAAACGGTTACTTTGATGAATGAGATATTTGTCAAGAAAGAAAAAATGCTTGAAAAGAAACACATAGATGCCTTGGAGAAAGTGAGAAGGTATTTCAAAGATGTCGAGCACAAAAAAATAACGGAAATTAAGGGCAAAGACATTGATATGCTTCTTGAACATGCTGAAGATTATTTGAAAAGAATCAAGCAGCTTTTTGAGCAGATTGAAATGCGTTATCATGAAAAAAATATTTGCGAGGTTTATGACACCTGCGTTGCAGTAACAAGAGACGCTTTATTAAGTGAAGATGAAACGGTCATAAAGGAAGAAAAAGTTGAAGAAACATTCAAGAAGAAACTGATAGAAACAGGAAAATTACCTCAAAATCTATTAACTCAGTTCAAGGTTGTATTAAAAGCAAAGAAAGATGCTGATGACAACAAACTGACAAAGCAAGAGCTCGAAAAAGTCATGAAAGACGCAAGAATTTACATAAAAGCAGTAATAGAATTTATTCAGAGGAAGAAAGCCGCAAGCTTAGAAAGGTCTAAAATTAAATTCAAATATGGCCAAAATAAGTTCGGTGAAGTAGTTGTGATTGGGGACAAGGCTTTCATTACTGGAGACCTAGAAGAACGCGACAAAATAAAAGTCGCTAATTTCAGCACAACAAAGGGCTTAGAAAAAATCACAGCAACGACTATAGAAGAGTTTGATAAAGCCATTTCAAAAGCTGTTACTCCTGCTAGAATCTTCTTGGGAGAAGCCCTATTGAATAAGCTCCAAGAACTTTTCGGCAAAGACGTCGAAATCTTAGTAAATTATTGATAACCTTTAAATATTTCTTTTTATTTTTCATTCTTAATGTTTAATCAGCTTAAGGAAGAATGTTTAAAATGTATTAAATGTGATTTATCTAAAACCAGGAAGAATGTAGTTTTTGGTTCAGGTCCAGAAAATGCTGAGATTTTATTCATCGGCGAAGCACCTGGTGCAAATGAGGATATTGAAGGAAAACCTTTCGTAGGCAAGGCCGGTCAAGATTTAAACAAATATTTAACAATAGCAAATATCGAACGAGATAAAGTTTTCATTGCAAATATTCTGAAATGCCGTCCACCTGAAAATAGGAATCCAAATATAGATGAGATAAAAGTCTGTACTCCCTGGTTAATAGAACAAATTAAAGTGATAAATCCAAAAATAATCTGTACCTTAGGCAACTTTGCAACAAAATTCATTCTTTCATCATGCAATACCGATAAGATAAATCAAATAGCTGGAATCACAAAATTACATGGAAAATTGCAGAACATGACCTTTAATGGCAAAAGTTACAAAGTCTTTCCTTTATTTCATCCGGCAGCGTTAATATATAATCAATATCTTAAACCTCAGATGGAACAGGATATGAAAATGTTAAAAGAACTCTTAAATGGAAAAGAAAGTTCTCAGCCGAGCTTGAATAAATTCTTTTAGAAACTATCCGCTAAAGTTTTGAAACAAGCTAAAAATAGAAAAGTTTTTCCATAAGTCTTATAAATCAATCCGCAATTCTACCTTGAATGCTAAAATCCAACTTTCATACGCACACCAATTTTATAGAGAAATACGAGGCTGAATTCTCGCCAAGAGAATTGATAAATCTGGCAGCAAAAGAGAAATTCAAGGTCTTTTCGATCACAGAGCATGGAGGTCAAAGATTAGATTTGAATAAATTTGCAAATCCATTGAAGACTTATTTTCATATTAAAGACTATGCTAAATACAAGCAAATAAATTTAATTCCTGGAGCAGAACTTAATCTAGAAAAAAAGGATGTTTTATTGATTAATTATAAAAAAGATTTAAGCAAATTAAGAACATTTGCAGATTTAGAAAAAATAAAGGATGAAAACGTTCTAATAATGGCCCCACATCCATTTTATGGTATCCCATTTATGCAAAAGCAGAGTTTGTCAAAAGTTATAAAAGATTACAAGCACTTATTTGATGCAATCGAACATTCAAATTGCTATACACGTTATTTTAATATTAATAACAATAAAGCGATAAAATTCGCAAAACAGCATAAAATCCCCTTAATTACAAATTCAGATGCGCATTTCAAAATACAATTAATAAAAAATTATTCTATATTAAACTGTGAGAACAATATAGATTCAATCTTAGAGTCAGTAAAAAAAGGCAAGTTTAAGAATCACACAGAACCTTTGACGACAACAGAATTTGTGAAAATAAGCGGGCATATAATTAACCATGCAATAAATCCATTTATTCTGCATAAATTAAGAAAACAATATTCCACGCAAGGCCATTATGATTAGATATCCAAACTAAATCGAACAAATAATTTCTTGCCTTTTTTTCCCATTTCAAATCCATAATTAGTAACAGCTTTCACTACAGTATTTCCTTTTTCAGGGGAAATAGTTTCTCCATAAATCTCTGCTTTTAGATGCTGTTCATCGATTTTAATTATATCAAATCGCGAAAAGAACTTCTCCTCGATATCAACTAAGGCAATCAATTCTTGCAGCCAAGCTTTCATTAGTTCTTCTTTATTTTGGCCCTTAACTTCAACTAAAATCTTTTTCTTCGGCATTACTCTACCAATTTTACAGAAAATAGTAAACATTGCCGTAGCGGCATTATTAAAAAGTTCTTTTAGATTCATTCCATAGGCCTCAAACATTACATCTGAAGTCAAATCATTTATATATCTGAATTTAATCATTTTTACCTATTTATACAGTTTTTCTTGTTGCTTGTTTAATAAATATTTTGCGGTAAATCCTATAGCCATGCCCGCAACACCTAAAATAAACGCGGCAAAGGTATATATTTTTACCAAAGATAGCACCAATAAGTCTACAATTTGTACCCAGCTTGAAAAAGGAATTTTACCATTCGCCATTGCATAAATCATTGCTGAAGTATCAATTGGGAATATCCAAATATAAAGATAAATCACAATAAATGGCAGTACAAATATATAGGTTACCTTAATTAATATTTTTGATGTTATAATCCCGATTAAAATTGGTTCTCTGATATTGATTGCAATAATTGAAATAAATAATAGAATTGTAAACAGCAGGGCATATCTTCCGAAAAAAGCTAAAAGTTGTATAAGCCAATTTAATACGGGAATGGTCTCCCCAAGTTGTGCAATTGGATCATTAATCCCATTTTCAGCAATGCTTATATCTATCACCCCAAAATACAATCCTCTTCGGTCTATTTGGTGATCATTGAATTTTTGGCATAAATTAATTATTGCCTGTGGATTGCTTATATTTATCATCTCAATTCTATCCGAAGGTAATTTCTTTATAGTCTCGCAATTTTCAACAAAACCGGCAGTAATCATTTCTTTTGAGCTTTCATTTGCATAATCATATATGTCTCCGAAAATAGTCATTTGATCCATAGAGACATAATTTTCAAAAATAAAAGCAAGAATAAAAAATACAATTAATCCTGTTGCAATTCCGGAAATTATTTTTTTCCAGCTCATTTTCTCCACATGTAAACTCTCACAACTATCGGAAAGGCAGTGGTATCTAGATTTGATGATATCATCATATCCTTTACATATACCGTTCTGTCAATGGGCCATGTAGATATGCTTTGTTCAAAATCCCTCGTTATTAAAGAATTAAATTCAAATCCTCCGGGCATTTTGCTTACAATAGAATTATTTACCATTTCTTTTGTTGATTCATCGTCAGGATATAAAAGTATCTGCTTCCTTATTGTTTCGTTATAAGTGAGTTCATCAAATATTGCTTCTTGCGCCGTTTTCAGCACTGAGGGCACTTCACTTTCATCAATAATAATTTTTGGTGCGGTATAAACTATAACTCCAAAGACTAGAAGCATTGCTATCACAGCTTCAACTGTTCTCAAATACCCGTTCTTCTTTAATGCTTTCATCTTTTTAAATTAATAAAGGGGTATAAGTTATATAAATTTTACCATGCCTTCAACGTTACAATAATTTCTTCCCTATTGTAATTTTCATCTATTGCTGATTTTCTTATTTCCTTGGAGATAACTGTCGCTCCAGCAGGTATGTTGTCATTCACGCTGTAAAGGATGTTTCCATTCATATCCGAGGCCACTATGCTAAATTCACCCGGGAAACCCCATTGCTGCTTTAATGAATCATAATTCATCCCAATTACATATCTCAAATTCTTCTTGGATAATCCTTCGATTTCCTCTCTGCTACCCCAAGTGTGTAATGGTACAATGCATTCCCCATCACATCTTGGTATTACCGGGTCATAAATCACTCCCGGGTATTGCAGTAGCCAGAAAACATTTTTTTCTTCTTTGTTAAATTCAAGAGTTGCAGTCATCTTTTTGCTTGGCGCAGTGGTTATCTGAAATGGCACGGATTCCCAATTATTATTTTTCATGTCAAAATTCGCTAAAATTCCCTCAAAGGGGAAATCAATTTGAATTCCATAAGTTCCAGATTCAGATATTTCACTACCCTCAATCATCAATGGAGTTCTGTAAACTATAACAGAAACATCTTCCCTGAATTTTTCTTCAAGAAGGTTAATCAGCATATCAGATGTATCAGTCTGATATACCCCTGGTCTCATAAATGCAATAAGCCCGATTGTATAAAGTGTAAACAATGCCACGCTTATTATCCAATCGACATGTATCTCCCCTTTTCTTTTCATATTCATTCCTCCAAATTAATTTATCCCGCCTTTTACAATTGTAATAATTAATGCCCCTAATGTCATAAGGGCTAATGAATGCACAAGTCCTTGTTTCAGTGTCCCTTCAGAGAACTTTCCAATCATGATTCCCGCAAAAAATCCCTGTATCATTAGCAATCCAAAAAAGTAAGGATTTATATCAAATTCAATTCCAGCAACAGACCCTTCTGTATTGAAAGGCAATACATTACCAAAACCAACCCCTGATGTGCTCATCTGAGTCAGTTTTGGAAATAGCCATACTTGCAGCATAAGCATAATGCCAATAAATACAAAAAAAATGATATATCCCTG
>Ga0208375_1000206_pt1 | contig 95328 bp, 94 predicted proteins | sample RifOxyD1_FD_184038 | JGI IMG/M metagenome (GOLD analysis project Ga0208375, IMG submission 184038) | Soil microbial communities from Rifle, Colorado - Rifle Oxygen_injection D1 (SPAdes) | ecosystem: Environmental > Terrestrial > Deep subsurface > Rock core/Sediment | place: Rifle, Colorado... | reverse complement strand
ATTACCGCTACATCTGTTGGTATCTCCCGCAGTAACATAGTTATATTCATCGTAAGCATTAGGAACATATACTCGATACCCGGGCGAAATCACATCAGGAAAAGCTGTTATACACGAGATACCTGAGCAACCTGTGTTTGAGCCAATCTGTTGCCACGTTCCAGACAACGTCCTGCTTACTGGATCAAAAGGACGTTTCCACCCTTCTATAGTTCTTATGTTAGGTCTAGTATCGGTTCCTGTGACCAAAAAATTCCTGGAAGCACCTGCTGGAATAACATTAACGAGTTGCGAATTAACTATGTAGTCGTGGCCTGGGGAATTAGCAGATTGTATAGTGGCAGTCGGTGCTTGGTTTCTTACTAACCTGAAATCAATATGGTTGGTCCAATCAGGACCAAAAGCATCTCCTATTACAATATTTCCGGTCGTACATGTATTTCCGCTAGATCTGGTTTGAGTCGAACAGCTTGAGTCGGTACATCTCCAATAAGACCACGAAGCGTAGGCACAAGGATAGACTGCTGAATCAGGAGTACTCAATGTATGTGGTGTAAGTGTGTAGGTTGTACCCGGTCCGCTAGGCAATAGATGGTACCAGGTATGATACCAGGCCACGGGGATGGTAGGTGTACCGCACTCCCAGCCTGCGACCATGCTGGAACCGCCGGCAAAAATGTCGATAGCACTACTTACACCGGCAGCGCAGGTATTTCCTGGTGCAACATCGTCGCTCCATACTTCTGTAGTTCCAAAATCAAATGCGTTGTCGCCATCCTTATCTTCCCACACTCTACCAACAATTCTGGTAACAGCCCCGTAATTGAAGGTCCACGTGGCTGAGTCTGAAATATCGTCACTGTTGGTAGCCCGTACGAACCAAGTGTGAGAACCTGTTCCTGAGCCGTTGTATGTGTATGAGCGCACAAGTTTTCCAAGAGAGCCCGATACATTTACACCATCAACAAAAACCTGGAAATAGTCTGTTTGATCGGGACAGCCAATTCCCCAATTCCCTGAGTGGGTCCATGTTAATGTAACTGATGTACCGGGAACATATGCGTTATTTGTGGGAGATGACAGCACGGGCGCATCTACAGGTGCCGGATCGCAGCCATTTTTATTATGAACAAGTATTCCTTCTGCAAAAAATACATTTGTGTCTGCTACATCTGCCAAGTTGTATGTTTTAACTAGGTCGTCAAAAAATTCAATCTTAATAATCTTCAGCCAGGATTCGTCTTCTTTTTTCAAATACCCCCCTTCAACCATTTTTCCTATTTCAAGGTTATCTTGAATCATAGACTCGAGAGGGTCTATTGAAGCCCAACCCTCGTAGTCTTCATTTTTGAAGTAAGCAGGGTGTTCGTCAGTAAGTTTCAACTCAGTACCGTCTTCGAGTAATACAACATAATATCCGTCTCGTACTGGTGTTTCGATCTCGATGACCTCCTTGTTGACATAATTACCATTCTTGTCCAGAGATTTAACTAAATCTCCAGGTTTGACAAACTGTATGTATCTTTTAGACCCGTCGCCCATAGTAATTTCAGTATCCGGAAGCAGGCAAGTACCTCCTGTTCCGCAGCAACTCTCACAGCAAGCGGGACAAGTGATACCGCTCCACACGCATCCGTAATCGTAGCCATCGTCAACAGCATCACAACATTGAATCTCGGAGTATGAGTCCCCGCGACACACCCACTGAGCGTCATATCCCGGATAACAATCCCCAGGTAAAGGCGCATTGCAGCTACTTGACGGACATCCGTTTGCATTTAAGGCACAGTAGCTTGTGTATTCGTAGGTGTACGGAGGATTGCAGTCACACCCGAGTGGGCAAGCCTCAACGTCAGAGATAATCTTTGGTACTTGGTTAACAGAAATCCAAACAGATAACAACCCTATCGAAATCGAAATTATAAATAATGAAGCTAATTTAGTTTTATAAGAGTATTTATTCATTGTTCGTTTGGTTCGCCACGTTTGGGTAAGAATCTGCGGCAGGTCTTTCCTCCTTTAAATACTGCTTATCAATTAACACACAAAGCTTATCTATACTTGTGCACTCCTCATTTGCACAGTAAGTATAAATCATATCTAGCATATCCACATACTCAAAGATGTCCACACCTGCGTCAATTCTCTGCATGTTTTTATTACTATAAATAACAACCTCATTAAGTGAGCACTCAATTTTCATCGGGAGAGTTCTACGATTAATAGGGTGCTGTGTGGCGTTCTGGGCTCTTAGATAGACTATTCCTTTTTCTTTGTCTACGAGCCGGACATCTGCTAGAAACATATCAGTTTCCCAGTTCCACTCTACAATCTCATTTTTATCTGTCTCCGCAAGTGGCTGTTTCAAAAATTCATCAAACTTTGCAAAATTAGCCAAATCTGATTCAGATAATTCAACACGTTCTGCCGAGACAACCTCGTCCTTTTTGCCGATAAAGCTATTAAAAACACTCTTGGTTGCACTATTGGTTTCGGGATTTTTATAACGAGCGTAAAAGAAATAAACAACACCTGACAGAACTATCAAAGCTAACAAAAACAACGAAAGTTTAACAACTCTAATGATACGGACAGATTTCATTGTTTAAATGTTAACAACTTAGAAATGTAAAGACAACAAGTATAAATAGGGGAGTGGGGATCTTTCGCGGATCTATCCCAGAAAGGTTTTTACTTCTTCGACAATTTTATCAGGAGTGATTTCTGATTTTATAAGATACCCGTCTGCACCGTTATTAAAGGCCTCTCTTATGATATGTTCGCTGTTTAGATTGGTTAAGGTAATAATTGGGCCTTTTTTTAAGGCTGAGTCTTCTCTAATCTTTTGTAAGATTTTCAAACCATCCTCGCCGGGGAGCATGATATCTAAAAGTAGAATATTCCATGGAAGATCTCTGATTTTTTCCAAACCAATCACACCGTCAGGGGCAACCTCAACCATATATCCGGCGTTAGTCAGAATCTCTTGATACAGAACTCGTAAATCTCTTTCGTCTTCAATGAGAATTACGATTTTCTTGTTATCGTTCTCCATATATTATGTATAGCATAAATTTATTTTGTTTGCCATGCAGTCAATAAAACAGTAGACCCGTGAATTATGCTTGTGGCACTCCTCACGGGTCTAAAGGAAACTAAAGGCGAACGGCATATCCGGCATTTCGTAATTCATTTAATACAATCGAAATGTCGCCGCTCTTACGAACAACTTCCAACACACCGTCCTCAGTCATGCTGATGGCTGGAAACGATCCCTTGCGCACATCCGACGATATGCTTGGATCATACACGACAAACATCACACCCAACTTCTCAGCATAATCCAAAGCGGTTTCTAAATCTCGCGCCGGTGGCAGACCGCCGGGGTTGAAGCTTGTAGTTAACAGCAAAGGTAATTTTCCCTTCAAAAATCTTTTGATTGTCTTTTCGATCGTAAGATTTTCGTAAATTGCAAGGTAACTCTGGTGCATTGCTGTTCCTCTGTTATTTCGACTGTAAAACCTCGTGGAAGGAAGCCAACCGACTCTGCAGGGGTATCTAAAGTGAATACCGCCCAGCAAGTTTGCTAGCTCATCTTCCGAGTTGAGGCACAGTCCCCACATATTCAGCGGCAGCCGATTGAGGTCAATCAGAGGTAAAACCGAATCTGCGTCGTCCCAAGTTGCCCAAGTCTTCTGCTCTCGACCGCCCTTCGCTTTGGTTAATCTGGCTTCTGCGCCGGCATTGCGCGCATCGATACTCAAGGAGTACACACTCCCGGCATCTATCGCAGCACTCCCGCCAAAGCGCATCCAGAGTCCAACCAACTTGTACGCACTTAATGAAGCAATTAATTTTATCGGCTTCATTTTCTAACTCCTTTCGTATTATTCTATTTTAAGATTATTATTTGATGACAGTGATTATACCATCAAAACTTGCTATAGGCCAACACTCATGATATACTACAGGTCATGGCGCAATCGGGTTCTGTTTAGTATGAATAGAGAACTCTTTATTGCGCTTAATATTTAAGTCTATTAGAATTTTTATACATTAAATGGTTGTAAAAAACAGAAAACTAATTAAGGAATTTCAAGTACAAAGTAAAACTCATCCTGATAAAAGCATACGGGCCTATTATTTGGCTCTACAAAAGATTGCAAAAGAGTCACAAAAATTTAATCAATTTCTAGCTGATATCATTAATAAGCGAACAGATCTAACAGAGAAGCATTTAGCTAACCTTATGTATAGGTCTACTCAATATATAATGATTTATCACAACGGCAAGAGGGATTTAGCCACTATGGAAATGGATGACTGGATCAAAGAGTATTCCGCTTTGTTAGACAATGAGGCTTTGCTTGATACACACTACATACAAAACACTACAGAAAATACTCAAACTACAAAGTATCAGAGATATGCGGGACCCAAAGCCGCGCTCAAAGCTATTTATAAAAACAGACCGATTAATATTGCGGATATAGGTTGCGGATTAAACATCGGGTTGCCGGGTATAGAGCTTGATTATCCTTACATGCGCATCAAAGACAACACTGGCGACAGCACAATAAACAAACTAGTCAAAGATAGCGTAAACGTGAAAAAAGGGATTTCAGTCGATATAACTAACCCAAAAGAAAAACTAACTTGGGCGCTGGCCTGTAGTTTTTATCCGGGGGAACTTGGTTCTTTGGAAGAAACAGAAACTCTAATTGAATTCTTGTGGAATAAGACTAAAACTGATTTTTATCAGTATGATGCAAAAAATATTAACTCTCTTTGGAATGAAAAAAAACTTCCTAAATTAGACGCGGCAATTGCAAGTACATTTCTTTATCAACTCGAGGATGAAGAAAGAGAAAAGACACTGAAAAATATAGGGAAGATCTTGAAACAAAATGGTATATTAATAGTAAATGACTTCGTAGAGGTAGATGGAACTCTTTCATGGGACGTGGACTGGTTTGAAAAGGGAGGGTCCAGTTATAGAACAGTAGTTTTGGTAAAAACCAAAAGCGGTTTTTCGAGACCTTACGAATTTATTATCTGGAAAAACGCGAGGTGCAGAGAAGCATCTGCGGGTCGTGACTTTGATAAAGTTATTAACTTAAAAATCTAGGACAGGACTCGAAGGGAGGTGTGTCAAATTGTTGACACTCGAAAAAGCTAAGAAAGCATTGGAGGCTGCTGAAAAGAAAGCGGCCGAACTGAACATCAAGGTATCGGTAGTTATAGTTGACGAAAGCGGTGTAATAATTGCTATTCATAGAATGGATGGGGCAGTTTCCGTCAGTCCTATGTTTGCAACCGCAAAAGCTTATACTTCCGGCACATTAGGTCTTCCCACAGGTGAAATAGCTAAATACGCAGGTCCGGACAAACCTTATTATGGTGTATCCGATTTGGATGGAGGAAAACTAACTACCGTCACAGGAGGGCTGCCTATAGTTATTGCAGGAAAACTGTCAGGTGGGATTGGAGTAGGGGGGTCGTACGATGTTACTGAGGATTTAGCATGTGCGCAGGCAGGCGTTGATTCCATAAAATAAGTTCGTTTATACGTGTGGTAACATTATTCTAATGCCCAATAATAAGCTCACGCCAGATACGCTTAATACGTTAGACGCGTTGTGGAAACTGGAAAAGATCATTCTGGACACTCTAGACTTTAGAGAAGTAGTACAAAAAGTTGTCGACGCAATCCTTACTGAATTAGGTTATCTTGACCTCGGATATAAGGTAGTAGTTTTGGCACTTGTTGACGAAGATGAGCAAGTGTTAAAAAGGGTCTCACTTTCACAAACCACTGAAGCAAGAAAAACACGTGAAGTTTCCGAATTACCTTTTGATCAGATTGTTATCCCATTAAATGAAGAAAAAAATCTATGCATAAAAGCTCTAAAAGAGGGGACAGTTCAAATTACTCAATATTTTCCTGACATTCTGACGCCTCCAATTTCGCCGGAAAACGCAATAGCCTCACAGAAAAACGCAGGGATTAAGACAAGCATGGTGTACCCGCTGCAAATAAAAGGTAAAAGTATTGGAATAATGATCTTTAGCATGAATAAGCGTGAGGAAGAGGTAACAGATCAAGAGAAAGCGTTACTTAGATACTTTAGCGACTTAGTCGCAATGGCCGTACAAAACTCCAAATTGTATTCACACCTTGAAGTTGAAAGGTCTCAACTTAAAATTTTAAATGAAAAATTAGAACAATTAGATAGATTGAAGGATGACTTCCTTTCAGTGGCGTCTCATGAGCTTAGAACTCCTATGACCATAATTAAAAGTTACCTCTGGATGCTTAACGCAGGAAAAGGGGGCCAGCTCAACCAAAAGCAAACAGAATATCTGAACAAAGCAGTCACAAGTACCGAAAGAATGATTGCCTTAATAAATGACATGCTGAACATATCCAGAATGGAGCAGGGTAGGGTAGAGTTTGATATTAAGAAACTGGATATTGTTGAGTTAATTAGAGATATTTTAGTTGATCTTAAAGTTAAGGCTGACGAGAGAAAAATATATCTGGAATTAGAAAATCAAAATGAACAGATGTTTGGATTTACTGACCTGGGCAAGTTTACTGAGATACTGATTAATCTTATTGGCAACTCACTTAAATTTACCAGAGAGGGAGGTATCAAAGTTAAAGTTACTGAAGATGACAACTATGTTAATGTTTCCGTGATAGATACGGGCGCCGGCATTTCTATCGAAGATCAAAAACACCTTTTCCATAAGTTTGGTCGTTTAGATAACTCTTACCAGACCGTTGCAGAATCAGGAGGTACGGGATTGGGACTTTACATAGTAAAACTTTACATAGAGGGCATGAGAGGTACGGTTCAAGCGTCCTCTGATGGAATAAACAAGGGAAGCACTTTTTCGTTTACAATTCCAAAGAGTCCGCCTCCGGCACAACCAAAAACAGATTTAACTAAACAGCCTGAAGTAACTATTGTTAAAAATTAGATAAGCTTAAAATAGTTTTCTAAAGAAAATTAAAATACCAGTCTAAAATTTCAGTTCCCCAGGTAAATGCAATTATACTTCCGATTATCAAAAAAGGTCCGAATGGAATGACATCCTTCATGCCTTTTTTCTTTAGAACCATGAGCACAACACTGTAAACCGCTCCAAATAAAAAGCCTAAAAAAATTGCGAGAATATTATTCGGAAAGCCGTTAAACAGACCGATCAGCAACCCGAGCTTCACGTCACCGCCACCCATGCCTCTGCCACGTGTAATGTAAATGAGAAACAAGAAAAAAGCCGCGATACCAAAGGAACTTATAAACAACAAAATAAATCTTTTCAGAGCTGCAATTACTTCATAATTCCAAAGTCCCGCCTGCAATAAATATTTTCCAAAAGCGTCGCCTGCAAGTTGATTGTAATAAACTGCTAAATCATACGTGGTGATAGCAACTAAAGAAATTATTACAAAAGCAATTGCAGTAAACACGACCTTATCAGGCAATAACGAATATTTTGCGTCAGTCAAAAATAAAATCAGGTAAAAGTACAAGACCACGGCTATATAAACAAACATAATTAAGGTGTACTGGGAAAAGTTACTAAATAGTGAAGTAATTATTGCAGAATATACAAGAAGCAGTCCGGATAATATCTCAGATAATGGATAATAAAGGGATAATTTTGTTCCGCAAAAAGTACAGCGGCCTTTTTGAAAAAAATATGAAAGAACCGGAACAAGATTTTGAGGTTCGAGTGGTTTATTACAGTGATCGCATTTTGAACGACCTGTAAGTATCGTCTCTCCGGTTATAGTTCTATCTGAAACTAGGTTGATAAATGAACCAAAGAAAGTACCCGCCACAAATACAAAAAAATAATAGATATAACCCATATAAACTATTCTACTACAAAAACACAGCTACAAAAACAGGGCGGCGCTGTTAAGCACCGCCCATGATTTTTTTATCTATAATCACAGGCAGTGAGTTACAGATTTAGTTAATAAGCGTCAACGTTGTACCTTTTTCGTATATCGCGGCGTTATTACCTCCATCTGTAGTCATTTTAGCCAGATTATCCGCATGCTCGAGAACTGCATTTACCTCAAAGTTTGTTGCGTCTGAAGCATATGTATAGATATTAGGTGCAGTGTTCAACGGATCGGTAGGAAGTGCAGCAATAAACTTGGATAAACCAGTCTTGTTTAAAGGAATAGTGAAAGGAACGTAACCGGTTCCATCTACTGCCGTGTCTCCTGTACTTGTACAGTTAGCACATCCTGTTGTGTCGGTTATTAAGATTTCTCCGTCTGCTAAAGCAAGGTTAATTGCTTGTACCAGAGTATCGATATCCTGTAATCGTTTTGAGTCTCTACCTTTTTGAACCATTGACTGCGGATTAATTGCAATTAACAATGCACCGGCTAAAACTGCTACGATTGCGATAACAACCAGCAACTCTATAAGTGTAAAACCTTTTTGTTTTGTCATATTTACTTTTTGTGTTGTTTCACCTCCCCTCGGTTCATTACAAATTTAATTATATCTCACTCTGCTCGATGTAATAAGTTTATTATACAAATCACAATTAAATCGCACTAGTAATTTTATATATTGGTGTAATGATCGAAATGATTAAAAATCCTACCATCGTACCTAACATGACCAATATGATTGGCTCCAAAGCAGAGGATAATCCTTTAATCAAATGGTCAAGTTCACCGTCATAGTAGTTTGCAACTCTGTCCAAAACTTCGTCCATTTTACCTGTTTCTTCACCAACACTTGCCATTTGGCCAACAACCGGCGGAAATATTGGGTTGCCTTTAAAATATGCTGACAAGGGATTACCTTTTTCAACCTGTTTGGCGGCTTCAAGTGCGGCTTTTTGGTATGTATGGCTTGTAACAACTGACGAAACGATATTCAACGCCTCGACAATTGGAATTGCAGATGTCATTAGTAAGGATAAAGTACGCATATACTGTGAAAGTTCTTTAAGTCTATTTATTTTTCCAAAGACCGGAAGTCTAAAAACTGTTTCGGTTACCAAAAATCTTCCTTCATCAGTTTTTAAAGCATACCTAATTAAAAGGATTGCGATTACAGTTCCAATTAATAGCGGCAATTTATAATTGACCATAAAATCCGATGTGGCTATCATCGCCTGAGTTACAGCGGGTAGGGGAACATTAAGCCCTTTATACATATCTGCGAGTTTAGGAACTACAAAGATCATTAATATTACAAAAACACCCAACATTGCTATAAAGACAATGATTGGATAAACCATTGCGGCTTTAAACTTAGAATTTAATTCACGATCCGCCTCCATGGTGGTAGCAAGTCTTCTTAGAATTTCATCCATTCTACCTGATGATTCACCCGCATTGACTAGCGCCTGGTATGTAGATGGAAAGACTGACGGATATCTGCCAAGTGCAGCTGACAAGGACGAGCCTCCTTCAACTGAACGCAGTATGTCTGTTAACATTTTTTTGAAAGTGTTATTTTGGGTTTGAGAAGCCAAAACCTCTAAGGCGCGCGATATGGGCAAGCCTGCGGAGATCATTGTAGAGAATTGTCTTGTAAAGGAGACAACTTCACCACCGGGCACACCACGAAAGCTTAAAATTTGATCAAGTATCGTGTCTTTGCGCTCCTCCAAAGAAACTACGTACAAGCCCTGAGTTTTTAGTAAATTCAAAGCTAATTCTTTTGTACGTGCATCAACTGTACCTGAACGAGAGGACCCTGAAACATCTTTTGCTACGTATTTATAAATAGCCATATGTTAAAGCTTTCCTTTAGAAACAAGATCCAAAAGTCTTTTTAATTCGTCTGGTTTGGAGGTGTACTTTGCAGCGACATCGTAATCGACAAGACCGCCACTTACGTGAATTGCAAGACTTCTTTCAAGACTAATCATTCCAACTTGGGCGCTAGTGTTAATAACATTATCAAGCATGTGCGTTTTACCCTCACGGACGATATTTTTAACTGCATCTGTTCCTAACATTATCTCTACAGCCGGAACCATGCCTTTCTTTTCTGACGGAAGAAGTCTCTGCGAGATGATAACTTCAATTACTTGCGCAAGCTGAACACGAACTTCAGCACGTTTTGATTCTGGGAAAGAGGCAATAATACGTTCAATTGTGTGCGAGGCAGATGTAGTATGCAGAGTTGCAAAGACTAAGTGACCTGTTTCGGAAATCTGGAGGGCAGCAGACATAGTTTCTATATCTCGCATTTCTCCAATTAAAACTACATTCGGGTCCTGTCTGAGAATAGACTTTAGTGCAACTTCCCAAGAGTGAGTATCCAAAAACATTTCTCTTTGCTCGATTAAAGATTTCTTATTTGTAAACACGTACTCGATAGGATCTTCAACCGTTAGTATGTGCTCGGATCTCGAATCATTTATCCTATCTATCATTGCGGCAAGAGTGGTTGATTTACCTTGCCCAGTAGGACCTACGACTAACACAAGCCCTTGTTTAAGATCGCAGATATTTATTAAATTTGAAGGTAAGCCTAAACTCTCGATACTTGGTATAACAAGAGGAATAACTCTTAATGCTACTGAGGGGTAACCTTTTTGATAAAAGGCGTTTACTCTAAACCTCGACTTAGTACCTAATGAAATCGAAAAATCCAGTTCTTTATTTACTTCTAAAATTTGACGCTGATCTTGGTCTAAAATCTGTGAAAGAAAAAACTCAACGTCATCTACCGTAAAGGGAGGCATATCCTCCATCACAGAAAGCTTTGTATTAATTCTTAAAAATGGCTTAGCTCCTACAACAACATGAAGATCTGAAGAATTCGCAGCTATGGTTTTTTCCAATAGTTGGGTAGCATTTATTTTCATTTTGCAACTCTCATAACTTCTTCCAAGCTGGTCTGGCCTTCAACAACTCGTAAGAAACCATCTTGTAACAAAGTCAGCATCCCTTCCTCGATTGCTGCAGCTTCGACTAGATTTGCTGGACTGTTTTCCAAAACCTGATGAGCTATATTATCGCTCATGGGCAACATTTCAAAAATTCCTAATCTCCCTCTGTAACCTGAGTTGCCACAACGTGAACAACCTTTACCTTTTGTTAGTTTAAATTTGTCGCGTGTGAAGTCCTTAACCACTTTTGCTACTTCTGTGTCTTTAGTCATTAGAGCCTTATTCTTAGAAACCTGCTCCACAACCTCGGCTATTGAGTCTCTAACTTCGTCAGGCGGATCCATTGCTTCTTTACAGTCCTGACACACACGCCTAACCAATCGTTGCGCCAAAACTCCATTTAAAGTAGAGGAAAGTAAGAAGCTTTCTACACCCATATCAAGTAGACGGGGCAGGGCACCGGCCGCTGAATTAGTGTGCAAAGTAGACAAGACAAGGTGGCCTGTTAAAGCTGCGTGAACCGCCAGCTCTGCGGTTTCACCGTCTCTAACCTCTCCTACCATTATAATGTTCGGGTCCTGTCGTAGGAAAGACCTTAGTCCATTGGCAAAAGTTAGTCCTGCTTGTGGATTTATTTGAACCTGATTTACTCCGGCTACACGAATTTCCACCGGGTCTTCAAGTGTAACGATGTTAACTCTAACAGTATTAAGCTTAGCCAAGCCTGATGCCAATGTAACAGTTTTACCTGAACCAGTAGGGCCTGTAACCAAAATCATTCCGTCGGGTTTTAATAAAACTTCTTCAAATCTTTTCAAGGTTAAACCGCGCATTCCCAGATCTCGGAATGTAAAAACAGTACCTTCTTCCTTCAAAAGCCTAATAACGACTTTTTCACCGTAAATAGTGGGGAGTGTTGAAACTCTCAGGTCAGTTTGTGAATTACCGACCTCAACCTTAAATCTACCGTCCTGAGGAACTCTTTTCTCGTCAATTTTCATTTTGGCAAGAATCTTTATTCTAGCTACAACAGAATCGTGCATTTCTTTTGGGATAGTTCTTTTTTCTTCAAGAATTCCGTCAATTCTGTAGCGCAATCTAGATTTTTCTTCGGCGGGCTCCAAGTGAATGTCTGAAGCACCGGTTTTAACTGCAGTTTCCAAAACCATACCTACGATACGAGCAATAGGCGCATCTCTAATTGTAGCGTCGGTAATTTCCTGATTTGTTTCCTCAATTTTTAGTGTGTTTTGTGAAAGTTCCTCTAAAGCTGCGCTAATTTCTTCGCCAAGCTCCTTACCTTTTTGATCTTCTAAAACCTTTTCAATATTTTTCTCTGTAGCGATATATGGAATTACTTTGTAACCAGTTTTTCTTTCTACAAAATCTATGGTCTGAAGATCCAGAGGATCTGCCATGGCTAACGAGAGTCTATTATCTTTTAATTCAAAGGGAACAATATGATATTTACGGGCAACTGCCAAAGGCACGCTATCTAGAAGATTTGGTTCTATTTGATGGGGGTTAACGTTAACGTACTCGATACCATATGCTTCGCCTAGAGCCTGTGCAAAATCATCTGCACCAACATATCCTCTTTCTCTGACAATAGATTCTAGGCTCTTACCGGTATTTACGTGCTCAAATTTTATGGCAGACAGTTGATCAGAATTTATAAATTTCTTCTCGAACAAAACGTCTGCGACTGTTTTAACTGTATCTATTTGGAACATAGGGCAGTACTTTCTATACAAAATAATGATATCAACAAAGAGCTGATCGAACAATACAACTTCATAACATGTTAATATACTTCCGATATGGGAATTTCATTTATTGTTACCGGTAATAAGGAAAATGTCCGGAAAGCACTTCTAGAAGATTTGCTGAAAAAGCACACTCCAAAAACAAGTTTTAACTTGGATAGCGAGAATAACCCTGATATTCTAATCATCTCTACTGAAAAGGAAAAGAAAAACATTGGAATTGGACAGGTGAAAATTGCAATTAAATTTTTGCAGGAAAAACCGTTTTCGCATGAGAATAAGATCTTGATCTTTGATAAAGCCGAACGACTTACGACAGAGGCACAAAACGCACTTCTAAAAACTCTGGAAGAACCGCCGGAATTCGCGCTTATTTTTTTACTGACTCCAACTGCTTCGGCGTTGCTGGAAACCGTACAATCAAGATGTAAAAAGATTAATCCTGATCAGACTAGAGGCACCAACTCGGCAGAAACTGTTAGTTCAGAAAAAGATGCAGCAAATAATTTTGAAGATATTCTAAAAATGAGAGTGGGGGAGCGACTGGAATTAGCAATAGAACTTGCAAAAGAGGAAAGAGAGGATTTAATCAATATGCTGGATAATTGGGTGGTTCAGGGTAGAGAAGTTCTTCTCAAAAATCCAACGGCCGAAAATGCTGAGAATCTGAATTTAACACTACAGTTGAAACAGGATTTGGAAAAGACCAACGTAAACGCCCGACTAGGATTAGAAAATGTCTTCCTTCACCTATTATAATAGTTATTAATTTAGGTAATTTATCGTAAAATTCCAACATTTTGCAACTTTAGATATGTTGAAAGCATCGGTAACTTGCTATACAATCATTTAGTCATGGCCTCAAATTACACAGCAGATCAAATACAAGTCCTAGAAGGATTAGAGCCGGTAAGAATCAGACCCGGTATGTACATAGGTTCAACAGGTCAGGAAGGTCTTCACCACCTTGTTACTGAAATTGTAAACAACTCCATGGACGAAGCTATGGCCGGCTTTGCCTCTCACGTAAAAGTCGAGTTTTTTAAAGACGGCTCAGTTGCTGTTTACGACAACGGAAGAGGAGTTCCTTTTGAAATAAAAAAAGAATTTGGTGTGTCTGCACTTGAACTTGTTTATACAAAACTGCACGCAGGTGGAAAGTTTGGCGGTGGTGGTTATAAAGTATCAAGCGGTCTTCACGGTGTAGGTTCCTCAGTTGTTAATGCACTTTCCGAATGGATGCGCGTCGTAGTTATTAGAGAGAAGAAAACTGTTATCCAGGAATATGAAAACGGCGGCCATGTTATCAGACCGGTCGAACCATTTGATCCAAAGAAACCTACCAAACTAAAAAAAGCCGGTTGGGATCTTGACCTAGACAACTGGAAATATGAATCCGGAACCATTGTCCAATTCTTACCGGACAAAACCATTTTTGAAACAACTGATTTTGATATTAAGTTCTTTGTGAACCAGCTTCGTGAATATGCTTACCTTACAGCCGGAATTAGATTTGAGCTAATCGATCACAGAGAGAACATTCACTACAACTACTATTTCGAGGGCGGAATAAAAGCTTACCTAAAATCACTCAACAGGAATAAAAAACTTATTAACGAAAAACCATTTTACGTATCCAAGGTCTACGATGATATTTTGGTGGAGGCCGCGCTTCAATATAATGATTCTTTTTCGGAAACAGTACTCACATTTGCAAATCATCTTAAAAACTCCGAAGGTGGTACACACTTGACCGGTTTTAGATCGGCTTTGACTAAGACCGTCAATGATTACGCCAGAAAAAACAACATTATAAAGGAAAAGGAAGCTAACCTTTCCGGTGACGATCTTAGAGAAGGTTTAACTGCGGTAATCTCTGTAAAACTTGATTCAGCGACACTTCAATTTGAAGGCCAAACCAAGGCAAAACTGGGTAATACCAATGTCAGACAGGCTGTAGATACCGTGGTAAAAGAGGCTCTTGAAAGGTTTTTGGATGAAAATCCTAAAGAAGCCTACGGAATTGTTGAAAAGAACGTTTTGGCATTAAAAGCTCGTATCGCGGCCAAAGCCGCAAGAGATACAGTTATTAGAAAGACGGCCTTAGAGGGCGGGGGAGTTCTGCCAGGTAAATTGGCAGACTGCTCAGATAAGAATAAGGAAAGAACCGAGTTGTTTATTGTCGAGGGAGATTCCGCAGGTGGTTCAGCAAAACAGGGAAGACATAGAGAAACTCAGGCAATTTTGCCGTTATTTGGAAAAATTTTGAACACCGAAAGAGCAAGATTAGATAAGATTGTTGATTCAGATAAATTTAAGTCCCTAATTATTGCTATCGGAGCCGGGATTGGCGAACAATACGATCCTGAGAAACTTAGATATGGCAAAATCATAATAATGGCTGATGCTGACGCGGATGGTATGCACATCATGACTTTGTACTTAACATTCTTCTATAGACATATGCCGGAGCTTATTGCAGGCGGACATGTTCACGTAGCAGTTCCTCCTTTATATAAAGCTGTCTGGGGCAAAGAAAAGAAATATCTCTTTGATGATCCTGAGAGACTGGAGTTTTTGAAAACTGCAAATGGACCAAAGTCTATTATCCAAAGGTTCAAAGGTCTTGGAGAAATGAATGCTGACGAGCTTTGGGAAACAACTATGGATCCGTCAACAAGAAAACTGAAAAAGATTCAGGTAGACGACGCTGCTAAAGCAGATGAGGTCTTTACTATGTTGATGGGCGAGGAAGTTGCTCCACGAAAAAGATTTATCCAAACTCACGCTAAACAAGCTAATATCGATATCACCTAAAATTAAGTTTTCCTGTTGTATAATTTAGATACTGAATGACAGAATGGCCTGTGTTTGAGCATTGACACATACCTTATAGTATGGTATAGTAGGTGCCATCTCAAGCGAAATTGAAAAAATATCGCACTTGCTTTTTCCGGCGATCCGCGGATTGGTTGGGTTATGGAAAGGCGCCCTTTTAGGGTTGAAGCCTCATGAAAACCACGCCGACCATCCGCTTTGACGCAGGTGATTCACAAACGAAGACCTAAGATAGGTCCTTCCCGGGGAGTTGTTACAAACCCAACTCTTGAGGACGATGTCCTTGGATCACCTTTATGTGGCTTGGCCGCCCATTGACCCCCGGAGGTAACACCCTCCCCTTGGGTTCGGCCTGATGTTGGAAGGTTCGTGTGCTGCTGACACAGGGTCAGATTTGTTCACGAACCACTTATCTCCTGGTGCGCGACGCCGCGGATAGTATGGCTAGCCGTGGGCTACCCGACTGATCCCGCCGCCTCATGGCGCACCAAATGTCCCCGAAAGGATCTTTTCGTTGGTTTCGACCGACGAAACGATATGTCACGGGGACCCCACAACCTGGGCAAGACAGGTATCCACCACAACCCGGTATCCGGAACCGGTGCGCTTGTGGTCTTGCATCGTGCAGATGGGCAACTCGAGGTGAGTGAGCAAGTCTCCTCCCTGTTTGTTGTCTCCGCGATGCAAAAAAGCTGGAGTACGAAGGATACCAAAGGCAAATGGGCCAATGGATACATGTCCCGAGTTTGAATCTTGCATCTCCAGCACTTAAACAGCAAAATCCAGATCTGTGCGAGTCTGGTCATACTGCAAGCGCAGTATGTAGTTGGTGGATGCAGTTCGGCAAAATACTCGAGGCCCCCTTTGCGGTTGCCCGTAGTCGAACTTGCTTACACCATCATGAACCCAGGTTACCGGGATCTCCAGGCGTATTCACGCTAAAGAGTTCGCACCCCGGTGAATTAATTTGCGCAAAGCTTGATTTATAAATGGAATTAGCCCCTGCAATCAAATGCCTAGCGCCCAAGGTCCCGAGAAAGTTCAATTTATTGAACTGTAAATTCTCGGGGCCTCTTCATTTTAAAAGGGCACTGGCTCTTCCACTTGCTACAACAATGTGAAATAATAGTCTAACCTTTGTTCATACCCTAGGTATGAGCTTAGATATAAGTAATTAGTTTTCGGAGGTAATATGGATCTTCAATTGATAGCCTTATTTACCGCTCCGCTAACAGCGTTCATTGCGCTGGGATACGGTGCATTTCTAACAAAGAAAGTCCTTAAAGAAGATGAGGGCAGCGAAAAACTGAAAAGCATAGGAAAAGCCGTACGCGAAGGAGCGATGGCGTATCTAAAACGCCAGTTCAAAGTTATTATCCCAATAATGGTTGGGCTTGCCGTACTAATCGGCATTACACTGGGTACTGGTACCGCTGCAGCATTTTTGCTTGGCGCAGTATTCAGCGGACTTATTGGTTATTTTGGTATGTGGATTGCTGTTAGAGCTAACGTTCGTACAGCAAACGCTGCCATGAGAGGACTAAATCCTGCATTAAAAATTTCGTTTGGAGCAGGTACTGTAAATGGAATGCTCGTAGTAGGGTTAGGCTTACTTGGCGTTTCTATAATCTACATGTGGTCCTACTTTACTAACATCCAAAACGGAGCTGATGCGGTTGCAAAAAACGCAACCGACGTTCTTGTAGGATATGGTTTTGGTGCCGCACTTATTGCTCTCTTTATGAGAGTTGGTGGAGGTATTTTTACCAAAGCAGCCGATGTTGGTGCTGACTTAGTTGGTAAGGTCGAAGCCGGTATTCCGGAGGACGACCCAAGAAATCCTGCTACTATTGCTGATAATGTCGGTGATAATGTGGGCGACTGTGCAGGTATGGCCGCAGACGTATTTGAGTCTTATGCACTTACTATCGTTGCTGCAATGATTTTGGGCGGATCACTCTTCGGTTTGAAAGGGGTAGTTTTCCCATTACTTGCTAGATCTGGTGCAGTTTTAACTTCCATATTGGGTACATTTTTTGTTAAGGCAAAGAATGACTCTGAAGATGCGATCAAGCCGTTAATTCGAGGGTTTATTGTATCCGCAGTTTCATCAATTGTAATATTCATGGCCTTAGCAACCTATCTATTGGGCGAGCCTAGAGCGGGTTACGCAGCTGTAGTCGGAATTGTCGCTATGATGGCACTTCTTTACATCACCAAATACTACACAGGACCCGGTGAAAAACCCGTTGTAGCAATTGCGGACGCTTCCAGAACCGGTGCAGGTACAAACTTAATTTCAGGTATGGCATACGGAATGGAATCAACCTTTGTTTCGGTTTTAGTTGTTGCTGCGGCTATCTTGGCCGGTTACAACTTACTTGGATTCTACGGAATATCTCTAACCGGAATGGGAATGCTTGCTACCACAGGAATTATCATGGCTTTGGATACATTTGGACCTATTTCAGATAATGCTCAAGGCATGTGCGAAATGGCCGGTTTATCTGAAAAAGCCGTAGAGGTTACAAGTGGACTCGACGCTGTAGGTAACACTACAAAAGCCTTAACCAAGGGTTTTGCAGTCGGTTCTGCGGCTGTAGCAGCAAGTTCGTTGTTCGCTACATACTTTGAGGCAACGGGTTTAAACGCAATTGATATTGCTGAACCTAAGGTCTTTGTCGGACTGTTGCTTGGCGGTGCCTTACCGTTCTTATTTAGTTCAAGATTAATGGGCTCAGTAAGTAGAGCAGCAACCCAAGTCGTAGAAGAAGTTAGACGCCAATTCAGAGAGATTCCAGGAATAATGGAAGGGACTGCAGCTCCTGACTACTCAAGAGCAGTCGATATTGTTACAACCGCTGCTCAAAAGGAGCTTGTAATACCTGCTGCAATAGTAATCGGAATGCCAGTTTTGGTAGGATTTCTCGGAGCCCAAGCGTTGGGTGGTTTCTTAGGCGGAGTCGTTATGTCAGGCCTGATGGTAGCTTTTTATAGCTGCAACACGGGCGGTGCGTGGGACAATGCTAAGAAATATATTGAAGATGGTAACTTCGGCGGAAAAGGCAGCGACGCACACAAAGCCGCGGTAGTAGGGGACACGGTAGGGGATCCTCTTAAGGATACTTCCGGTCCAGCCATTAACCCGATGATGAAGATAGTACAGATTGTTGCGCTGCTTATTGCAGGTGCAGTAATCGTATATGTAGGGCTGTAAAAGCTCGTCGTTAATAGAGTTTTACCAATTACCCCGACTGAAAAGCCGGGGTAATTCTTTTAAATACCCAAATAATCACAAAAGAACAATGGAAACAATGCGGCAAACCTGTTAAAATATTCCAGTCATGGCAGAAAAAGTAACACAAATAGCTGATCCTGATGAAGAAATTCAGATTACAAAAATAATAGACTCAGAAATATCTACAGAGATGCAAAGCGCATACTTGGATTATGCGATGAGTGTTATTGTCTCAAGAGCACTTCCTGATGTTCGCGACGGATTAAAACCGGTACACAGAAGAATAATCTACGCGATGCAGGATCAGAACATGACTTTTGCAGGTAAATTTCACAAATGCGCCGCTGTCGTCGGAGAAGTTTTGAAAAAGTACCACCCCCACGGAGATGTTGCTGTTTATGACGCATTGGTTAGAATGGGACAAGATTTCTCACTCAGGTACCAGTTGATAGCCCCGCAAGGTAACTTTGGAAGCATTGATAACGATCCCGCTGCTGCCATGCGTTACACAGAGTGTAAATTGCAAAAAATAGCTGAAGATCTTTACCTGGATATCGATAAAGACACGGTAGACTTTGAATTAAACGACCTTCAAAATTACGAACCAATTTATCTCCCATCATTATTACCAAATCTTTTGCTTAACGGCGCTACCGGTATTGCGGTTGGTATGGCGACTAATATACCTCCCCATAACTTGGGTGAAGTAATTGATGGAATTCTCCACTTACTGGAAAAAGCGGATAAGATAGGTACCGCTCCTGAAAAGGACGCAGCGGATCAGGTAGTTACACCAAGATTTTCTTCGTCTGCAACTGTAGAAGATCTTGTCCAATTTATAAAAGGCCCTGATTTTCCAACCGGCGGTATTATTTACGATCAAAAGGAAATTATACAAATGTACGCAACCGGTAAAGGGCGTGTTGTTACCAGAGCCAAAATGGATGTTGAAGAAACTAAGAACGGTAAAGTAAAACTTATTGTTTCCGAAATTCCATATCAAGTATACAAATCAACTTTAATTGAAAAAATTGCTGAACAGGTGAGAAATAAAAGAATCGAAGGTATCGACTATCTTAGAGATGAATCAAACAAGCAAGGGATGAGAATAGTCATTGAACTAAAAAGAGACGCTGTAGTTAAGAAAGTTCAAAACCAATTATACAAATACACTCAGCTTCAGAATACATTTAACTCAAATTTTGTCGCTTTGATAAACAATGAACCAAAATTAATGACCTTAAAGATGATTTTGGAGGAGTTTATACTCCACAGACAGCAAGTAGTGATCAGAAGAACCATTTACTTGCTCAAAAAGGCTAAAGAGCGCGAACACATACTGCAAGGTCTAAAAATTGCCCTAGATAATCTAGACGCAGTTATTGCCTTAATTAGAGCTAGTAAAGATGCCGACACTGCAAAGGCCGGGTTAATGAAAAACTTTGGTTTAACGGAAATTCAAGCTCAGGCGATCCTTGATATGCAACTAAGACGCTTGGCCGCTTTGGAAAGAAAAAAGATTGAGGATGAACTAAAAGAGATTATTAACATCATCAACAATTACATTGATTTACTAGCTTCACCAAAGAGAGTAATTGATACTGTTAAAGAAGAATTGTCCAACCTAAGAGAAAGATTCGCTGATGAAAGAAAGACTAAAGTTATAAAGGGTAAAGTCGGCGAACTATCGGACGAAGATTTAATTGTGAGTGAAACCTGTATTATTTCAATTTCAGAAAACGGATACATAAAGCGATTAAAAGAAGATACTTACAAGAAGCAGAGTAGGGGAGGAAAGGGCGTAATGGGGCAGCAATTACGTGAAGAAGATGCAGTTTCGTTTATAAAAACCTGCGATACACATGACTGGGCATTTTTCTTTACCAACTCGGGCAAGGTCTACAAGATGCGCATTTGGGAAATTCCAGAATCGTCAAGAAACGCTAAAGGAACGCCAATTGTCAACTTCCTGAGTATGACGCAGGATGAGAATGTCGAAGCATTTTTTACATTAAACTCAGAAACATTGCAGAATTCAGACGAATTTGTGTTCTTTGTTACTAAGCTTGGTACTGTAAAGAAAACCCCGCTGAGTGAGTACGATAATATAAGATCATCAGGAATACTAGCTATTAAACTTACTGAAAATGATTCGTTGATCTATGCCGGACTAACTTCAGGTAAAGACGACATCTTACTTACAACCAGACAAGGTCAATCCATTAGATTCGATGAGGAAGACATTAGACCCATGGGGCGCGCTGCAAGCGGTGTTACAGGTATCAAACTCTCAAAAAATAACGATGAGGTAGTCGGTACTGTTGTTATACCCGAAAAAATAAAGGTAATGGATTTACTTGTAATATCGGATCACGGATACGGCAAAAGAACCAGCACAAACGAATACAAAGTACAAAATAGAGGCGGCTCAGGAATACTTACTTATAAAGTTGGGGATAAGACCGGGCATCTTGTTAATGCAAGAGGAATTGTAAGCAAGTCTACCGACGATCTTTTAATTGCTACTCAAAGCGGTAAAGTTCTACGTCTGGCCATCAAGCAAATTCCAATATTAGGAAGAGCAACACAAGGTGTTAGATTGATGAAGATGGATGGTTCGGACAAAGTTACATCTGTAGCTTTATTAGAAAAAGAAACCGAAGCAGTAATCTCAGAAGAAGAATAACTTTTACTTTATACGATTCTTTGTATACAGTTTTACCTTATGGATCTACTTTCTTTTGAAAAAGAACTATTTAACAAAGGCGTTACTAAAATTGCCGGCGTAGATGAGGTCGGAAGAGGTCCGTTGGCGGGTCCTATAGTAGCTGCAGCGGTTATTTTAGACTTAGAGTATATTTTTAACTCGTATTCTGTAGGCGAGAGTCACAGAAATAACGACGTCTTAAGTGAAAAGGCTGAGTTATACAGCCAGATTAACGACTCCAAAAAGCTAACTCACGTTAAGAGAACAAAACTTAGTTCATTTATCATTTCTGAAGCTGTCAGTTATTCCATTTTCGAGGTTTCAAATCAGGATTTAGATAGAGATGGGTTAAGAATTGCCACACAAACATTATTTAGAGAAGCAGTAAAAAGCCTATCCATACAACCGGAACATGTTCTTACTGATCACTTCAAAATTAAAAGTCTCGACCCAAAAATACAGACAAATATTAACCAGGGGGATGCGCGGTCAATATCAATTGCGGCTGCCTCAATAATTGCAAAAGTGTATAGAGATGCCCTTATGGAAAACATGCACAAAATGTACCCAGGCTATGGGTTTCAGCATAACAAAGGGTACGGCACTAGGGAACACATCGAGGCAATTAAGAAATTAGGTCCTACAGAAATTCATAGAAAATCATTTGAACCACTTAGGTCGCTCATCAAATCCAGTGTGATATGATATTACAGTTATGCCACGAGAACATATTGAAACAGAGCCGTCCATAATTAACACAATTCAACTTTCCGCAAACCAAGCGAAGGTAAAGTCTATCGAAGTAGCTACATCAAACAAAAGCAAACTGGAGGAACTGGAACGCCTGATGCATGGATTTACAATTATTGGAAGGGATTTAAATGTCGACGAAGTTCAAACGCTAAACCCAAACGAAGTAGCAGAAAAAAAAGCCAAAGCTGCGTGGGAAAAAAATGGCTACAATCCGATAATAGTAGAGGACACTTCTCTTGATCTGGCCGGACTAAACGGACTGCCCGGTACGTATGCAAGTTCGTTTACCAAAGAGCCGTTAATGAGAAAGATTATCTGCGAGGAGTGGTTGAAAGATAAAGATAAAAGAGCCGTAGCAAGAGTAATTCTAGCAATCTACGACGGTTTGGAATGTCATTTGTTTGAGGGAACTGTGGAAGGCACGGTACCAAGTTCACCAAGAGGTTCGGCAAACTTTGGGTGGGATGATATGTTCGTCCCTAATGGACAACCAAATAACGAGCAAAAAACCTTCGCTGAGATGACACCGGGCGAGAAAGACAAGTACTCAATGCGCAGAAAAGCAGTGGAAGAACTCCTTAAGTCAAAGCTCATACTCAAAGATTATGTTTTAGCCATACCGGAACCTTATCATTCTGAATTAAAACGACTTGATTTGAGTAAGATTGAAGATAAACGCGCAATCGAGTTTGCTTTTCTGCTTGAATCTGTGCGCGAGAATAAACCAAACAATGAGTTTACAGCAGACAATTACACACCGTTGATAGAAGAGAGCAACCCTTATTTTCTCAGGTATTCTTTTGACAAAGATTCTGCAAGCATTGGTTTGATATTAACTGACGTGGATAGATCTGAAACGCAGCGCCACAAAAACGGCAAACCTATTCTTTCACAAGTAGGTCCCGAAAGAAGAAGTCTTGCTCTGGCACAACGTGCTGAATATTTTATAAAAAATACTGATAAAGAATTGTTGGAAAATATTGCTGATTTAGAAACCAAAGTAGGGGAGTTTCCACATAGATCGAATAAAAAGAACGACACCTTGGAAACAATTTTGTACGGGATGGGGGAGAATAGTAACCCAGTTTATGCCCGTGCTATCAAGGAATTAGGGTATAAAAAGGTAACTTCCGAAAAGGAAGTTAGTAGAAGTAAAATTGCCAAATCGGGGCTTCTAAACAAAGTTGGTAAGTATCCAAGAAGTGTAATGGGTATCGGGTCTATGCCTGCAGTATCCGGTTGGAAAGACGTAATTTTAACTGGAATAGTAGGGCACATGCCTGTATTTATTCCTAGAAACAGCATTTTTGCAAACGGCGTAGACAGGCAAATTCAACTTATTAAACAGGTAGATCGTGATCTGGATAAGCTGGATTTAACTTCACAAGAAAAAAATATCTTCAGACGCAATATAGGTGTTGCAATTGGAACAAATGATCCTAAAGAAGAACTTAAGAAAGCTTTGAAATTAAATAAAGAGGCGGGAATTAATCTTTTCAGAATCTACACTATTAACGGAGACCCGAGATGTATTGAAGTTGCCCAGTTACTTAGAAAAGAACTTGGAAATGAGGTTGAGATTTTTGCGGGTCAAGTAACAGACGCTGCGCAAGCAAGAAAATATTTGGAAAATGCCGATGTCGACGCTTTGATCTTCGGGCACGGCGGCGGTAGACAATGTACCTCTGCAATAAATGGCATGGCAATATCAACAGTCGAAGAAATATATAGCGTAATTACCGATTCGGCGTTTAACCAAACCTCTCTTGTTGTCGAAGGCGGTGTTGGAACAAACGTAGGACCTTTATTAATAATGGGGATAGACTGTGTCTTGTACAGCAATCAAATTGCTCGAGGTACGATAGAGACGGGCGGTCTATATCTTATGAATAAACGTTCAGAGTACGTCCAGCCATATCACGGAAGCGCAAGCGCACCAACTATGATTATCGAGGCTTCTTACGATAACTTACGCGAGGCCAGAATTAACCCATCAGGACGAACAAAAGTCCCTGAGGGTAAACCCGGTTTTATGAAATACTCGTCAAAAGCAAATTCCATGGCTTTCTGGATTGATGAATTCAGACATCACTTTGCCCGCACATTGGCCGATTTAGGTGTAGAAAGTGTCTGGGAGTTGAGACAGTTCTTAAACAGTACTGATCAAAATCTATTAAGAATAGTGTCTACAGAGGCCGCTCGAACCGCCTCTGCATACGGTACAAATCAATAATAACAATAATTTAGAGGGAAGTTATTTGCTCGTCATTTTCAATTTCTTTTTTATCGTCGTTGTTTTCCTTCTTTTCTTCTTCATCGTAATCTTTAAAATTCTGAATAGGGGAATCCACATCCTTGTGAAACTTCTTGTGCACTTCTCTCAACCTAATGTTTGTAACGTGAGTATATATCTGAGTGGTTGCGACATTTGAGTGCCCTAAAAGCTCTTGTACGCTTCGGAGATCAGCGCCTTCATAAAGTAATCCGGTTGCAAAAGTGTGTCTTAGTGTGTGCGGTGTAGCATCAACTGAAATGCCGGCGCGTTGAGTATACTTCTTGATCAGCCTCTGGACGCTTCGGACGGTTAGTCGCAAAGAATTACCTTCATAATCCTCCGATTCCATTTTTTTTCCTGAATAACGTAAAAATAATGGATTGTACTCATCACTCCTTGTTGCCAAGTATCTTTTCAGCCAATTAATAGCGGAAGGGGATAGATATACAGTACGGGCCTTTCTTCCCTTTCCTATGACCGTGAACTCGCCAGAGTTAAGATTAACGTCATCTTTGTTCAAACCGACAAGCTCGCTGACACGGAGGCCGGTACTAAAGAGAGTCTCCAGAATAGCGCGGTCTCTAATGCCTGATCTTTTATTTAGGTCCTGAACCTCGAATAACCTTGTCATCTGGTCATCATTTAATACCTTTGGTACACGATCCTCGCCCTTGCCCAATATAATCTGCTCAGGTGACATTATTTCAATGTTCTGTACAACTACCAGATATTTCAGAAACGCCCGTAAAGCGACTAAGAAAGTCTTTTGGGTGGATCTTTTAAACTCAAGGTTAGATTTGGTACTTTTTCGGCGGTTTAGAAAAACTCTATATTTATTAATAATTTCAGAATCGATATCTGCTAACGTAACCTGATCTTTTTTTAGAAAAGTTTTGAGCCACTCGAAAAAATCCATCAGATAAAAGTGATACATTTTGATAGTATTTTGAGAAAGATTTTTTTGGATCTCGCAATACTCCAAATATTGTAATATCGCGCTATGAATGTTTTCTTTCAATGATGTACTCATCGTCTTTATTTAAAAAATCGATTGTGGGGCATTCTGTGGCCTCACAGGCACTTTATGCTGATATGACAACGTATTGCCTTATATAACAGGCGTAAATATGCCTTACCTATATTAACACATACCAATAGAGGACAAGGTCGAAAAACACGTGCCAGAGGGTGCGGGGAAAAGGAGCTTAAAAAGAGAAAATAAACGAAAAATAAAAAAGAAATAAAAATAATAAAATAGGGAATTAAATAAAAATTAATTACATATATCTAAATTTAAATAAAAAATAATTTCAAAAAAAATTTCTTCCGGGACCGAAGGGGAAGGACTAGGAACTCAGATTTTGTAGATATTGTAGACGTCGTATAATGTATGTTTAACGACATTGGGTATGTGGAAACCGGCTTAAGACGCATTAACGCATGTATTGAGGCAATCTTAGGGGATAAATACAACTGGCGCCTGCTTAATTAACTTAATTAGATACATATAAAACCATATAATATTCACTATTTCTTCGGAAATAATACCGATCTATTATTAATAACTAAGCTCACTACGCCTAGGCAGAGCAACGGTCCGCGCGGTTAGGTTATCCACACCCTTCCCCGGAAATGTATGACAAACCTACAGAAAAATATATGACAAACCTACAGTGCCGCTATAACAAGCAATATGCACAGCTAAATAAAAAATATATGACAAATCTCCCGAAAGTGAGTAATTTTATTATCACACTATAGGTCTAAGTGCTAAAAATGACTGTATACCCTATAGCTCTCTTCCCTACTTCCTAGTCACTGAATTTTTTTCTTATGGTTTAAATGCCAGTAATATGGCCAAAAACAGTAGAATAATTACAAAATATTCTGCTAAAAGCCGTCTTGTTATTTCATTTTTTAGATAGCTTGACTGATACACCAGCCCGAACATTAACGCAGCCGACACTAAAAGTCCCCTCAAAAAAGGCTCTGTGGGAATGAAAGATACCCCTATACCTACAGATGTAACGATATATGAGACCAGTAGTGAGATGATAACGCCGGAAAGAACACCTATTTCTTTTAATTTATTTTCGTAACGTAGGCACCATAACTGATACATACTAAACAAAAAGGCCGAAACCGAAAGATAACCTGCGTGGATGATACTATTAACGGGAATCTTAAAGATACCGGCGTACAAAGGAATAGAAACTGCAATAATTAAAATCTGCCCCCAGACAATTGCTACCCTGTATAACGGGATTATTTCTTCCCTGTCTTGAACAACTAAAAAAATATTTTCTACAAGAGAAATAACATAATACATTGCTGAAAAACTTAAAATAATAATTAATCTGAAAAGGAAACTAAGGTTAGGATAATATTTCAAAGTTAAAAGTGCTCCGAGCAACAAGTGGATAGGTACTAATGTACTCATGAAAAAGTTTCTAACTTTGATATTTGGAAATTGAGTAAATAATACACCCAGACAAATTATCAATACCCCTACCCCTACTCTTAAATAAAACGAGGTGTTATAAAATGGAAACGAAGCTAGGTATAAATAAATTCCAACAAGAAGTGATTGAATAATATACCTATGTTTTTTTTCTATCTTTTCAACAAAATGCATCCTAGTTGAGAACCTGCTACTTGGTCAGCGCAGGCAGGTCCTTCATAATAAAACAAAGGGCAATGGCAACGGCATCGTTTGCATCATCAGATTTTACCAAATTCTCAAGTTTTAGACTCAATTTTACAGCTTCCTGCATCTCTTTCTTAGAGGAACGGCCGTATCCGGTCAGTAATCTTTTAGCCTCCAAAGCAGTATATTCGTATACACTTAAGCCATTTTGAGCAGCAGTGAGCATAGCAACTCCGCGCGCCTGACCTACAGTTATAGCGGTCTTCACATTCGTATTAAAGAAAAGCTTTTCAATAACCATAATCTCCGGTGTATGTTCTGTAAGAATAGCGTGCAGACTATCGTAGAGCATGTTTAGACGCTTGTGCATGTCTTCACCGGCCGGAGTAATTATTACATCTGTTTTGACTATTTTAGGTTCTGAAACAACATCCATTATGCTGTAACCCATTCTTGCGGTACCTGGATCAATTCCAATTATTCTCATTTATTCCTCTTCTGGTAAATCAAAATTAAAATATATATCTTGAATATCTTCGTGGTTGTCTAACTCGTCCAACATCTTTACCAATTTGTCCAACTGAGTTTTGTCTGACACATCAACTGTAAAAACCGGATTTTCCGGATCTGCTGCAAAGATGTAAGCAGTACTGCCTGCATTACCCAGCGATCCGCCAGCGTGATTAAAAACATTCCTGATTTCTGCAACTGTTCTATTCTTGTTATCTGTAATTGCTTTTATGTAGAATGCCTCGCCACCTGGTCCGTAGCCCTCATAAACGACCTCGTGGAGCATTTCCCCTGACCCGCCTTCTCCAGTTCCCTTTTTGATTGCGCGATCGATATTATCCTTTGGCATTCTGGCCTCCTTTGCCTTCTCTATGGCCAATCTAAGCGTGGGGTTAGAATCCGGGTCTCCCCCATTTTTGGCAGCAACCGATATAGCTTTTGACATTTTGGAAAACACTTTACTTCGCTTGGAATCGTTCATTCCCTTATCTCTTTTGATTTGTGACCATTTGGAGTGTCCTGACATACGACTTATCGTACCATTTTGAGCCTGTTGTTGACAAACTATTAAATATTTGGTTATCTGATACGCATGCAAACAAATATAGCCCTCTTAGCTAAGAGAGCAATCGGGGAAGCACTTAAAGGTAACTGGGATTCAGCAATACAATTAAATACCCAAATTTTAGAAAAAAATCCGGATAATTTAGATGCAAAACTAAGGCTGGGCAGAGCTTATATGCAGACTAAACAATTCGTTAAGGCCAAAAAAATGTTCAAGGAAGCCTTACATCTTGACCCAATTAATCAAGTAGCTCATAAGAATATTGATCTTATCAACAGCAACAAACTCGACTTAAACAGCAGCATAATTAATCCAGGCATACTTATTAAAGAACCAGGAACTACATCGGAAATCGCAATGCAGCTCACGGGCAGGGGCATGACGGGCGATAAATTTACTTCTGGTGAAATCCTATCCTTAAAGATAAAGAAAAAATCTGTAGATGTCTTTAAGGTAAAGGGTACAAATGAAATATTAATTGGAACTATCACAAACGCTGAGATTGTTAGCAAACTTAACAAAGCATCCGATCTAAAGGCATCAATTATCGCAAGTGTTATTAAATGTATGGACAAGAGCGTGGATATTCTATTAAAAAGCTCGCTCCCCGTTTTTAGATCTGAGAAACAAGACATCAGACCTTACATTAAAAAAGGTTCACTCGACGAGCCTGAAATCGAATCGGAAGAACTAGAACTCGGAGTTTAATTTATCTTAAATCATCTTCATCAAGTGCTTTTGAAGTCTTACTCTGTAGTGAGATATCACCTGATTTATCCTCATCAAGACTAATGATGTTCTCAACAAATTCCCTCTTTGCTTTTGGTTTTGCCGGCGCGGGTCTGCTTACTGGACTTGGAGCCGACTTTGAGTAACTCTTTTTAGCTGGCGCAGGTCTACTTGCAACGGGTTTTGGTGCTGGTTTGTTCTCAGGTTTAGGTTGCACCGGGGTAGTTTTTGATGGTTCTTTTGCTTGTACAGGTGTCTGTGCGTGTTGAGTCTGAGGCTGCGCATGAGATGGAGACTGAGATTGCGGCTTCGGTGTTGGTGTAAAGTCCCTCTCTTTTTGCGGAGCTCTGGGATGAAAATTATCACCGTTCCCGTGGTCATTCTTTTTCAAAGAATCCAAACTTGCAAATGTGACACCCAAATTATTTGCAGGTATAAATGCTACGGCCTCGTCGTTTAGCTGAGCACCATTAAACTCTGCGGCATTATCGGATATTTTGTACGAACCTGCATCAGAAAGAATGTACCATCTTCCCTCTTTTTTGGTTAAAATTCCTTCGATTTTGCGTCTTTCGACTTTCTCGATCTGTTTAAACACTTTCTTTTCACCCTCGTCGATAAGCTTAAGGGTATCGCCATAGACTAATCTGGACTTTGCGGCATAGTTTGCAGGCACATCGTAGGTCTTACCGTCTTCTGCGGTCATGGATATTCCGTTGAATACACCGGTTACCCCCGGTACATCACGATACATGTCTTTCTTGCTATCCGACTCCAGCATCTGCAACATTGATTTAATTTTTTGAATATTCTTTTCTGTAGTTTCCAACAGACTATTTATAGTTTCTATTTGTTTAACGATTTCAGAGTTTTTATCGTTCATATTATCCTTTCTAATTTATATCTCCTTGCAAATTTTCAGGCTGTACTTCTGTCTGGACTGGCTCCTGAGGTGCTGTTTCGGCTTTATTCTTTATCTCCTGTGCGATTGCCATTCCTTTATCAAACTGAGTCTCCAACCATTTGTTGATCTTCGCCTCAATGTACCCACTCTCGACACCGTAAGTTTCTCTGCTGTACTTAATAACAGCCTCGCGGTTTGTGGTCTTAGGTACAATAAAGTTCTTATCTTCCCAAGGTACTAATATTCTAGCCGAAAATGGCAAAGAAGTCATTCCGTTAATCATTAGTTTTATGTACACATAAAATCTTTCGAGAGATATGATGTCCTCTGAATCAAAGTAAGGTGCGAATTCACTGGAAAGTGCCTTGGCATCTGGAGCACCTAATGAAAATGTAGCTATGGTCCCAACATTACCAAAAACTGCTTTAAGCAATGTTTCAGGAAGCTGTGCTGTAAATTGGTGTGTCAGGTAAAGTCCGAGTTTGTACTTTCGAGACTCCGAAAGGATTTCTTCAAAACTACCTGTCGCAAAGTTCTGGAACTCGTCAACGTACAAGTAGAATGGTCTTCTTTGATCATAAGGAATCTTGGCCCTCTGTAATGCAAAAAATTGTAATCTGGAAACAAGAAGTGCGCCCAAAAGATTTGCATTATCTGCACCGATTTTACCTTTAGACAGATTCATTAAAAGTATTTTTCCTGAGTTCATTGCATCCCACAAATCCAAAGTGGATTTTTTCTGGCCCAAAATATTTCTGATAGTAGTGGAGGCTAAGAATCTGTTAACTTTGTTTTGAATAGGCGCAATTGCCTCTGTTACCAACTTTTGGTTACCCTTCATTTCCTTAAATTCTCTTTCCCAGAAACGGATAACAAGAGGGTCTTTTATCTGATGCAGAATATATTTTTGATAATTCGGATCGTCCATTAGTCTGGTAATTCCCAGTAATGTAGTTCCTGGTACCTCCAACAAGGTTAAAATTGCGTAGTTTAACAGGTACTCAAGTCGCGGACCCCAAGAGTACTCAAAGTGCTGTTTAATAGCTGAAACTAGCCCCGAAGCCATCAGGTTTTTTTCTGACGGGTCGTTCATTTCCAGAAGATTAAGACCAAGTGGCCTGTCAGTATCCGAGGGATCGAAATAGATTACATCTTTAATTCTGTGCTCGGGTATCCTATCTAAAACCCTATCTATAGTTTCACCATGGGGGTCAAGTACCCCGACACCTGCGCCATTAGCAATATCTTGAGAGATCATCGTTTCGAGAAGAGTGGACTTACCAGTACCCGACTTACCTATTAAATACATATGCCTCAACCTATCGTCTCCGTTGTCTAAACCAAACATCACCTGCTTATTTCTGTAGGTTGTATGCCCGATATAATTGCAGTTCTCGGTTGGAAGATTTGTAGGCGGCTCCGACTTTCTAGAATATACCCACGAGATATTCGGAGTTTCGATATTGGAGGTCGGAAGGTGGTAAATGGTACCAAGCTCCTCAGTGTTTAAGATAAAAGACTTATCGGGTTCGAACCTCCTAACTATGTAGCTTTGAAGAGCCTCCATCTTGTTTGACTCCAGAACAGAAGTAAAGTTGTTTAGTGTGGCCGATGAAAATTGTTTTAACGTAGCAAGAACTGACCTTAGATGGCTCTCTACCCTATCTTTTGTGGGACCTGAGGACATGATCCTCATTTGAACATCGTAGCCCATTCTTGATAATTTATTCTCTATTGTTCTTAATTCTAATTCCTGTGTAGCTGTTATTCTAACTTCAGGAACCCTGCCATAACCTGGTTTTTGCTCATCAAAAGTACGGGCTTTGTAAGTTAATGCGCCTGCAAACACATCTGTGGCAATCTGTAAGGCTTCTTTCATCATCAAAGTTAAAATGCCGGAAACCACGGTATTTTTGCTCTTCTGTCCAGGGGTCTCCCCTGCTCTGACAGCTTTTACAAAAGCTTGACCTTCTTTTTGCCAAACATCAGCTACAGGTTTAGCTTGAACTTGGATCCAAATCTCATCCTCCTCCCCTATCGAGGCTATTGCTGAAGTAAAACTGGATAAAGTATCAGTTTCTAAATCCCTAAAACTTTTAATCGGAAAGAAATCATCTCGGGTCAGCAGCACGCTTACAAATTCAAAAAACTTGTTCTCAGTATGAAACTTAGGGGCGTAGTCTTCGACAACCTTAATCTGCGCTGTCGGATAATGCGCATAAATTTGACCTTCAATAAATTTGAGCGTATGTGAAGGGAGTGCTACATAAAATCTAATTCCATCCTTTCCTGAGGAAGCTATTTCGAACGAAAAATGCTCCTGCACATCCGGATCGTCCCTTAACATACCGTGAATGGCTGAGAACATGTTCTCAGCTGCTAAAGGTGAAATTTGAGACGTGTTTGCTTCCTCCTGATTTCTGGAAACTTGTATCTCTAAGACTTCTAAATTTTCTATGACGGAAGGGCTGTCTGCGCCAGACATGCGTTTTAGACGGATATACAAAAATATCAGGAACAAAAAGAATATGGACGAAAATATTAATATGTAGTTTATGTACATTTAGTTTTGGAATATATTTCCCCCGCCCAAATTAGGGGCGGGGGTAGAAAGGAGAGAGTACTTAGGGAAATACTATTACAAAATTTCCCTACTGTCAAACCCGAGAATTACCACTATATCCGCGCGGTAAAGCTCGCCCTCCCCTACTTCAATTCCACCTTCTTCTTTACTTTTAATGTTCGTAATCCCGAATACTCTTGAGATTTGCTGTACTGCCTCTGAATTCGGGTTTTTGGCCACTATAATGCTCTTTTCATAGCTGGTGTCAGAGTTGTTAATGGCAACCACGCGTCCCCCTATGTTCTTAATTACCCTCGAAGTAAAACTGGCTAACCCCGGGGTACTGCTACCATTTAGAACTGCAATACTTTCCTCCTCGCCGCCAATTGTTGATCCGGAGGTCATCTCCTGGAACTGACTATCCAACGCCTGGCTTCCAAGCTGATACTCATAACTCAACTCCTTTATTTCTACCCTATCGGACGAAACTGAGTTCATAAACCCAATCGTATCTAACAAATCCCCAAAGCTGAGGTTTGTATACACAGACGTTGAAAAATTGGCCAACAAGTCTACTCCGGCTAACCCCAGTAAATTACCGGATAAAAGAACACTTTCTAAGGCCGGATCAAATGAACTATCAGAAACAACATATTTATCCGTTTTAAATGCAAAGATATTAAACACTACTTTTTGAACGTATGCCGCTCCCGACTCTAAAGTATCATCGGACTCTAACGCAGCTAGGGAAAACAGTTTGGAAATCTCCTCAACCCCGAACTTGCCCGGTACATCTACCTGCATATCAATCGGAATCTGGAAAATACTTACACGTTTATTTTCCTTGTCAATAACAACATATTTAAGCTTTTCTATAACTACAGGATCCGCGTCTAGATCGTTGACCACGATGTAGGTCACGGTTACAACATCTAAGTCTTTAATAGAATAACCTTCGGATGATGAAGACATCGCAGACGCGTAACTTCTATCAATTAATTTGTAGCCGCCGTATGCAACTAAAGCGGTCAAAGAGATCAAGAATATTATTGAAATTTGAAGTATCTTGTTTTTTTGAGGGTTGTTACGCACTTTGCCCGAAGCCCTTCGCGTCCTTCTTAGTTTTATTTTGGGTTTTTGGGCAGTTTTTCTGGGCATATACAAAGAAATTCTATCAGAAATTTGGGCCAAATTCGTCAGGAACAGGAGCACAGACTGTTTTTCTAGCACCATCACTTTGATCTTCGAACTCAAGACATCTTGAATGCAGCATCATTCTGGGATAATACTGAGCTAACTTTTCATACTGTGCTTTTGTTGAATAAATCGGGTCACCGGCTACGGGATGGCCGATCGCAGCTAAGTGAACCCTGATCTGATGCGTCCTTCCCGATAAGGGCATGACCTTCAACGCTGTAAAGACGTTCTCACCTTGTGTGAGCTCAAATAACTTCTCTATTATAGTGATAGATTCTTTTCCTCCGGCAACAACCGCAAATTTAAACCTTTCTTTAGGATTCCTGTCTATCGGAGCGTTAATCTCAATTTTTTCGTCCGTAATTTTACCGATAGCAATGGCAACATACTCCTTTTTAATCGTCCGATCCTTAAACTGTTTTTGCAGAGCCTCAAAAGTCTTAACATTTTTAGCAACTAACAAAGCTCCTGAAGTGTCTTTATCTAATCTATGGACTACACCTGACCTGCTCTGATAGTCGGATACCTCATCGTCGGCCGGCTGAGCCTCAGAGTCAATATTCTCTTCAATAAAATCCTGTACGGTTGCAAGAGAGTGTGTAATTGCCCTATTTACTACTACCCCACTTGGTTTATCGATAACCAAAAGGTTTTCGTTTTCGTATAAAACTTTAATGTTGTTCATTACTTAAATAATCTGAAATTTTCTTAAGAAGTAAATCAAGGCTGATTTCTGCCTTGACCATAAAATCTTTTACACCGAGATTTAAGCATTGCTGTACTAGGTCTTGTTCATTTACATTGGAGATGATTATTACCGGGCGTCCGTTAATCTTATTTTCTTTAACCATGTCGGTCAAAATAGATATCCCGTCTAATTTTGGCAACATTATATCGAGTAAAAGTAAGTCCCAGGACTCGTTTTTAATCAATTCCTCGGCCTCTACACCATCGTCAACTGTAACAACCTCATATCCCTCATCGCGCAGTATTTCGGCGTACATATCACTTAAATTAACATTATCTTCTACTAAAAGTATCTTTTTTGTCATTTCTGCACCTTAAAATTTTTAACCCTTTTTAAGTAATATAAACCTATCATTAACAATAATAACCCAAAAGTAACCGATAGGTCATTAATATTATAGTAAAACAATCCAAAAAAATTTAGCGGGTCTCCTACGCAACCACTCTTAAACCTTTCAGTTAGATTCAATACAGCGCCTGCTACTACAAATAAAACACCCAAATAGGAAATCTTTTTGCCGATAGATGCCGGTGATTCAATCTTGGATGTATAACGCCAAAATCCCCAAACGAAACCAGCGAGTAATAAACCTCCCAGTGATATATATAAGTTTGGATTAATAATACTGCTTAGAAAATACTCACAGTTGGTCACGTGATTAATTTATAAACCTATTGTTTTCCAGCACACTCTACACACTTAGTTGCTTCAGGATAGAACTCCAATCTTGCTTTATCGATTGGTTGCCCGCAAACTTCGCAAATTCCATATCTACCAAGTTTTAAAAATGCCAGTGCCTTTCTAACTTGCAGTCTCATTGACCTAACAGCATTCATTTTTACATCTGTAATTTCTTTTTGAGAATCCTCAAGTATCGCCTCGTCTATTATTTCTGAGTTACCCTCGGCGCGACCTTCCTGAAGGTACGCGTCTTCTTCTTTTAGTAATTCCTGTTGATTCTTTAATTCTTTATCTTTGGTAGTTAATTTTCCTTTTATTAAGTTCAAAAAATCCAATGGTAATGAGCTTTTAATCATGCTTCTTTTCCTTCTAAAATATAAATTGGCTGTCCCAATTGTAACCAACACTAAAAAGAATAGCAAATAACCTGAGACCCTAAAGAAAACAAGCAAACACAGCGCAGTTGTGTACAAAAACGAGGTAAATACGTAGCCCGAAGGGAACCTGTAACCCCTGAATCTTAGAAATCTAGTGTACAAGAGTAAAAGACAAGTTATTACCGCTATCTGCTTCAGTTCACCAAAAACCAGAAGCCTTCCTGTTGCCGCAAAAATTAATAAAAAATTTATTCCCATCGAAAAGTCGTCCATAACACGGTATATGGACCATTTCCACTTCCTGATAAAGTAGGTAAAAATGCCTAATGAAACAAGCGACGCCAAAGTTACCGCAAATGCAGTGGCGTCAAGTTTTAATAGAACTGAGGTATACGCAACAATCTGAAGTCTTTGAAACCAGTAATTTGTGAAAATAACAGATAAAATAGCTACGACTATTGAAATGAAGATCAAATCAAATACCCTATCGGTATCAAAACCATCCTTTTTACCTTCGTACCAAACGGTAAACATATAAAACAACGCCCCCATTGCTATAAAAAACCACATTGTATTTATTGTCGTGGAGCCGATATAAATTTGGGGTGGAAGTAGCATTTGATGCTTACGCCTTTGAAATATAAGTACCGGATCTAGTATCGATCTTAATCTTATCTCCAATTTTAGCGAAGGTTGGCACTTTTATTGAAGCACCGTTATCTAAAACCGCATCTTTGTATACGTTCGAAACGGTGTTGCCCTTAAAGCCGGGTTCAGTATAGGTTATTTCAAAAATCATAGTGATCGGTAACTCTATAGAAACCGGATTGCCCTCAAAATACATAACCTGTACACTTTCGCCTTCTTTGAGAAAAACTGCTGAATCTCCTACAACATCACTATTCATGGTTATTTGGTCAAATGTGTCCGGATCCATGAAAACATAGTTAGTATCTTTATAAAGGTATTGCGCATTTTTGCGCAGAACGTCTGCACTTTCCATCTTGGCAGAGGCTAAGTAGCTCTTTTCGAGAACTTGACCCGTTAAAAGATGCCTGGCTTTAACTTTGACATTTGCCCCACCACGAGCGGATTTAATGTGCTCGTATTTCATGACCAAAAAGGGCTGGCCATTTTCTTTAAATATTATTCCTGTTTTTAAGTCGTTTGCTAACATATCATTTCTTAATCAACTGAACTTTCTGGTGCCGTGGGAGAGACTTGAACTCTCAAGGAGCTTGCGCCCCAGAGGTTTTTGAGACCTCCGCGTCTGCCATTCCGCCACCACGGCATGCCCGTCTATTGGGGTTCGAATCCCAGTACCCCAGCCAAGTGCTTATATTACACTAACTATTCGCGCTTTTCCATTTCATAAAACCTGGTAAATTCGCCCTTAAAGAACATGTCCAACTCGCCTGTCGGGCCGTTTCTGTGCTTGGCAACAATTAGTTTCATGTTTTGTCGGTCCTCTTCGACCGGTCTGTACAAAAACATAACTATGTCGGCGTCTTGTTCGATGGAACCCGAGTCTCTAAGGTCTGACAACTGAGGCTTTTTATCCCCTCCCCTTTGCTCTACTGCACGAGAAAGCTGCGACAAGGCCAATACCGGAACTTTCATTTCTCTTGCCAGATTTTTAAGTCCCTGAGATATTTCCGAAACTTCTTGAACGCGACTCTCTGCAGTGCGCGCCTTTATCAGCTGTAAATAGTCCACTATGATCAGGTCTATCTTATGCTCCAACATCAACCTTCTTGTCTTTGTACGCATTTCCAAAACACTTATGCCCGGCGTGTCATCAATGTAAACAGGCGCCTCAGCTAGCTCACCTGCGGCAACACCGTATTTTTCAAAATCCTCTTGATCAAGGTTGCCTGTGGCAATCTTCCAGTTATCTATTCCTCCCTGCGCTGAAATCATTCTATCTACGATCATTTCTCTTCCCATTTCAAGTGAAAATACCGCTATGCCGTATTTTTTTGTTGTGGCGGCGTGTTGGGCAATATTAATTGCAAATGACGACTTACCGACCGAGGGTCTTGCCGCCAAAATTATGAGGTTCTCCTTTTGGAGACCTGAAAGCATTTTATCTAGATTGTGCAGACCTGTTGGAACTCCTCTTAACTCCCCTTTGTTTCTACTCAGCTCATCCAAACGTTCAAAAGTAATTTCTAGGGTATCTTTAATAGCTATAAAGTCCTGCGATAGTCTATCTTGTGACACCGAGTACAACAATTGCTCAGACCTATCAAGCATTTCGTCCACTTCGGCCTCGTTGAAGACTAACTCATTTATCTCTGCGGCAGCGGTAATCAATGACCTTTTGACTGCTGCGTCCTTAATTATACGTGCGTATGTCTCGATATTAGCTGCAGTTGGAACCGAATTAACAAGTTCGGATAAATATGTTACTCCGCCGGCAGTTTCCAGCTTGTTTAACTTCCTAAGTTCGGCTGGAACTGTTATAAGATCGGCCGGTTCTCTTCTTTCGAAGAGATTCATAATTGCCTCATACACATCCATATGAGCATCTCTGTAAAAATGGTGTGGTCTTAAAAACTCGACCACTTTTACAATCGCATCACGATCTATCAGCAATGCTCCCAGAACCGACTTTTCGGCATCCAGATCGTGTGGCGGCACATATCCTTCTGTTTTTATTTGTTTTTTTGCGGTCATTGAGAGTTACTTTAATGACTTGGGCTGAGTACAACAATCTCAGTGTCATCAGGCAGTTCTGACTTTGAGTTCAACTTGAACTTATCAAGCTTTTTGATGTTATTTTCAACACCCATTTCATCAAGAAATTTGTCCAAACTTCCAAGTTCAATTCCTTTTAAATCTGGAGTCTGATAATGCATGGGTATAACGACACTTGGTTCGATCGATGAAATTACTTTTGCAGCGGTTTCAGCATCTATTGTGTATGTTCCCCCTACCGGAATCATCAGCACATCTACGGTACCTAGTTTTTCAATTACTGAATCGGATAACTCATGTCCAAGATCACCTAAGTGGAGCAAATTAATTCCATCAATATCGATTGAATAAATAATGTTAGATCCGCGTTCCGAACCATTCTTGTCATCATGGAAAGTTTGAATACCGTTGATAATTACATCAGAAACTTCATATTCACCTGCTGTATTAACTAAGAGTTTATAACCTGAAACTCCTGCTGCACCATTATGATCAAAATGATCGTGGCTAACCAAAACTACATCGGCATCCATTTTCGGAAGCTTGTACCCTATCTGTGAATCGTAAGGATCGATGACTATATTTAAATCTTTTCCCTTTATTTTAAAGCACGAATGCCCTACAAATGTAATTTCCATAAAAGTATATTAGCAAATTTTACATTCTAAAGCATACTATGTTTTGGCGTATTTACACTATTTTGTTCATTTGGACTTATAGTATTTAAGGCGTATAATGGTCCTATCAATTATGATCGTCGGGTGCCCGGTAAATATGTAAGAGAGGAGGCGCAGTATGCCTTACCAAAATCTGTACCAAGTCTGGACAGAACGGGAAGCAAGAACTTATTTTACTTCTCAACTCCCGTCCAATTTTTTATCTGATCTCAGAGTTAGTCGAAATGTCGGTCAAGAAAGGTGGGAATTAGTTGATGAGGAAGGCCATGTTGTCGCATACGTGACAAATAACCTAACCTTATACATCATGCATTAATCTGATGTAAACAACTACCGGGCACCCACCTCTCTCAAATGTCATCCTGTAAATACAGAAATATAACCGTCAACTGTCTTCTCAATACTATATCTTTCCAAAATCAATTCACGTGCACGTTTACCCATCAATTTACTTAACTTTTTGCTTAAGATAAAAATACGCAATCTATCCGTTAGTTCGTCTACATTTCCGGCTTCAAACAACAGACCGTTCTCAAAATTTTTAATAACCGGAACAACTGAAGGAATATTACTTGCCACAACAGCTAAACCTGTGGCCATACCTTCCAAAAGGGAGTTAGATAGACCCTCAGTAAATGAAGGGAGTACGAAAATATCTGATGTTTTAAGGTAGTCCGAAACGTTGGCAACTGACCAAGTGAACTTTATATTTGTAATTCCCAGTTTGCTTGCTTTCTTAGTTGCAGATATGGGGTCTGTTGCCCACGCTTTGTTTTTAAAATCAGCTAACATCGACTCGCTCGAAACTCTAGATGGATCGGGGTTTACGCCACCTACAATCAATAAAAAGGTATTTGGAAATTCTCTATTAATATTCCTAAAGGCTTCCACCAAGGTATCTATCCCCTTTTCTTTTACCAACCTGCCTGAAAAAACAATCACTAGAGCATTTTCAGGAATTCCAAACTTATTCCTCAAAAAAAGTTTTTCTGATCTTGCCGGCGGACAAAAGAAATTGGTATCCACACCATTAGGAATATAAGAGATTTGGTTGGTTTTTATTCCTAAATCAACGTAGTCACGTACCAAATTCTCGTTTATGGCAACGTAGGTATTAAATTTACTAAATAATGACTTTGTTAGCATAAATTCTGTCCTCCATTACTTGATTGGATAACCTTATAGAAACCTTTTTACCTAACAACTGAACAGTCAGGGCAATCAAGAGTATAGGTACGGTCAAAAATGATCCGTATGCTCCCCACATCGAAAAGTGTCTAAAGTTACTCCATTCCTTAATTAAGAAAAGGATCAATTGGAACTGCATAACTATTGGCTTGCATGAAAGTCGAATAAAATTTATACCTTCAATTACCTCCCGTGTAGGAAGTTTGTCATCGTGTTTTCTGGACATGAGGGTAACTTTAAATCCCTGCATCGTGAGACGTTTTGCAGTCTCAAAACTCATTGTTTGAATTCCTCCAATTCTTGGGTATGCCCAAGGCGTGAGGATCATTACACCGTATGTCTCCCTTAGCCAAAATTCAGTTAACATCGATTCCCATCTCTCTACAACGGGAATAATAGAATATTTCGGCACTACTGATTCTCTGGCCCGAGTTGCAATCCTGGCGTCTTCTACACTTTGCACTGCGGTCTCAAGCTTCTGAATTAAACCTTTTATGTCCCCTGTTTTAAACGTAAACCCATTAAAACCGTCCTCAATCTTTTCTGTAATCGGCTCCAGATCTGATGCAACACATATTAAACCCGCAGACATGGCCTCTAGTTGAACTACCGGACAACCCTCTGAAAAAGTAGGAAATACAAATATGTCGGCAGACTTGAAATATTTAACTACATCGTCTTCATTTAAAACCAGCTTAAATGTTTGTTCGCTAAATTTAGATGAGTTAATTCTTTGAACATACTTATTCTTCAACGGATCTGAATCCGACACCGCCCCTACAATAAGCAGGAACGCATCGCTGTACGATTTTGACAACCTCTCAAATGCTGAGATAAGTAACTCAATACCCTTACTTTCAATTAAACGCCCAGTAAACAACAGAACTTTCGCATTTTCAGGTATACCGATTTCCTTTCTCAGCAAAATTTTCTCTTCAAGTGTAGGTGGCATATACAACTGCGTGTCGATCATGCTCCAGGGCGGGCCAAAAATTTCCACAGACTCCCCTACTAAAGATGAGAAGAGCTTCATTTGTTCGTTGCTCTTACAAAACACACCGTCGAATACTTGGAGTAACTTTCTAGTTATTTTGGTGTTGAACAGATATGTGTACTTTGAAGCACCGGATGTTGGCCAAAGAAAAATTTTCTTTCTTACAAATAATTTTACAATCGCACCCATCAACATCTGACCAAATACCTTTAGTCTGGAGACATTAGACAGCTGTCCTGCAAATAGAACAACATCGTATTTCGACCTTAACTTAAGGAGGTTTATAAATATACCGGGAACACCTATAACTCTGAGTACAGTTACTCCGTTAATTTCTTCTTTTTCCTTGAGGCGGGCCGAACGTTTCTTAGTGAGTACAGAAATTTCCCAGCCCATTTTGACCAAATTCTCAGCTAGCAGTTTTGCCTGGTTTTCGGCACCGCCTATAAAAGGAAAGTAGCAAGATATTACGATAAGTATTCTAGGTTTATTCATCTTTTTTATTAGGCATCTTTTAGAAACCTAATCAACTCATCACCGGCCACAGGATACTTTTCCGGAATAGAAAAGCCCTCGGACATGGATCCGCTCTTACTTTGGTAATTTATATAACCTCTTTGGTAAGCCCTGTACGTACAAATTGCGTCATCTACTTTGTAGCCAATTGAATTTTTTGGAATCTGGCTTTTGTAGCAATCAACAATTTGAGCTTTTTCTTCAGCAACGTCACTTACATCTACAATTACCTGAGCATTAGTCATGTAGAGTCCGTCAAAACAAAGCGCTACAGGTACTCTGTATCTTTCGCCAAGCTCCAGAGCTTTTGGAATACTAGCGGCGCGCAAAGCTTCCGACACTACTTCATACAAAGCTCGGTGATCGGAGTGGTAGTCGTTCGAACCGTGCATCAAAACTACAAAAGGTTTAACTTTTCTAATAATTTTGATTACCTCGAGTACCAAGTCGTATTTTCGCTCTATTCCGTTGTTTGGCTGGTGTAACAAAAAAACTTCTTTAGTACCAAGAATCTTAGTTGCCTGCTTAAATTCGCTAGAACGAACTTCCTTGAGCTCTTCTTTGTCTACATTTTCCTGAAACTTTCCGTCCTTAAATAACCCTGACGTTTCACCGTCTGTAAACAAACACTCATACAACTCCATCCCTTTTTTTCTCAACTTAATCATCGTTCCGCTGCACGGAAAGTGATCGTCCGGGTGAGCTGTAAAAACTAACACTTTTAATTTTTCCCTATCCTGTTTTTGTTCAGGCATACTGTTCCTTTCAAAAAATTACTACTCTCAAAAAAACAACGGCGAGATTAGAAACCTTCTGCCATTGTCTTTACAAAAAGTTGAATAATTTTTGAACAGATGGCCGACAGACACTTTTAGAAAATTTCCTAAAGTATCTGTCAGCCTTTCTCCAGCGCTTATGAAGAGACCCTGTTGTCAGGTTCTACAACCCGTACCATAAACTCTGACTCCCCCACTTCCACGTAGGTGCGCTTACCTACATTCTCCCGATGGAGAGGCACTTCCAGTGCATTCCAAAGCCTGTTGTTGTACATCCGGGTCAAGTTTGTACCCCAGCGCTCGTGGAGCTCCAGAAGTACCCACGGATCAATGGCTACATGATGCACCACACCTGTGTGCGTTCTCGGGTAAATCCGAAAATAACCTACAGGTAAAACGTGCAAATCATACGGCGACTGCGTCCACTTACGCCCGACCAGGTTTACCTTGCCCCAATCGCCGTCGTTGACCATAGCCACAAACGGCGCGATTTCGGCGTTTTTGAACCACAAATAGTAGATCGACGCACCGCCTAGCCACCATCCTTCTGAAAAGAGACGTTCTAGCTTAGTGTCAGCAAGTGTCGAGTAACCTATCAGATCGCTTGGCACGTTCTCGCCGTTGGGTCCGTTTAAGATGTTGCCCGAGTGCCCTAGCGCTTCCTGAACCTCCTGCGCAAGCGTGGACACTTTCATATTTGCGTTCGTGTCAGGCAAATCTTCCTCAAAAATTGAGAAATCAGCATACGTTTTCACATCTGCTAATATCCTGACTCCGATTAAACCTAACGCCCTGCGGTACCATTCAGCCATATCGCAATTGGCCAACTCTGCCGCAGTGGAAGCGATGCCGTTTAGACCGAGTTTGCGAAAGGCCTCCCTAACTACAATAGGATCCATTACAATGTCCAACGGCTTTTCTCCCCACCTATCTTTGGGCAGCAGAGTATTCAGTGCACACTCGTCTACATCGCCAAAAATCTGGAGACTTGGTAAAAGCCTCTCGCTCAAATGGCGCCCGGCGTTATACGCGGCTCCGTAGGTAAAGAACCTTAACGGCTTGCGCATAAATGCTGCAGACTTTAGTGCCTGAACAAAATCGTGGGGCGATGCCAGACTGGAAGTACCAAAAGATACATAACTGGCCTTTCCGGCATTGTGCTCACCATCCATGACGATTCGTTGGACTGGAAAATGGTTAAACACAATTGCGCCGCCACGATCTTGGTACTTTTCCGGGATTTTATGGCTCGCCATAATCTCACCAAGAGCTTCTTTCCCGACAGCACCCTGCACTAAATCCAGCCAAGACTCCATCAAATCTCTCTTCGTAGTCCTTTGGCCATTCCAAGTCTCCCACGGAAGCGTTACGCCGGCCTCACCACGAAACCATCTCGTATACATGGTTGCCATTTCCAGAACCGCTGACTGAAGACTACCGTGCGCGCTAGTTCTCACCGGAACTACGAATGGAGTACTTTCAGCCCAATGAGGCCGCCTTTCGTAAGTTCTGTGGGCCGCTACGCGCATATGCCTCGACGGCCACTGATCATTCCTGCGCGCCTTCTCGCCGTTTACTGTGATCTCCTCGGTTCCATCATAAATTGCAATAGAACCAACCGGAGCCAACTGCCCTTCATTCAGCACTCTAACCAGACAACCTACCTTTGATGCCTTAAGAATTTCCAGACACTTCAGTGCCAAAGAATCTTTCTTATGGCAGACAAATAACGGAACGCCCTTTTTGTTATGCACTAACTCCTCATCCTTGCCTGCTATAAATAGCGGCAGACCCCTCTCGTCCTTCTTGGTATTCATTTGTCCTCTCTCCTTTGTCTATGAGTGCGCCATGCACACTCTCGGCAAAGTGTGGCTACACCCTTTTTTTGGTTTTTTGGTATGCCGATTTCTGCGTACGAACGGGTACATCCGCAATAATCGAAACACCAAAGTATTAAAATAGTCGTGGAAAACAAAAAACCTCCTGTTATCAGGAGGTTGCTTGTAATCTACGAAGCTATATTTCTTAATTTACTACAAGACAAATCCTCCTGAACCCCCGAACCAAAAATGTACCAAAATATATCTCATTGTATTAAAACGCTTAAGGGCCGCCTTATCGGTAGCCTGCAATGAGCATATTAAGTTAGAGGGCTTAGTTAAATTTGCCATATAGATAACTATTAATAACAAAGATTATTTTACAAGTCAATACTCCGAGAATACTGGACGACAATTGACTGCTTTGCCAAATAAATTGATATAATGATCTACGTATGAAGGAAATACTGTCAACACAACCATATATAGGTGCCAGGGATTTTTACCCAGAAGAAATGCGTATCAGAAACTACATTTTTGACGCATGGAAAAGGGTTTGTGTTAGATATGGTTATGAAGAATACGACTTCCCTATTCTTGAACCTCTGGAAATTTTTGCGGCTAAGACCGGCGAGGAAATAGTTAAAACACAGTTATTTTCTTTTGTAGACCAAGGTGGAAGAAGTTTAGCTATCAGACCCGAGCTAACTCCGGGAACAGTTAGAATGATTGCTCAAAAGTTTAACCAGCTTCAAAAACCAATTAAGTGGTTTATGATCGGCAACAACTGGAGATACGAAAGACCGCAAATGGGACGCGGACGCGAGTTTTATCAACTGGAAGCAAACATTTTCGGTGTTAATGAAATTTCGGCTGATTTTGAGATTTTTAATCTTGTGATAGATCTCATGAAAGAGTTTGGCGCGAATTCGACAATGTTTGAACTTAAGTACAGCGATCGTAAGTTGATTAATGCTCTCTTGTTAGACACGCTTAAACTGGACGACGAACTGGCAGTGCAAACTAGAAGATTAATGGATAAAAGAAAGAAGTTAACCCCTGAAGCATTTATTGAGGGATGTGAAAAACTAGGTCTCACATCAGATCAGGCAGACTTAATAAACAAATTTATGTTCTGCGAATTTAATGAACTATCGCAAATTATTCCTCAGGAAATTCTTTCTGAAAATGCCGGTTACTTAAATCTAGTCAACCTTAGAAAAATGATTGATGATGCAAAAATTAATGAGTACTGTGTTTTCGACCCCGGTATCATTAGGGGATTTGATTACAGTGACGGGCTTGTTTATGAAGTTTTTGATAAAAACACAAAGAACAGACGTTCCCTTTTTGGAGGCGAAAGATTCGATAAATTAATTGAGATATTTGGCAATCTTGAGTTAGTGGCAACCGGTTTCGCTATGGGAGACTGGACACTTCTGGAATTTCTTAAAAACTGGAACTTATTACCTGAACTTGGCAGTAAAACCGAATATTTTGTGACAGTGTGGCCCGGCGAAGACACTAAATATCTTGAATACTCGCTAAAAATAGGCACATTGCTAAGAAATGCAGGTAAAAATACCGACACATGGCTTCAAACAAGTTCAAAACTGGATAAACAGCTAAAGTATGCTGATAAAAAGGGCTACAAATTTGCAATAATTGCCGGTGAAGATGAGATCAGTAACAAAAAAGTAACGATTAAAAACCTTAAAACTGCGGAACAAACCACTGTGGAATACAACGAGTTCTTGAAACAACTCGCATAAATGAATATCATTAACCAATGAGAATGAAAAAACTGCCTCCCGAATTTTATATCGGGTTTTCCGGATTAATACTTGTATATCTAATCTGGGCTGCGGCAGGTCCGGTAATCAAGCTTACATTAAATTATCTCCCCCCTTTTACGTTTTTGTTCTTACGTTTTCTGGCAGTATGCATAATTATTTTACCCTTGCTTCTTATCGAGCTTAAAAAACAAAAGATTAACAAACAAGATTACTTTAAGATTTTTATTTTGGGTGTTTTTTCGCAAACAAGCCTTGCTCTAATTTTCTTGGGCCTGAACTATACTACGGCCATAGATTTTGCCTTAATTAGTCTTTTGGGTCCATTACTATCTATGGCGGCCGGTCATTACCTTTTTAACGATAAATTTAATACTGGTATCAAATTTGGCATAATTCTTGCTTCACTTGGTACACTCTTCGTAACTGTAGAGCCTATCTTAAACGGCAACGGCAGTAACGTGGATCCACTTTTACGAGTTTATGGCAACGTGCTTGCAATACTTTATACTTTGGCATTTCTACTTTATATCATTTGGTCAAAAATCAGCATGGGGGAAGTCACTCCTACAATTAAAAAAGGCCTCCACTTTCTACATATGAAACCGATGACCAAAAAGTACCCGCCGGTCTTGTTAATGTCGCTCTCATTCTTTGTGGGAATGGCAACGCTCATACCTCTAGCTCTTCTGGAGAACCTGAATGTATTTGGTAAAGTTGAGTATAGTTTGATGTTTTTAGATAAAACTGCGGTATTTGGGCTGATGTATATGGTGCTTCTGTCCTCTATAGCGGCATATTTCCTATTTGAATGGTCGCTCACAAAGGTCACGGTGTCTGATACGGCAATCCTCGGTTATCTTCAAGCGGTGTTTACACTGCCTTTTGCCTACATGTTGTTGGGCGAATTACCTACAAAGTATGCTCTGATCGGAGGCGCAATCATCGCTGTAGGGGTTATAATAGCGGAAAGTTCGTATCACCTGCACAAAAAGCGATCCAAAGCACATCGGATTTAAGCTTGTCTACGTCACTATAAACTGCTATACTACCCACTGTTCCAAGCTATGAAAAAAGGTATACACCCAAATGTTAATAAGGAAGCAATTGTAACTTGTGTCTGTGGCAACAAGTTCACAACTATCTCTACACTACCTACAATACAGGTAGATATTTGCAGTAATTGCCATCCTTTCTTTACAGGTCAACAGAAGTTTGTTGACACCGAAGGTAGAGTTGATAAATTCAGAAAAAAAGCCATTCAAATTGAAGCTACAAAACAGAAACACGAAGCTTCAAAGAGCAAAAAGGTTAAAAAAACCGAAGAACCTAAGTCAACTACTCCTCTTACACTTAAAGAACTAATGAAACAGATGAAAGAGGAAGATACCGCAGTAGTAGAAACTGAGGCCGACAAAGAACAAGCGTAGATCCTCCCCTTTTTGAGATTTTTTGATTTTTCCAGCAAAATATATTATATGGACGAAAGTAAACACTACTTACAAAATGAGATTACCCGCCTGCAAACGGAAATTGAGAAAAACAGACAATTACTATCCACTGAAGAAAATTCAGATATAAAGACCTTAATCGAAGAGGAAATTGATTTGTTAAACAAACAAAAGAAAGACCTTGAGTCAGCTCTATCCTCATTAGAAAACGGCGGAGATTCGACTTCAGCTGTGTCTGACGAGTCTGGACCAGCAATTAACCCTAACATGGTAATTCTGGAAATTAGATCAGGAACCGGTGGAGATGAAGCCGGTTTATTCGCTGGAGATCTGTATAGGATGTACTCGCGCTTTGCAGAAACGAAAGGTTGGAAAATTTCCGAAGTCTTTAGATCAGAAAACGAAGTCGGCGGTCTGAAGACCTTATCAATAGAGGTCAAAGGTAAAGATGTCTACAGACTGTTAAAGAATGAGTCTGGCGTTCACCGCGTTCAACGAATTCCTTCCACTGAATCAGGAGGTAGGATCCACACTTCTACTGCTACTGTAGCGGTTCTGTCTGAGCTTAAAAAAGTTGATATTGAGATAAAACCCGAGGAATTAAAATGGGAATTCTTCCGCGCGGGCGGCCATGGCGGTCAAAACGTAAATAAAGTTTCTACAGCTGTTAGACTAATACACTTGCCCACTCAGATAATTATTGAGTGTCAGGAAGAGCGCTCACAAGGTAAAAACAGAGATAAAGCCTTAGGAATTCTTTACTCTAAATTATATACGTTAATGGTTGAACAGCAGGTTAAAAGCATCTCTGAACTTAGAATGAATCAGGTAGGTTCTGGCGACAGAAGCGAAAAGATTAGGACATACAACTATCCCCAAAGCCGAGTAACTGACCACAGAATTAATACAAACTGGCACGGTATAGAACTTATCATGAACGGAGGTATTGACGAAATTTTAGAGGATTGTTCAAAGATTGACGCTACCGCTCTATCAGCTAACGGCACTTTAGACGAAGTGACCGAATAATTACTCTTCGGACGGAACCTCACCTAAAGTTACTGATAAAATCACTTCTGAGCCATTTCTATCTATTTTAATTTTAATAGTGTCCCCTACCTTAAATTTGGAGAGTGCTGAGATCAGGGACCTCTCGGATGAAAGCGGTTGACCTTCAACTTCAACTAATATGTCCCCTCTTTTGATACCGGCCTGCATTGCTGGCGAGTCTGCTACTACTCTGGATACAAATGCACCTTCCGGTAAATCTCGAATTCTGGAAATCTCTTTGGAGATCATTGAATAATAAACTCCCATGTAAGGTCTGACTATTTTACCTTCCCTTAAGAAAACTTCTAGGATTGGCTTAACTGAGTTTATCGGAATAGCAAAGCTAATATTCTCGGCACCGGTAGTAGTGGCAACATTTACGCCAATAACCTGACCGAATGAATCTAATAACGGACCTCCTGAATTACCGGGATTTAGTGCCGCGTCCGTCTGAATTACGCTTTCATATATCTTTGATGGCTGACCTGCACCGCCCGTAGCCACAATCTGTCTTGAAATTCCGGAAACGACACCTACGGTAACGGTATTTTGAAATTGTCCTAACGCATTACCAATGGCAATTGCTTTCTGACCCACCTTCAGACTATCCGAATCGCCGAATTTTACTGCCGGTAAATTTCTTGCAGTAATCTCTAAAATGGCTATATCGGTTGCCTCATCCAAATGAATCTTATCTACATCATAAGTTTCACCATCCTTGGTAACAACCGAGTACTCTCCTTCAGGGTCACCAACTACGTGACTGTTAGTAATAATAAGTCCGCTTGAATCGACAACAAAACCTGTGCCGATGCCTGATTCCTTTGAAGATGGTCCGTCAAAGATATCAAAATCATATGTTTTTATAATTATTGAAACAACAGAAGGAGAAACCTCTTCAACTACGTTTGTGACAACAGACTCTTCTTGGACAACTTCTTTTGTTAACATCAAGGGTTTTCCGTCGAGGATCCTTTCTACGCTAAATAGGTTCTTAATGCTATTACTTAGATCAGCAAAGGAAAATTTAGATGAGCCGTACAACAAAATCGACACTAAGACAATTAATAAAAAAATGAAGAAATAAAATGTACCAAATAGAAATTTCGAAATATTACTTTTCATGTTGAAAATTTTATAACGACTAAAAACCTCGTGCAAGTTCTAAAGCTTTGTCTAGCTGAGGATCTCGATTATTGTTGTAATCATCATCAGTGCGTTCCACTACTACATCGGGCTCTATACCGACTTGATGCACCCAGATTTTCTTTGGAGTAAGCCATTTTGCAACAGTAATGTGGACCCCTGAGCCGTCGTCAAAATCTTGAGCATCTTGAATAGTTCCCTTACCAAATGATTTCGTGCCGACCAATTTGGCACTAATGTTATCCCTTAGGGCTGCTGCTAAAATTTCTGAGGCAGAGGCGCTTCCACCGTCCACCAATACAAAAACTGCCGGTACGTCGGTGAATGCACCTATTCTTTTGGCGTTATATGGAGTCTGCTCTCCTGTCGCAGATTCTTGATAGATTACAGGCTTATTTCTAAAAAATTCTTCAGCAATAAAAATGGATGATTGAAGATAACCTCCCGGATTGCCCCTAACGTCAACAATGACCGCGTCTAATTCGGGCATTTCCTTGTTTAACTCACTTACAACTGCACTCCATTCATTGTTTGTCTCACCGCCAAATCTGTTTATTCTTATATAAGCAGTTCCGTCTCCTTTGTTTTCCCAAGAGACGCTTGCGATGTTTATGACTCCTCGAACAATGGCCAACTCTCTCGGTTCTTGATCTTCTGTTTGGATAGTTAAGTTAATTTTGGTACCTGCAGCACCTCTAATTAGCGCCACTGCGTCTGATATAGACATACCTACAGTACTTTTGGCTTCGATCTCAAGTATTTTATCTCCTGATCTAAGACCGACAGCTTTTGCAGGAGAACCGTCGATCGGCGCAACAATTATAAGCTGTCCCTCTCTTAAGCCAAGCTCAGCCCCAATACCCTGATACGAACCGTTTAACGCCTCGCTTACTACCTCATTTACCTGTGGTGGTAAATACGACGTATAAGGGTCGCCCAGAGAAGCTACCATTCCTGAAATTGCCCCGTATACCATTTTCTGAGGGTCAACCGGTCTTTCTAAGTAATCTTTGCTGACAAGGTCCCACACTTCCCAAAACAAACCAAAATCAACACTGGAATCTACAGGGTATTGATTTGTAACTTCAATTTTCGGGGGGTTCTGGCGAATTTCTACAATATAACCTCTTTTACCGAGGTAGTAACCGCCGTAAAAAAAACTAACTGCGATAAGTATGGTAATTAAAAAACGTTGAAATTTTTCAAATGCGTTCATGATTTATCCCGGCAACATGCGATATATTACTCTATCGCGTAAACATTTGGAACCTTGATCTCAACAGCATTCTCAGTACTGTTGAACTTTACAAATATACTAGATTCGGTATTTCTGTCAACAACGCCTATTCTACCAAAATAAGGTTTTTGCATAATAACAACATTCATTCCTTTTTTCACAAATTTAAGAGGTGATATAAGTTTCTTTTTAACAGGAACAGCTTCCGGCGGCATTGGTATTCTTAAAATGTTTCTCTCGCCTTGGAAAAAGACATAACGATTTGAAACTTCGTTTAACACTTTGTAAACATCGTCAGGTGTGGGAATTTCACCAAAACCACTAAACAAACCAAAACAGATGTTATTTCTTCTGGCATATTGGAATGTTTGTCTATCTGCACTTCCGGCTATTATTCCTCCAAGGCCGTACTTAATAGCTTCGTCCAGCAGATTAGTAGTGACGTGGTTACCTACATATACTATTTTCCCGTCGGCTGCACCGGAGGTAAATTCATCAAGATAAAATTTTTCTAAAACGTGTGAAGGATTTGGGAATACGATTAACTCTCCGGCAAATGAGCAGTCTGTAGAAGCAACTAGATTAATATCGTATGTCCTTGTTCTTAGCAGTACTGATTTCTTATCTATGGTCTTTTCTACGGTCCCCCAAACACCTGACATAAGAATATATTTGTTCTCGACTTCTCTAAATTCAAACGTACCCTCAGGAGTTTTTGTTAAGTTTCCGTTATATGGTGCGGTTATTTTTTGTGAGTCTATCTTACCTATATCTACGCCAAAATAGTAAAACTGGCCGTCTTTTTTTAATGATTTCGGTTTGAAGTTTTTGGGGTACTTGTATACGCGATGTGAATACATACAAATACCTACGTGGTCATAAGGCACAACCTCTTTTCCCTGCTCTACCTGTAACTCACCCGCCACAGGTAATACCCTCTCGATGAAAACATTATCGTTAAATTGAAGTTTGCTTATTACCGGTATATACATCTTTAGATTCCCAAGGCGTTGCTAAATGACTTAATTCCGGAATTAAATACTCTGAAATCATCGATCTGCCTCCCTTTATTCTCCCTTGTATCGAAGATGATGCCCATTCTTCCACCTGAAACTCTTTTTTCTAAGGTGTCGATGTTTGGGCTTTTTAGCATAATTGCAGGACGTTCGTTCAAACCTACAGGTAATACAAATATCCTATTTTTATCAAGCTGAACAACTTGAGAAGTACCTACTTCGGATTTGACCATGCACTCGAGTCCGGTGAAAGTTGAAATTACCGTACCTTCAAGCTCGGGAGTCGGCTCCATGTTAATGTTTGAATCGTATAAATTAAGCAGTGCAAAAAGAATTGCTGAGTTATTTCTGTCGATGCGAATGTCAAAAACACCTTCCTGTTGAATTAAATTAAGAATCATCATGTAATCAAGCTCCGGAACCATGTTTATTTGTGTAAATCTCGAACCGCCGAAAATAAGCGGCTGATTATCAGGAATCCTCAGGTGCGCACTGCCCAATAGACCTAGAATGTTTCGATCAATATCAGACTGCGTAGATAGGTCAGTTGCTACCAGTTGGGGGTAAAGTTCGGTATTTGAATAAAAATTTACTTCCTCAGAATCCATCATCTCTTCAGAAGAAAGAGCTCCTTTTACTGCATCCCAGCAATAGAATCCCTGTTGTGTGAAGATTGAATAATTATTTACAAGTATCGGAAAATAACCATTCACGCGTCGGATCAGATCAAAGAGCGATATATAGTATTTTAGGTTGAAATCTAACCTAGGAGGCTCCAGAAACCCTGAAATCACTACATCACAGTCTGAAAGTTTTAATTTATGCTGTTTACAAAAGTAGTCAAAAACCGCTTGATAGAAAGTGGATTCAGAGTAACTGGCCGAGAAGACATCATTGCTATAAACATAAGGAAAGTTGTAAAGATAATACTCTTCGTGAGAGATATACAGAAGAATACTTACATTTTGTGTATCAATATAGGCAGCAAGCACAGGCATGCTAAGATGATATCAGATCGCGTGCCTGTCTGTATACGGGAGTAACGCCATATACCTGGCCTTTTTGATTTCTGCAGCAAGCAAACGTTGGTTCTTAGAACTTACACCGGTATATTTTTGAGGAATTATCTTTCCCCTATCCGAAGTAAATCTTTTAAGTGTTAATACTTCCTTGTAATCAGGCTTTGTACCTGATTGTGTAAAGTAACATTGGGTACTTACCGGCACTCTTCTTGTTCTTCTCTGTTTTTTATCTTTAGATTTATCCTTCATATTTTCTTTAGTTACTTACTTATTTTTCCTCAGTTGTGACCGAGTCTAAGTCAAGATCAAAATTGTTAAAATCAAGGTCAGCAGCCGGCGCAGTGCCTGCATCAAACTGAATGTCTGTACCCTCGGCATCCGCATCTTCCAATTCGCCATCTGCATTCTTTTTGGTAAGTATGATCATGTCGTCGATTATGATTTCTGTCTTGTATTTCTTGCTACCGTCAGTATCTTGCCATGATCTGGTCTGCAATCTGCCTTCTACGAAGACTTTGGTTCCCCTTTTCAAAAGTTGTGAGCATATTTCAGCAAGTTTATTCCAGGCCACTACATTATGGAAATCCGCGGCTTGTTTCTTTTCTCCGCCTGCAACCCACTCTCTATTGGTTGCGATAACAAAACTGGCTACTGCATTACCTTGTGGTGTGTATCTTAGTTCAGGATCTCTCGTCAAATTACCGATTAACATTACTTTGTTTAGATTTCTTGTTGCCATAAAAACTTTCTCCTAATTTCAGCTTAACGCTGTAACTAAATACCTGGTAACATTCTCCATCAATTTAATTTTTGTCTTAAGCTTTTCTAAATTTTCCGGCTCCAGTTCAAATTGAGTCACGTCGTAGAACCCTTCTCTTGCTGAACCAATTTCATAGGCTAATTTTCTCTTACCCCAAAAATCTGATTTGGTAATTTTGCCGTTTAGACTTTCAATATTCGTTTGTATTTCCTTTGACAAGGCTTTTGCTTTTTCCTCTGAAAGAGCCGCATCAACAATTGTCATTAGTTCGTATCTACTCATGTTTTATTAAATGATTAATTTGTTACTTCCCATCAGATGTTGTTAAACTCCTGATAGCCAACACATTATATCCGATAACGCCAGGGCATGTCTATCGCGCCGTATCTATTGTCATTAGATATTTAGTCGATGAATAGTACAAAAAATAGTGGAAAAAATCAATACTATGCCGAAAACGGCCTTTAGACACTAAAATTAAACTCGGCTATGTCCCCATCTTTGAAGATATATTCTTTGCCTTCAAGTCTGACTAAACCTTGCAGCTGCGCGGCTTTCATGCTGCCTGCTTGGTTTAGCTGCTCGTAATTTACGATGACTGCGGAGATGAAGCCTCTCTCAAAATCGGTGTGAATTTTTCCGGCTGCTTTAGGCGCTGTTGTACCTCTGGTGTAAGTCCACGCGTGAACTTCTTTGGGTCCGGCTGTAAAATAAGTCTCTAAATCTAGTATTTCGTAAGCCTTACGTACGACCATGTCCAAACCAGAAGTAGTCATGCCCATTTCCTTCATAAACTCAGCTCTCTCGACGATATCGTCTATTGAGTATATTTCCGATTCAATTTTAGCTGAGATCTTTAGTATGTTTGATTGGTCCGCGGACTGGTTTTGCTGGTCTTTAGAGTACAATATGTCTTCATCGGAGTTATAGACAACAATCATAGGTTTTAGGGTCAACAAATTAAGATTTTTTGAAACTAACTCCTCTTTATCGCTTAAATCTGCAGATTTTGCTAATTTTCCATCGTTTAGGACAACAAATATCTTTCTACATGCCTCGAGTTCATGTGCTAAATCCTCTGATTTATCGGTTTTTACTTCCTTTTCCAACCTCTCCGAGCGCTTCGAGATTGACTGTAGATCCGACAAAATTAGTTCTGTATTAATAACATCAATGTTCTCTTCGGGATCGTCAACACCTGTTTGAATGATATTTGGATCACTAAATGTACGCACCAAGTGAACAAGAGCGTCTACTTCGCGGATATGTCCCAAGAATTCATTTCCCAATCCTTCTCCCTGCGAAGCGCCCTTAACCAATCCTGCAATATCGTAAAACTTTATTGTCGCCGGAATGATCTTTTCAGGGATTTCTCGATCCCCCTTTCTCTCGCCATAGTCAGCTCTTACTATCTCAGCTAGACGCTCTAACCTGTGATCAGGAACGTCTACAACACCTACATTAGGTTCGATTGTGGCGAATGGGTAATTAGCAACCAAAGCTGCCTGTCTTTTTAATAAAGCGTTAAATAATGTGGATTTTCCTACATTTGGAAGTCCGATGATACCTATGCTTAGTGACATGCTTAGGATTCTATCAGCGGTTGGGGTTAAAAGGAAGGGTGTAACATGCGAAGGGTCTGTGTTTAAAACGTTTTGGGAGCACACGGCCATATGGCAAAAGTGATTTAAAATTCTGTTAAAACTACAGGTCCTCTCAAAACGTGCTGTTTAACCCCCAAAAAAATTATGCTAGTATTGATATAATGCCCAAAAGAAGACCTTTGCTTGTAACAGCGTATATATATTTCCTCCTGACGTTAATAGCCATAAATACCTCAGTCCTGCATGCCCAAACTGATGTCACGCCTCCCGTTACTACTTATACCAGAGATCCCGCTACCCCAGACGGCAACAATAACTGGTTTGTGTCCCCTGTTACCTATACCTTAACTGCTACCGACCTTGGCAGCGGTGTCAAAGAAATACGATATAGACTGGATGGCGGAGTCTGGCAGGCAGCATCTTTTTCAGATTCACTTAATCTTGCCCCTAACCCATCTTTTGAGATAATCGACTACGGTAACACTCCTATTATTCAAAGTTGGTCTGCAACCCTTACAGACCCGGAAACAATATATCAAAGGGATACTGCGAACTATCTGACCGGCTTTGAGAGTACTTCCGTAAAAGTGACGACTACCGGTACCGGTTGGCATGGCGTTAATAATTCAGGTAGTTTTGCGGTTACAACACCTCTTGCCAATATGAATGCTTCTGTATGGATCAAAACCCAAAATGTAACAGAAACCGCTTTAATGAAGGTTTACATGGTTACACAAGATGGCGCCGGTCAACAATTTGCATATCTCACACAGACCGCCTCACTTTCAGGGACAACAGATTGGACACAAGTTTCCATAAACTTTGTGGTTACCGATCTTAATGCAGTTGGTGTTTACATAGACATTGGATTAAATGGTCCTGGAACTATCTGGGCGGATGCCGCAACAATTTCTCACGCTAACACTAACGCCACTACAGATGTAGTAATTGGCCAGGACGGAGAACACACTTTGGAGTTTTATAGTGTTGATAGATCAGACAATGCTGAGACTTATTCGTGTGCCGTACCTACAAACTGTGTAACTTTTAAACTTGATCAGACACCTCCAGGTAATTGGCACGATTCCGGTGCTTTTAGAGGTTTGTTTGGTGCTAGTCACGAGCTTTATGTTTACACCACAGTAGAAGATCCAACCTCAGGACTTTCGACTTTTACAGATAAATATCAGTATCACACGGATTTTGCACCCGACTTCGGACGTTTCTCTAACATCATGAGCTGCAGTTCCACTTGGCAGCCCGACCAATGGGTTATTTTAATCTCTCCCCCATTCTTTCCCGGCGTCCACTCGGCCTATTTGCTTACACCTAAAACAAATTTCTGCAACAACGACTGGAAAACTTGTAAAACCGTTAGATTTTATTCTGAGGATATGGCAGGTAACTTTGCGTCAAAAGACTTTTGTATAAACGGTCCGTGGGTAAAATTTGTTGGCGGGGGCGTAGTTAGAGCAAATGCAGGTATAAATATGATTTCTGAGCCGGATGAGGAAAATACCGACGGAATTATTGAACTTGGAAATTCTTATTTGAACTATTTCACTTCATCTCGAGATTGGCTGGTAGAGAATTCGGCAGCACCTACTGACTATGACTATGAGAAATTGCTATCAATTGTCTACCCTGCTCCATCAAGTATAAACACTCTTAATACAAATTCAGGCATATATTCGATTGACGGTAATTATGAAATAAGAAACGGCACAATACCAAATGATTACGATTCAAGTACTTTCTCACAAATTGTATTTGTGAATGGAGATCTGAGAATTTCTGTTGACGCGGGAGTTGCCGCTGCGTCGACTGCTTTGTTTGTAGTTAGCGGAAACGTTGAAATTGCAAAGAGTGTGAATTCGGTAGGTGTGGCAATAATCGCCGACGGAGATATCTTTTCTGCGTACGATCTACAAGAGGGAGAGGCTGCCGATACACTTGATTTAAGTGGAATTTACGCAGCTGATCAATTTGTTTTCCAGAGAACTCTACAAGGTACCAATAACACAAGATACCCATCAGAAAGCTTTACATATGAACCGAAGTACCTGACCCAACTTAAGAGCTACCTTGGAATTAATTCAGTAAAATGGGTACAAACGAAATAACTGAGATATTAAAGTTTTCTTCTTACCTTGAACTTACCGTCAGGTAAATCTTCAACCGAGTAACCTAAATCGTTAATTTGGTGTCTTACTAAATCAGCCTTGTCCCAAATACCGTTTTTTCTGTACTCCGTGCGAGTCTTTACCAGATCCAGAACTTCCTGAGGTATTTCATATCCTATGGCGTCATCCAATTTTAGACCAAGGACCTTGTCCATTTTCAAGATTGTTGCAAGTTTTACAGATTCACCCAGATTGCTCTTCAACATCTCCCAGCAAACTGCGAGTGCCTCCGGAATATTTATATCGTCATTTAACACATCCATAAAGTTCGCTATGTGTCTGTCAGAAGGCATCGCCTTTTCAGCGTCTTTGTATCCACCCAAAATGTCATATAAATGCTTAAGTGAATTTTGTGCATTCTGAAGAGACTCCCAAGTAAAGTTCAAAGGAGATCGGTAATGAGCTGTCATAAACAAGTATCTCAATGCGAGCGGATCAAAACCTCTTTCGTCTAGGTCAGTGAGAGTGTATTGGTTGCCGATACTTCTTCCCATTCGGCCTCCATCAACCTGTAAAAACGCCCCGTGCATCCAATATTTTGAAAATTCCTTACCGCTGGCGCACTCACTCTGAGCAATTTCATTTTGATGGTGAATCATTCTCAGGTCCTCGCCACCTAAATGAAGGTCGATAGTTTCACCAAGCTCTTTCATTGACATTGCAGAACACTCTAGATGCCATCCAGGAAATCCTACGCCCCAGGGTGAATCCCATTCCTGCCATCGTTTCTCATCTTTTGGAGAAAATTTCCAAAGTGCAAAATCAGCAGGATTTCTTTTTTCAGGATTGGGCTCGACACGCGCACCTTCCATTATAGTCTCGGCTGTCATACCGGACAGTTGGCCATATTTTTCAAATTTTGAAGTATCAAAATATATTCCATCAGCTATTCTGTATGCATAACCTTTTCTTTCAAGTTCCCTCACGAGCGCAATCTGATCCGGAATGTATTCGGTTGCTCTGGTAAATTTATAAGGTTTTAGAAGATTCAAACGATCGTAGCCTTTTAAAAAGTCATTGATGTAATAGTCGGCGATATCCCTTGCACTTCTTCCTTCACGTTCTGCCGCTGCCTCGAGTCTATCTTTACCGATGTCTGCATCACCTAAGTTATCGCCGGTCATGTGGCCGACGTCAGTATAATTCATTACATATTTAACCTTGTAGTCATTGAGTAAAAGAGTTCTGTGAACAAAATCTCCAAAAGTGTAAGTTCTGTAATTTCCGATAGAAATAAAGTTGTAAACAGTTGGACCGCACAAGTACATTGTGACCATTTCAGGATTACTCGGTCTGAAATCTTCAACTTTTCTGGTTAAGGAATTATAAACTCTCATTGCCATGACTGTATTTTAGCATATGACTACAAGTCTTAATTAAAGATTACGAAGTATAGCTTGATCTGCCTTCCATTGCTCTGCTTAAGGTGATGTCGTCGGCAAATTCAATATCACCTCCAACAGGCAATCCTCTGGCAATTCTAGAGATTTTCAGTCTGTCAGAACCGTAGCCGGCATCTCGTAACATTTTTGAGATGTATAACGCTGTGGACTCCCCTTCCATGCTGCTGTTGGTAGCCATAATCAGTTCAACAACGCGCTGGTTATCAAGTGAATCAAAACCACGTTCATCAAGTAGTTTTTGAACGCGCAATTTCAAATCAGCAATAAAAATTTCTTCAGGCCCGATATTGTTAAGCGGATCTATAACTCCATGCAGCACATGGTAAACACCTTTAAATCCGGTCTTTTCCAAAGCAAAAACGTCTAGCGCGTTTGCAACAATAGCAATTGTATACTGGTCGCGCGCAGAGTCGTCGCAAATTGAACAAATATTAAACTCGGTTACATTCTTGCACACTTCACAAAGCTTTATCTCCCTTTTTAGATCTACTAAAGCATCTGCAAATTTTTGAAGCTCTTCTTGAGGAAAATGTAAAAGGTAAAAAGTTAATCTTTGCGCAGTCTTGGGACCTATTCCAGGCAATCGTTCGAATGATTCTATTAATTTGAGAATTGGCTTGGGTAAGTTCACTAAGCTATTCTACGGATCAAATGGGTAAAATTCAACCGGAGTAAAGTTATAAAGGAAGTTCGCCGTCCAGCATTCCCAGTACCGCGCTTTTGTCTACTATTTGAGGGCCGGAAGGCATCATTATATTCATGTCTGTAAGTACACCTACTTCATTTGATTTCAGTTTTGCAGGCTTGTCGTCACTTAAGAAACACTTGAGATTTAGCTCGACATTCATAATATCCTTGAGGGCATTTTCCACTAATTTCCTGTTCTTAGGGGACTCAAGTCGTTCTTTGTGGAATGCATAGAAAACTTCTAAAACCAAACTTTTGCCTTCAATTTTCATTGGTTTTGATGCCTTCAACAAAGCCAAGAGAGACCTATTTAAATCGTTCATTTTCTCTATCAATGCGGTCCATTTTTCTTTTACTAGGTCTAGCTCGATAATCGCTTCTTGAGGTTCGTCGGCATCGGAATCTGCAGCAACCTCGCTTATAGAAACTGTTAAATCAGTCAATGTTTCTGTAAGATCCTCAACCGCCTTATTATCTTTAACCTCTTCCTCTTTTTCCGGCTCTTTGTCGGTTTTGGTTTCACTCTTTTTTACAGGCGCAGTTGGCGTAACTTTCGGATTTGTATTAGGAGCACTCTTAACGACGGTTTCACTATTGTCGTAACCACAAACCTGAACAATAGCAATCTCTATCGGAAGCTGCGAAATTACATTCGTCTTAGTGTTGTTGTAAGCTTTTATAAAGTTATCCAGAATAAAAATAAGTTGAGAAGTTTGAATCCGCGATGTTTGTGAAGTAATTTCGGTTAATGCTTCTGCGGTTACCTCCAAAAAATCAGCAGAAACACCGGACTTAACGAGCAATAAATCTCTTAAATACTTGAGCAAATCTCCACACCAGACGTACAAATCAACACCTTCTTCGTACAATTTATTTACAAGTTTTATTGCAGAAGCCGGATCTTTTGCCAACAAATAATCAACAAACTCTATATAATCCTCCCAGCTACCGGTACTTAACAGAGCCTCAGCCTTGATCTCACCTTCGCTTATTTGTTGTAACAACGTCTCAGCATCTCTAAAACCGCCCATCGACGCCCTTGCGATTCTTTCCAAATCACTTTTTGTGACTTCAATTTTTTCAACTTTTGAAATATTCTCCAGCTTTGAAACAATTTGCTGAACTGTGGCTCTCTTAAATTTAAAAACTTGGCAACGTGACTTTATCGTGTCCGGTACTTTATGCAGTTCGGTAGTGCATAGAATAAACATCACATTCTTTGGTGGCTCCTCTAAAGTCTTCAAGAGTGCGTTAAAAGCTTCCGACGTAAGCATGTGAACTTCGTCGATTATATAAATCTTATTCTTACCCATTACTGGGGCTAAACGTACTTTATTTTTCAGTTCGCGAATATCATCTATTCCCCTATTACTTGCCGCGTCGATTTCAATTAGGTCAAGAAAAGTGCCTTCTCTAATAGCTACGCATGCCTCGCACTTATCGCACGGATCTCCGTCTTTACTCAACTTAGAGCAATTGAGCGATTTGGCCAGAATTCTAGCCGTGGATGTCTTGCCGGTTCCTCTTGGACCGACAAAAAGATAAGCATGAACGGTTTTGTTTGTGGAAACTTGTTTCGACAAGGCATCGGCAGCCTCGTTTGGTCTTGAAATTTCACTGAATTTTTGCGGTCTGTATTTGGTATAGAACATAATCGAATAAAAGGTAAACAGGTATTCCAAATTAAAGTATACAGTTGGACAAATTGTAATCAACCAACCTAAGTTAGTGAACGATCGAAAATACCGCTTAGTTACAAGCGTGTGTTCTCAGTAAGCTTTTAGATAAGGCTTTTAACTGCCTCAGTAAGATGAGTAATAGCGGTAAGATCATCTGAGTCCATATCTGACAGGACCCAATCCTCAACATTATATTTAGATGTATCTACAGGTCTGCCTACACCTATTCTGATTCTTCTGAACTCTTTGGTGCCCAATTCCGTTATGACACTTTCCACACCCCTGTGACCCGCTGAATTGGCCCCAGTTTGATTCTTTAACTTACCGATGAGTAAATCCACGTCGTCATGTATAACAATTAAATTTTCAGGGTCTATTTTATAAAAGTTCAAAGCTTTAGAAACAGCCCTACCTGAATTATTCATAAATGTGTGGGGTTTGAGAAAAATGTACTCTGGTTCAAGTGCAATCTCAGCGTCAAATTTCTTCTCGGTAGTAAATTCAAGTCCACGCTCTCTAACAATATTTTCCAAAAGGATAAACCCAACGTTATGACGAGTTTTTATATATTTGTCTCCCGGATTTCCGAGTCCCACAATTAGTTTCATTAATGGTCATCTCCGTCATGGTGCACGCCCAATAAATGCAAAACACCGTGCTCAACTAAAGCAGCAATTTCCTGTTCTAGCGTGTTTCCATATTCACCGGCCTGCCTTTCAGCCTGCTCGACATTAACTATAACATCGCCCAGATAATATTTACCGTGTTCTAATTCTTGGTCAATATTAAATGACAAAACGTCAGTTGCGTAATCTTTATTTAGAAACTTTTTATTGAGTTTTCTTATCTCTGAATCATTGGTTAAGGTAATGGAAATCTCTATATTACCGCGGGTTAAGTTGGTTTTCATGATCTATTCTAATGGAAATGGAAACATTGCAGCAAATTCGTTTAAAATCTCAATCTCTCTTTTGGTTTTTTGAATTGATTCTGTTCTTCCACCTTTTTCGTACATCTCAAGGGACTCATTTAATTGCTTCAACTGTTTTTTTAAAACCTTAAAGGCGTGTTCGTCGTTTAACTCAACACCCTGCGGTCTGAGTTCGATCTCTTTATTCTTTACAGCTGAAAGGTAATACCTCAACACACCAAGTTTTTCCATATCCTTGGCTTTTGTATATTCAACAATTAATGATCTCAAATTATCTAGAATCATTTTCTGTATTTCTCCAAGTAAATCTTGTGGGCTAATTCTTTAGCTTTTTGTCTTTTAATTTCACTTGGTTTTCTATATCGATCCCTGTCGCGTAATTCTTGAAGTATACCTGCTCTTTGTACTTCTCTATTGAACCTTCGTAAGGCTTGTTCAAGAGATTCGCCATTTCGGACTTTAATTTTTGTCATTTTAGTAACAATCACCCTGCTAGTCTGCTAAGTAACTGGCAGTCTAAACTAGCAAGTGCTGTGTGCAAACACCTCCAAACTGCGTTATATAACTAAATAAACATTTTTCAAAACTTGCTTGGGCACTTTGCGAACCCGATTGCTAAAATACTGGAGTTATGAAAGAAAATAGTATCTTATAGCCGCAATATTCTAACAGATTTTCTCAAATTGTCACCGGTATATTTAAGTATATTCACGAAAGGCTACATACTCAAAATTTCGAACACCGAGGATTTACTGTAATTATGAGTAAAAAAAGGTATCAGTAGAATCTAGCCCAGTGACAGCGTATTCTACTGCACGATGTCTTTTATGGTTATCAGAACAATTAAACCTAGTAAGAACATAATACCTATTTTGTGTATATTTGCTTCAAAAGCCGGGGAAATTTTCTTCCCGCGCACTTTTTCTATAACTACAAACAGCATTCTTCCCCCATCCAATGCCGGCAGTGGCAAAATATTAACAAAAGCCAAGCTGATGGACATAAGTGCAATAAAGTCCAATATATTCACTAAAACCTTGTCGCCACCATACTCAAGAACACTGCCTATCACCTGATATATGCCTACAGGTCCTGAGACGCTCTGAGATACAGGTGAAATAGTTTTGCTCTCGAATGATAAGCTAATCAACTTACCAAACGATGACAACGAGTATGCAGTTACGTTATAAGCATGGAAAAATCCTGAAAAAGCTGTTTGCACCGGCGTGACATATTGCAGTGAAACCGACTTTGTAAGGTACACGCCAAGTACCGGATTCCCCTTTTCATCCAGACTCGGTACAAGTGTAACCGTTCTCATCGCACCTGTTTCACCTTCTTTTATATCTTTAAGTAGAACATTAACTTCGGTGTCCACTTTACTTTCCAATACTCTTCTTATATCAGATGCGTTGTTTACGGGCTCTTCGTCAATTTGCAACACAGCTTCACCCACCATAATTCCTGCCTTCTCTGCTGCAGAGTCTTTCTCAATTGAAGTTACAACAGCCCCGATGATTGATTCGTTTCCAAATCTAAAATTGTAATCAAAGAAAAGTGGAATATATGAAGTTTTAAAACCTGACATCGCCAAAACAACGTAGAACAAAACCACCGCAAGAACCACGTTCATAAAAACACCAGCGCCAAGAACCAATAGTCTATGTAAGGGACTTCTGGCGGCAAAACTTGCCGGATCGTGCTGTACGTCAACGCCGGGAATTTCTTCAGGCTCTTCGCCTAAAACTTTAACGAAACCACCAAAAGGCAATAGGTTAAGTGAATAGATAGTATCCCCTATTTGCTTCCCAAGTATCCTTGGTGGAAGTCCCAAACCAAACTCCTCTACCTTTATACCAAGCTTTTTAGCTACAAAAAAATGTCCTGATTCGTGCACCAAAACAAGTACGGATAGGATTAATATAAATACAATAAATGTTGTCATAAGTGGAACTGCTAAATCTTCAGTAAATCTTCTTTCTTACTTTCGCCGTGCTCATCTACATCTGCCAGATACTCTTTCATTATTTTCTCAATTTCTTCTTTTTCTCTGAATTTTTCATCTTCGCCTATTTCCTTGTCGGCAAAAGATTTATCAATATCTTTCATAGCTTCCTGTCGAACATTTCTCATGGCATTCTTGCATTCTTCCACTTTGGTGGAAACTATCTTAGTAAATTCTATTCTTCGTTCTTCTGTTAATGAGGGGATTGGAACTCTAACTTTATCTGGATCATCAATTGCGTTTAACTTAAGGTCGCTTTCTCTGATCGCCTTTGCAATAGCATGAATTAAACTTTTGTCCCAAGGGATTACAACAAGGTTTTGAGTATCTAACAAACTGATCGAACCGAGCTCTTTTAAGCTCATCTTAGAGCCGTATGCTTCAACACTTACATTTTCAATAAGTGCGGGGTTAGCACGTCCGGTTCGGATCTGGCTCAGTTCCGATACCAAAAAGTCTAAAGATTTATTCAAACGAGATTTAAATTCTGCAATTGTCATGTAGAAATTCTACCATAACGAATTATGTTCAAACACGCGAGATTTAACGATTAAGCTCTAACATCAAACTTTGTAAAGCTTCTGACTTCGACCTTTTCGCCGACTTTGGCAATTACTTCGTTTATTAAATCGATGATTTTCTTACCAGGATCTCTGATGTATTCTGCCTCCAAGATCTCTTCGACAGTATTAAAGTCTTCGGTACAAACCTGCATTGCAATCTCGTGAGCAAGTTTCTTGAAATCGTCGGTTTTTGCAACGAAGTCAGTTTCGCAAGCCAAAACGATCAAGCTACCTACTTTTCCACCGGCGTGAATATATGACTCAACCAGTCCATCTTTTGTAACTCTATCTGATTTCTTGGCAGCCTTAGAAGATACTTTCTTCATGAGCTCGGCTTTAGCTTTTTCGTAATCGCCCCCTGCTGTTTCCAATGCTTGTTTCACTTCCAAAACACCTGCTCCGGTGTCTTCTCTAAGTTTCTTTATATCTTGAATGTTAAAATTCATTTTGATCCTCCTAAATTACTTTTTAGACTTGGTTGCAGTACTCTTTTTCTCTTTCTCTTTAGATTCTTCAACAACAGGCTCGCTTTCGCCTACTGCGGTATTTATTACAACCTCGGTTCCCAGTGGCAAAGTGTCCTCAGCTTTTAGTATTGCTTCGGCGTCTTTGACTACCGTCTCATCCGTATTGATTTTAAGAGAAGGTGCGTCGCTTTCAACTTCTTTTACCACTTTTGCCTCTTCTTCTTTGACTGCTTCAACTTTATCTTTGTTTTTAGCAAAAGCCTTGTAGCCTTCCTCGATTGCATTAGACACGGCGCCTACCATAACCGAAATTGATCTGATGGCGTCGTCATTGCCGGGAAGCGGATAGTCGACGTCTGTTGGGTCTGAGTTTGTATCAATTAAAGCTATAACCGGTATTTTGAATCTTTTTGCTTCGCGGACAGCGGTCTTTTCTTTTCTTGGATCTACTACGAACATAGCATCAGGTCTGCCTCTAAGGGAAGCGATACCGCCGATAAATCTCTGCAAGTTATCGATTTCCCTATCAATCATTAATCTTTCCTTTTTGGTATAAACCTGGAATTCGCCTGATTCTCTTTTTTTAAGATTTGTAAGCAATTTGTCTATACTTTTCTTGATAACTCTGAAGTTAGTGATTGTCCCACCAAGCCATCTTTCTGTAACAAACAAAGCTCCGCATCTCTCTGCTTCAGCTTTTACAGTTGCGGATGCCTGTCTTTTAGTGCCTACAAATATTATTTGTCCGCCTTCCGAAGCTGTTTTGTAAAGAAACTCACAAGCATTTTCTAATAACTTCTCTGTCTGTTCCAAATTTATGATGTGGATTTTCTTTTCTACAGTGAATATGTACTTCTCCATCTTTGGGTGCCATCTACGCGCCTGATGGCCGATATGTACTCCGGCCTCAAACATTTCTTCTATTTTTGGTAATTTATATTTAGCCATGTATCTATTTCCTATTAAATTTATTTATTTTTTTGGAGGAAAAACAAAGTGAGCGTACACAAAAACAGTGTACAAACTTAGAGTGTTTCCTCCCTTTTTGTCATTGTGACAGGGCATCACGCCCGCTATTGAGATCATTAGATCTCTCACCTGAAGGTCTTCGCGACCAGGGAGATTCAGGAACTGCATTAGATTAACAAATAGATTAGGTTTCTGCAATACCTACAAGATTTAGGCGAGTTGGGTTATCTGCTCTGTGTCGGATTTTGCGGCCTTTTCACTGGTTGTATTCTCTGCAGGCTCGTCTGTTTCTTTTTTAGCACCCATTGGGTTTGCCCAGCTGGAATAGTCGCACTCCGGATATCTGCTGCAGCCATAAAATATTCTTCTCTTGGCTTTTTTAACAATTACTTCCCCTTCGGTACATTTGGGGCACTTCATTCCGATTTTCTGTAAGTATGGTTTTGTCGTCTTACATTTCGGGTAGTTGCTGCAAGCTAAAAACTTGCCAAATCGACCTGTTTTTAAGATAAAAGTGCCGTCATCGCAATTTGGGCATTTGCCGTAGTCCTGATCTTTATCATTTTCGGATAGTTCCGATTCCATTGGTTTTGCATATTCGCACTCGGGGTAGTTGGAACAACTTAAAAACTTGCCGTATTTGCCTAACTTTATTATCAAATTGTGGCCGCATTCAGGGCATTTCTCATCACTGGTTCCTAATGTCGTAATATCGGATTTTTGTAAAGTTTTGTCCTTTTCAGCTACTACTTTTTCAAAAGGTGTGTAAAATTCTCTGATTACCGGCACCCATTCTCTTTTTCCATCAGCGATATCGTCCAAACTTTCCTCCATCTGTGCCGTAAATGTGTAGTCAATTACTTCAGGAAAGTGCTCTACTAAAAGATCCGTTACCACAAATGCAAAGTCGCCTGGAATAAAGTATCTTCCATCTTTAGTTACATATCCTCTGGCCTGAATTGTGGCAATTGTAGGCGCGTAAGTTGAAGGTCGTCCTATACCCAGTTCTTCAAGTTGTTTAATCAAAGTTGCGTCGCTGTATCTTGCCGGAGGCTGTGTGAAATGCTGCTCCGGGTGCAGTTCTGCAAGTAGTACCGCCTCACCTTCCTTGTACTCCGGAAGGATGTTCAAGGCTTCCTCTTCCTCTTCAACTGAAAGGCTATTTCCTACTTTCAGCCAACCTGCAAATTTTAACTGGGAGCCTGATGCGCGGAAACCATATTGATTTTGAGAAATTACTGAAATAGTTGTTTGATCGTATACAGCTGGGAGCATTTGGCATTCCAATGATCTTTTCCATACCATCAAGTAAACTTTTAGCTCGTCCGGTTTCATGCCGTTCTTCTTATCAGGTCTTTTATTTAAGTTAGTTGGTCTGATGGCCTCGTGCGCTTCCTGTGCATTGGCAGATTTTGTTTTGTAGAAGATTCCCTGCTCCGGAAGCATTTCTTTTCCGTAGTTTTCGGCTATATACTTTCTAGCTGAGTTTACAAATTGAGGCGCTAGATTTAGCGAATCAGTTCTGTGATAGGTTATGTACCCTTTTTCAAATAGTCCTTGGGCGGCACTCATTGTTCTTCTTGCTGTATATCCAAAAACATTAGACATAGCCTGCTGTAATGTAGAAGTCTTAAAAGGTGCGTAGGGATTCTTTTTTCTTTCGGCTTTTTTTATTTCTGAAATAGTAAATGAATCATTATTGAGTTCAGACTGAATCTTTTTAGCCTTACTGTCGTTATCAATTTTTAGTTTTTTAGCTTTGAACTCAACCAACTCCGCCTTAAAAGGTCTTTTCTTCTTTTCGTCTGTGAAATTGCCCTCTATTGACCAGTATTCCTCCGGTTTGAAGGCCTGTCTTTCTCGCTCTCTTTCAACAACAAGTCGAACTGCAACGCTTTGAACACGACCTGCTGAAAGCCCATATCTAACCTTCTTCCATAATAATGGAGACAATTTATATCCAACAAGTCTATCGAGAACCCTTCTGGCCTGCTGCGCATCAACCAAATCTATATTTAATTCACTTTGATTTGCAAACGCTTCCTCAATTGCGTCTTTAGTAAGCTCATGAAAAACAACTCGGTTAAATGCTAAGGCTTCTTTAGCTTTTTTTGTTTTTGGAGATAAAAGTTCTCTTAAATGCCAGGCAATTGCCTCCCCTTCTCTATCCGGGTCTGTCGCCAATATTACAGTATCTTTATCTTTTACAACTTTTTTAAGCTCGTTTAAGGTTTTTTGCGCTTTGTCAGGTACTACATACTCGGGAGTAAAGTCATGCTCAATATCTATGCCCATCCCGCTTTTAGGGAGATCGCGTATGTGCCCCATTGAGGCTTTAATTTCGTATTCTTTACCCAGATATCCGGATAATGTCTTTGCTTTTGTAGGTGACTCGACGATCACAAGTTTCGACATACAGGTTTGAGTATAGCATCTGATTTTCAGTTCTGGGAAATATATTGATGGTAAAAAGTGGTTTTAAAATGACTCGGCCGGGCAAACATGGTGATAGTTAATTTCTTAACTTTCCATAGTTTTGCCCGGCCTGATTGTGGAACTCTTGTGTGCTGGTGAAGGTAAAGGCAGTCTACTTCTTTGAGTTTTCCTTCATCTTCTCCACAATGTTCCATCCAGCTGTCACAAGCGCAGTTATACCAGTGAACAAATACTGATCTCCGGGATTTCCCGCGTCTATGAAGAACCAGCCGACTAAAACAAGTAGAATAACAAGCGCGATAGGCATTTTTTTCTCTCCGTTTGTGAATTAGAGCTAATTTTGCTCTTTGATGAATTTATAATCTAATTATACTATAGGATATGTACTTTGGCAAATCGGGAAATCCCCGACACAACGGTAAAAACTGCCTATTCAGCAAACCAAACATCCAGCAACTCCTTGGCAATAGGTCCGGCATCGTCAGAACCCGATCCGCCGCCCTCCAAAAACACGGTCAATGCGATGTTTGCGTTGTCATATGGACCAAAAACTGTAAACCATGCGTGCGTTTTATCTTCACCGGCAGAATCGATGTATTCACTAGTTCCGGTCTTACCGGCTAACTCAATTCCCTTGTGTCTGATGGGAAAATCAAATAGCGGATATCCTGTACCACCGGGCTCTACTGCCATTTTCATACCTTCGCGGATAGTCTCGTACTCGCTTTTACTAATCAAACTTTGGCTCAAAATCTCTGTTTCGTACTCTTTGACTCCCTGAATTCCTTGAACTACCCTTGGTTTCATTAAATACCCGCCATTTGCAAAATAAGCTGTAACATTATTAACCTGCAAGGGCGTGGCTAGAACATCGCCTTGTCCAATAGAAGTAATATAGGTATCTCCCAAGTACCAATCTCGACCAGTTCCGTCAGGCATGTGACCTTTTACCTCTCCCCACATATCAATGCCGGTCAAAGAGCCGTAACCAAACTTTTTGGCCCACTCAGCTAATGACTTTATCCCAACCCCTTTAACATCACCAAACCCGCCGCCGACAGTATAGAAATAAGTATCGTTACTAACTTGTAAAGCCCTCTGTAAATTAACATCACCGTGTCCTCCCTCTTTCCAGTTCTTGAAAATGTATGAACCTACCTGAAGGTATCCGGGATCAAAGACAATTGTTCGAGGGGTTATTGTACCTTCGTGCAGACCTGCAGATGCCGTAACCATTTTAAATGTTGATCCGGGCGGGTACGCTGCAGAAATTACTCTGTTAAAGAAAGGGAACGACTTGTCTTCCTGCATGGAATTATATTCATCAGTACTTAAACCTTCGACTAATTTATTTGAATCAAAAGATGGGTAACTTACTAACGCCAACACCCCTCCGGTTTGGGGATCTTGCGCGACTATCGCACCCGCCGTAGCTTTTTTCTCTTCTACAGCTATCTTAAGAAGCTCGTGAGCCTTGTTTTGCAGATCTACGTCAAGAAACGTCACCAAATTTCTACCGGGTAAAGCATCTTCTCTTGCTATAGTTACAAAATTTTTACCTGAAGAATCGACCTCAATAATTGTATTTCCCGGTATACCTGAGAGAGTCTCGTCATAAAAAGCCTCGATACCTGATTTACCCACTACCTTTGGCTGGACAGATTTATCATCGAGACCGACATAACCAAGAACATGAGCAAATGTCGGACCGAATTCATAATTTCTGATGGGATATACTGCTACCGATACTCCCGGCATTTGATATAAATTTGCTTCGATTTCCAAAATGTCAGATCTTTGCAAACCCTGTGCGATTATGACTGAGGCTTTTCCCGAGTTTATCTCAGCTAAAACTTTTTCCTTCTCGATTTTCTCGGTTAAATAGGAGTTAACTTTTGTTAAAATCTGGTCGCAAATATACTCTGTGCTACAAAAACTCAGGTTTAGCTCCAAAGCAAATGACGGGTTATTTCTGGCCAACACAATACCGTTTCTGTCGTATATGACTCCCCTTTCCGCAATAATGTGCGACTTTCTTGTTTTATTATTATTTGCCAATATTGAATATTTATCGTGGTTAATTAGCTGTAGGTTAACTGCACGAACAATATAGATTAAAAAAATGGTTAACATTAAACACAACAAAAAAACCGCATTCCACTTTTTCCGTGCGCTTGAAACAGAGTAACCCTTTGGGCCCGTATTTTTATTTGCAATTAACCATTCAAAGTCAAATGGTGCGGTAGAACCGCCTTTTGGGACAGTAAATTTCTTGGATGGGTTATATTTTGAGATTTCTTCGAAAAATAGATTTTTCATACAATAGTTTTTCGTTTGTAGTTAGCATAATTGGCAATTAAAACAGTAAAACCTAGACACGCAACTGCTGTTAAAATAAGCCCTGTTATTTGCGAAAGCGTGAAGTAAAAATAGCGCATATTTATTATTTGGTAGAGGTAGGTACTTAAAATGAGCATCAAAATATAGGAACGTTTTCCCCTGAGAACCTGTTTATTGAAAAGATAGCCACCATAAATAGCGAGAATCAAAATTAAAGTTGTAAACCCGATGGTTGTTCCAGAAAGAATGTCGAAAAGCGTGCCAAATACCAACCCCGACATCAGCGCTGAATCCAAATCATCTAACAACAAAAAGGCGAAACAAAATGCAAAGACTAAATTTGGATTTACTTCATTTCCAAATAAAACTGAGAAGAACGAGGTTTGCATGATTATCAAAATGATGCCGGTTAAAGATAAAAGTAATATTTTTTTCATGTTATTCCTGAGTCGTAACTACAAAAACTCTATCCAGCTTGGAAAAATCAAGTAATGTAACCGCAGAAGCAGTTTTTAACGGCTGGGCGGGATCTTCCGAAACACCTGTAACTTTCCCGACCACGAAATCCGGCAGAAAAATACCATCTTTTCCTGACGTAACAATCATATCTTCGACTTGAATTCTTTCTTTAGGTAATATTCTTTCTACTGAAATTGACGAACCGTACTTCCCTACTGCCAATGCTTCTGATTTATCTACTGAGTTAAGATTATAAACTGTGAACGACATGTTCGGTGAAGTTATTAGCTCAACATATGCTCGATTATATGTAACATCGCTTACTACGCCAACCAAATTGGAGTGAAGTATCACATTGTCGCCTTGTTTGATACCGTATTTCGTTCCTTTATCCAAAATAACTGTACCGCTAGTTAAGTCTTTCGGGTTGCCCATCACTTTAGCCAAAACTAACTTGTAATCATCGGTACTAATTTTATTTAACTTTAGCTGTTCCCGAAGAAGTTCGTTCTCCTTTTTAAGGTTTGTAAGCTCGAGGAGCTTGGAGTTTAGCTCAACAATTTCTTGTCTCATAGACAAGTTATCAGTTCGCACACTTCCGACACCTGAAATAAATGTGAAAAAATCTTTTATGGATAACGCACTTGTGTGAAGACCGAATTGAACCGGCGTGGCTAAAGCAAGAACAAGACTTCTGACGGGGTTAAGGAACCCTAAAACTCCGAACAATAAAATTATCAATGCTACGCCGATATGTTTCACGTGATTATTTTAACATTAGGAGATCTTTACTTTGTGCAGAAGTGCCTCGTCGTCCAAAACCTTTCCGCACCCGCGCACCACACATGTTACCGGATCTTTCGCTACTCTAACCGGAATTTTTAACTCCTGCGACATCAATCGATCTAGCCCCCTTAGCTGAGATGTGCCGCCGGCCAATACTAACCCATCTCGTACAATATCTGACATTAACTCGGCAGGTGTTTCCTCTATCGCATCTTTAATCGAACCTATTATCATATAAATGGAATTTTTTAGTGCGTCACGAACTTCTGCCGGACTTATTTCTATCGATCTCGGGAGTCCGGACTTGAGATCACGTCCTCTCATTACGTATTTGTATTTTTCTTCGTCCTCAATTTCCACTACGTTTCCTACAGCTAGCTTGATTTCTTCGGCCGAGCGTTCCCCCAGCAACAAGTTATATTTATTTTTTGCGTAGTTTACAATGTCCATATCCAACTCATCGCCGGCAACACGAATAGATTTATTTACAACGATCCCGCTCAAAGAAATAATAGCTATTTCACATGTCCCACCTCCCATGTCTACAATCATAGTTCCTCTGGGCTCTGTAATTGGTAACTCGGCGCCGATCGCTGCGGCCATCGGTTCCTCAATCAAGAAAACTTCACGAGCGCCTGCATTTCGGGCTGCATCGATAACTGCTTTTCTCTCTACTGACGTCACGCCGGATGGTACGCCGATTACAATTCTAGGTTTTGGTATTTTTGGAAATTTTGAAGGAATGCTGTGCACTAAACGAATAAAATATAAAATCATTTTTTCAGCCGCACTAAAGTCCGAAATAACTCCGTGTCGAAGAGGTCTGATTGCATTGATATTCATCGGAGTTTTACCGAGCATTCGTTTTGCCTCAGAACCTACAGCTAAAACTTCTTTGGTTTTTTTATGAATTGCTACAACACTAGGTTCTCTGATTAGGATACCTTTACCTTTAACGTAAATAAGGACGTTTGCTGTCCCGAGGTCCATACCTATGTCATGAGAAAAATAACTGAGGATTTTATTTATCATAACAGGGGAAGTTTAACATAAACGTGTGTATTTTCTCATCATCGTGAATGTTTTTGAAATTTTGTAACATATAGATCAATTGCTCGTAAACTCAATAAAAATGATAAAATATGCCCATGGCAAAGGCTTCTATTGTAACCATTCCTAATAAAATATTAACTCAAAAAACCACTCCGGTGGAGAAGTTAGACGGAGAGATAATTGTGTTGGCACAAAACCTTGTAGATACGCTCGATAGTGCCAGCGAGCCTGAAGGTGCGGGCATTGCTGCAAACCAGATAGGAAGTGATAAAAGGGTGTGTGTAGTCAGACAGTTCTTTGAAGATCCGCATCGTCCTGACAGATATACTTATGAGGACCTAATCCTTATAAATCCAAAGATAGTTAGCTTTTCCAAGGACACAGATACAGATTGGGAAGGATGTCTTAGTATCCCTAACGTGTACGGCAAAGTAGAAAGGTATCTAAAGATTAAGGTTAAGAGCACTACTCTGAGTGGGAATGAGATCTCGTTTTCAGCCCACGATTTTTTTGCAAGAGTTATCCAACATGAGATAGATCATTTGGATGGTATTTTATTTACTTCCCGTGTAAAAGGTAAGACTATTAATGAAGAAGGGCTTGATAGAATTTTACGCAAAGAGGCCGGACATTAAACCCTGTTAATCATATGGAAACCCAAAACAACGAACCAAAACCAAGATTAAAAGTAGCATTTTTTGGTACATCAGATAGATCAATCCCAATTTTAGAGGCTTTAAAGGCAAATTTTGAGTTGGTACTCTGTGTTACGAAAAACGATGTAAAGTTCGGCAGACATCAGACACTTAAGGAAACTGAAGTAAAAAAATGGGCAAAAGAAAACAACATTAAGTTTATTACTGTTTCAAGTTTAAAGGGTTCAGAGCTTGAGAAAGTAATTGAACAACTAAATGGTTCAAAAGTGGACTTTGGCTTAGTCGCGGATTTCAGTTTTATAATTCCGTTGCCGTTGATAGAACTGTTTCACGGACACTTTATAAATATACATTTCTCATTATTGCCTAAATACCGCGGTGCAAGCCCTGTTCAACATGCGATACTAAATGACGATGAGGTGACAGGAATTACGTTTCATTTGCTGGAAAAGAAACTCGATAGTGGCGACATATTACATCAGATTGGGTACAAAATAGCCGGAAACGAGACTTCGGGCGCGCTCTACAATATTTTGTTTACACTCGCCGCCGAAAATGTTGCAGACGTTGTTAATGAGTTTGAACAAGGACTTCTCACACTTAGACCTCAAGACGAAGAGAAAGCAACTTTTACTTACTCCCCTACTAATCCTCAAAGTACCTTTATTTTTAAGGAAGATGCGCGAATTGACTGGAAAGACTCGCCGGAACAGGTTGAAAGAGCTGTCAGAGCATTTAATCCGTGGCCTATTGCGTGGACTACGCTCGGCGAATTGGAGAAAAATCAAAAGTTAGCTTCCGACAAGCTTATTCTAAGAGAAAATTTAGATAAAAACCTCAAAGTAAAGATATTTGGTTCAAAAATTAACGAGGACAAAAAACTGGAAATAACTGATATACAACCGGAGGGACGTTCAAAAATGACTTGGGAAGCTTTTCAAAACGGATATATTAAGTCAACAGATGAAGAACCAAAAGGATTAAAAGAAAGAATTATAAAGCGAAGTTAATCTCAGGGTTTAAGCAGATTTTACTGCAGCATTTGCAGCAACTTCGGCTTTTTTCTGTTCGAATTTAGTTCTTTTCAAACAGGAAGCACAAAGCCACAATCTCACAGGCATGCCGTTAATATTGAATTTCTTGTACCTTAAATTAGGGTGTCTTCTGACGGTAGTTCTTTTAGTAACACGTCTACCAATACCTCTTGGTACCATATTTCCTCTTTGATAGGTTTTAAGACAAATATCACAAACTTTGGCCATAGCAGTGTAGATTAAACCATGTAAGTTAAAAGATTTCAAGCCCAAAAGGCTGAATTTGGAGTAATAAGGTTTGGGATGCTGAAAAAGATTGTGTCTTTTTAGCAGCATCCCGGTAGTACATTTACTTTCTTAGCTTATGTCCACTCCTAATGTCATGCTAATAAATCATCAGGAACTTTGGGGCACTTTTCGAGTTTTCCACACCATGCACCAGACAGGACACTGAAACAGTTAGTGCACTTACTCCTCGGATTATCGGGCAATACCCGATCCCGTGAACCGGATGCCTCGCCTCCTTGTAGGTCCGGATTGGTATATATGTGCCAAAGCGAAGTATTGCCTCCGGCACCCGTTGCCCCCGAAATATTTGATTTGGACATAACACAGTCTCCTTTCGTTGTCTTGATGGATTTTTGGGGTAATCTCATTAATAACACATAGTAAACGTGGTGGCAACATATTTTTATTATTTTTCCTGCATGTTAAAATGTTCCAGCTTTGCTAATATACTAATGAAGTGAAGTTTTCCGTTCGCCAGAGTAAGAGCTTGCTCGCTGCTTTGCAGCTGCGCTTCCTCGTACTCTGTCTCACTACGTTCGCCAGAGTAGCTCAGGGGTGGAGCAAGCGCTTTGTGAGCTGGCGCTCCAAAGCTTAGTTTAATTTCGCCAGAGTAGCTCAGGGGTAGAGCAAGCGCTTTGTAAGCGTTAGGTCGTGGGTTCAAATCCCACCTCTGGCTCCAGAATATTAGATAGTTTTGCCGAGGTACCAAAGTGGTCAAATGGGGCTGACTGTAAATCAGCTGGCTTATGCCTTCGGGGGTTCGAATCCCTCCCTCGGCACCAATTAAAAATATGATTGTGCTCGCCCACTTAGCTCAGATGGTAGAGCACTTCCATGGTAAGGAAGTGGTCCGCGGTTCGATTCCGCGAGTGGGCTCCATGAAATTTTAGTTCTAGTTGCGCATAGGGGTGTCGTACAGTGGTAGTACAATGGTCTCCAAAACCATTTACGCGGGTTCGATTCCTGCCACCCCTGCCAAAAAAATTATATCCACAAATAAAAAATTCCCAAGAGGTTTTTTGATCCCTTGGGAATTTAGTTTAGGCTCTTAGATAGGCTCAAATTCCTTGCGCAGAATATACTTACGCTCCGAACGTCGCTCATCCTCAGAAACCTGGACTTCAACATTATAATGCATGATGAAGTCAAAGCCATGCTCCAGTAGCTGAACTGCTTCTGCAACATCGGAAGTGATCCGAACATCGTGTGTTCGACCGGCTCTTTCTTCCAAAATGTCTTCTCGCCTGCTGGACGTATTCTTACCCAAGATGACCCGCCGGTAATATGCTTCCTGGAAGTACTCAGGGCTTTTCATCTTTAACGTAAGAGCAACAGCAGATTCCACATCCTCGTAAGCCACGAGTTCGAGTATGGGTTGGGGATCGCTGAAATACGCAAACCGGAACGCAATAGCTATTGGCCGACATGCGTCAGAAAGCCACATGATTGTGTCCCAAAGTCCCTCTGAAAGCTCGACCGGCCCTTGAATTCCTTCCCTTCGTGCAGATGCAAACTTTCCGCACCGAAGTACAAACTCATAAGGAACACGGGCGTACGGCTCACGAATAGTAAACTCTGCGTACCTAGTATCACCCGACGACCGCACTTGTGACACCAGCAGACCTGCATCTACCAACCTTCCCAAAATATGCTGAAACATCTTTTCACTCTTTTCAGAGAGTTCCATGATAAACCTCCTCGGTTATCTGTGAAACACACTTTCTCAGCATGTTTCCTGTGCTTTTGCCGTTTTCGGCTTGGATTTGCATATTATAGGCTGTGCTCAATATCTTGTCAAAAGGTGCGCCCACTTAGCTCAGATGGTAGAGCACTTCCATGGTAAGGAAGTGGTCCGCGGTTCGATTCCGCGAGTGGGCTCCATGAAATGTCTATTACCGGAAGCGAACCGAGCGAGTGAAACGAGCGTCTTCGATTCCGCGAGTGGGCTCCATAGAAGCATTAGTAGCACCGTAGGGGTGTCGTACAGTGGTAGTACAATGGTCTCCAAAACCATTTACGCGGGTTCGATTCCTGCCACCCCTGCCAAAAAAATTCAATTGAAATACTTCTCTACTCTCTTATAATCTAAACACCACACAGCACCCGTTATTACACAAAATACTATTTGTTGGAGGAATTGGAACATCGTGGGATAAACTTGTTAGGAACAATGAACTACCGCTGTAATAATTCATTGTTCGCACAAGTGCTTTTTCAAGAATTCTAGTGCCAACAACTCTATCAAACATTTTCTTAACGGGACGGGTAGTGATGCGATGACTAAGCTAAAGGCGCATACTACCCGTATCTTTATCTAAATTACTTTTAAAAAGAAAAAGGTTAGCTTGGAGGGGCTAACCTTTTTTTAAAACAATCCGCAATGATCCGCTTCAGCCGATAGCAAAGTAAGACGGGAGATGCGCGTCAATGAGAAATCTTCTTTGCTCAAGACTTGCAATTGCCTCTCGTACTTCCTCTATGGACACCTTCGTACCTGAAGCCGTTAATCCTTCAAGTATCAGATTAGAATGTACGGGATGCAGCGAACCCTGGACAAATTCAAGTACCTTCTCTTCTAACTCAGTCATTCTTACTCCTTTCTTCTTATATTGTTGGTTTCACGAACTATTTTTCTGTGCCGATTTCTCTGTCCGCCAGCGACGTCGTCACGTACATGCTGTAAATGTATCCCCTATCCTCGAGGTGTATAAACAAAACACAAACTTGCGCAATGGAGATTATGTGTCCTTGCGAAACTAAGATCCTATATACTCCTTCAGGATTCTTATCCTCAGCCTCTGCATGATAAAGCGCTTCAAGCAGAGCTTTTTGAATCTCATCTAGTTCCATTTCTTGCTCCTTCTTTTTATTTACGCGTTATTTGAACGTGAAGTACGAAGGTGTCTTGGCATCAAATATGCGGGCCCGCTCAGCAAGACGACTAACTGACTCACCGACATCTCCGCGGGAAACAAGCTCTCCCCGTTCCTGCAAACCCCGATAAACCTGATATGAAGTTACTGGGTATCCGATCTCTAGTATGTATTCAAACACTGTTTCGTCTAGCGCGTCTTCCCATTTCTGAATGTCTTCACCACGATTTGGCAGCCTTGCAACTTTGGCATCCAGTACTGGTGAAAATTCTTTAGTCTCCTGGTTGTAAGACAATTCGCCCAACGAAACTAGCTCGAACATGAAATCCACTGCATTCCAGCCGGGACCAATGTAAAGACGAGATTCCTTCTCAAATTGCAACGCCTGCTCGCCCGTCATTTTGCCCATTTCCCGGATTTTATCAAGTAATAACCTCCGAGACTTTAGTGGACCGACCCGTAAAGTACCGGCCACCTTAACAACACCGTCCGTATCCATGATTGTCTCCTCCTTTCATTTGTTTTTGGATTGATTTTTTTGATTATATCACCAACTGTTTTCACTTTACTACAGGTTGCCTAAAATACGGTTTTGCGGTATAATGACGGCATCCAATACTAAACCGGTTAAAAACAAAAAACGACCGGACTTTCACCACAACGCCTGAACAAGGCAAAGTAACGAAAGGAAAATTGAAATGAGCGAAAAGTTTGACCTTTTCAGTATGATTGACGTGGAAAGGATCGGGTTCGGCAAGAAACACCCTACCATCGTATTCGAAGGGGAGCCTACCCGAGATGGATTGGTACTGTATTTCTTTTGGCTTCACCCAACAAAAGGGATTTTGTACGAGGCATGTGATACAGGGGGATATGAATCCCGGTGGGACGAGGAGGAAAGACGTGTTGACGTTGGATTTCTCCGGAAGTTCATCTTCGCGGGACGCATACCTTCCCCCAGACGTTCGGACCGCGCAGGTTTAGAGTTCCTGAATCTGGTTATGAACGATATTCCGGAGGAATATTTGTTAAAACGCAAACGCCAGGTTCGAGACGCGCTTAACAAATGCCGAGACATCGTGAAAATCGAAGCTGCGGCGCGGTTACTTGGTATTTAGTGCCTACCAAATAAAATTATTTGGCACACCAAATAGCATCGGTTAATTTGAGGTTCAACTTCAAAATGACCGGTGCTATATCATTTTAAAATGCAAAAGCGCCTGGTCTACATATAGTATTCCAAGCGCTTCTCTGATTGCGAACCGTTACCAAATCGAGTGATTTTTTGCTGGCAACGGTAAGGCCTTCGTGCTTTCGATTACAAATGGGGCGCCGACAGTGTTCTCGAATCTTTCGGCAACTTCTAGTGCAGTCCTTACTCTTCTTTCTGTATCGTAGTCAAGGAACTTTTCTGTAGTAGCCAAAGATCCAAGTGCAAGTCGTGCGCCGCTACCGATGGCCCAAAAATTCTTGTGGGGCATGACTGAAAAGTCCTCAGCGACGGTGCAAATCTGATTGCCAAAGGCTATCATCAAACCTGCGCTCATGTTCACCAGGCCCTCTTTCACCTGGAGAAAATCGCCTTCTTTTGCTGCTTTTTTTAAGGCCGGGACGATGACTTTTATTACCTCAGAGGTAAGATCAAAGTCACTACTGGGACCGCCTATCCCGAACTTAATTTCAATACCTGCAACGACTCTCTTAATCCTGGCTATTCCGGCCTGTCCGATCAAAAACCCGGCCACCTTTATGATCTTTCCATCATCTTCTGAAAGCGGAAAACACAGCGTTCCGTTTGTTACCCTGGAGTCTGCTCCCATAATAACTGTCCGTGCTGCCGGATTCTCTACTGCCACTATACACGTCATTGTGCACTCTCCTTTGTCTTTTGATATTATTGGTTAATAACTAACTGTTACGGCGAATTATAGCACACTATAGGCCTTAATTAGAAGCCTAAACCCCTGCTTTTGAGTCATAATTTATAACTCATCACAAGGGTTTATTCATATACACAACTCATCTGACATTTATCCTCGGTTTTACCAGCCAAAATGCTTTTTTAGAAAGTGGTACGTCCACGGAGTCATTGTTGCTATAAGACCCAATAACTCAGATTCTGTAGCAAAATGAACGTCCAGTTGCTCTGCTTCCATAGGCACGCCGATGATGTCTCCTGTGTAACACAATCCCAAGCTGGGAATTCTGTTTTTTGGCAGCCTTACTCCGAAAAGGTCTTCCGAGTGGTGATATACGTCAAACAAGTTAATTTTGACAAGCCTTACATCCAACTCTTCGAGTATCTCACGTCTGGCGCACTCCTCCGGCTTCTCACGAGGTTTCATCTTACCGCCGGGCAAATCCCAAAAACCAGGATATGGTTTTCTTTCGAGTTTTTGATGTCTGCCGATTAGCACGTCTCCTTCGTGATTCCAAACGAGTACTACAACAAACGGCAATACCACGTAGTAGTCCGGCATTGCCTTTTCACCTGCACTCTCTTCTAATCCCATTTTCGTATCCTCCTTTCTAGTTGTTTAGTTACTTAGATATTAGCAGATAACCCATATACTGTTACATAGTGTATGTTGCAACTTTTTATAGATTCAATAGAAAACTGTATACTTAGGAGCATGTCCGCATCTTTTATTTTCCCAAAAGATTTTATGTGGGGTACGGCAACTTCTGCCTATCAAACAGAGGGAAACAATACAAATACAGACTGGTATGAGTGGGAACAAAGTAAGAAACCTGACCAGGAATATCCAAAAGAACAATGTGGCATAGCCTGCGATTCTTACAATAGATACAAGGAAGATTTCAATTTAGCCGTAAAACTACACAATAATTCCATTAGAATTTCTATCGAATGGGCCAGAATTCAACCAACTGAAGATACTTTCGATCAAAAGGAAATTGAACATTACAGACAAGTTCTGCAGGAAGCTAAATCGCTTAATCTAAAAACTTTTGTAACACTTCATCATTTTACAAATCCGATCTGGTTTGCAAAAAAAGGCGGTTGGGCAAATCTCAAATCCCCTTCCCTATTTGCAAAATATGCACAAAAATGTGCACAAGAGTTCGGCGCTTTGATTGATTTCTATTTAACAATTAATGAGCCTGACGTTCTTGCCTTTCAAGGTTATGTAAAAGGTATTTGGCCGCCAAACAAGGAAGATCTCTTTTTACCCATTTTGGTTCAAATAAATATGACACGCGCTCACGTTCAGGCGTACAAAATGATTAAATCTGTGGGAAATTATCAGGTTGGTTTGGTTAAAAATATAATGTGGTTTGAAGCGTCGCCCGAAAAAAATGCGGTTGTAGATCACATTGTTTCTAAAGTTTTATATTACGTAAACGACGATCTCTTCCTAAAACCGATCATGAAATACATGGATATTATCGGATTAAATTATTACTTTACTACCCGTCTTCACAAATTAGTTATAAAAAATGTAGATGATATCCAAAATGACTTGGGTTGGTGGGTTAACCCTGCGGGATTAGAGAAAGTTCTTCTCAAACTTAAACGCTACAATAAACCAATTTACATTACCGAAAATGGCGCTGCTGACCAAATCGATAGAATACGAATCAAATTCATAAGAGAAATGCTTGGAGCTGCAGCCAGAGCAATGAAACAAGGTGTAAATGTTAAAGGCTATTTCTATTGGTCGCTGATAGATAATTTTGAATGGCATCAAGGATATTGGCCAAAATTTGGACTAGTTTACATTGACCGCAATCACAACTTGGAAAGAGTGCCCAGAGAATCATTTTATTATTACGCTGAGGTATGTGCGAGTGGTAGAATTGAGATATAATGCCCAAAAAGAAGCCGGAATTCTTTAAACACATAAAGGAGAGCGCGATTTCACTGTTTCTCGTAAAACTTTCTCTATCGCTTCTTAAACCAATTGACCAAATAATCGTTTTATTAAAATACCTTTTTGAGATCAGACTGTTCAGAATCATACTCGGCGGTATATTTGTCATACTTTTTTTCCCCGTTATATTATTTGTATTCTTAAGACCTGTTCCTCAAAAAAACATTAACTATGGAGTTAATTTTAGTAATAAGTATTCAGCAGAAATTGGACAGGACTGGAAAGTCGCATATGTGAAAATTCTGGATGATCTGGGTGCTAAAAATGTCAGGCTTGTTGCTTATTGGGACGACATCGAGCGCACTAAAGATGAATACAATTTTTCGGATATAAAGTGGCAACTTAGTGAGGCCGAATCTCGCGGCATTAACGTAATTATGACTGTCGGACGCAAAGTTCCAAGATATCCTGAATGCTTTGAGCCGGCGTGGTGGAAAAATACTCAGAACGAGGAACTTAAGAATGACGAACTTTATCAGTATATTTCTGACACTATAATTGAACTCAGAGATTTCAAATCTATTAAAATGTGGCAGGTAGAAAATGAGCCTTTCTTTCCTTTTGGGGTCTGTACTGAAATCAAAAGCTCGGTCGTTCGCAATGAGGTTACGTTAGTGCGAGCGTTGGATGATCGACCTATCTTGATCCAAGATAGCGGTGAAGGAGGATTATGGTATCCAAGCTATAAACTAGGAGATTATTTAGCAATTTCTATGTATCGAAAGATTTGGTACGACTTCTGGGGTGCATTTTTAGGTAACTTTATCTATTTTGAGTACCCGCTAGCTCACTGGACTTACAAAATTAAAGCCGATCTAGTCCAAGTTCCTTACGAAAAAATAATTGTAACAGAACTTCAAGCCGAACCTTGGGGGCCGGGAATCAATTCCAAACTTTCACAAGAAGACAAAGATCAAACAATGTCCAAACAAGACTTTATTTCTACTATTAACTACGCCCAAAAGGCCGGGTTTAAGGATTTATACTTTTGGGGGGCTGAATGGTGGCTTTGGGAAAAGGAAAACAACAATAATCCATACTTTTGGGATACGGCCAAAGCACTCTTTAAGTAACCTAGTAACAATGATTACCGGCACTTTGTACGAAACTGTTTTTTGCTCCTGATCTATTTGTAGTTTATTTTCCTTTTAGTAAAATTTATGGATGATTAAACTCGCCCTTAAAATCTTTTTGATCGCTAGTTTAGTTCTATCAACACAAATCCCCTCTTTCGCAGCAATCTCAGATTGGCAACGCGGATTTACTATTAGATTAATAGATCAATCATTTTCGGAAGTAGATGCAACTTTAAATGATTTAAAGGCACTTGGTGTAAATTACGTAACTATAACCCCGGGCTGGATTACTGACTCCAGAACTTCATCGAATGTTGATCGCAAGGACCGCACACCGACAGATCAGCTACTTATTTATACAATTGATAAAGCGCACTCCCTTGGTATGCATGTAATGCTTAAACCTCACCTGGACATAAAAAGCGGTCTTTGGAGAGCTAACTTAAACCCTGCAAATCTAAACAAGTTCTTTCAGAATTACTCTAAAATGATTCTTCACTATGCCAATATATGTCAGCAACATGATGTTGAGTTATTTTCTATTGGAGCTGAGCTTGTGCTCTTGACCCAGAATACTAGCAATCTACCTAAATGGAACAGCTTAATTGATAATGTTCGAGCCATTTACAAAGGAAAACTTACGTACAGCGCCAATGCAGATGTTGGCGGTTATAACGAAACCAGACTGCCCTTTGCAAATAAACTGGATTATTTTGGTATTTCTATGTATCGTCCGGTTTCAAATACAAACGAGCCTACAGTCGAATCCATGATTAAAGCTTGGGCCGGAATAGATAAAACTTACGTTTCTCAAGTAATACAAGATTACGGCAAACCGGTGATATTCACAGAAATTGGTTATAGAAGCGTGGACGGGGCTTCCGTCAGACCGTGGGATTACAGCAGCACTCCCACTGTAGACCAGCAGGAACAAGCTGATCTTTATAAAGCATTTTTTGAGTATTGGAAAGGTAAACAATATTTCTACGGGGTTCATTTTTGGGATTGGAGTGTGGAACCTAATGCCGGCGGACCGACTGATAAAAGTTTTAACATTCAAAATAAACTTGCTGAAGAAACGGCAAGATATTATTTTAACTCGGCTGATTCTACAGTCGACACTACAGCAAACACATCCTTATTTAAAAATTTAGCTTTCGCCACTGATTCATTGGAAAAAAGCAAACTTGTCTACTCTGACAGAACTTATGTCTTTACTGACGTTCCTGCGGAAATATACGGAGCTGAATATGTTCTTGGACTTAATTCAGACAAATCTGTGACGATTCAAAACTACCTTACTTTTGATGCTTCACAGGATCTTACATTGATGGTCGCGTACGATGCCAGAGCCACTTCCCTACCCGATTGGCTAAAAAACTGGAATCTTACAAACCTATTAATCAAAACTAACGACACGAATTTTAAGGTTTACACCAAAGAATATCCTGCCGGTCAAATTATTCTTGGCGGTAATAAAGCAGCACCTGCATCAGGTGCAGGAAGTAACTATATTGTAATTGCTTCTACAACTTATATTGCACCTCCGATCGTAACCGCTCCGATACCTACTAATGATCAAACCTTGCCGATAACTGACGCGCAGTATCAAATTACTGTGAGTAACCCGCAGGATGGTGCTGAGATTTCGGGCGAAAAGAAAATCAAGGCAAGAATCGAGAATTTGAGTCCCGATGAGTACGACATTATTTTAAGTTCAAATTTCACCGGTAATATTCTCATGGAAAACGGAACTGATGGCCTATATAAACAGGTTAAAATGGATTTTGACAGCTGGGGTGCTTACGGAAGGGGCCCTCATCAAGTGACCTTAACTGCTAAGGATAAACAAGGAAAGCTGTTAGATAGCAAAATTGTTACATTTGAAGTCAAATTGTGATTTGAATTTATCGTTAACTGATAGTAAAATGGCCCTATCAAATAATCCCAAAAAATAAGAAAGGATGTGTTGAATGAAAAGTAAGAGTCTGGCAATGATTGGCTGGGCTTTGATCATTTTGCAGATCCTGGCGCTTGTCGCCGGATTTGTCTGGATGATCTTGGCCGCCGAAACTGAGGCTGCGAAAGTAGCCACGGACTTCGCCATCGAGATGACCTTGACGTCATTCCTTGTGTTGCCTGTAGGGGCAATTATGGTCTGGAACGCCCGAGCGTCGCAAACACGGCAAATGAAGTCGATCGCGAAGCGATCACGGAGGGCAGTGTGATGAAAAGGTTTATCGCCGGCACAATTGTAGTATGCCTGATGTTCGCAATGCTGATAGCAAGCGCAGCCGTATTGCTATCTCCAGAAGCCCCGACCGAACCAGAAGCAGTTAAACTTGTCAACACCGTGCTTCCCCTTGCCCTTGCAGGCCTAATTGTCGGCATCGGCTTGATGATCTGGGGACGCCCGAAAATCATCGACGAATTTTAACCCGTTCTTTTGTTACAATCAGAGTGGATATGGATATCAATCCCCTATTCACTCTGATAAACACTTTCCTCAAATATCTTTCAAAACTCTGTTAAAATTAAAGCGTGTCTGCCAAAAAGAATTGGTGGGAATCTGCGCTGATTTATTCACTTTACATAGACAAATTTGCCGGAAACCTTACCAAACTTACAAACAATCTCTCATACTTTAATCTCTTAAATGTAAATGCACTGTGGCTTCTTCCTCACTACCCTTCCCCGATGGTAGACGCCGGCTACGATGTTTCGGATTATCAAAATGTCAGAGCAGAGCTTGGAACGTTAGAAAGTTTTGAACTGTTTGTAAAAACTGCGCATCAAAATAACCTCAAAATTATTATTGATCTGCCTCTAAATCACACATCAAACCAACACCCGTGGTTTCTTGAGGCTTCAAAAAATAAATTAAGCCCGTATAGAGATTACTATCTGTGGAGTAACGATCAGAAATCATATGCGAAAGCACAAAATCCTTTTGAAAACATAAAAGCAAACAACTGGATATTTAATCCAGACACAAATGACTATTATTTTGCAACTTTTTATCCAGAACAACCGGATTTAAATTGGGACAACTCAAAAGTACTTGAAGAAATGGTTAGTATCATTAACTTCTGGATTAACATGGGCATAGACGGCTTCAGATTAGACGCTGTTGCACGAATTATAAAAAGAGATAAAACAGACTGCTTCAATTTACCGGAAGTCCACAAGGTCATTCAGAAGCTTAGGAAACATATCTCAAAAATAAATGCTAACGTAATTTTATTTGCCGAAAGTGATCTAAAAATTCCGGAGGCAAAAACGTTTTTTGGAAGCGGAGATGAGTGTCAGATGTCGCTGAATTTCGAACTCTCACTTGCGCTGTGGCAAAAGATTTTGAAGGTAAATTCGAAGGCTGTCGAGAAGGCTTTATCCTATAGTTACGGCCTACCTGATGAGTGCACGTGGGGTACATTTTTAGATAACCACGACTCTCACGCTTTATATTTATTAGACAAAAAAACAAGAGAAAAACTTGGAAAAGCAATGGATCCTCAAAATGAATTTTCTATTGAAATCGGAAATAAGACTTCTACAAGAGTTGCAAATATTCTTAAATCAGATCATACAGAAATGATAAAAGCATATGCAGAACTTCTGCAGCTTCCCGGAGCACACATACTGTATTACGGAGATGAATTGGGTATGCTAAACTCAATTACTTCCGAGAAGTCCAATGACACGCGGCATTTTGTCCGGGGAAAATTTGATTGGGAAGAAGTCAAAAAGCAGATCGATACAAAGGATTCATTCTTGAATCACTTTATTGAACTGGTTAGTAAATTTTAAAATGCACAATAACTCACCTAAAGAAATTTACGAAATATTAAAAAATTCCAAGAGACCCATTTGCTGCATGGATTCCAGATTTGACTTTGATGCTTTATGTTCACCACTTGCACTAAGAGAGGCGCTAAAAAAGGAATTTGATACCGACTTGACCATAACGAACATCGACAGCCTGAGTAGAAGAACTCGTGAGGTAACCCAGGGAATTTTTGATATCTCGCCGGTGCATGAAAACACACCTCCCGAAACAATAGATTTTTCAGAGCACGACTTATTAATTGTCATCGACTCCGGCCAACTCTCGCACATCTCTACAGACGACAATTTTCAATTAAAATCCGACATAAAAATACTTAATATCGACCATCACGAATCCAACCCATATTATGGACATTACAACTATGTAAAAATCTACGGCGCTGCCTGTACGGTTTTATACGAACTTCTCAAAGAGATGGGCATTAAAGTGGATTTTGAGATGGCCAAATACCTACTTTTGGGAATAATCACTGACAACGGGTTTTTCCAATACAATTCTACAGGGGCTATAGACCTTAGAACATCGGCCGAACTTATGGATATGGGTGTAAACATGTACGACTATGTTTGGAGATTAACCTTTAACGAAGACTTTGAAGATATGAAACTTATGGGTCTGGTCTATTCGAACTTAAAGATAGATCATAAAAATCGTACAGCTTACTCTACCCTACTGCTAAAAGACATAAACGACCGCGGTATAAAACTCAAAGAGACTGTGTACGCAACAGCTGATTTGATCAAAAAACTAAAAGACGTAAATTATGTTTTTACAGTTGAAGAAGTATCTGAGGGTGAAGATTTGTTTAATATCAGTCTTCGCTCGCACTACAAACAGATAGATGTATCCAAGATTGCTGTGGCTTTAGGTGGCGGTGGGCACAAGATGGCGTCAGGGGTAAATATTCCGGCTAAAACCGCCGAAGAAGCTATAGCAAAAATTATTGAGACTGCTGAAAATCTAGGTTTGAATACTCCAATCCCAGAAAGTTCATTATAAGATAGCGAAGAACCAATGGACCCATACCTCCCGGTGAAGGAGAGATAAACTTCAAGTGATCTGTCTTTGAGCTTAGATCAAAATCGCCTACAGTCTTCCCATCAACAATACTTGACCCAAAATCTATGACACTACAACCCTCGTTTATATTCTCGCCCTTGATGAGACGGGCAATTCCGGTGCTTGTGATTGCCAAATCAGCCTTTAGCGAGTCTCCTGTCGTATAGTCATCCAAAAACTCCGGATTTACGCCCTGTGATAACAAGTACTTAGCAATTGGCACTCCTACTAGGCGACCTCTACCTATGATCTTAATAGACATACCGTGAATATCTATGGAATAAGTGTCCAAAAATGCCCTCATTGCAAGCACAACCGGTGATGTAATCGATCGTTTACCTTCGTCGTATTGAACCCAAGTGTTACTCGAAAGCATGTCTATGTCCTTCTTTAACGGAATCAGATTTAGAACACCATTTAGGCTCGTTCTTGGTAGAGGTAGTTGGATTATTCCCCCGGAAATTTCGGGTCTTGCAAAAATACTTGTTATGTTATCGGTTATTTCCTGATCAGAAAGATTTTGATCTAACTTAAACAGCTGCGCACGTATGCCAAATCTTTGACAATATTTAATTTTTAGCTTGATGTAGCTTTCTGAAACCGGATTATCCCCTACCTGAATAATGCCCAAAACGTTGTTAAGATCCGACTCGGATAACATGTCCACGTGTGTCTTTATGCGCTGATCCAGTATTGTTGTACATTTAGAGGCATCAAAAATTTCCACCGGTGAATTATACAACTTTAAGTAAGTACTTCAGCAACAACATTTCTTTTATTTATCTTAACTTTTTAAACGAAAAAGTTCCGCCTTTCGGCGGAACTTTGTTACTTCAATGAATGCATCCCGATGTGCCAGGTCTGAAGCAGAAACCCCGTTCGTCTTTAAGTGGATAGCCCTGTTTAAGTCTTTCGGACGTAAATCTTGGCATTCCGAGACGTGGAATCAGCTGAGGTGATTCTTCACTTCAGATTGAACGAGCACACCAGGAGTGTGGACGTGTAATCCATCTTTTAAAGTATAGCAATGTAAATATCTCAGTCAAACAAGTATCAAATTACGACATTTCAGAAACCCAATAAGCTAAAGGAAAAATATATTAAGGGCTGAAGTATACGACCGGTTGTGCCTGTAAACATCATAAATATTAAGATATAGATTCCGTAATTTTGCATCTGAAGCCATTGATAAGCCAGATTAAAAGGCAAAAGTCCATAAACAATTTTAAACCCATCCAAGGGATGAAATGGTAATAAATTAAAAACTCCTAACATTAAATTATAAAACACTGCGGATGCCGCAAATTCAGCAAGGCTTGGTAGCCCAATTAATCTGTAGACAAGGGCAATAACGCCTGCAAGTACAAAGTTAGATAAAGGTCCGGCAAACGAGATAATTGCGGAATCCCTTTTGGGGTTAGCTAAATTATCGGGATTAAAAGGTACAGGTCTTCCCCACCCAATCCCCACTACTAAAAGCATAAGCGATCCTATCGGATCCAGGTGTTTCAAAGGATTGAGAGAAACTCTACCAAGATACCTAGCTGTAGGATCTCCAAGCCTGTCTGCCGCGTAAGCATGGGAAAACTCGTGTACGGTAATGGCTATAATCAGAGCCAAAACTACAAAAAAGAACATCTCAGGATTTTGGAACAATTGTGTTAGAAGCATAGTAAGTTTAAAACAGCTCGGTTATTATATCTCGCTTCGCTCGATGTAATAAAGTTCATTATAACATCAAGTCTATTTGACGGGCTAAACTCTTTGCTATGGTCAAAAAAGATGCTAAAATCCACTACGTGACTAAAGTGATTAATTTTGTCAAAGACTCCTATGCCGAATTGAAGCTCATAAAATGGCCCAATAGGCAGGAAACCATTCGCTTGACGGCTTATGTTATAGGTGTTAGCTTAGTCGTTGGCTTGTTCGTGACCGGTTTTGATTATATATTTAAGGAAGCCTTGACCGCTTTATTAAGATAATATGTCAGATATAAAAAAAGAAACAACTGAAAAAACTGCAACCAAGGAAGATGGCGTTGTTATCATCAACAGCGATATTCCTGATACAGCAAAATGGTATGTTGTTCATACCTACTCAGGTCATGAAAATAAAGTAGCTGTAACTTTGAAACAAAGAGCCGAAATCGGTGGTTTTACCGACAGAATTTTTAAAATGTTCATCCCTCAGCAACAGAAAATCGTTGTAACAGAAGGAAAAAAGAGATCCTTGGAGGAAAAATTGTTCCCAGGATATTTAATGGTCCAAATGATTATGGACGACGACGCATGGTATGTAGTAAGATCAACTCCTGGTGTCACAGGCTTCGTAGGTATGGGTTCAGCCCCTACCCCACTTCCAGAATCAGAGGTCAAAACTTTGATGAAATTTGCTAAAATGGAAGCTCCTAAGTTTGAAGCTAAGTTCTCGGTCGGCGACTCTGTAAAGATTGCTGACGGACCGTTTAGAGACTTCTTAGGCAAGGTTGACGAGGTTAATGACGAGCAAGGTAAAGTTAAGGTGCTCGTTTCAGTATTTGGTAGAGAAACTCCTGTAGAACTGGACTTTACACAGATTTCCAGGCTTTAAAGAATAAATAATATGGCAGTTAAACCAAAAAAAGGAAAAAAAGTTAAGGCAATAGTAAAACTGGCAATAGCTGCCGGTAAAGCTAATCCGGCACCTCCAATCGGCCCTGCACTGGGTCAGCATGGAGTTGCTATAATGGATTTCTGCAAGGAATTTAACGCCAGAACAGCTCAAATGGGTAATGATGTCATTCCTGCAATCTTAACTGTTTACGAAGACAGATCGTTTACATTTATTACAAAAACTCCAGTTGCCTCACATTTAATCAAAAAAGCATTAAAGTTGGATAAAGGTTCTGCAGTTCCAAACAAACAAAAAGTTGGAAAGTTAACAAAAAAACAAGTTGAAGAAATTGCACAAGTAAAAATGCCCGACCTAAACACTAAAGATCTCGGCCAGGCCAGCAAAATTATTGCAGGCATAGCTAGATCCATGGGCGTAGAAGTTGAAAAATAACCCACATGACAAAAAATAAAGACAAAGACATGAATTTATATACGTTAGAAGAAGCTATAAAGAAGGCAAAAGCCGGTTCTAAAGCCAAGTTTGATGCAACAATCGAGCTTCACATTAATTTATTCAAAGATCCAAAAAATCCGGAATTGTCCGTTAGATTTACCACTACCCTCCCCAATGGGACCGGTAAATCAAAAAAAGTAGCCGTCTTAGCCTCTAAAAAGGTAGCGGGAGCTGACATTGAACTTCTGGAAAGCGATATTGAAAAGATTGAAAAAGGCACAATTAAACCAAAAATTGATTTTGAAGTGCTAGTTGCCGAACCTAAATTCATGCCAAAGCTTGCCAAAGTTGCCAGAATTCTTGGTCCGGTAGGAATGATGCCAAACCCAAAGACAGGAACTGTAACTGAAGACGTTGAAACCGCCGTGTCCCAAATAAAAAAAGGCAAGATCGAAGTAAAAACAGAAAAAGATATCCCAGTTATTCACACAATAATGGGTAAAAAGAGCTTTGATGACAATAAATTAGCGGAAAACTTCAAAGAAATTTATAACTCACTTAATCAGAATAAACCTTCAAAAGCCAAATCTGATTGGATTAAAAGCGTATTCGTATCTGCAACCATGGGTCCTGCTTTTTCAGTCGATCTAGCCCAGCTTTAAGTAGCATTGCAGCGCGATGGGCCGAAGTGCTCGCACGAAAAGGCGCTGACTAAAGCCTACAGACCTACATAAATATCAACCGCACCGCCTATCGCACTTACAACCCCATTTTCAAACTCAATCTTTTTTTCGCTTGGCAGACCTTTGTCTAAAACGATAAAGCTCTTTATTAAGGTTATGAAATTGGCGTGAAGCGGCAAAATATCAAACTCCCCTGTTTCGTTTATTGCTGTTACAGATCTAACCTCGCCTTGAAAATATTTTTTTGAACGGCTCCTGACGTTTATATTTAACTTTAAATCCTGCTTATCCGCACCGGTAAATTGTTTTATTCTATTGTTGAGGTTTTCTAAGTTCACTGGCACTTCCTATATTCATAAATTTATCTTCAGAAATGTCGTCGTATTTTCCGTCTATTAGATCTTTCACGTCTTGGACTGTTGTTACAGCCGGTACATACACACCGGGCCTGCCTGTTTGTTCGGCAGTAGAATAAAAGCTCTGTGTCATAAAATTCTTCAGTTTTTTAACACGTTGATAAGTAATTCTATCTTCATCTGACAGCTCTGCCTCGCCTACCAACGAAACTATTCTTTCAAGTGAATCAGATTTTTTGAGCAAACTTTGGGCTTGGACTGAGACATAATAATGCAAAGGTGAAACTATTTCCGGATTTAACGCACTAGAACCTGAAGAAACAATGTCGATAGCAGGAAACCTTCCCTCCTGATAAATGTCTCTGGAAAGAACAATTGATGAATTTAAATAGTCGTAAATGGATTGGACACCCTGATCCAAGATATCGTCTGCCGGAAGATATATTGCTTCGATTGTAGTAACGAAACTTCCTTTAGTTGTAACCAGTCTTTCATGTACAGTAGCCATCTCGGATGACAAAGTTGCCTGATAGCCACCCTCAGAAGGAATAGTGTTCATTAGCAAAGAGAGCTCATTACCTGCTTGAGCAAAACGGAACATATTGTCAATAAAAAACAGGACATTCTTACTCTTCTCGTCCCTAAAGTATTCCGCGACAGTAGCCGCTGCATGAGCTGTTAAAAACCTTACCGACGGGCTTTCTCCCATCGCACCAAATAACAAAGAAACGTACGGTAATACTCCCCTTTTCTCCAATTCCAGAACCAGCTCGTGTCCCTCTCTGGTACGTTCGCCGACACCACAAAAAACTGAAACATTTTTTTCTTTATCCTTGTTAATAATATTGTGAAGAATTTCGGTCAACAAAACTGTTTTACCAACTCCGGAACCACCGAACAAACCTGTCTTACCGCCTTTAATTAATGGCGCGAAGAGATCGACAACTTTTATTCCCGTTTCCAATATTTCAATAGAGGATTCGATAGATTCGTGAGATGGCGGTACGTTAAAAATGGCGCGTTTTTGATCTGAATTTATCGGCCCTTTGCCGTCTTTTGGGTCTCCAAAAATATTCATAACACGCCCAAGAGCTGCTTCACCAACAACAGTTTGTAACTGTTCTCCTGTGTTGTAGACAACAGAACCTCTTGAGAGATAAGTTAAATCTCCTAATGCTATGCAGTAAAAACTTGAAGTAGAAGCTGATCTATAAACCTGCATCTTAATGTCAGGGTTATCTCTTAGCACCAGTAAATCGTTCATTTTAGGCTTCTTTGTCAAGAACTCTACTTCTACAATTGCGCCGCTAATGCCTATTACTTTTCCATATATTTTTGTATCTTCAGTAGTCGGTGACATAAATCTTTCAATAAATTCTACGCCCAAAGGCTAATACCTGACAGCCTTTCAATCTGATGCAGGTTATCCTCGACGTGCCTCGCCTTTAACTTCATAAAATTAACTTTCTTAATCTGATCGGCTATGTTCTCATTTGCTATGTCCAAACTTACCATTCTGGAAGCAAATTTACTCAAACTTGCCTCATAAACTGATTGTTCAAAAATAGAAGAAAGAATCTGTTTTTCGAAGTATTCAGTAACTTCTGTAACAGAAGGTTCGATAATACACTTCAGCTCGTTTGCTTTATCAGCACTTTGAGTTTCTAGGGCCTTGCCTGTGACAAACGTACCTGTAGGTTGCTGACTAAGTACACTCACATACAAACCATGATAAACAATGATATTAGAATACTTTAAAATATGATCTAATATTTTATGCAGTTGATCCTGATCAACGCCGGTGTCGTTTAAGTCAAAATACTGATATTCTCTATTTTTTAAAGTTGATGCAAATGCTTCATAAAATTGTCTGCCGGTCCTTCCGCAAATAACAAGATCTGTACTTGAATTTCTTACATTTTCAATAAAATAGTCAAAAGTTTTTCTTACAATATCTCCGTATAGTCCGGTATTCGACGAAAGTAACACTGATACCGTTTTGCCGTTTGTGTTAAGTGGTTCCCATCTTTTACGTTCTTTGTCATGTCGTTTTTGTTCAATGTAAGACTTATATGTAAACATGACCCTTTGATAAATATCACTTAAACCTGAAAGGAATTCTCTGTTCTGCAAGACAGACTTTTTGACCTTTCTCATTCTTAATGCTGCTATTTCCTCATATGACTCAACAATATCCTTAAAGCTAATTAATGTGGTTATTTCGGATATAATTTCTTTCTTATTTTTCATATAGTTTAATTAGCTTATATAGCCTACCCTTTATCTATAAGTGACATTAATTGCTTCGATTGACTACTCACTTTGCCTAAAAGAACATTAAAGTCACCACTTTCATCTATTAACGTATTTACAGCAACTATGAAATCTTGATTTGTATCATACAAAGACACACATTTCTCTGTAATGTATCTTAATCTAGCAGTATCTTCCTCCGGAATAGCGCCTACCCAAATTAGACAAAATACAAATATCTGTATATTTTGACTGACAATTCTACCCATAGGCTGATCAAAGAAATTTAATATTCTATTACCCATACTCAATGTTGACTTTATACCTTCATTTATTTCAGCACCAAAATGTATAAATCTTTGTGTCTTTTCATATAATGTCATAAAACTACTGAGTTCTCGGTTAATGCCCCAACGAACTTTATTTTGCGTCTGTCTTCCTACTCTTGTTACTGATAGAAAATAATTTACTGACGGTCTGCGTCCCTGTTCAAACAACTCTTGATCGAAATAAACATGGCCATCAGTGATTGACATTAGGTTTGTTTGTATGTAACCAGAGATATCGCTCTCAATCGTCTCAGCGACTGGCAAACAGGTAATCGATTTTATGTCATTATTTATCTTAAAATTTCCTGCTCTTTCTAACAAACGGGAGTGCGAGTAAAATATGTCTCCTGGATATGAATTTCTACCAGGGAATCTTTTTGCGATCAATGAAATCTCTCTATAAAACTTAGCGTGGGTTGATAAATCGTCCAAAATAAGACAAACGTCCCTGCCTTGATCTCTAAAATACTCGGCTAAGGTCATTGCTGTATAAGGCGTAATGTAGATTAACCCGAGAGGGTCTGTGGAACTTGTAGACAAAATAATAGTATTTTCGCCAAGTTTGTGTTTATTCACGAACTCCTCTGCTCTTTTAATATCGACCTTCTTCTTGCCTATTCCTGCATATATGCAAACACTGCCCTTCCGCGCCTGTGTGAGCAATACCTGCATCAAAAACTCTGTCTTACCGGTCTTTCTATCCCCTAAGACAAGCTCTCGCTGACCTTTACCTAGAGGGATCATCAGATCTACAACGGCGACGCCGGTTTCAAAACTGTGAGAAATCTTTTCGCGCATATCTATACCCGGAGCCTGCCTATCTATTACCCTATA
>Ga0208375_1000205_pt1 | contig 95764 bp, 100 predicted proteins | sample RifOxyD1_FD_184038 | JGI IMG/M metagenome (GOLD analysis project Ga0208375, IMG submission 184038) | Soil microbial communities from Rifle, Colorado - Rifle Oxygen_injection D1 (SPAdes) | ecosystem: Environmental > Terrestrial > Deep subsurface > Rock core/Sediment | place: Rifle, Colorado... | reverse complement strand
TATCGCTGGGGAGCGGCGTTGGAGAGCCTCCAAACTTGCAGGCCTTTCTCATGTCCCTGTAATTATTCGTGAAACTTCTCCAAAAGGAATGCTTGAGATGGCCTTAGTTGAAAATGTACAGCGAATTGATCTTAATGCACTTGACCGCGCAAAAGGTTTTGAACGCTTGCAAAGTGAGTTTGGGCTTTCAACTTCTGAAATTGCAGTAAGAATCGGAAAATCAGTTGCATACGTTTCAAACTCAATAAGATTATTATCACTCCCGGATGCACTTAAAGATGGGCTTTTGTCCGGGTTAATAAGTGAGGGTCATGCACGGGCATTGGCAGCCGTTGATGATACAAACCTGATGATAGAAGCCTATAAGATAATTTTAAGAGAGTCCGGATCGGTACGAAGAGCAGAAGAGCTGGCACGAAGAATGAAAGCTAAATCAGGCCAGAATATGCATAAGCCAAGTGTTAGACAGACTGATTTAAGAATTGTTTCTGAAGATGTAGATAAAATGCAAAGTGATTTGCAAAATGCACTTTCTTTAATCGGAAATGGTGATGATACAAAACAAACTTCTGTAAAACTCATACGATCACGCCGTGAAACACGGCTAGTTTTTACGTTTAAAGGCGGATTGGAGGATACTGAGGAAAGGCTTCAGAAAATTTATAAATCTATAACTTCCTAAATACTTAGATATTATAATTTACAACTTCCGTCATACCAAAACTTTTTGGCGGCCAATAGATAAAGAATGCCTTACCTTTTAGTTTGTCTTTTGAAACCAATCCCCACGCTCTTGAATCCGAAGATGCCAAGCGGTTATCACCAAAAACAATATAATTATCAGTGGGAACTGTAACTTCTTTGCCTTCAGTCAAAAAAGCTCCCGAGCTTGTATAAAGCGTGGATGTCAGATACATTTCATTTAGACTTTTGCCGTTTACGAATACTTTACCGCCTTCAACTTTAACACTTTCTCCTGGAAGCCCGATTATACGCTTTATATATTCATCTCCATTAGTACCCGGGGCTTCAAAAACAACAACGTCTCCTCTTTTGGGTTCGCCGAATCTATATGAGATTTTATCAGTAAGAAGATATTCCCCATCGGGGTAATTTGGTTGCATAGAATCCCCTTTTATTTTATGGGGCTGCATAATAAGAAGGTAGATAAATAAAAATATTGCAATTGCAAAAACAACAACTTCAATTATGTCCAAAAAAAAAGCACCCAACCTTTGCAGCATATGTATATTATATTTAAAACTTAGTAAAAATTACAAGTAAAGGAATTTAATATTTGACTAAAACAATTATATAACCAATAATAGTCGGGTGTAATGAAAAACTTTCCAAAAATCAATTTTTATAATGAAGGTGAAGCTTTGGCATTTTCTGATGTATACCTAAAGCCAAGTTATTCCGATATCAAATCACGTTACAGTAATCAAATAGATACTTCAACCGAAGTTGCAAAAGGAGCTCCGAAATTAAATATACCGTTTATATCTTCCGGAATGGATACTGTAACAGGTGAAAAAATGGCGGAAGTGATGTCTTTAAACGGAGGATTAGGTGAAATTCACCGTAATAATACTCCATCACAACAGGCAGAAATGGTTAGAATAGTCAAGGAAAAAATGAGAACTATAGAAACAAACCCCCCGATGGTTTCTGTTAAGGCAAAAATATCAGATGCGCTAAATTTGTTGGAAAAACGAAACCGTGGTTATGTTTTAGTTTTTAAAGGGGATAAATTCGAAGGGAATATTTGTGGTATCGCAACAAATAAGGATTTCAATGCTGGAAACAACGAAACATTAATTTCCAAAGTTATGACTTCGGTCACCGGAAACGGTATAAGAAAATTGATTACTGCAAAAGATGGAACGAGTTTGACGCAGGCGGTGAAAATAATGAGAGATTTCAGAATAGAAAAACTTCCTGTACTTGATAAGGCAAATGTACTTTTAGGGGTTTATACACTAAAAGATTACGAACTTATTAATAGATATCCTAATGCTGCAACCGATAATCGTGGAAGATTGATCGTTGGGGCGGCTATAGGTGTGCACGAAGTGGATGTGGAGAGAGCTTTACTTGTCGTAGAGGCAGGTGTCGATGTTATATTTTTGGATATAGCACACGGTCATTCGGTATATACAAAAGAAATGATACGTAAGCTCAAAGTTAAAGAAAATATTAAAATACCTATTATTGTTGGAAATATTGCAACCTATGACGGAGCGCTTTTTGCTTACGAGGCGGGTGCAGATGGAATTAAAGTAGGAATTGGACCCGGGTTTGTTTGTAAAACAAGAAACGTTGCAGGGACGGGAGTACCTCAAATAACAGCGGTGTTGGAAGTTAGCAGGGCTTTAAAAAATATAAAGAAAGCGCTGCCAATTATATCGGATGGTGGAGTACGCGAGCCGGGTGATCCTTCTAAAGCTATAGCTTGTGGTGCGGATACAGTTATGATAGGTAGTTTGTTTGCAGGAACAGATATGAGCCCCGGGGATACTGTGAGAATTAACGGGACATTGCAGAAAAGAGTTCGAGGTATGGCGTCAAAGGGTGTTTTGGAAGACAGAAAGAAAATTAGTAGCACTTCGACAAACATCACTGTTTACGCTCCGGAAGGCCGAGAAACTTTTACTCCATATCAAGGTTCAACTCAGGAACTTTTAATGGAATATGTTGGAGGTCTACGGTCGGCAATGAGCTATACAGGTTCACATTCAATTAGTGAGTTGAAAAAAGCAAATCTAATTCATGTCAGCGGGTATGGATCAAACGAACAGGGAAGACCATTAGCTTAATTCTCGAGATGAGATTTATCATTCCAAAACTCAATTTTCCATCCGATTTGTGGGTTAAATACCAACAAACTTAATGCTCCTTTACTCAAAGAAAATAAATTTTGAATTTGAATATATTTAGAAACGGGGAATTTGAGCTGGTAAAAAATAGTTGTTAAAAGCATTTTGCTAATATCTCCGTGTGTTACCAGAAGAATAGAATCGTATTTTTGCTTAATTAATTTTTGTAATATGTCAGACGCTCGTGTTTTTAAATTTTCAAACGTGTCTTCGTCAGAGTATCTATAACCTATTCTACCGTAATTTTGATTTAGTTTTTTAACAATTTCAATCGATTTGATATCGGTTTTTTCTTTTCCGATTATTTCGGAAGGTCTATGTTCCTCTTCTAGAAGGTTTTCGAGAACTAGCTTTTTATTTATTATTTTATTTATTATTTGAGCTGTTTCAAAAGATCTTCTAAGGGGACTGGACCAAATAATATCAATAGGAATATCTTTGAATCTAACTGCTGCAGCGTTAGCTTGTTTTATTCCGTCACCGTTAAGTGGAGAATCAGGCCGCTGGTAAATGCCGTTAGCCATGTCTACACTTAGACCATGTCTGACTATATACACTTTCATAGTATTAAAAAATGTTGTGGACGCACCAGGATTCGAACCTGGGACCTTTCGAATGTGAATCGAACGCTCTAACCAGCTGAGCTATGCATCCTTAAACATATTTTACCACGCTCAACGTGGCCAAGCTATGCTTACCATTTTTGCTCATTATTTTTTCAAAAAGTGGTATCATGAATTATGAGTTTTGAGAAAGATTCTAAGGTTTGGGATTTATATCATCAGAAAACTGCCACCGGAGGATTGATTGTATCAAAATATGCTCAGGAAAAAGAAGCTTTATTTCCCAGAAATTCCGTAATTATTGACTTGGGAGGTGGAGTTGGTGCTGATGCTATGTATTTTTTGGAAAAAGGTCATAGTGTTATTATTTTGGATATTTCACAATACGCACTTGGTATTGCAATGGCGAATGCCAAGAAAAAAGGTTTTGAAAGTAAATTAATAATTAAACAAGTAGATTTTAGTCTTCATAGAATTCCGTTAAAGCCGGCTACTGTTGATATTGCGTATTCAAGACTTTCGCTTAATTATTTTGACAAGAGTGAAACAGCGCTTCTTCTCCAAGATATTTTTACAATTTTGAAACCCGGTGGAAAAGCATTTTTGACATTTAAATCACCCGATGAAGTAGAGGAGATCCAATATCTAAGAAAACACGCAACTCTGCTTGAAGAAAATGTCTTCATTGATAATGGACAAATTAGAAGCCGGTTTAGTATAAGTCAGCTTGAACAAATACTAAAAGCTGCGGGTATTGTAGGATTTGAAGTTAATCCATATTCAGAAGGTGTTGGAAATGATGTTGCAGGAACACAGAGACAAATCGTTTACAATGAAGTTTTGTTTACAAAACCTAATATCTCCTGATTAATGAATCGTTATCTTTTAGATGTTTTGTTGCTAACTCTTTTATATAATACGACACTACCCCTATTCCTGGGCCGGAAAAAGCGAGTATCAGAAACTTGTAACTGGTAAGCGATAAAAATAAAACAAAAATTAAAGTTAGAGCTGAAGAAACTATTACCCAATTTTTAAATTGTTTATTATTAAAGTTTAATGCGGTAGGTTTAATTTTCCCCGTTAGTATGCTTTTTATGTTAATAACCGTTTTTAACTGAATACTGCTATCGTCTTTTACGATATCCTTTTTTGATTTAGTTGATGTTGTGCCTGGAATATCAGTCATAAATTATTATATGATGAATATTATATATGGGGAAAGATATAATTGGACTTTTTAAACGCAATTCATATCCATTTTCTATTTTTTTAGCCATAATTTACTATGCTTTTTTCACAAACGAACCGACACCTGGCTTTTGGGAAAAGATCCTAATTATTCTCGCAGGTGTAACTATTATAATATTTTATGGCTTGGCAAATTTCTCAACCGATAAAAGATTTGTTATGGATTTTATGAAGGAAGGTGTTTTGAGAACATTGGTAATTTCTTTATTTATCGTGTTTGTAACTGCAGTGGCACAGTATTTCGTGTTATCAATTTTCTTTTGGAAAAACCCACCAGTCTCAGTCGGTATTCCTTATTCAATTTATTCTTTTTCAGCCGGAAAGTTAATTGTATCAGGGTTTTTATATAACTGTGTTTTTTTCATTGCAACCAATATATTTATTAATAAAATTAAAAGTAAGTTTTGAATGTATAATATAAACATGGTTGGAAAAATTAAAAACTTTAAAACACTTAGAACAAAACTAAAAAATAATTATAAATTATTGCTACCTACAACATATGTTTTGTCTTTATTTTTAGGGTTGATTCTTTATTTAATTTATAAAATAATTCCGGCTTTTAATACGACTTTTTGTATAAATTTGGGTGGTCGACAAGTCTGTACACTCGCTGGAATTTATATTTATACTTTGACCAGCTTACCCGGGTACATTGTATTGGGAAGTATTATAAAATATTTACCTTTTACTTTACCTGTAATTATTAGTTTTATTTTAATAATTTTTGTTAACTTAGTGATTTATTATCTACTGGGCATGGGTTTTCAGAAACTTATAAAAGAAAAAAATGATCCTACAAAGTTCGTCTATAATATAACCGTATATGTATTTTTATTTTTAATTATTGTTTATTTGATTTTGAGAACTGTATAACTAGATTATTTTATCTAATGGAATTATCTCAGACTGTTAACAAAATAATAAATAAATCAAAAAGGAACCAGCGTCAATCGAGTTTTTTTACTGTCCTAAATAACCCGGCTGCTACTTTTTTAAGGAGTTACTTACTAAAGTTTAATATCTTAGAAGGTACAAAAGGGTTCGTAAATAGTGTTATAAAAAGTCTTGAGTCGTTTGTTATAATGGGAGACGCTTACATTTCTAGAAGGAGAATGAAACAGTTATAATCTTCTCGTTTTTGTTTCCTGCTTGATCCTCGGATGTTATACTAAAGGCGTTTTCTCCTTCGTTCAGTGTTATAGAATGTGTGAATGCTCCTGATGAATCAACTATCACGTTTCTTCCGTTTATATTTACTTTAGATTCCGCTTCCGTTGTACCCTCAATCCTGATTTGTTTATTTGTTGAACCGAAAAACTGTTCTTTGTCGGCTGGTTTATTGATAGTGAGTTCAGGTGGCTCTTTATCAATCACGATTTTACCTCCCACTACACGCTTACTTTCGTTTCCGCTTTTATCTTTTGCAATTGCCTCGACAACATATTCGTTCCCAGTAAGGGTCAATTTATAACTAAAACCGCCCTCATTGTCAGTAACTAATTCATTAGCTTCATTATTAATATAAAGAACAACAATCGATCCGGGCTCAGTAAACCCTTTGATTTCGATATCAGATTCTTTCGTACTCTCAGGGAAATATTCAAAAGTAGGAGGGGGTGGAGGAGTCGTGTCTTCCTGATCAATTTGATCATTACTTTTTTTAAGGTTTGTTAAAAATCCTACATACTTAACAACAAGCGGAATTCCGAAAAATATCAATATAAAAAAAGTGGAAATAGTGAGGATTATAAAAAATAGAGTCGATCTCACGTTTTTTTTCTGCTGAACCTTTTGTCTTCTTGAAATATAATCACGCATAAATAAAAATCGCTTTCTCTCCCGGGACCTAAACACTTAACAATAGGCTCATGAGCCGATGAGAGGACTTGAACCTCTAACCTATCCCTTACGAAGGGATCGCTCTACCATTGAGCCACACCGGCAGATTCTCTCTGATACCCTGGCTACAAGTGATATTATAGCAGTTTTAAAAATAGGATTGCATTTGAAATACTTTTGAAGTTATAAGATATTTAATTTCTTTTCCATTCGCTTTTTACCCCTTTAATTTTGTTTTCCGCCATTACAAGTTCATCATAAATGCCGTCAATAAGATCATAATTTTTGGCTTCGTCTAAACTAACCCAACCATATTCATCGGCTTCCTCTTTTTGCAATTTGACTTTCCCTGAAACATAATCTGCCATACATGAAATTACCAAAGAGGGGTTACCATCACTGTGTGTTGTAGCTAAACTTGTGACATACTCAATATTAGTTATTTCAACACCAACTTCTTCCATTACCTCCCTTCGTAAAACTTTTTCCAATACGTTATACCAATAAAATTCAGTATCTTTTGGAAGATTTATGTAATCATCAGTTTCAAGTTTTCCACCCGGCACAGTCCATTTGCCTGGAAATCTTTTCTTATTTGAAGAGCGTTTGGTAATTAAATATTTTCCCTTCTTAACGATAATGGCCGTTATTGCAATTTCATGTAGGAATTCTTTATTTTTCATCAATTCAACTTAGAAGCTTTTAAAATTGCTTTTTTATAAAACTCGGGTATATTCAAATCCTTAATTTCTTCCAAACTAAACTGCTTAAATTTTGACGGACCAGCTTCACTATTAATTTCGAATTTTCCAGTCTTTTTTAAAATTTGGCATAGATATGAAATAACTAAAACACCCCGTGACTCGTCATTTGATGTTTTTATAATATACAAGTAGGATTGAATAATATCTTTTACATCTGTTTCAAAACCTAGTTCTTCTTGTAATTCTCTTTTTATCGTTTGTTCTGGTTGCTCACCCTCGTCTAATTTACCTCCTGGTAATTCCCATTCGTTTCGTTCATTTTGCCTTAACCAAACCTTGCCTCCATCAAACACAACACCTTTCACTGAAACGGGGATAATATAGGGGGTGTATGTAGTTGTTTTATTCATAAACGAACTAAATTTAGAGCGGGATAGGGGAGTTGAACCCCTTTCTCTACCTTGGGAAGGTAGCGTTAGGCCGCTTAACTAATCCCGCGATTTGATATCACGGGAATAATTATACAATATATTAGCGCTACCTTGGTAGTGTAAGGCTCATACCTGGAAGTATCAGACTCGGATTTTTCAATTTATTTGCTTTGGCGACATCTGTCCATTTATAGCCGTCGGAGTATGCCCTGACACAAATTTTCCATAGATTGTCTCCTTTTTCAACTACATAAGTTTCAGATGTGATTACATCAGCCTTGACAACTGCTTTATCAACTTCTGTAGCTACTAAAGATGTGGTTGTAGTTAGTATTTCGGTTTTAGGTGGAGCAACGGTAACAGTAACTGCAGGAGATGTTTCAGGAATTTTAATTTCTTGTCCTACCTCTATTAATCCAGGATTCTTTATTTCGTTTTCTTTTGCAATTTCGACCCACTTATATCCGGTTCCATAGTATTTTTCGGAAATTTTCCAAAGATCATCACCTTTTTCGACTTTATGAATTTTTAATGAAGTGGAATTTTCTCCGGATACTGTTGGAATTGTAATTTCGCCTTTATTTTTAGAAATATAATTTATTACAAATATGCCTATTATTACAATAAATACTATACCAAAAATTACACTTAACGAACTCTCATGAAATTTTAAAGGCTTTAATATTTGATTAAGTTTTAAAGAAAGCATTAAAAAAATATATTATGTGGGGCAGAAAATTAAGCGTAAATTTATTTCAAAAAGTACAAGCTGTCAATAGGCATTTAGTTGACTATTGCATTTTAAATATCTTTTAATCAATAATGAAGTATGTCAAAGAAGGTAATGCTTCAACTTTTAGTGGTGTTAATTATTGCAGTCGGTGCATTTATAGGAATCTACCTTTTAAGATCCAGCCAGGATATTAGAGAAGAGGCAGCTCCTTCTACCAGCCTTTCCATGACAACTAATACTACTTTAATTCACCCCGGACAGAGTTTTTCTATTGATGTCAACGCAACGCCTGGAAATAACCAGGTTATTGGAGTTCAGTTGGATATTCACTTCGACCCCAGGTATATTAACGTAAGCGATGTCACCTTAGGCACATTTCTACCGGGTCAGGTGGATGTAGTAAAAAAAGAAATTGATAACGTTGCCGGAACAATTTTCTACGTTGTTTGGATAAATCCTGCAACAAGAGTATATGCAACTACTCCTGGTCTCGTAGCAACCATTATAGCTTCAGCACCTTTTTCGAGTTCTCCAAGTACCTCTGTGACTTTTGGTACCGGAACTTTAGTTGCTTCCTTGGAAGACCCAGGGAATAATGTTTTACAAAATACCACTAATTTGAATTTAGTTGTTGGAACACCTACACCGACACCAACCAGCACTCCAACCCCAACTAGAACACCAACTCCAACATTTACCAATACTCCGACTCCAACTTTTACAAACACACCGACCCCAACAATAGCTTTACGGCCTGACTTGACTGTTTTTATTCCGAGCGCAGGAGTTGTAGGAAATAGCCTTTTCACATTTACAACAACAGTAAGCAATAATGGTACAGCCGCAATTCCCTCTGGTACCTCTATTAGGTTGCATACAGCTTACTGCACGACAAGTGGATGTACTAACCCGAATAATTCATTAGCATTATTAAATACTAGAACGACTGGCCTTGGTGTAAATCAATCTTATCAAGTCACCCAGACTGTTCCCAATGGAACAGTTAATGGTTGGTATAACTATCGGGCGTATGTAGATTATACCAATACTATTATCGAGCTCAACGAAACCAACAATGAAGATACAGCTACTGGAAACTGGACACCTTCGCCTACACCCACCAATACACCGACTAATACACCGACTAATACCCCGACAAATACTCCGACTCCTACAGCAACCGTTACGCCTACTTTCACTTTAACTCCTACCTCTACTTTTACTCCAACTCCGACTTGTGCATTAGGTACACCAATCTTTAATAACAACCTTATTTTACCTGCTGACATGGTAATATTTAATTCACGTACGACTACCGTTAGATTACAAGCGTCTGTAGCTGATTTTAAGGACTGTGGTGGACAGAGAACTTTAGAGTTTTCTCAATTGGCTAACGGTAATTTGAGCAGATTATGTTTTTATAATTCTGCAAATGTTAATAATGTCTATTCGTGCGATTTTGCTGTAACGAACAGTTCTTCGTTCACCTGGAATCTCGCTGCTTCTAATGACCGACTTGGCTTTGCTCTTAATAGAGTTGTCAGAATTGCGTTTCCTGGCGATTGTGACGTCAATGGTGGGGTTGATATTGTTGATTACGGAATACTGTTTTACAATTTTGCAAAAACACCATTCGACGAGAGGGCAGATATTAATGGAGATGGAATTGTTGACATAATTGATTACAGCTTCCTTTTCTATAACTTCGGAAAATCAGTTTAGCTGATTGCCTCATAAAGCTAATTGTTTTATAATTGCACAATAATTTCAAATATTTGTTGTTTGGAATTTGTTTATTGTAATTTCCAACACTGTGTTGGTATGGGGTTGTAGCTCAGCTGGTTAGAGCGTCCGCCTGTCACGCGGAAGGTCGAGGGTTCGAGTCCCTTCAGCCCCGCTAGCTTTACGGATCGACACAGATTGTGTCATCAAGGTATACGAGTTTCATTTGATTCATATCGTAGATAGTTTTTTCGCTTTTATCGGGACTTGGGTTATTTGGTCCAGCAAAATATTTATATGGTCCCGGTTCAACAATCCTACGATCTCCCGCAAACAATACTGCCCTATAAAAATTAGGTCTTCCGTGTTCGGGATCGATATTGGTACAATCCCAATTCCATTGTAATCCATAATCAGGAGGTTCGGAGACTGATTGGATGACGGGTTGATTAAAAGAGTTAAGATCTCTTCTTCTATTTTGATTTGCATAAAGTATTACAATTATGCCAGCAGCAAATGCTGTAGTTACAAACATTAATCTAAAGTCAAAACCATCTTCATCTCTTTCTCCCATCGATCTTAATTATTTTAAATATATTTAGTTTTTTCATAACCTCTTTACTTTCGCACAGGTGTGTTTATTATATAAGAACAGAGATATAGAATGAAAAAAGACATAAACAATCTTGAAATTGCTGATTTACTACGTTCCGTAGCTTCTGCATACGAAATAAAAGACAAAGATAAAAATAAATTCAGAATAATTGCGTACGAGCGCGCCGCAGATGCTATCGAGCACCTATCAAGTGAAGCTAAAGATTTATATGACGACAATAAACTTGACGAAATTCCTGGGGTCGGTAAAAGCATTTCGGAAAATTTGTCGGAAATTTTTCTCAACGGTAAAAGCAAACATTTTAAAGATGTCTTTCGTGGAATCGACTCTTCCGTTTATGAACTTATAAAACTTCCGGGAATTGGACCTAAAACTGCTGATAAACTTTCAAAGGCCTTTAAAATAGATAAAAAAGATCCAATTAAAAGCTTATTAAGATATGCTAAAAAAGGAGAAATTTCTAAGCTATCTGATTTTGGAGTTGAATCGGAAAAAGAAATTATTAACGCAATAAACGATTTCAAGGGTACCAGCACCAGACATTTACTTAATTATGCAATTGAAATATCCGATCAAATAGTAGATTGGATGAAGCGTGAAGCAGTGTGTGAAACAGTTGAAGTTTTAGGAAGCTTACGACGAAAAGCTTCAACAGTAGGAGATATAGATATCGCAGTTGCAACAAAAGATAAGAAAAAATCTATTATGCATTTTACCGATTATCCGAATAAAAGTAGAATTGTTGAAAAAGGTGAGACGAGTGCGTCGATTTTACTACCAAGCGGTGTACAGGTTGACTTAATTACCCAAAATCCTTCTTCGTTTGGCGCGCTTTTACAACATTTTACTGGCAGCAAACATCACAACATTAAACTTCGTGAGTTTGCTTTGAAAAAAGGGTTATCACTATCAGAAAAAGGTATTAAAACATTAAAGAAGTCTGTTCCGAATTTTAGATTGGAAAACAAAAATTATAATTCTAAATTGAAAATTTATGAATACAAAACAGAAAGGGATTTTTACAATGCTTTAGGAATGGACTGGATTCCGCCAGAGATAAGAGAAGATAATGGAGAAATTGAAGCATCCCAACGAAGCGCTCAGGGTAAACTACCCGGATTACCCAAATTAGTTAATATAGGGGATGTTAAAGCTGATTTACAGATTCACTCGGATTTTAATGTCGAAACAAGTCATGATTTAGGTTTATCTTCAATTGAAGAAATAATTGCTAAAGCAAATGATTTGGGTTATGAATATATAGCTCTTACAGAACACAATCCCAGTCAAAAAGGCCACAGCGATAACGATATAATAGAAATATTGAAAAAGAAAAAATATATTGTTGAACAAATAAATAACACATTAACAAATAATCAACGAGTAAAACATGTATTCAATTCTCTCGAGATAGATATAGTGCCTGACGGAAGATTACCGGTTCCAGATAAATGTCTTGAGTTGCTGGATTTTGCCCTAGTTTCAATACATTCCAGCTTTCGATTAAAAAAGGCTGAGATGACAAAACGTGTTATGTCGGCTCTTGAAAATCCAAGAGTAAGGATATTTGCTCATCCTACCGGTAGAAAATTGAATGAAAGAGAGGGTGTTGAACTAGACTGGGATAAAATATTTGATTTTGCTCTAAAATACAATAAGTGGATTGAAATTAATGCTGACCCAATGAGACTGGATTTACCTGATTATCTTGTGAAAGATGCCGTAAAATATGGTGTAAAACTTACATTGGGTACAGATGCACATCATATCGATCATATGGATAATATGATTTACGGGATATACACCGCACGTCGGGGTTGGGCTGAGAAAAATAATATAGTCAATACTTTGACTTTTGATGAATTTAAAAAAGTGTTAGAATAATTTGCCAAGCTTAGTAATCTGAAGACGGGTGAATTTAGAATCCACCTTAGTCTCTGAGAGCCTCTGGCTTACGAAAGTGGTGATAAATATGGGAATTCTATTGATACCTTTATTAGTTCTATTAGCAATTGCTGCATGGGTAATTTCACTATATAACTTTTTTGTTGCAAGCAAGGCTAGAATCAAGGCTGCTGTTCAGGAAATCGGAAATCAATTAAAAAGACAGGCGGATTTAATTCCAAATTTGGAAGAATCTGCAAAAGGATATTTAAGTCACGAAAAAGGAATTTATAAAGATTTAACTGATGCCAGAAAACAAATTACTGAAGCTGTAAAAAGCGGTAATCTGCAAAAAATGGCAGATGCAGGAAGTAAACTCGCTTCAGTGTTGCCCGGAATTCAAGTTCTTGTAGAAAGTAATCCGGAATTAAAAGCTGACGGAGTGGTTACAAAGTTGATGGACGAGCTTCGGGATACATCAGATAAAGTAATGTATGCCAGAAGACTTGTTATTGATTTAACGGCTGACTTTAATGTCAAAAGAGTAAGTTTTCCATCAAGTATCATTGCCAATATTTTTAAATTTGAGGAACAACCGGGACTTATTACACCAACTGAGGGAGAACATGTTAGTGTTAGTGCGACTGAGTTGAAATCTCCTAAAGTTAAATTAAATTAATTGCCTAAAATAAATACGCGTTGTTAGTAAGGTGTACTGCGCCAGGTTTTCTGTGTGGCGTAGAATCAAGTAAAAATAATATATGCAAAATATTTATGAAGCAGTAGCCAGCAATAAAAGAAAAAGTGTTTTGATCGTTATAGTATTTTTTGTTTTTACAACTTCAGTACTTTACGTTTTATCAAACGCATTTTCATATTACATCGGGTATGAACCCGGTGGTCTAGGATTTTTGGGTTTGGCATTTATAATTTCAGGTTTAATGAGTTTTGGAAGTTACTTTTATTCTGATAAAATTGTTCTGGGAATTTCCGGTGCTAAACCTGCCGATAGAAAACAATTTTATGATTTCTACACAGTCGCAGAAAACCTAGCAATTGGAACCGGATTACCAAAACCCAAGCTTTATGTTATAGATGACTCTGCACCTAATGCATTTGCAACGGGCCGTGATCCGCATCACGGTGTAATATGTGCCACAACGGGACTTCTTACGAAACTAAATCGTACAGAACTTGAAGGTGTTTTAGCTCACGAATACGGTCATATTAAAAATTACGACATTCGTTTAATGAGTGTTGTTTCTGTTTTAGTAGGATCTATAGCACTTCTTGCAGATTGGTTTTTAAGAATAGGTTTTCGCGGAAGAGGCAGAAGCAACGACAACGACAACGGTCAGATCGGTGCTATTTTTTTAATATTAGGAATTATTTTTGCAATACTTTCTCCTATTATTGCACAATTGATTCAGTTGGCGATATCACGTCGCAGGGAGTTTACGGCAGATGCTACTTCGGTTGCGATAACCAGGCAGCCAAATGGTTTAATATCCGCTTTGAAAAAAATTGCCGCCGACACCGAACCACTGGAAGCTGCCAATAAAGCAACAGCTCATCTCTACATAGAAAATCCTTTTAAAAATAAAACTAAAAGTGCTGTGGGGATATTTTCTAATTTGTTCAATACCCATCCTCCGGTTGAAGAAAGAATTGCCGCATTAACTAAAATGGAGTAGTTTTTATATTTCAACCCTTCTTATAATCATTGAAAAAAGTTTCTTAAGAGCAACTGCTGTAAAACCCCAAGAAATATAAATCCAAAGAGGCATTGTTTTTATAGACTCTAGCGTAAATACGATACCGGGATAACCATAAAGCTTACCCATCAAGTAATATGAAAGGAGAGTAATACCCAAAAACAAAAACAGATCAAAAGTTTCGTTTAGAAATATAAAGTAAATCATAACTACAAAAGATATGAGTAAATTATTATAAAAATCGTCTCGGCTTAAATAGGTGGTCAAAAGAAGCCAACCGAAGTAAAGTACGTAAAATATAATAATAAATCTGTCTTTCTTAACCAAGGCAGGAGGCTTATCCATATATTCATATTAAATCAAAATGTAAGATTTTAATACTAACATTTTGATTATAAACTGTATTCCTATATATCAAGCTTAAAATGTAAAATTTTTTGAGCTTAATATAAATCCATTTTAACCACTAACTTTTTGCTGTACAATAGTGAAGATTTACTTAATATGATTCACTTAACTAAATCTGATATTTTACACTTAGCTAAGCTTTCAGGGCTTACTTTGACTGAAAAAGAGGTTAAAGAATTGTCTTACGATTTATCAAGTGTAATAACTTTTTTTGAGGAATTAAAGGAAACAAACACTAAAAATATCCTACCAACAAGCCAAACAACCGGGCTTGAAAACATTACCCGTGCCGACAAAATTGATACAAATCAAACACTCAGCTTGGAAGACGTTATGTATAACGCAAATGATAACAAAAATAATTTATTCAAAGTACCAATTATATTAAAAAAATAAGATGTTTACTTCTGTTAGAACTACGCAAAATGCGTTAAGAAATAAAAAGATATCTGTAAGAGATGTTGTCTCACATTTCTTAACAAAAATAAACGAGAAAAATAAAGATCTAAATGTTTTTTTGACACTTAACGAAGATGAATCTTACGAACTTGCAAAAAAATACGACGGTCTTTTAAAAGAAAACCCAGACCAAATTTTTGAAAAATATCCATTGCTTGGATGCATTGTTTCTTTTAAAGATTTATTTCTAACAAAAGGCCTTAGAACAACTGCGGGATCTAAAGTATTAGATTCATTCATCCCTCCTTATTCGGCGAAAGTTGTCGATAAAATAAAAAAGGCAGGTGCAATAATTATCGGTAAAACTAATTGCGATGCTTGGGCACATGGAGCTTCAGGAGAAAACTCTGATTTTGGGCCGACACTTAATCCTTGGAATAAAGCTTATGTACCAGGGGGTTCTTCAAGTGGGTCGGCAGTATCAGTAGCTGCCGGATTTAATCATGTGTCTTTTGGGACAGATACCGGGGGATCAATAAGACAACCGGCAAATTTTTGCGGTATATACGGACTTAAGCCTACATATGGATCGGTTTCAAGATATGGAGTTATTGCAATGGCATCATCACTTGATACTGTAGGACATTTTGGAAACAATATTTCGGATATTGAAAATGTTTTCAAGATATCATCTGGCGTGGATTTATGCGACGCAACTCTTAAAGACGAGGACAAAAAGCAAAAAGATAATATTACTGTTGGTATTCCTAAGCAATATTTCGAAAAAGGTGTTGATCAGGTAGTTTCCGATAAAGTTCACGAAGCTATAAAAATATTTGAGAAGAACAATTATAAATTTAAGGAAGTTAATCTTCCAAACACAAAACATGCAATATCTGTTTATTATATAATTCAACCTGCTGAAGTCTGCTCAAATCTCGGAAGATATGATGGAATACGATTTGGAAATCCCAGAAACTCATTTGGGGCTGAAGCAAAAAGAAGAATAATTCTAGGCAATTTTGTGTTATCTTCAGGCTATTACGATGCCTATTACAAAAAGGCAACTCAAGTTAGGACGCTCATTATAAATGAATTAGATAAGGCGTTCGATGAAGTCGATCTATTAATTGCTCCTGTTTCACCGTCACAACCCTTTAAACTTGGTGAAAAAGTCAATGACCCTCTAAAAATGTATCTTTCTGATGTGTTAACAGTACCCGCAAATATTGCAGGTATACCGGGACTTTCGGTCCCTTTTGGGATACATAACGGCTTATCGCTTGGTTTTCAATTAATGGGACCACGATTTTCAGAAAAACTTATTTTTAAAATGGCACGGGATTTTGAAAGTTTCACAAATTATAAATTCGAGCCGCCTAAATTTTAATTTTTCATATGGAAGAGTGGAAAAAAATATTTTCAAACCGAAATTTTTTCTATTTATTTGTTTCTCAAAACCTTTCTCAGGTGACGATACAACTTTTAAATTTTCTATTTATTTTAAAAATATACAGTGAAACAGGATCGTCTTTAGCGACATCGATAGTCTGGATATTTTATGCCCTTCCTTCACTTATATTCGGCCCGTTTGCTGCAACACTTGTTGATTTCTTTGACAGGCGTAAACTTCTTATTTACACCAATCTTTTCCAAGCAGTTCTTGTTTTCTTATTATCTTTCTTATTTGGAAAGTCGATTTTTACAATTTATTTTGTAGTCTTTCTTTATTCAACACTAAATCAGTTATACGTCCCGGCAGAAACTGTTAGTTTAACTGAAGTTGTTAAAAAGAAAGATTTATCTGTTGCCAATGGTGTTTTTTTTACTAGTACGCAGGTCGCTATAATATTTGGTTTTCTTATTGCCGGTATTTTTAATAAATTCCTAGGATTTAGTATAACGCTATATATCTCTTCAATATTTCTTTTGATTGCTTTTGTATCGGTTACATTTTTACCTAGTACAGTTACTAAAAAAACCGCTCTTAATTTAGAAAGTAATTTGATGGAGTTTATAAAAGAAATATTTGAAGGGTATAACTATATTAGGAGTAATCAAAAACTTTTGTATTCTTATATACTTCAAATTATTATGACCGCGTCACTCACTGTTGTAGTTGTAAATATTCCTGAGATTTCTAAAACCCTTCTTCGAATGCACTCGGATTTGGGTTCCATTTTTATTGTACTGCCGACGGTAATCGGTTCAATTGCCTCATCTTACTTAATACCAAAATTACTTTTGAAGAACAGAAGAAAGATAAAAATTATATATAAAAGCCTTATGACTTTGGTATTTGTATTGTTTTTCCTAGCTATTATTTTTCCAGAAATTAACAACCAAACAATTAGAATATTAATACAGGTACTTTCATTCGGAGTACTTGGCTATAGCTTCGTTGGTGTTGTTATTCCTTTACAAACACTTATCCAAGAAGAATCGCCTGTAAAACTAAGGGGTAGGGTACTTGGAAACTTATGGTTTGTAACAACTCTGATTAATATTTTCCCGATTCTATTTTCGGGTATAATTTCTGAGGTATTTGGAATTAGAGTTTTGTTAACAATATTGTTCTTTATGTTTTTGGCAATTACGATTTTTATTAAGAAAAATCAAAGTAAATTATATGTCGAACTTTAAGTAAATAAAATGAATAAATACATTCCCGTGATTGGTCTTGAGGTGCATATTGAGTTATCTACAGTTTCAAAAATGTTTTGTTCCTGCAGTGCTCTTCATTTTGCAAAAGAACCTAATACGCAAGTGTGTCCAACATGCCTGGGACTTCCCGGTGCTATGCCTTATCCTAACAAGATAGCAATAAAGGATGTATTAAAATTCGGATTGGCAACAAATTCAAAAGTAAATAAATTTTCAAAATTCGATAGAAAACATTATATGTATCCGGATCTGCCGAAATCTTACCAAATCAGCCAATATGATCTTCCTTTTTGTATAAACGGTAAAATTAGTTTAAAAAGCGGTAAAACTATTAACTTAAGACGAATACATCTTGAAGAAGATACAGCTAAGCTGCAGCACTACGAAGACGAAACCGGGCAGTACTCTTTAATTGACTTTAATCGAAGTGGCGTTGCTCTTTGCGAAATGGTAACCGAACCCGATTTTGAAAATGTAGACGATGTAATTGAATTTTTAAAAGAAATTCAGCTTATCGTAAGGTATTTAGGAATTTCTCAAGCGGATATGGAAAAAGGGTCAATGAGGTTAGAGGCAAATTTATCTCTTCGTCCTGAAAAAGACTCAATTCTTCCTGATTATAAAATTGAACTTAAAAATATAAACTCATTCAGATTTTTGGAAAAGGCACTAAATTACGAAATTCAAAGACAGGCAGATCTTTTAAACAAAGGGGTAAAAGTTGCTCAGGAGACAAGAGGCTTTGACCAGCTTAAAAATACAACTTTTTCTCAAAGAATTAAGGAGGAAGCACAAGATTATAGATATTTCCCTGAGCCCGATATTCCGCCTTTTCGCTTTGAAGATAAGTTTATCTTCGTAATAAAAAGTGAAATAGGAGAAATGCCTCAAGAAAAGCGTGTACGATTCGCAAATGATTACAAAATCCCACAAAACTATATAGAGGTTTTGTTGTCAGACAAAAAACGGTCTGAGTATTTTGATAAGTTGGCCGAGCTGGATAAAAAATATTCCATAGGCTTAAATACAATCGCAAATCTAATGGTAAATAAAAACCTGGATCAGGAATACCCGGAACCTGAATTATTTATTAAGAAACTTTTGGAAATTACAAAAAAAGATTATTCCACGACTGACGAAAACACAAATGCCGTGTATGAAGTTCTACACGAGTTCCCAAAAGCAGTTTCTGATTACAATAGCGGAAAAGGAGCCGTTATAGGCTTTTTGGTAGGCATGGTTCAGAAAAAACTGGGTGGAAAAGGCAACCCAAAAGTTATAACGGATATGCTAATATTGAACTTGAAAAGTCCAAAATAGTTTTTTCCTATGTCCGCAAAATTTGTACATCTTCACGTTCATACTGAGTATTCTCTTCTTGACGGCTTAAGCAATATAAAAAAGCTTTTTAAGCATATTGGTGAAAACAATATGGATGCCGTTGCAATCACTGACCATGGAGAGTTGTATGGTGCAATAGAGTTCTACAAAGAAGGGATTAAACAAGGAATAAAGCCAATTATTGGACTTGAAGGATATGTAACAACGTCTCTTACCGAAAAGGTTAAAGACAACTATCACCTCACTCTCTTAGCAAAAAATATAGCCGGATATAAAAACCTGATGAAACTTACATCGATTGCACATATTGAAGGATTTTATTACAGACCTCGCTTTACCAACGAAATCCTTAAAAAATACAGTGAAGGCTTAATTTGTCTTTCAGGATGTCCAGCCGCTCAAATACCGCAAAGCCTTATAAATGAAAACTACCTGGAAGCATCAAAGTTGGCAGAGTTTTATTTAGATGTTTTTAAAGACGATTTTTATATGGAAATACAACGGCATAATTACGAGAGTATATTACCAGATATAAAAATTCCTGAATTAAAATCTGATCTCGAGAGAGTTGCTGATAATTGTAAAAAGTATGAAGATGGAGTGATTAAATTAAGCCGTGAATTCGGTATTCCATTAGTAGCAACAAACGATGCTCATTATATTAAAAAGGAAGACGCTCCTGCTCAGGATGCTTTGGTTTGCATTGCAACAGGGAAAAACGTAGGCGACATAAAGCGCTTACGATATATAGATAATCCGGACTTTTATTTAAAAACACCCGATGAAATGCAGAAAATATTTTCTGATATCCCGGATGCAATAGAAAACAGCGTAAAGATAGCCCAAAAGTGCGAACTGGAAATTACTTTAGGCAAATGGTTTTTTCCTAAATTCAGTTTGCCCAAAGGGAAAACACCCGATGAGGAATTAAGAAGACTTTCACACGAAAACTTAAAAATTATAATTCCTAAATCAGGCAAAGAAGAAGAAGAAAGATTAAATTACGAACTAGATATAATTTGCCAAAAGGGTTACTCGCCATATTTTTTAATTGTTATGGATCTCGCAAGGTGGAGCAACGAACAGGGGATTATTACAAATACAAGGGGTTCTGCGGCAGGCTCACTCGTCTCTTTTGTTTTAGGAATAACCACAATAAATCCACTTTTGTATTATTTACCGTTTGAGCGTTTTTTAAATCCTTACAGACCCTCTCCTCCGGATATTGACTTCGACGTGGCCGACGACAGACGAGAAGAAATCATAAAATATATTTCCGATAAATACGGCCATGACAAGGTCGCACAAATTTGTACATTCGGAAGGATGCTATCCCGAGCGGCTGTACGTGATGTGGCACGTGTTTTAGGATATCCATATGCAACAGGAGACAAGGTAGCAAAACTCATCCCTCCGCCAAAACAGGGTTTCCCTATTACAGTTCCGAAAGCTCTGGAAGAAGTTAGCGAACTAAACGATATGTATAAAAGTGATGCTGATGTTAAAAAGATTTTAGACTTAGCTATACAGCTTGAAGGATCGGCAAGACATCTCTCGGTACACGCAGCAGGAGTTGTGGTTGCACCCACTGAAATTACCGATTATTCTCCAGTACAGCTTGAGCCATCAGGCGACAAAATTATTACTCAATATGAATTCCATACCTGTGAAGATGTTGGACTAATTAAATTTGATATTTTAGGAATCCGGAATTTATCTATTTTGGGGGCTGCCATAAAAATTGTTGAAGAAAGGTACGGGACAAAAATAAAAATTAATGACATTCCCCTTGACGATAAAAAAACATATGAGATGCTAGCTCGAGGAGAAACAATGGGCACTTTTCAATTGGGAGGCTCAGGCATGACAAAATTTTTAAAAGAGTTAAAACCAACCCGAATTGAAGATTTAATGGCAATGGTAGCGCTTTATCGCCCCGGGCCTATTCAACAAATCCCTGAGTACATCAAAAGAAAGCACGATCCAACTCTCGTAAAATTTTTAGACAAGAGAATGGAAAAATTCTTAGGAGCTTCGTACGGTCTTTTAGTTTATCAGGACGATCTATTGTTCTGTGCACTTGATTTGGCAGGTTATTCCTGGGAAGAAGCTGACAAATTCAGAAAAGCGGTAGGTAAAAAAATTCCCGAAGAAATGGCGGCGCAGAAAGAAAAATTCATAAAAGGTATAGTTGACAATGGACAAACCGGGAAATTTGCAGAAGATCTATGGAAATTATTTGAACCTTTTCAATCTTACGGCTTTAATAAAGCACATGCTGCAAGTTACGGGTTAGTCGCGTACCAAACCGCCTATATGAAGGCGAACTATCCTGTTGAGTACATGTGTGCGCTTTTGACTGCAGAAAGCAATGACACTGATAAAATTACCGAAGCCATAAATGAATGCCGAAGAATGGACGTAAAAGTTTTATCACCCGATATTAATAAAAGTTCTGTTGGGTTTGATATTGAAGAAACTGTTGATTCAAGTCATAAAAAAGGGATTCGCTTTGGTTTAAGCGCTATTAAAAACGTAGGGAATGCTGCAATAGATGCTATATTAACTGAACGAAATAAAGAGAAATTTAAGAATTTCCTGGACTTCTTGGAAAGAGTAGATGGAAGAAGGGTAAACAAAAAGGTTTTGGAAAGTTTAATCAAAGTAGGTGCTTTATCGGACTTTGGTAAAAGATCACAACTTCTGAAAGTGGTTGAGGAGTATAAAAAATATTCAGGTAAAGCTCTCAAAAATGAAAACCAAAATGAACTGTTTTCACTTTCAGATTTAAACTCAACTTCTTTAAAGTTTGACAATTTGATGGGTCAGGATATCGACGAGTTTACCGACGAAGAAATCCAAAACCTTGAAGAACAACTATTAGGTTTTTCTCTATCTGCAAAACCAATCGGTGAAATCCTGAAAAACATTAATAAATTATCCAACTTTAAAATAAGCGATATATTTGATAATCACATAACAGGATCAGAAGGAATGGAAGTAAACATCGCCGGTATAATTAATGATTTGAGGGTAATTATTACAAAAAAAAGCGGACAAGAAATGGCTTTTGCAAAATTTCAGGATGAAACAGGAACAATTAATGTAGTTATTTTCCCAAGTATTTTTAGCGGAACAAAAGAAATTCTTACGGACAGCAATCCTTATTTATTATCAGGAAAAATTGATTTTCGTGACGAAGAGCCTTCACTTATAGTTGAGTCAATTAAAAACGAAAAGGAAATAATTACTGAAGATAATAAATTATTTATAAGAATCCCTAAAGGGACTGGGACGGAAAAATTATCCAGCCTTAAAGAATTGATATTAAAAAATCCGGGTGATCATAAAGTCTGCCTTGTTTTTGAAGGAGAAATAAATAAACAGCTCGATTTAAACGTAAAAATTAATTGGGACACCCAGATGGCCCATTCTATCGAGCAAATATTAGAAAACCTCGCAAATTAATTGTCGTTGAATATTGGTTCTACTTTAGTGTAAAATAGCCACTTAGTATGTCACTTACATTAACTTATAAAGATATTACCTTTGGAGTCGGGGATAAAATTAAAGTGTTTCAGACAATAAAGGAGCATGAAAAAACCAGAAACCAAATTTTTGAAGGTATGGTAATAGCCATAAAAGGTAGTCCTACCGTAAAAACTTTTACAGTCAGAAAAATTGGTGAACAAAATGTTGGAATTGAGAAAGTTTTTCCACTAAATACTCCGACAATTTCAAATATTGTTGTTGTAAAAAGTAATGTCAAAGGAGTGAAACACGCAAAAATATATTATGTTCGCGACAAATCCAGACGCGAGATAGATAAAATAAATTCAAGAAACACCAAACGCTCCTAAGTTTTGAAAGTTATATAATTTAAAGAATGGTTACCTCTAAAGCTAGTGGAGATCTAGGTGAGTTGATTGCTGCTAAATTTATCAGTAGTCTTGGCTATAAAATAATAGATAAAAATTTTAGAGGTAAATTCGGAGAAATCGATATCATTGCAAAATACGGCAACTCATTGGTGTTTATAGAAGTTAAGAAAAGAATCAGTAGTAAATTTGGTACTCCGGAGGAAGCTATTACAAAAACGAAATTAAAAAGAATTATAAAAACGATTGATTATTATTTATATAGTCACGGTTTAAATGAAGGTAAAAATAAAATTAGAATTGATGTAATTGCAATTTCCGGGAACCAGGGTAATATTTCCTTGAATCATATAAAAAATGTGGGGTTATCTTAACCTATCGGGAAATACAAAAATAGCCTCCGATTGTTGAAAGTTCTCTTATTTTATTAGTATCAGAAAAAAAAGCAGAGTGACTACCTCCATCAAGATTGATCAAATCAACTATATTTATTTGTGTTTTTTCTTCCAACTTTTCAAACAAACCTTGAATCTCAGAAAGTTTTGGTCCGCTTATTTTATTCTCTGCAAATATTGTTATAAAAATAACACTTCCCGAATTTGATAATCCAACTAAAATTCTTCTTGCAAATTCCTCGTTAACAAAATTATTAATTAAATATCTGTTATTTAACATTAAAACCGGACCTGATTGTAAAGCGATGGTTGGGTTCTTTGGGTTATTTAAAGAAATATACGCTTTATTTTCTTTTAAATAAAAAAACCCATTAAAAAAATCGTCTTTTATGTAATCACTGATTAATTTCCCCTGTTCAACAAAAAGACCTATGTGTTCATCATTTTTGTTATAAAAGCCGGCACTGATTAAATATTTACATTTTTTATTTTCATAAATTTCGTCGGATGAAAGTTTTTTAATCAAATTAGAGTTTAAATTTATACTTTCTAAATTTCTTATCTCAATCCAATCAATCTCGTACCCATTGAATATATTTTCGTAAGGGTTTTTTAAAGTTGGAGTATTAGAGGCCGATGGATCGATATTAACATTTTTAGTTGAAATATTATTAAATAAATAATAGCCTATGCTTAGAGATAAAAATAAAAGTGAAATTACAAATATTATTTTAAATTTCACCATGAAGAAAATATTTTAAAAGTAGTTTACAAACTTTGATTCAACGTCAACCTCACATTCCCTTACGTCTTTAGGGGTTTTTTGGTAAGAGTATTGACATAACACCTTTTTATTATCAGAGCTCCAACCCAATGCGGTGTGTAGCTTAGGCTTAGCTGATTCGGTTGCAGTATGTACAGTAAGCAAAGTCTCCGAGGCGGCTTCGACATCATAAACATAAAGATTAGTGGCTTCTTTTTCACTTTTAACATCGTTATAAACCAGCTTTAAACTGTCACCGGACCAATAACAATTTCTTCTGTTTGTATTTACTTTTAATACTCCAGTACCTTCTATATCCGAAACATAAAGAGCTGGTTGTGGAGATGGTGGCCAAGATTCGAAGCATAACTTTTTCTTATTCGGGGCAACTGATACTTTTATAAAACCTGAAATTCCTGTAAATTCATAATCTTCTTTTTTTACTACAATTTCCTCTTCACCTTTTTCATTGATATTAATAACATTTCCGTTTTTTGTCGTAATATTATATTTTTTTTCTGGTACTAAAGTTACGACTGGTGTAACTTCTGAAGTGTCTACATTAGTAATTGCTTCTTTTTTGTTTTTATTTAGAAAATATAGAGCTATTACAGCTACCCAAACCAAAAAAGCAACTATCGAAACAAAATAAATAAAATAGTCAATAAAACCTTTCTTTTTCTTGTATGAGATAACAGATTGAGGACCGGGGGTGTTATTTTGCATTACCTGACCCAAGTCAGACTGAGTCTCAACTTTTTTTTCAACAACCGTCTCCGGGTTCACCGGAATATTTGGAATATCTTCCTGTTCCTCCATACATCTATTATTGCCCTAAATTAATAAACATTTCAACAGTTAATTTTTTGCGTCTTTACATTTTTTACAAGTTTTGAAATATTATAGACATGAGTCCTTTTAAACTTTTTCTACTTTGCTATATAATTTCGACGGCTTTTATTTATGCAATTAGGATTAAAGGGAAATTTGAAATAATCTTACCCGGTGATATTTATATTGAAAAACAAGGTCTTCATATTTACTTCCCAATAAGTTCCTCTTTACTTTTGACTATCTTGTTATATATAATCTTCAAAACCTTATTTTAATGGCAACAACTAAATCTAAAAAGAGCGTGGTTAAAAAAACTGCATCAAAAATTCTGGTCAAACCGGTGGGTTTTGATGAAGTAAAGAGTACTAATTTGAAAACTTCAAAATTAAAATTAAGTAGAAAATACCTTGTTATACTTCTTTTGTTGGTTTTAGCAGGAGGAATTTATCTTGCAAGAGGTCTTTTTGTGGTAGCGACAGTAGGTGGCTTTCCAATTACAAGATTTCAAATTATAAGAGAGTTGGAAAAGGAATCCGGTAAAAGAGTGTTGGAAAATATAGTTACAAAAGAGCTTATAAATCAGGAGGTTAAGAAGAAAAACATTACAGTTTCTGATGAAGATGTTCAAAAACAGATTGACGAAATTAAAAAGGGGTTAGAGGCACAAGGTACAACCTTGGAAGCGGCACTTACCACACAAGGTCAGACTATGAATGACTTGAAGGCAAATATCAAACTCCAAAAGTCGGCGGAACTTCTTTTGGCTGATAAGACAGCAGTTACGGAGGATGATGTCAGAAAGTATTATGACGAAAACAAAGATACTTTTGATAAAACTGCAAAATACGAAGATTTAAAAGCCCAAATAGAGTCCCAGTTAAAATCTCAAATATTTCAGACAGAAATTGAAAAATATCTAACTGACCTGAAGGCTCAATATAAAATAAATTACTTCGTAAGTTACTAAGAGCAAATTGGTGTTATACTCTTTTCATGATCATCCTCGGAATTGACCCCGGAACTGCAACTACGGGTTACGGACTTCTTGAAATTAACGATAATGGAGACTCAAGTGTAATTAAATGGGGGTTAATAGAGACTGATAAAAATGGATTTAAGGAAAACCGGCTTCAGGTAATTTATGAAGAGACTTTGACGATTATTAAAAAATATTCACCTGATCTTTTTGTAATCGAAAAAATATTTTTTGCAACTAATGCTAAAACCGCAATAGCGGTTGGTCAGGCACAAGGAGTAATGTTACTTGCAGCATCAACCATGAAAATAAAAGTTGTTGAATATGCACCAGGTACGATAAAGAAAGTAATTACGGGAAGCGGAAGGGCAAATAAAAAAGAAGTTCAAAAAGCTGTCAGAAGGCTTTTAGGTAATAAAATTAAAAGTGAAAAACATAAAAAAACTCATTTTGATAACGCTGCCGATGCCTTGGCTATTGCAATGACGCATGCGATACAATCTGCCGGTATCGTGATAAAATAAGAGCGTAATATTTTATTGTAAGGGGGTGATAATCGATGGCAAATTTTAAGGTTGGAAATGTTACCCACTATTTTGACAAAATTGGTGTTGCAATAATCGAACTCACTGGGGATCTTTCGGTCGGAGAAAAAATCAAATTTGAAAGAGGCGGTGAAACTTTATTTGAGCAAAATGTAGATTCCATCCAAGTTGAACATCAGAAAATAGAATCTGCAAAAAAAGGAGACATTGTCGGACTTAAGGTTGATGAGCCTGTAAAAGAAGGTGCAGAGGTTTTTAAAGTAAGTTAATATACTTTAAAAATTATATTGTATACTGATACTTCATTAAATAGCCTTTATTATGCGTAAAAAAAATAAACCTGTTGTTTGGGAAAATGCTTCTGATATCAAAAAATTAACCGAAAATATAATTGTCGAAGCTAAAGTTTCTTGGGTAATTAAAGCCGATATTTATTATTTCCGATCATATAATTCAAAAGCGAGAGCTTATGCTCGGATTTGGGGATTGGGTCGTGTTTGGCAGCAGGCACTCAAAATTAAGCCGTCATATATAATTGAAGTAATTTCCGAAAGATTTGATAATTTAGATATTAGTCACAAAAAGGAAATCTTATCACACGAATTAAGCCATATTCCTAAAAATTTTTCAGGAAGCCTAATCCCGCATATTAAAAAACGCGGAAAAAGAAATTTTCATGATAAAGTTACAAGCATATTTTCAAAATTGAGTTAAATGAAAGTAATTTTAATAACTGGCGATGATTCGGAAAAAGTCAGTTTAAGAATTAAAAAGCTTATCGACAGCGCGAAGGAAAAATCCTACATTATTTCAAAAATATCAGACTCACCAACAAAAATCGATAACGAACTCCGAGCTGATGATCTTTTTCTCAACAAGAAGTTTATACTTATCGAAAAATTATCACTTTTATCCAATAAAGATCTTGATTCTATAAATAAAAACTTGACCCATGATAATTTAGTTCTATGTGTAATTACCGAGAATGCAGTTCCTGCTTCAAAAATAAAATATTTTGGAAAAGACTTAAAAATTGAGAGTTACACTTTACCGAAAATAATATGGAAGTTTTTGGATTCGCTAAAATCTAAAAATGCGAAAAATGCCATGGATCTTTTAAACGAGGTTGTAAAAGTTGAACCTGTTGAACTTGTTTTTCATTTACTATCTCAGCGATTTATTCAGCTTTATCTGGCTAAAACAAAGCCATCAGAGTTAAAACTACAATCGTGGCAGATTGTGCGACTACAATCACAAGCTGAAGGTTTCTCTGAAAATGATATTAAAGCTATGGTAGAAAAATTATCAGAGCTTGATGTTGAAGCAAAAACCGGCAAGGGCGATTTAAGATCCCTTCTTGATTTCTTTATCGCCACACAGTTAGAATGAATTTCGAAGTATGAATGTTAGCCCTTCAATTTTCAGAGAGTACGATATAAGAGGCATCGCGGGAGAAAAGTTTTCTGACAAAGCCTTAAAAGAATATGAGAAGTGGTACGGAAAATTTCCCGGAATCACAATCACTCCAGAAATTGCAACCGCTCTTGGTAAAGCATACGGCACCAAAATAAGGCAAAAGGGTGGTAAAAAGATAATTATTGGACACGAAGAGAGACAGTTTGGAAAGGAACTTAAGGAATATTTTATAAATGGTATTTTAACTACAGGGTGTGACGTTGATGATGCCGGAGTTTCATTAACACCAATAATTTATTTTTCAACTGCCTTTTTTGATTACGATGGCGGAGTAAACGTAACCGGAAGTCATAACGTATATTTCTTCAACGGTTTTAAGATTATGGCTAAAAATGTATTTCCAATATTTGGTACTGAAATTCAAGATATGAAAAATATTATCAGTCGCGACGAGTATACGATTGATTCGCCTGGAAAATTAAACAACAAGAGCGTTATAGATGAATATACAAATTATTTATTAACACACAATAAACTAAACCGTAAATTGAAAATAGTACTTGATTGCGGTAATGGTAGTGCAGGAATGTTCGCTCCCAGTATTCTTCGGAAGTTGGGTTGTGAAGTCGTCGAAATGTATTCTGAAGTAGACGCAACATTTCCAAATCATGTTCCTGATCCGGAAGATGTTGACGCGATGAAAGAATTGTCGAAAAAAGTAATTGAAGAAAAGGCAGACATCGGGATTGGACTAGACGCGGACGGTGACAGATTTGGATGTGTAGATGAAAAAGGTGAGTTTGTTTATGCGGATCGGATGCTACTTCTTTTGTCTAAAGACATCCTTTCCAGAAATCCCGGTAAAAAGATTTTGTATGATGTCAAATGCACAAGACTTCTTGAGGATTTAATTCCGAAATATGGTGGAATACCCTACATGCATGTTACCGGTCATGCACCGATTAAGGCTACTATGAGAAAAGATGCTGAGGTAATTTTTGCGGGCGAAATATCAGGTCACTTTTATTGGGCTGAAGACTACTTTAAAATTGACGATGGTGTCTATTCAGCAGCCAAAGTTTTAACTTTAATTTCAAATCAAAATAAAAAGTTATCTGAGCTTATGTCTGAATTTCCAATAACTTCTATGACACCTGAAATAAAGCTTCCTTGTGCAGACGATATAAAACAAAAAGTAGTTGAAGAAATAAAAGATAGTTTTTCTAAAACCAACAAGGTAATTGATATCGATGGTGCAAGAGTAGTATTTTCTCCGACAAGCTGGGCGTTATGCAGAGCATCAAACACTTCACCATACCTGACAGTTCGTGTTGAAGCTTCATCAGATGAAGAAGTAATTAATATTAAAAATATAATTCAGGATACTTTAGATAAATATACTGAAATTGGCGACAAGCTTGATAGAAATAATGTAACTTCACACACTGGAAAATTGGGTTGGGTATGAGTCAGATGAATAGTCTAGATAATATTGAAGAAATAAAAAATATTGACAGGAGTAATGTTTATGGCTCAATAATTGAACTTCCAAAACAATGTATTCATGCATTTGATGAAGCAAGAAAGGTAGTCGTTCCTGAAAGCTATTATGACGTAGAAAATATTGTTATGTGCGGCATGGGAGGTTCAGGGTTGGGAGCAAGAATTATTGAGTCGGCATACAGAAAGCAGTTGAGAAAACCTTTATATAGGATAAATGATTATGATTTACCGGGTTTTGTTGACCTTCATACACTAGTATTTGTCTCAAGTTATTCGGGAAATACAGAAGAGTCAATTTCAAACGCGAGACGTGCTATCGAAAAAGGGGCCAAAGTTATTGCGATTGCAGACTCCGGAAAACTTCTGGACTTTGCAAAAGAATTTAAATTGCCTTTTTATAACATTGACCCGAAATTTAATCCTTCAAATCAACCCAGAATGGCTATTGGTTATTCTGTAATTGGACAGCTTGTCTTAGCATCCAAATGCGGCCTTATTGATTTCGACGAATCTGAAATACAAAAAATTGTTGCGATATTGGATGATGTTATTGATAAATATAAAATTGAAGTAGTATTCGATCAAAACCCTGTCAAAAAAACTGCATCTGAGCTATTAAATAACATAATTTTATTTTTTTCCGCAGAACATCTAGTCGGCGTTACTCATACAGTTAACAATCAGTTTAATGAAAACAGTAAAAATTTAACTGCTGATTTTGTTATTCCTGAGCTTAATCACCACCTTATGGAAGGACTAAAAAACCCGGACTTTGTTAAAAATCAGGTTTGCGTCTATTTATTTAATTCCAATTTGTATTCTGACCATATTAAAAAAAGGTTTGAAGTAACTACTGAAGTTATTGAAGAAAATGGATTGAAAAAATACGAATATATAGCCACCTCTGAAACTATTTTATCGCAGGTATTTGAGATTATTCAGTTTGGTTCATTTTTAAATTTCTATTTATCAATGCTTTATAATCAGGATCCTACTCCTATCCCTTGGGTTGATTATTTCAAAAAGAGAATTTCTTAAGTAATTTTTCTTATTGCACAAGCGCATATAAGCCTTTAGTATAAATAATTGTATGGCTGCCCAAAAACCTCTTACATTATTTTTCAGAGATATTGATAAGGACAGTTTACCGGATGTCGGTGGAAAAGGTGCAAATTTAGGCGAAATGACTCAGGCTAAATTTCCTGTTCCTAACGGTTTTGCCGTAACAGTTGCTTCATACGATATATTCTTGGAGGAAAATAAAATTTCAGAACAAATTAATAATTTACTAAAGGATGTAAATGTTGACAATCCTGACGAACTTCAAAATGCTTCAGAAAAAGTCCAGAAGCTAGTTTCGAAAGCCGAAGTCCCGGAAAGCGTTAAAAAAGATGTCCTAAAATCTTATTGGAAACTTTCAGGTGCATTTAAAAAGGCGCTCGTAGCGGTACGCTCGTCAGCAACCGCAGAAGATCTTCCAGGTATGAGTTTCGCAGGCCAGCAGGCTACGTTCTTAAACATCAAAGGCGACAGTAGCCTGCTTTTGGCCGTTCGCGATTGCTGGGCTTCGCTTTTTACAGCCCGTGCGATTTTTTACCGTGCACAAAATAATATAAAAACCGAAAAAGTAAAAATTTCCGTGATTGTTCAAAAAATGGTTCAGTCCAACGTAAGCGGAGTAATGTTTACAATTGATCCTGTCACAAACGATAAAGAGCGTATAATTATTGAGTCCGTTTGGGGATTAGGCGAAATGATTGTACAGGGTTCTGTTGTACCTGACCGATATGTTGTCCAAAAAGAAACTTTTGATATTTTGTCTAAGGAAATTTCCGATCAGTCTATTCAATTAATCAAAAAAGGAACTGTTACATCTGAGCTTGAAGTTCCAAAGTCAATACGGGATAAACAAAAACTAACAGATGCCGAAATAATAAAGCTTGCAAAAATCGCGGATGCACTGCAAAAACATTATTATTTTCCTCAGGATATTGAATGGGCGAAAGAAGGAAGCGATCTTTTTATAGTTCAAACCAGACCTGTTACAACAATTAAGGAAGGTAAAAATAAAGTAGCTGCAGGATATAAAACAGCCGAAATACCTATTCTCACAGGAGCAGGTGCAAGTCCGGGAATAGGAACAGGACAGGTAAAAATTCTTAAAAGCCCGAAAGAAATTTCAAAAGTTAAACAAGGAGATGTTTTAGTTGCCCCAATGACTTCACCGGACTATGTACCCGCAATGAAGCGGGCTAATGCAATTATCACCGATGAAGGAGGTCAAACTTCCCATGCAGCGATTGTATCGCGCGAACTTGGTATTCCCTGTGTTGTCGGAACTAAAGAGGCAACAAAACTCCTTAAAGATGATGCTGTTGTTACGGTTGATGGAAGCAAAGGTTTTATTTACCTTGGTGGTAACGTAAAACTTGAAAAATCAGAAGAAGCAAAAAAGAACTACAAAACAAATCTAAAGACCGCAACCAAAGTATACGTGAACTTAGCCGAGAAAGAGCTTGCCAATGAAATGGCTAAGAAAAATGTTAACGGGGTAGGGCTACTTCGTGCGGAATTTATGATAGCCGGAATCGGTATACACCCTAAAGAAGCAATTAAAAATAAGAAACAGGGAGAATTTATTGAGAAGCTTTCAGCCGACATGAGTATTTTCTGCAAAGCATTTTATCCAAGGCCGGTAGTTTACCGTGCAACGGATTTTAAAACCAATGAATACAGATCTTTGCCGGGTGGGGCAACATGGGAACCTGTTGAGGCAAATCCGATGTTGGGTTTCCGAGGAGCCTACCGATACATTTCTTCACCTGAAGTTTTTAATCTTGAGCTACAGGCGATTAAAAATGTCAGGGAAAAATACAATAATTTATGGCTTATGATTCCTTTTGTCCGATCTCCTTTGGAGCTGACTAAAGTTAAGAAATTGATAGCAACTGAAGGACTTCTCGAAAGTCCTACTTTTAAACTTTGGATGATGGTTGAGATCCCTGTCAACGTAATTCAGATTGAAGATTTTATTAAGGTAGGAATCGACGGAGTATCAATCGGAAGCAACGATTTGACAATGTTAACAACAGGAACAGACCGTGATAATGCAGAAGTTGCAAGCGCATTCGACGAACGCTCTCCTTCTGTCCTTTGGTCACTCCGCCGGGTAATCAGAAAATGCAAAAAACACGGGGTAACAACATCAATCTGCGGTCAGGCACCGTCAACTTATGAAGATCTTGTATTTAAGCTAGTAAAATACGGTGTAACAAGTATTTCTGTAAATCCCGATGCAATTGATCGGGTACGATCAGTTATCTATGAAGCAGAGAAAGAGGTTGTAAGTAAAGGTAGGAAGTGACAAAACAATACTTTTTGTGTTATTTTAAATTAAAGCAAGCTCTGTTATAAATATATTTGAGCTTGATATATAGTAATACTTTTTTTAATCAAAATGTTATTTATTAAAATAACATTTTGATCTATTATAAATATATGAGCAAAGTATCAAAAGTTTGGGCAAGGCAAATTCTTGATTCAAGGGGGTTACCGACTGTAGAGACAGTTGTTCAGCTTGATACCGGTCACACTGCGGTGGCTTCTGTCCCCGGAGGTACTTCAACAGGAACCTATGAGTGTGTTGATTTGCGTGACAACGATCCTGCAAACTATGACGGAAAAGGAGTTTCTAAGGCTGTAAAAAATGTAAATGAAACACTTGGACCCGGAATTTGGGGATTAGACTCAACTGATCAGGCTGCTATTGATAAAAGGCTCATCGATCTTGATGGGTCAAAAAATAAATCGAAATTTGGTGCAAATGCAATACTTTCAATATCTGCAGCCAATTCAAAAGCTGCCGCTATGGCACAAAATACCTCACTTTACGCTTGGACAAATACCCTTGCCAAAAGAGCAGGTATAAATGCAGCCCTAAAGGTGCCTACCCCGGTATTTAACATGATAAACGGAGGTCTTCATGGAGCGGGAAATTTGGATTTTCAAGAGTTCCATGTTATTCCTGCAACCAGCAAAAATTATTCGGAGGCACTAAAGATTGGTGTTGAAGTTTATATTACACTAGGAAAAAACCTAGAGAGAAGAGGTGCAATCCACTCGGTCGGCGACGAAGGAGGCTACGCTCCTAATTTGTTTACAAACGCCGATGCGTTGGAAGTTCTTTTTGAATCAATTAAGGAAACAACTTACCAAATCGGCCGTGATGTATTTTTGGGACTGGATGTCGCCGCATCAGTTTTTTACAAAAACGGAAATTATACAATCCGTGATAAGTCCACACCGCTTTCGGATGACGCATTAATTGATTATTACAAATACTTAAACAGTCAGTATCACATGTCTCACATTGAAGATCCTCTGCATGAGGATGCTTGGGCAAGCTGGAAAAAGTTATATGAATCTTTCCAGGGACAACTGACGGTTGTAGGAGATGATCTGCTTGTTACAAACACCGAACGAGTTGAAAAAGCCATAGCAGAAAAAGCATGCGATGCAATTTTAGTTAAACCAAACCAAGTTGGTACTGTTTGGGAAACACTTTTGGTAGTGAAGCGTGCACGCGAAGCAAACTGGAAAGTCATTACTTCACACCGATCGGGTGAAACTAATGACTGGTTTATTGCTGATTTTGCGGTGGGAATTGGATCCGATTTTGTAAAATTCGGTGCTCCGGCAAGAGGAGAACGTGTCGCAAAATATAATCGACTCTTAAGTATTGAGGCTGAACTTGCTTCAGCAAAATAAACTAATTTGACTCTTCTTATTACGTTAATCACGTCTTCGTTATATAGTTAATTAGTTATGTCATTAAATTCTAAACCTAAGTTTGTCGTTTTAGTTATTCTTGATGGCTGGGGAATTGCAACACCCGGGGCTGGAAATGCAATCACTTTGTCTAATACTCCAAATATTAATAAATTTTTAGCCAGTTACCCCCATACACAATTAGAGGCTGCAGGCCAAGCTGTCGGTTTACCTCGAGGCGAAGACGGAAATACTGAAACCGGACACATTAATTTGGGCGCCGGAAGTATTATTTATCAAGATTTGGAAAGAATAAATATGTCAATTTCGGACGGCTCTTTTTTTGAAAATAAAATACTTCTTTCCGCGATAGAGAATTCCAAAAAAAATAATTCAAATTTGCATTTAATGGGACTAATCGGAACGGGAGGCGTTCATTCAAACTTAAATCATTTATATGCATTAATTCATCTTGCAGCTCTACATAAATTTAACAGTCTTTATCTTCATTTATTTACTGATGGCCGCGATTCTCCCCAAACTTCATCAAAAGCCGTGCTAGCCGGCATTCAAAAACTTTTGGATAAAGAGAAAGTAGGATCTATTGCATCAATCATGGGGCGATATTGGGCAATGGACCGCGACCAGCGTTGGGACAGAACCGAAAAAGCATATAAAGCCTTAACACAAGGCACAGGAAAAATTTATGACAATATTGCAACAGCTATGGATGATTCGTATTCAAAAGGCATTACCGATGAATTCATAGAGCCGATTCTTATTAAAAACAAAGAAGGTAAAATAAATTTAATATCAAAAAACGACTCAGCAATATTTTTCAACTTTAGAGTTGACAGGCCAAGGCAACTTACAAAAGCATTTGTTTATAAAGATTTCGCATCTGCAAAATCTGATTACGACAGTAACCCTTATAAAAAAACTCCTACTGATCCAAGTAGCATAAAACTTTTTGAAAGGGGAGCAAGAATTGAAAATTTATTTTTCGTCACAATGACCGAATACAGCAGGTCTTTAGTTGACGAAGGCACACAAGTTGCTTTTCCACCGGATACTGTAACTATGCCTTTAAGCTCAGTTATTTCAAACAACAATTTAAGACAACTTAAGGTAACAGAGAGCGAAAAAGAAAGATTCGTAACGTTTTACTTTAACGGTTTCCGCGAAAAGCCTTTCACCAATGAAGAAAAAGTAATTATTCCATCAAGCAAAGTCCCTACTTATGATCAAAAACCCGAAATGATGGCTCAAGAAATAACATCTGTATTGGTAGAAAAATTAAAAAATGGAGATTACAGTTTTGCGTTAGTTAATTACCCCAACGCGGATATGGTAGGCCATACAGGAAATATCGGTCCTACTGTAAAAGCTGTAGAAAAAGTTGACGAACAGCTTGGAATACTGGCTAATTTTGCACTGGCTTACGAAGGAGCACTGCTAATTACAGCTGATCACGGCAATGCAGAAGAAATGATAAATTTAAAAACCGGTGAGATTGATACAGAACATAGTAATAATAATGTACCTTTTGTTTGTGTTTTTCGTCCGCTGTTAAACCATTCGCAAACGCTGAAAGTAGGTATTTTGGCAGATATTGCTCCGACAGTACTTAGTTTATTGGAAGTACAGGCTCCTGCGTCAATGACGGGGAGAGATCTGCTTAAAGAAATCAAAAACTTCTAAAAAAATAATTTATGCCGAATAACGCCGTATAAGGCCTACTACTTTTCCCTGAATTCGTACATTTTTTACAAATATCGGAGACATTGTAGTGTTAGCCGGTTCAAGTCTTATACGGGTTGCTTCTTTGAAGAAACGCTTCAATGTAGCCATACCGTTATCCAAAAGCGCAACGACAATGTCGCCGTTATTAGCTATCTCAGACTGCTCAATAATCACATAATCGCCGTCCCTGATTTGCTCATCGATCATCGACTCGCCCTTAACTTTTAAAACATAAGTTCTTTTTTTGCCGGAAAGAAATACACTTGGAATTGATAGCGACGAATTCGGATCAGTAAAAGGCTCAATTGGCGCACCTGCCGCAATAAAGCCTAAAATAGGAACTTCAATTCCTTTCTCCTCAAAATTAATAGTTTCGTTTACCAACTCAATAGAACGGTTTTTACCTGTTTTTCTTTTAATTAACTTTTTTTCTTCAAGAGCTGTTAAGTGTTCATGAACAGTTGCCAAGGAGCTTACTCCAATTGCAATTGCAATTTCACGCAGTGTTGGTGCAGATCCTGTTGATTGGATGTGCTGTTTTATGTAATCGAGAATTTGTGATTGTTTCTTGTAAATTATTGGAGCCATGCTATATTTATACAAATATAACCCGAAGAAGTCAATAGCTAATTTTGGGTATTATTCTTATATTTTTATATCATATAAAATTATTACATGAACAAATTTAAAATAAAATCTGAATACGATCTTATTGAAGACCAAAAAAATGCAGTTGAAAAGCTTTCCAAAAACATATCACGGGGTATTGATAATCAGGTTCTTTTGGGTGTTACGGGTTCCGGTAAAACTTTTACGATTGCAAACGTAATTGAAAGAACGCAGCTTCCAACTTTAATACTTTCACACAATAAAACCCTAGCCGCCCAACTTTACCAGGAATTCCGGGATTTTTTTCCTGAAAATGCTGTCAGTTATTTTGTTTCGTACTATGATTATTACCAGCCCGAAGCTTATATTCCTTCAACCGATACCTATATCGAAAAAGATTCCGACATAAATGATTTAATAGACAAACTCAGGCTGGGTGCAACGACAAATTTATTAACTAGACCGGATGTAATCGTTGTTGCCTCGGTATCATGTATTTATAATATCGGCTCTCCGGTTGAATATGGAAAGTTTATTTTTGAGTTTGCAAGAGGAATTAAACTTCTGCGCAAACAAATTATTGACAGACTGATTGATCTTCAATACGAAAGAAGTGAGTTCGGATTTCATAGAGGAACTTTTAGGTTAAGAGGGGAAAACATCGATATTTTTCCCGCTTATCAGGATGAAGCAATTAGAATTAGACATGACGGAAATTTTATTACCGATATAGAATTGTTTGATCCTGTTTCAGGAACAGTCCTAAGTGAAAAGGGGAAATTAACAAATTATGTTTTGTACCCGGCTAAACACTTCATCACTGACCCTTTACAAAATAAAGGCGCCATTGCAAATATTAAAAGCGATCTACAAAGACAGGTAGATTTGTTTAATTCGGAAGGAAAGTTTATCGAAGCCCAAAGAATTTCTCAACGCGTAAAGTATGACCTTGAAATGCTTTCCGAAGTAGGCTATGTCAAAGGTATTGAAAATTACTCAAGATATTTCGACGGAAGAAACCCCGGAGATGCCCCTTACTCGCTCCTGGACTATTTTAAGAAGTCTTTCGGAGATAAATGGCTACTTGTTGCCGACGAGAGTCATATTACCTTTCCACAAGTACGGGGTATGTACGCAGGAGATTTATCTCGTAAAAAAACATTAATCGATTACGGCTTCAGGCTTCCTGCTGCAATTGACAACCGCCCTTTAAAATTTGAGGAATTTATAAGAAGAATTCCACGTTTTATTGCCACAAGTGCAACTCCCGACGAATGGGAATTAAATAATGCTTACCAGTCGGCTGCCAACGCATATAACAATAACCCAAAAGAAAATGGAGTTACCGAACAACTTGTAAGGCCAACCGGAATTCCGGACCCGTTGGTTGAAATAAGACCGATTAAAAATCAGGTAAAAGATGTTATAGAAGAAATAATAAAAATCACAAAAAAAGGTCAGAGAACTTTGGTAACAACCTTAACAAAAAAAACCGCAGAAGATTTATCAGAATATCTTGGGGGGCAAGGAATAAAAGTAAATTATTTGCACTCGGATATTGATACCTTGGAACGAACAGACATTCTGGATAACTTAAGAAGAGGTAAATTTGATGTAATAGTTGGAGTTAATTTACTCCGTGAAGGACTAGATCTTCCTGAAGTTTCTTTGGTTGCAATTTTAGATGCAGACAAGGAAGGGTTTTTAAGAAGCCGCGTAAGTTTAATCCAGACAATGGGACGCGCCGCCAGACACGTTGAAGGCAAAGTTATTTTATATGCAGACAAAAGAACGAAATCAATCGAAGCCGCTTTATCAGAAATAGACAGAAGACGAGCATATCAGGTCGAATATAATAAAATTCACAATATTACTCCGACTTCAATTCAAAAACCCTTAAGAAATAAAGTTACTGAAAGTTTCGACCAGGAAGATTTGAGCGATCTGGTTTCGCTTAGGAAAGAATATGAACTTCTTGATTTTGAATCGTCAAGTTTAACCCCAATGGAGCAGAAAAAGCTTATTGCAAAGTTACGTCGGGAAATGCGCACAGCCGCAGATGATTTGAACTTTGAACTTGCGATTGCATTTAGGGATAAAATTAAGCAGTTTAATTGACATTCGGGTATAATTCGTATAGTCTGAATTCTTCATCTATCTGATATAATTATTTTCGCCAGGGGAAACGCTGGTTAGTTTTTAATGCGCTAAAATGGAAATTGCAAATCAACAAATAAAAATAAGAGGTGCCCGTCAGCACAATTTAAAAAACATTAATCTGGATATTCCTAAAAACCAGTTAATTGTTTTCACCGGTGTATCCGGCTCCGGAAAAAGCTCAATGGCTTTCGACACTATTTATGCCGAAGGCCAACGGCGCTATGTAGAAAGCTTGTCGACTTATGCCAGACAGTTTTTGGGAATAATGGAAAAGCCAGATGTTGATTCGATAGAAGGATTATCTCCGGCAATTTCTATCGATCAAAAAACGACTTCTAAAAATCCGCGTTCAACTGTCGGAACCGTGACGGAAATCTACGATTATTTAAGGCTTTTGTTTGCAAGAATAGGGCATCCACACTGTCCTGTTTGCGGTCGTGAAATTTCAACTCAAACTGTTGACGAAATCAAGATCTCGGTAGTAAAACTTATAGAAAAAGAGCTAAATTTAAATCCTACGATTAGGTTTTTGGTTCTGTCTCCGATTGTAAAAGATAAAAAAGGAGAGTTTTCTCAGCTTCTAGTTAATCTCAAAGCAAAAGGTTATTCCCAAATAAGAGTTGACGGGCAGATTAGAGGGCTTAATGAAGACTTGTATTTAATAAAAACCAATAAGCATTCAATTGAAGTTGTCATTGATAAATTTTCACTTTCCAAAAAAGATTTTAAAAATGAAGTTTTTAGGTTAAACCTGGAATCAAGACTGCTCGAAACGCTTGATCAAACACTTAAGCTTTCCGACGGACTGGCAATAATTTCTCACATTAAAGATAATTCTTTAGAAATTCCCGTAACCCCGAAAGAATTTGAGGATCATTTATTCAGTGAAAAATTTGCTTGTCCGATAGACAATGTTCAAATTCCGGAAATAGAGCCGAGATCTTTTTCTTTTAATTCACCCCACGGAGCTTGTTTCGAATGCTCGGGTATCGGTCATGTTTTGAAAGTCGACCCAGAAAGCGTTTTTTCATGGGAACTTTCTATAACAGAAGGTGCAATTCTTCCTTTTTCAAATATGTTTGAGCATGAAACCTGGTTTTCAAGGCTAATTTTGGCATTTTGCGAAGAAAACTCAGTTGAAACAAGAGTACCTTTAAAAACACTCGACGATGAAAAAATAAAATTGCTTCTAAATGGTACGGGGGATCGGATTTATGAGGTTCACGGTACAAACCGATTCGGTAGGGAAACTCAAATTTATGAACCATTTAAGGGAATTCTGAATGTATTGGAAGAGCGCTATGCTACTACAAGCTCGGAGATGGTGCGCGAAATAACTCTTAAATACATGAAAGAAATAATTTGCCCCACATGTGCAGGGACACGACTTAAAAAGGAAATCTTGGGAATTACTGTAGAAAACCGCTCTATTCACGACATAACTGTCGTTTCAATATCACAAACTTTGGATTGGATTAATTCTCTTATAGAAAAACCGATTCTTAACTCGCGGGAAAAAGAAATCGGAAAACTTATATTAAAAGAGATTCATGACAGACTCTTGTTTTTAATCGAAGTCGGACTTGATTATTTATCTCTTTCAAGAACTTCAGGAACGCTGTCTGGAGGAGAAGCACAAAGAATCAGATTGGCAAGCCAAATAGGCTCGGGTTTAACAGGTGTATTGTACGTTTTGGATGAGCCAACCATAGGACTTCATCAAAAAGATAACGATAAACTAATAAGCACTTTAAAAAAGTTAAAGGAACTTGGTAATACGGTTATAGTAGTTGAACACGATGAGGATATGATTCGCCACGCTGACCACGTTGTTGATTTTGGGCCTGGTGCGGGAAAATACGGCGGAGAAGTTGTTTCACAAGGGACAGCTCTTGAAATAGAAAAAGACCCCAAATCACTTACGGGACAATATCTGTCGGGGAAAAAGAAGGTTGAAGTAGGTAAAATAAAAAATGCAGAAAATAACAAAAATCAAAATTTAACAACCGATTTTTTACCTCCCTCTTCAATTACGCTTACAGGCTGCTCGCAGTATAATCTAAAAAATATCGATGTAAGCTTCCCTCTTTCAAAATATGTTGTTATTACGGGTGTATCCGGTTCAGGAAAATCTACGCTTTTAGTCGAATCTCTTTATCCTGCATTATTTAAAACCATTAATAAAAATTCAAGAATTACGCAGTCAAAATATAATGAACTGTATGGGAACGAATTCATCGAGAAAGTAATATTAATTGACCAATCTCCTATCGGAAGGACTCCTAGAAGTAATCCCGCAACTTACACTAAAGTCTTTGATTTAATTCGCGATTTGTATTCCGAAACAAGAGAGGCAAGGTCACTTGGATTTAAGAAGGGAAGATTTTCTTTTAACGTAAAAGGGGGACGCTGTGAAGCCTGTGAAGGTCAGGGCGAAACTAAAATTGAAATGCAGTTTATGAGCGACATTTGGGTTAAATGCGAAGTTTGTAAAGGAACGCGTTATAACTCACAGACTTTGGAAGTATCTTATCGGGGTAAGAATATCGCCGAAGTTCTGGCGCTTACAGTCGATGAAGCGCTTGAGTTTTTCCATAGTTTTGTACCTGTTTATAAAAAACTCGAAACTTTAAAGGAAGTCGGGCTTGGATATATGCAGCTTGGACAATCCGCGACGACTCTTTCCGGAGGAGAAGCCCAAAGAATCAAGCTGTCTTCGGAATTATCAAAAAGAGAGGCTGGTAAATCAGTTTACATCTTAGATGAACCCACTACTGGACTTCACTTAGACGACATCCGAAAGCTTCTTTATGTCCTTAAAGTTTTGGTATCAAGAGGTAACAGTGTTTTTGTAATAGAGCATAATTTAGACGTCGTTAAAAATGCCGATTGGATTATTGACCTTGGTCCCGGAGGCGGGGAAAACGGTGGAAATGTTGTAGCAGCCGGAACCGTTTCGGATATAATTAAAGAGAAAAACTCATACACGGGGCAGTATTTAAAAAAACACCTTAATGTCACTTAAAAAAATAATCAAATTTGCACTAATATCATTTTTATTACTACTAATTTTCCCAAAAAATATAATTGCAAAAGACGATTTTAAAACTACACTTGTTGCCAAATATGAAGTTAGTACCCAAGCTTCTGCAAACGTTACTTTTGATTACACGATAGAAAATCTAAAGTCCGAAATACTGGCTAAAGAATTTCATGTAAATTTTACTTACCTAAAACCCAAAAATCTTAGTGTCACCCAAAACGGAAAAGAATTAAAATTTAACCTGACCGAGGAACAAAACTCTTACTATGTCAAAATAATTTTTGAGGATGATTTATACGGCCAGGGGAAAACACGTAATTTCCAAATTAATTTCACAGAAGAAAATATTGCAAAAAAAACGGGGAATATATTGGAAATCTCGATTCCAAAGTTAAATTCTATCGATATAGATGTTTTTGAAAATCATCTTATTATTCCGTCATCAACGGGTCCACTCGCTTATGTTACGCCGTCAAAATATGAGAGAAATGAAAATGGCGAAAACATTGAATTTGTTTTTAAAGGACAGAATTCTTTCGATAGCGGAATAAAAGCTGCATTCGGAGAATTCCAGGTTTTTGAATTTAACCTTAATTACAATCTAAAAAACGAATCGACAAAATCTCAAAATTTAGATATCGCCGTTCCCCCCGATACACCGTACCAAAATGTTTATCTGACAAAACTCTCGACTGATCCCGTTAAATCCAGAAAAGACGAGGATGGCAACTGGCTTTTATCTTTTAAATTAAAACCACTAGAGCAAAAAACAGTTGTAGTTAGCGGTTTTGTCCAATTATTTTCCGACCCCAGATCTTTAACACTTCCCACACCTCAATCAATTTTAAACAATTTAGGCGATACGCGTTTTTGGCAAACTGATGATAAAGCAATTACTGATTTAGCGAATGAGCTGAAAACCGTAGATGAAATATATAAATATGTCGTTAAAACTCTTAAGTATGATTTCAACAGAGTCAATCCTCAGTCTGAAAGGTTCGGATCCGTCAAAGCTCTCCAGCAGTATAATAGTGCCCTATGTACGGAATTTACCGATTTGTTTATTGCAATCACCAGAGCAGCGGGAATTCCTGTGCGTGAAATTCAGGGTTATGCTTACACAGAAAATGATAAACTACAACCGTTGTCGCTTGTCTCGGATGTTTTACATGCATGGCCAGAGTATTGGGACAATGACAGAAGAACTTGGGTTGCGGTTGATCCAACTTGGGAATCTACAACAGGCTTTGACTATTTCAATAAATTTGATCTAAACCATTTTGCATTTGTCATTCACGGTGTAAATGACTCGGAGCCTTTGCCTGCCGGCTCATACAAATTTTCAAGCGTTCCCAAAAAAGATGTTTTTGTCAGTTACGGAAAATTACCTGATTCGATTGCTCCAAACATAGAAACCAAGGCTGAAATAAAAAAAAGCTATAACCCTCTTCGAAAAACATTATTAGTTACTTTAATAAATAAAGGGTATTCAGCCGAATATAATATTGATTTACATGTTAAATCTAATGATAAAAACCCAAATGATAATGTTTTCTTACCCTCCTTAATACCTTATGAAATATTTGAAATGCAAGTAAAACTTAATTACGGACTACTTGCAAAAAATATTCCTGATAAAGTCCTTATTTTAAGTAGTGACAGGGCAATTGAGGTTGATACGGGAAAAGAAGTCGCTATTATTAACCAAATTGCAATTTTACTTGTATTAATATTTATAATTGTAAGTATCTTTTTTACGCTGCACCGAAAATTTCATCGATGAGTGAAGTTATAAAAAACATTCTAAAGAAAAAATCATTTAACCTCGAAAACGTCTCTTTGTGTCCTGAGCTTCCCGGTATTTATTTGTTTTATGACTCCCATAGTTTGGTTTTGTACGTCGGAAAATCCAGGAGTTTAAAAAACAGGCTGAAAAGTTATTTAGGAACAAATCTCGGAACAAAAACAACTGAACTTGTTAGAAACACTAAAACTTTCGGAATAATTGTTGTCAATTCCGAAATTGAGTCCCTCCTTTTGGAATCATTTTTGGTTAAAAAATATATGCCAAAATATAACATTCAACTTAAAGACGATAAAACTCCGTTATATATTGTGATAGTCAAAGATAAATATCCCTGGGTCAAAACAGCAAGAAAAAGTGATTTGGGAAATATAAAAGGCATTACTTACGGTCCTTTTTTATCTGGTAAAAACGTTCATATCGTATTGAAAACATTTCGTAGAATTTTTCCCTATGCAGTGCACAAACAAGATGTCAGGCCATGCTTCTACTCCCATATCGGACTTTGTAATCCTTGCCCAAGTAATATAGCCAAATGTACTGATGAAAAACAAAAACACACACTCGAATTGCAATATAAAAAAAATATTGATTATTTGAAAAAAGCTTTAAATGGTAAGGTTAATAATCTACTGCTGGAGTTTGAAAAAGAGATGAAACAGACATCTCAGAGAGAAGATTTTGAAAACGCTTCGTTTTATAAAGAAAAAATTGATGCAATAAACTATATTATCCACTCACACGAAGCGCCATCCGGATATTTTGAGAATCCAAATTTAATTGAAGATATAATTGATAACGAAATAAACCGGCTTCAGAAGTTAGTAAATATTTATTACAAAATTGACAATCTTAAAAGAATCGAGTGTTATGATATCGCTCATATTTCAGGAAATTTTCCAACCGCTTCAATGGTTACTTTTATAAACGGAGTTGCAGATAAAAGTTTTTACCGGCATTTTAGGATAAGACAGACAAAAGGAAACAGCGATACCGACTCTCTTTTAGAAGTTGCAAAAAGAAGGGTCCGTTATCTTACTAAGTGGGGGAGACCTGATCTAATTATTGTAGATGGGGGAAAAGGTCAAGTTTCAAAATTTAACAGTGTCTTTAAAAGCCACAACATTCCTGTTGTCGGAATCGCGAAACGCGAAGAAACTCTTGTTTTTATGACATCCTCACCGTCCGTTCGCATTCAGCGAACGCTACCTCCAAAGGAGGATGACATATCAGGTTCGATTCATCCAAGGGCTACCACCCGTGGTTTTCTCGAAACTGATATAAAAAATCAGAGTGAATATGTTTTAGTGAAGCTAAAAAGAGGTCCTGCTTTGAATTTTGTACAAAAAATAAGAAATGAAGCACATAGATTTGCCCGACGCTACCATCACATTTTAATAAAGCGGAATCTTGTTGGTATAATTAAATAAGCTAATGACATCCTCCACGTCCTTCCAGACGTGGTTTCCAGTTCGCTTCCTGCGAACGAAACCTCCAAAGGAGGATGACATATCAGGTTCGATTCATCCAAGGGCTACCACCCGTGGTTTTCTCGAAACTGTTATAATTTGCTATATTAAATATATGAAAGGCCTTTTACGACACTTCGTAATTGATACGTTTGCAATATATATCGCATCAAAGCTGGCAACCGGTATGGTTTTCGGGAATAATTACAAAACCTTGTTTCTCACAGGTATTGTAATGGCTTTGGTTTCACTTCTCGCGAAACCAGTCATAAATATTTTGCTTCTCCCGCTAAACTTGGTTACATTTGGTCTTTTTCGCTGGGTGTCTTCGGCAATAGTTCTATTTATAGTAACTCTTATAATTAAAGATTTTCGGGTTACCGGATTTTTATTCTCCGGTTTTAACAACGTTTGGATAGACATCCCTCAAATTAATCTACCGGGGTTTTATGCGTACGTTGGATTTTCTTTTATTATTTCGCTCATAACCTCATTCTTTTATTGGCTCACAAAGTAATTCGATACTAAAAATCCATGCAATTTAGATTATTTTAAAGTATATAGTCATATTAAAACAAAATGTTAGTTTTTGACATTTTGTTTGGCAAGCATAGAATTCCTACCAAGGTGAACTTGGAACTTTATATCAATCTCAAAATGTAAAGAAGTAAATCTGTCATTTTGTTTTGAGTTTGCTATAATAACAGGTGCGATGAAAGAAATACTTTTGTTTACACAAATTTTAGTTTCAGCTTCGATTGTAGTTTTTATATTAATACAATCGAAAGGAACCGGTTTCGGAAGAAGTTTATCCGGAGCTTCATTTACACGCAGGGGACTTGAACAAATTGTATTTAAACTCAGTTTCGTACTCGTTATCTTTTTTATAATTATATCTATCTCTCTTCTTTTTGTTTAAAATACAATGCGAAGTACCCGTTATTATCTGCGTTTATCCAGAGCGTTTTTATTAAAGTTCAGATTACTGCTTTTTTTAAGTATTTCATTTGGTGTTTTATTCTTCTTTTTGTTTTTCAATTTGTTTTCAAAATTTGAATTACAAAAACAACAAATCATAGGAATAACGGGGCGGTTTCACCCGGATTCACTACCTTCCGAAATACTTCTTAACATGAGTTACGGCTTAACCAATATAAATAACCAAAATATACCCGAGCCGGGTATTGCTTCATCTTGGGAAACTACAGATAACGGAAAAACTTGGGTTTTTAAGATTAAGGACGGATTAACCTGGCAGGATAATACCCCAATTACTAGCAGGAATTTAATGTATGAATTTTCTGATGTAAAGATTGAAACACCTGATGATAAAACTATAAAATTTATAATAGAAAATAACTTTGCACCTTTTCCTTCCGTAGTCTCAAAACCAACTTTCAAAAAGGGTTTAGTTGGTGTCACGGAATGGAAAGTTGATAAATTAACACTTTCAGGAGCTTACGTCCAAGAATTAGTTCTTAAAAATAAAAAGCAAAAAAATATTTACAGGTTTTTCCCGACTACCGAAAGCACAAAAACAGCCTTTAAATTGGGAACTGTAGATATTATTGAGAATTTATTAGATCCAACTCCTTTTGATAAGTGGAGACAAGTTAAGCTTGAGAGCTATGCACAGCAAAAGCAGGTTGTTACGCTTTTTTATAATACCAAAAGCCCGCTTCTTTCAGAAAAAGAATTACGTCAGGCACTTGCATACGCGATTAACAAAGAGGTTTTAGGAAAACGTGCATATAGCCCGATTCAACCAAATTCATGGGCTTATAATCCTCAAATAAAATCATATGATTACGATTTGGAAAAAGCGAAAAAGGCTATATCGGAAATTGAAAAGGCGATGAAAACTGAACTTAAGATCAATCTTGTAAGTTCTCCAAGTCTTTTGTCAATCGCAGAGAAAATTGTGAAAGATTGGGAAAACGCAGGTATTAACGCTTCCATTCTTGTTTCATCAATAGTTCCAACCGATTACGACGCATATCTGACGATTTATGATATTCCGATAGATCCGGATCAATATTCTCTTTGGCATTCGACTCAAACCACCAGCAATATTTCTAAATTCTCAAATTCAAGGATAGATAAACTATTGGAAGACGGCAGATCTACAGTTAACTTTGAAGAACGTAAAAAAATATATTTCGATTTTCAAAGATTTTTGCTTGAAGATTTACCGGCAAGCTTTTTGTTTCACCCTACTTACTACAGAGTCGTACGGAAGTAATCATTCAGGAACTTCGATAACTTCCTGTCGTTTTTCTCGGATAAATCCAATCCACTCTTCAAAAAGCTCTATCATGTTCTTAAGTGGCGCTTCAATAAGTAGGTCAAGAAGAACTGTAAAAACGTTTATTTGAGCAAGGCCTCGAGATAGAATGAAACCAAGGTTCAGAAACGGAAGACTTAAATAACTGAAAAGGTGACCCAGTATTCCTTCTTTTTCGACTTCAACTTTCAACGATTGTGCATAATATCGTACCCGAAAAGCAAAAAGAAGAACCAAAGAAAGGAAAAAGAAAAATACCATAACGCCGATAAGGGAATAACCGATTTTAAATAATAGAGATGAAATTCCTCCAAATACGATCGTAAATATAATCATGTAAATAATCCCGAAAGTCTTTACAAAAGCGCTGCCGGTAGCCGAGTCAAAATTAATTTTTGCTTTTGTATCTTTGGCCGTATAAACGATTGACATTATCCTATCAACTATAGATTGTGTGTTCTTAACACCAGGAATTTTAATCGAAATTCCGATCAGAAACATCATGATAGAAGGAAAAACTATATTTATAGTCAGTGGAATATATTTAATATCACCGTAGCGATAAACCTCAAATGGAACTTCCATCATAAGCGCCAAAAATACTTTTGTAATAAAAATATAAACGATGCTTCGCACAATTCCTGTATTTACCCGTTTTGTTATCTTTTTGTAATTATCTTCACAAACCTCCCTTATTTCCCCATCAAATTTCTTCCCGTCTTTTAAAAGTTCATCTATGTTGTTTATATTTTTTAAAACCACCTGCCTAAGGATTTCAAAACTGCTTGAGTGTTTTAATATTTTTCTATAAAGCGTAAGTTTGTTCTTAAAATTTAAATGACTTTCAATTTCGTTATAGTACTTAGGGAAATTAAGCACAAATTTTGTAATTACCTCAGATCCGCCAACATTCCAATCCGGAATCTCCCGAAGAAGTAGATAATAACGCATGGTTGGATCGTCCGAGCGGGTAAAAGCTCTGTGAATTGCCAAATAAATTTGCGTTTCTTTTTCATGGTCGGGAACTCCCTTATCATTCCACTGAGAATGGTCACATAGCCATAAATACATTAGCTTTACAAAAAGATCACGCTGGGATGGGTCTAATAAATCTTCAATTTCACTCGATGCAACTCCCATTATCCAAAGTCTTGCCTTGTTTACACTCACCTTTTCTGGATAATTATCCAATCCTTCCAGAATGTTTAAATATTTTTCAATAGTGGCTCTTACATCATTTACTTTTCCCGTCGATATCTCATTATTGGGAATGTATTTAGCCCAAATAAGTTCCTTCACAAGACTCGTTGCCATTTTTTCCTGATTAGTATTTGGCTTAAGCTTATCTTTTTCCCAAATGAGGCGCTTTAAAATCCTCTCAATTGCGTTTCTGCGAAGCAAATGTTCACCCTTATATTCAACGGTTGTTCTTATTTTTTCATAAAAACGAGCCACACCTCCCAAAACATCACTGACATTTATATTTGCTTCAAATTCCGTACCCTTAAATTTATTCGCCTCTTCAAATTCTTTCAAAAATGTCCTCATATAAATTGAAAGAGTTTCGTTATCGGAATCATTGACAGTTTTGCCGTTGGGTTTAGTTACTATATTTTCTATTTGAGGTATTTCTACGATCTTAGTCGCAACATCATTGAAAGAAGTACTGTTTACAATAATATCGACTGGTTCCTTTGCGTTATATTGTTCCCGGAAGACAGGAGTCATATGAGAATTTCTCATTGGAGCGTTTTTAGGAGCTTCATTCTCAGCTTCACTATTTTTACTATCGTTGCTTTGATAAACTAATACCATATTGATTTGACTCTCTAAAAATATAAGATATCATTATTATTATGACACCGTTTCCAAAATCATACTCTTATCTTTCGAGTATAGATATTAACACCGCCGAGGCTATAGATAAAGTGGCCTTTGAGCTTCTTGAGAATGAAGCAGCATATGAACGGGCATCACAAGCCCTAAGGCGTAGGTTCGTTCGAGGTGCTGAATTTGTTGAAGGTATTGACAGAGGAGGAAGAATTACACGAATAAAGCGAATAATGCTTGGCGGAAAATTTAAATATTATATCGAGGGAGCTGACGGTAGTTGGAATGAGCCTGATGAGCGGATTTGGGTAGTTGCAATGTATGCCCTTTGGCAGAAAACCAAATTAAATTAAATTTTTGGGGCTTTTGACTGTTTATGTATTGGAAGCTCACATTGCCATATTTGTTTAGGGACTTATATAATGAAGCTGTTTTGTAATAAATCCTTAGTCTGTTGATATGAAAATACTATGCACAAAGAATTGAAAAATACTGGTTATGGAGATCAAAAGGGGGAGACTATGTCAAGCCAAGTTATCAGTAAATCGAGGCTTAGCCCAAGCCAGTCTCGGCAAAGGCTTCTAAAAATGATCGAAGAGGGGGGTACAGTTACCGTTAAGGAAGTGCTAGATTTTCGACGTGAACAAATGCTATATTTTGGCCAATCAGAGGATACCGTCGATTTCCTTTTTTTGCAACAAGATCTAGGTAAATTACGAATAGATCTAAATAAAAAAACTATAAGCTCGATACGTCCTGCCGGGAATGTCCACAAAAAAGTATCACCATGAATCTATGAGAAATAAAAATTGGATCAGCCATTTTGGATCGGGTTTACTCTGTGAATTGTCTAGCAGGCTCTCGGAAAAACCCTGATTGAGATTCAATTGAGAATTTTGATACCAATGTATGCCCTTTGGCAGAAAGGCAAATCAAGTTAGGGGTTACTTCAAACTTCTACATCCGGATTAAGGATAACAGTTTGGCCACAAAGACCTTTTTCCATTAGAAATCAGATACGCTGCAGTCTGAACCGATTCTTCCGCATTAAAACGTAAGTCTGGGTTTTGATCTTCACCCATAAGACGACGGTTATTAATCCATGCGGTTTTATTGAATTGATATAAACCAACATATCCGCTGTTGACCGCTGAAGGATTAAATCCTGATTCACACGTCGCAATATGACGAAGCACATTTACATCAACCCCATATTGGCCTGCAAACCGCTCCATTAGTTTGTGAATTTCCTCGGATGAAACTACCGGTTGCGGAATGTGAGTGGGTGTAGGTGTTGGAGTGTTTGTCGGTACGGTAGTTGGGGTTGATGTTAAAGATGGTGATGGTGTTTGCGTTAGGATCTGACTAACGGTTGAAGTTGGGGACATTCCAACTAAACTAATTTCAGAAGTTTTTGAGAGAACCTTACTTTTTGAATTTTTATAATAAATAAATCTAGTCCCAAAATAACCTGTGTAAAAGGTCAAAACAAATAATATTATTAATGCCAACCATTTCATTCTTAGTATTATATATTTCTAGAGAGAAATTTAAAAAATATAAACGTTAATGTTTGTTTAAAATAAAGTTAAATATCAAATATCCACCAGTTATTAATATGATATATATTAAATACATGAGAAGTTTTGCATTAATAACAATTCTACTTATTATTAATCTTGTTATAAATTATCTATATTTTACCTTTGGAATTAAGTTTAAAGGGACAGTAATAGAATTAACACCTTTGTTAATACATTTAATTTTTTCATTAATATCTGCAATTTATATATTGAGGAAAAAAGAACCCAAAAAAACTATGTATTGGATTAATTTTATTTTAATTTTTATTTCAGTTATATTTATCATGTGGTTCTTTTCAACTCTAACGATTAATTGGATCATAAATAATCAGGTAAAATTACTTTAATGGAGTCAGGAAAAATAATTGTCGGATTTATATTATTAATTTTTGGTTTATTAAACGTAGTCAAACCGGAAATCTACATAAACTTCCAAACATATATATTTAAAACTATTTACGGCGCCACGTTTAAACCTTCAGAAAAAACAGTCAAGATAAATATATACATCGGACTTCTACTTGTTTTATTAGGATTAGTATTATTAGCATATTAAAGAAACAATTTCCCAAAAAGTAATAGCAAACTGCCGTTAATATATCAAGCAAAAGATTTATTTGAAGATATCATGACCGTCATATAATCAGGGTTGTCTAAAGGACTTATTCTTGAACAAAAAGGTTGAGTTTACTATTGAAGTCTTTGAATTTAATAAAATTCACAATTTTTATGCGGCTTATTGACTTTTGCTATACTTAAATTGTTAGAATGTCCGAACATAAATTTCAAAGTGGCTTTACAATTATTATTCTTATAATACTCATTCTATTATTTGGAATTGCAATTCTCGGATATTTTGTTATTAACGACACAAAAACAAATACATCAACAAACTTATCTGGTTTGGATTTAAAAGTTAAAGAAAATAAAGTTACTCTTGACCAAGATCAGACATTCATAACACTAAATGATCTTAACCATGTTTATTTACTTAAAGATGGTCACACAGAATTTAGATTAAAAAAGATCCATACTGTATTATCTTCTGAAGCACCAGGATATCCTGCAATTAATATTGATGAAGATTGGCTAGAAATTGTTAATAAAACTGTTTATTACAACAAAGGTTTCCTGTTTACAATAGAAAACAAAGGATGTACTTACAAATCAGTATGGCATGATGATTACGCCTCACCATATCTTGACAATTGCGCTCTTAAAGTAACTCAAACAAAAGCAGATGTTGCAGATATCGCTCCGGAAGAGATAAATGTAACACTAAGCAGAGAAGATTTGGTTAACGGAGGATTTAATAATAGACCAAATAGTGCGGGTTGGAGAGACGATGGTGTTGCAAATTTAAGTAGCAACGATTATTTGTTTGTAATTAGATTCGGTGGTTATTATATGGGTAATATGGATACAGGTAAGAACTCATCTATCCCTCTGAGTATCGAATCGGGTTTTGATATTATCACGAGTTTTGGGGTTAATAATATTGAACTTAGTAATGAAAACACGCCGATTATTAATTATGAAGAAACACATATTAATGGTCCTATGTCTATAACATTCAAAATATTAGATGTCGGTAATACTAATACTCATTGCAACACAGGATCCTGTAAAAATGTTTTTGATTTGTCAATTCAATCTAAGTTTAATAACAAAGAATCAAGAACTCCTAAAATACTAGAATATTATTAGAAAAATTGGGGTCGCTTGCCAGTTGTTGTTCGAACTTGGATAAGTCTTAATCCAACCGACTTGATTGGGATTAACTACATTAACTTTAGGTTGGCTTAAAAATCTTTAATCTGATATTCCAACTTTTGATCTGAACACTTCATTAATTATATTAAACTTACTGTGATGTTCTGGGTGAACAAACGCTTGAGCAGTCCATTCCTGTTTTATCCCATTAATATTGCTAGCTTCATTTCCATTTATAACAGGTATATGAACACTTCTATAGTTTCTGCTTTTACCTAAATAAACACACACATCCTCTCTCGGTATAGAGAATTCCTCAGAAATACTGTCAGCAACGATCTCTCTATTGTCACCATCTTTACATAATTCAATGAATCTATTTTCTGGGTTAGTTATAACTAAATCAGTTACAGCGATATACGGTTGTTTGTTTGCAGCTGTTTGGGCAATTCTTCTTGTTTTTGGATTACAGTCTCCTAAAAGGTAGCTGTATGCTTGTATATCAGTCCAATAAAAAAACTCTTCTCTTAATTCACCTTCTTCATAAGCAAATTGAAGAGCACGCCTTGTCATTGCGCCCATAACTTGATTTTTAGCGCTAAAAACATATTGATAAACTCTGTGTCGGCTTTCCAGCCACCCACTCATATCAACTCCAGATCCTTCCTCTAAAGCCATGCTTTCATTAAGTAAAATGAAAGATCGTGCCAACCTCTCCCCAGAATACAAGGGTGTTTGAATTATTCCCATTGCCTTACCATATCTTTGAATATTATCAAGATTGTCAACGTCCATTGAACCAGCAATGACATCGCTAATAGGTTTAAAATGCCCGTTAATCATCATTAAAACTTTGTTTATATCAATTTCTTGTATTTTTAGTTCATCCGATAATTCAGAATTAAAAATCATTGTCTCAGCAAACTGCTCGTGAGTAACACCTAATACTTTTTGCAAAAACGCCTCACCTAAATGCGAAAACGGCGGGCTACCTACATCGTGTGCAATCCCAGCTGTAAACAATTCTTTTGAGTATCGAGTAAATTCAGGTTTTAGTCCGACAATTTTGGCAAGATGTGCAACACCAATACTATGTTCCAAACGCGAGGGAATTTGCATACCAAGCGTTATAGGTGGAACTGCTGATAATGAAATATCACTTAATCTTTGGATTTGAGGTGTATCGATAATTCTTTGCTCTTCTTGTGAAAATATCATCTCTCCATACAATGTATCTTTTTGTAAAAATAATGGTCTGTCAGGTGTCATTTTGGAGAGTATAACACTTTAAGTTCCACCTACTATTTCTATTACAATTTATTGGAGAAAATAGGATTAGTTCGAGTCCTATCATGGTCGACTATCGAACGAAGTTCGAACCTATATAAGTTGATTATCCCAAAGTGAACAGGAGTTTTATAGAGTATCTTACTTTAATTTAAATATCTGCTTGATTTATTAATGTAAATTCTTCATCTTTACCAGGAGGTCGAAATTGTTTCCAGTATTGATTAAAAGATTCTTCGTCAATGCTGAAGGAATCAACAGGAGGATTTTTGCTTCGTTTGAGAGTTCTCGCTTTCATAATCTCAAAAGGTGCTTCTAGATAATAGAGTTTTGGAATAGCACCCACATTTTTTACTTTTTCGCTTATTGCATCTCGATGCTCTTTTACCCAAAATCCTTCATCAATGATGACACTTATTCCAGCTTTTAAGCACTTAAGTGCCATGTCTGTTGCAAGCGATGTCATTTTATTATCATATTCTTCAAAATTGTCTTTAGGAGGAGTATTACCAAATACTCTAACCATCCATTCATCTTTCGTGAATCTAACAGCTCCTGTTTCTTTTTCTAATTTTCTGGCAAATGTTGTTTTGCCTGAACCTATAAATCCAATAATAATATATGCTAGTGGTTTATTATTCTGCATAAAAGTATTATACCAGAGGTTCGAACTTGCGAATCTGGGTGTCAAAAATCGAGACTAAAAAAATTTGAGTCGCTTAGTGGACTTATTTAGCACCAGAGAAATTGAATTTTGTATTTCAAATGAAAGTATATTTGAGCTAATCAATAACAGTTATTGTGTAATGAATTAATGGACCGTTATTCCAAACCGTTCCATTAACGGTAGCATATTTTAAAGTAACCTCACGGTAATATATACCATTAGGCGTTAATTTATTCGCAAATAGGTGAAAACCGTAAGACATACCAGAACTCATATCATAGCCAGTTGATTCAGATATTCCGTACGTGTGATTATAATTATTTATATCATCACCCTCAAACCTTATCGGACTAAACTTATCTTTAGTGCTGACAAAAAACCCGATAACTTTTTCTTGGTTTGATTTACTGATGGTAACCGAGATGCTAATTTTGTCGACAGAAATTGAGCTGTTAGTATATTCAGGTTTTTCTCCTACCACTACCGTATAGTTATAGTTACAACTAGGAGTCCACGTGTTTTTACTGCTTCTTGCCCTCAACTTTGGGGTATAGGTACCATTTTGTGTGTACGTATGTGTAGTTAAAGGCTCGCTAATAAGATTTGTGTCCCAGGTACCATTCCCATCAAAATCCCATTGATAGCCGATTGTTCCTGAATAAGTATAATCAAACCCGAGACCTGCTCCAAAAAGACTAACGTATAAAGGAGCATCGCCCTTTGCGGGTGTCATAGAGTTTTCAGGAGTATAACAATGCCCATCAGCAGATACTGGATCGTTAAGGCCATATGGCGTTGCTGTAGCAATTGGTTTTTGGGTTGGCTTTGGTGTTGACAAGGCCCTAATTGGAGTTGGTGAGGGATTTGGAGACACAGATGACTCCGTTAAATTGGTTGCTTCATTTGTACCTGTAGGCAACGAATTTACTATGTTATTTTTTAATTTAGCGTTTTGATAAATCACACACCCAACTAAACCTAATAATACAATCATTATAACGGCTGGAAGTAAAACGAATCCTTTTTGTCCCACATTTCAGTATTTATTAAACATCTGGAGATGTCAATTTCTGAAGCTAATCGGGGTCACTTGCCAGTTGATGTTCGAACCTGGATATGTCAAAACCCTACAAAGCTAAACAATCTTATCTATTATAGGATTATTTAATTTTATACTCGGATCACTAAGATCAGTATTTATATTAACTGTAGTTATTATTCCCTTATCCAGTAACACATTAGGTTTTGTATATTTACTTGGAAGTAATTTGATTCCTATTTCATCCGCATCTTGCTCAACGTAAAACGGATCGTCAAATTCTATTTCAGCTTCTTCTTCTTTAGATGGTTCTCGAATATATTTAAATCCGTTTATATGAACACTCTCGTTTGCAAAAACTCCAATCATATGAGGGTAATCATCCTGTCCAAATTCTTCCTTAAGCTTAGCTGGAACATCCGATGATATATCTGCCATACTAGGAGAAAATCCGAATTCGCTAGCCATTCCTACTTCTCCATAAACCTTAACACTTTCAGGTGTATGGTTATGAAAATCTGCAACAACCTTAAAACCTTCGCTAACAAATGGTCTTAAATTGTCTACAGATTGTTGAGGAGAATATGAAACACCAAATCCATGGCCAATCCCAACTCTGACTTTTACTTGTTCTTTACCATTATCTATAATAAAAACCAAAAATTCTCCAGTATTGTCCACGCTTCTTGTTTTTGTTTCTTCTGCAAGTTCTGAAATTATGTTTGGAGAAATATTTAATGTTTCGTTCGTATCTTTTTCGTTTATCTTAACACCTTCTTGGGTTTCCATATTTATAAGTATAACAGTTATACAATACTGCTATGGATAACATAAAATGGATAATTTGAGGCTAATCGGGGTGGTATACCAGGATCGAACTGGCAACCTCCGCTTCCACAGAGCGGCGCTCTACCATTGAGCTAATACCACCAACCCTTGTATTTTATCAAATCAAACCTATATTGACAAAGCGCTAAACTTAACCCAAAATGTATATAACGTTAATTTATGCCTGCAAAAGCAAAAATCAAAGTTATTACGGAAGAAATAAAAGACGATAAAACAGAGAAACCTGTTGTTGAAGTTGCAACTAAAGAAGATAAGGTCGAGGAGTTAGATACAACCCCGCAAACCCCAAAAGAAATTCCAATCACCGAAGCCGACACGGTAGATACTTCAAAGCTCACTTCTTTTTCAACGTTAGATGTTGAAAACAAAGCCGAAGATCCTGAAGTTCCCGATGAAAAACCTGCAGAACCGCTTGTAGTTTCTAAAGAAAAACTTGAACCAGAGACTGAAGAAAAGGAACCTGAAGAGTCGAAAGATATGAACTCCGCGGATGTAAAGGAGTGGCTCTCCGATGTACGTCCGGACACTTCAAAAGAAATGGAAAAGAGTGGAAAGAGCGGGTTTAAAATATTTCTAATAGTTTTACTTCTTTTAGTCGCAGTAGGACTTGCTGCTGGGGGAGTTTATTACTACAAAAACAGTACTAAAACTTCCGAAGAAGAGGGAACTGAGCAAAAGCAGGAAACCCAAGCAGAAGCGACTCAAACTCCCGAACCCACAAAATCTACAGTTGATTTAAAGAAATTTACGGTTAACGTTCTAAACGGATCGGGTATTACGGGTGAGGCAAAAAAAGTTTCAGATTTATTAGTTACAGGTGGTTTTGCGGAAAGTAAAACAGGCAACGCTGCAAACAGCAAATTTACAAAAACAGAAGTGGCCTTGAAGGAAGCTGTACCTGCGGAAGTATTTGATGCTGTTAAGAAATCTCTAGGGGATACTTACGATGTAGTCAAGGCTGAAAAAGCACATGATTCAAAGTCCACATACGACATAGTAATTACAGTCGGCACCAAAAAGTCGTAAATATTTTTAATTCTATATCTTCTTGACCATTTTTAGTAAAATACGCTTACTTACCGAAGTTTATTAGCCGTGGTGGCGGAATGGCAGACGCGCAGGACTTAAAATCCTGTTTCACAATTGTGAAGTGTGGGTTCGACTCCCACCCTCGGCACCGTAAAAAAACGGAGTGTGGCTCAGTTTGCAGAGCGCCGCGTTTGCCTACCCGCAATAATTCACGGGGATTGGCTCAGTTGGTAGAGCGCCGCGTTTGGGACGCGGAGGTCGCCAGTTCGAATCTGGCATCCCCGACAGTAAATGTAGGTAGGGAACCGCGGAGGTCCCCGGAAGAGCCAATCTTTCAGATTGTCGAACACGGGCACTCCGACCTTATTTAAAAGTGCGGGTATAGTACAATGGTAGTACACTAGTTTTCCAAACTAGACACAGGGGTCCGATTCCCCTTACCCGCTCAAAATCTGATATAAAAATAACAAATTTACACGATTGAGTATGTTTGGTGATATAAGCGAAGGCAGACCACCAATAGAGGGAGGTCATGTTGAGTCAAAACATTATTCTTCCATTCTACTTAAAGGATATAGTAGAACTATTTATGTTGAAACTATTCCACTAAGGAGAGGCCCTGAACGACAGTTAAACCATACTGTAGTAAAAAGGGCATCAACACATGGGGATGATTTGTTGGGAGCAAAATTAACTCAATCACATTTACTAATTGGATTAGAGGATGCGATAAAGATGGGAAAAACGGCTAAACAAGCATTAATTGATGCATTAAAACCGACTCCTGAATAAGTTGGAGAATCAAAGCGAATGTTTGAACAGTATATGAACAGGGGATAAAATTTATCTTCAGATGGATATCTTTATATCAGCAATCGTTATATTCTCACTCCTTCCATTTCTCGTAATACGAAATACAAAAAGTTATTTTTTATTCACAGTTCTAAGCATTTTCGCAATAATCATCCACGGAATTTATCTTTTCGGACCATCAATAATTTATTTGATTCTTGCTACGTATATCACAAGTACGGCAGCTGAATTGGTTAGCCTAAAAACCCGCTTTAACTGCTTTGGTATTAAATACAGTTATGCCTTAGGACACCGGATGTTTACTTCAAAAGTAAACATATTAGGAGTTTATCCTTTGGAAATATCTCTAACGTGGGTTATCTTAAAATATATTTCATTCAACATGGCCTTAATAATTATTTTGGCCTTTTCAATTCCATATTACTTTTTAATTATTTTAACTCCTCTTATCCTCGTATCGATTGATTTGGTCATAGATCCAATCGCAGTCAATATTGCAAAAATGTGGAAATGGGAAAAGGGGAGTGGATATTTTGGAATTCCGGGTCAGAATTTCTTAGGTTGGTTTTTGGTAGGTCTTGCTTCAACTTATGCCTTCAGTTTCATCGGTGTTGACAGGCAAATTACACCAAATATTCTTTTTGTACTACCGATTATTTTTTATTTTCTAATTTTGAGCTACTTTAGACTGCTTTTTAGAATCGACAAAGTAAAAGCAATTTTAGGCGCACTCCCTGCAATTTTCTGGACTTTGCTAAGCACAATCGGATTATTTACTTTACTTTTAAAATAAAAATGTCAGAAACTCACCCATTTGGGTTTTTTATTCCAAAAAATACAAAATATTTATTTTTAGGAAGTTTTCCGGGGAAAAGGGAATATGGGTACGAATGGTTTTTTGCAAACAAAAGAAACCAGTTTTGGTCTATCTTGGAAAATGTTTACGAAACTGAACTTCGGACAAAAGAAGAACAGCAAGAGGTGTTTACAAAACTGAGAATGGCTATATCGGATATAATATTAGAATGTGATAGGAAAGCAAACAATAACTCAGACACAAACTTAAAAGGATTGAAAATTAATTCTGAAGCGATTACAAACGTAATTATTAATTATAAGATTGAAGCAGTATATTTTTCGAGCAGGTTCGCCGAAAAACTTTTTAGAAGATACTTTAAAGAGTTAATAAGTAAATTTCCGAAAATTAAATTAGTTACATTACCTTCACCATCCCCGAGATATGCAATAATTAATAAATCCGAAAAAATAAATATTTACAAAAAACTTTTACCGAAACTCCCAAAATCTAAACCTCAAACTTTTTGAAGAAGCTTTTTTTGACAATTTCGGTAACTACAAAGTAGGAAATCAGGTCAAATATTATCAGTACCCAAACTAAATAGGGAAGAGTGGTGAAATGAAAAATGTTTACCTGTAATACAGACATAGAAATTACCAATGTAATAGAAAGTACGCTCAAAACCAAAAGCCAATTACTCGGCTTGCTTTTATAAAAAGGTAATTTCGTTCGGATTGCAAAGGTCACTAAAATTTCGGATATCGCTGATTCAACAAACCAAGCCGTCCTGAAGACTTCAGGCTCAACTTTAAGTATAAATATCATAGGAAGAATCAAAAGCATATCGAAAAAAGAACTGACGAATCCGTAATAAATCATAAAGTTTTTAATAAATCCAATATTCCATTTTTTTGGTTTTCTTAAAAAATTCTCATCCACGTTATCCGTCGCAACAGCAAAAAGGGGAATATCACTAACAAAATTATTAAGAAGTATTTGGGAAGGAAGAAGTGGAATGAATTTTAAAAAGAAAGATGAAATCGCAACAGTGAACATATTACCGTAATTGGCGGATATTGTGTTTAGGATGTATTTCATGATGTTTCCGAACGTCTTCCTACCTGCTTCTATTCCTTCCGCTAAAACATTCAAATCCTTCTTTAGTAAGATAATGTCGCTCGCGTCCTTTGCAATATCTGCTCCCGTATCAACAGAAATCCCAACATCCGCCTCACGAAGCGCCCCCGCGTCATTTATTCCGTCGCCCAAAAACCCAACAATATGTCCTTCATAATTCAATGCCTTAATTATTTTGTATTTCTGCTCAGGCGTAATCCGGGCAAATATTTTCTTCTCCCGAGCCGCTTGATTGAACTCATCCGGAGATAATTTTTCAAGATCGTTTCCACTTATTACCTGCCGATCATTAAAGTCAATTCCTGTTTCGCGGGCAATATTTACAGTTACAACCAAACTGTCTCCACTTATTATTTTAAGATCAATTCCAAGCTTTTCAAATTTTGCAATAGTAGCGCCCGCGCTTTCTTTTACCGGATCTTTAAAGAGCAAATAACCCAAAAACACCATATCGTTCTCATCCGCTTTTGACGCACTTTTTTTCTCTAGCTTCTTTTCGGCCAAGAGAATAACCCTATATGCTTTTTCCTCATATACTGCAATTTGGTCATTTATATTTTTGACTTCTTTATTTGTTCTATTTACGGACTTTTCGCCAATTGCAATTTTTGAACAAATTTCCAGCATAGTTTCCGGCGAGCCTTTTGCAACCAAAAAGTATTCGCCTTGCTTTTCGTAAGAAATACTCATTCTTCTTCGTTCATAATCAAAAATGTTTTCGGATACAAATTTAACTCGAGTAAGTTTGTTGACATATTTTTGCGTATATTCACTTTCCCAAATTGCTTCGTCGTGAGCGTCGTATTTTAAATCTTTTGAATTCTGGGAAAACTTGGATGTGCAAATCAGAGCTTTTTCGTAAAGACTTTCATCATTGTTACCGTTTACGTTCATGGTTCCCACAAGACTAAATTTCCCTTCGGTTAAAGTTCCTGTTTTATCCATGCACAGGGTATCGAGGTTTCCAAAGTCTTCAACGGCCGATAACTTTTTTACAATAACTTTCTTTTTCGCCATTTTCATAGCCCCTTGCGAAAGCGTGACCGTAATTATTGCAGGTAACATTTCCGGAGTAATTCCAATAGCAAGTGCTACTGCGAAAAGAAAAGACTGAACTAAATCCTTAGCAAGAAGTGCGTTTACTAAAAATATTCCAAAAGTCAAAATAACTATTACCTTAAATAAAAACTGACTGAATGATTTAATCTGAACTTGAAAATCCCCGCTTGAAGTTTTTTCGGAGAAAAGTTTTTGAGCACTTCCAAAACTTGTGGTCAAGCCTGTGGCAATAACAATTCCGCTTCCAAACCCAGAAGAAACCGTCGTTCCCATAAAAATCATATTTTTTTGATCGCTTATATTTAGCTTTTCCTTGTCAATTACGGTATCGTTTTTTTCAACCGGAATTGATTCTCCTGTCAAGATTGATTCGTCTACGCTTAGTCCGTCGGATTTTATTAGTCTTATATCGGCAGAAATTTTATCTCCGAGACGAACTTCTACAATATCTCCGGGTACTATAAATTTATTATCTATAAGAGTCCAGTTGCCATCCCGAAGGACTTTACATTTGTAACTTAAGTATTCCTTAACTTTTTCAACAGCACTTTCAGCCTTAAATTCCTGAATAAATCCGAAAACGGCGCTTAATATTACGTAAGACATAATTACTGCCGAGTCCAATGGTTCACCTAAGAAAAAGGAAACAAGTGAAGCAATTATAAGTATTATCACTAGCCAGCTACTGAATTGGCTAACAAGAATTTTAATAAACGAAGGAATTTTTGATTTGGAGACTATCGTGTTAAGTCCGTATTTTAAAAGTCTTTTTTCAGCATCAGTAGCCGTAAGTCCTTCATTGCTACTTTTTAATTTCTCAAAAATCTCAGATCTTTTATATTTCCACCACAGATCTTCCTGCACATCGGCCATATTTCATATTAATATGCCAGTGTGTTGATTACAATGAAGATTAAGAGTTACCTCAACTGTTCCGACAATTTTGCCTTTGTGCCCGCAGAGGGAGACCTGCACACAATGCTTTCAGGATAGCTAACGGAAGGGGTCCTATCTACAATCACCGTTCCACCGCGTCAATGACAATTTCAAGTTTTCCTTTGGCGGCATTTAAGAATTAAACAATCAATAATGCTCTGCATCACTAAAAACTTGTTTAAGATAAACACCAACACTTTCACCCGGCAAATCGCCAAGCGATTCGCCACGATTTGGTTCTGGCATCGAATGATTTTTGAGCACTACATAAAATTGACTTTTCTCATTTTGATCAAGCCCAGAATAAATCTGCTCGGCTGGTACAAATCCTTTCGCTTGAGCAAAATTTTGCATCGCTGGTCTGTAGTCTTTTTCAGAAGAAACAGATCCTGCAAGATACATCACAGCAACATCTATGGGATACAAAGTCATTTCCAAACTTACTGGAGTATTAGATGGATTATATCCCGGTCGGCTTGCAATAACGTTGGTTGCTTGAACACCATTGAGAATCACACGATATTGGCTATATGAAATTTTATATTTATTATCCTTTCCATCTAATTTAAATATAATTTCTTTTTCACCATTTTGTTTTAACCAATCAGGATCCACGTTGACTTTAGCTCTCGATTCCAAAATAACACTGGGGCAGAATTCACCCGATCCTTTAGTAAATTTGTATCCTTTTATATCAACAACCAAGGTATTACCACGTAATGATTTTTTTGCTTCCAAATCTGAGGCAGAATCGCAACCTCCGCCTGCAACGGCAGATAAAACTAAAACTGGCACTCTTTTATTGTTTTCAACTGACGATGCAAGAAATACACTTACATATTTTGGAATAGTTAGCTCACCGGTCAAAGACGGTAGTGGCGATCTAAAACCATTGCTGTTTGTAAAAACCAGCGCGCCAATGACAATTAAAATAAGTACGGTGATTGTTATGAGAACTTTTTTTGTCATAGATTTTATGATTAAAAAATTTTCTTCCCCCAAAATGCGAAACCGCCAATTCGTTTTTGTCCCAAAATTTGAATACCAATTAGTCGCCGAGCAAAGCAAGGCGAGCACATTTTCCTTGCAATTTCCTAAGTGGTGCGCCCGGGGGGAATCGAACCCTCATCGACCGTTCCGAAGACGGCAACTTTATCCGTTAAGCTACGGGCGCATTTTTTAGACTTCTGACCTCTTATCCCCATTGAGCTATGGAGGCAAAATTATTTTAAAATCTCCTTCCAGACCCTAATTGTGACCCCTTTTGAACCAATAATTCATCACCAGAACTTGACGTACACATCCCTTCAGCAATAATTCTATATACACCTCCTCCTTCTAATTGAATTACTTGTACTCCTTTAGGGTCACCACTAGCTTCAACAACTTCTCTTAACGCTGACCCATACCCCGATGCTACAATACGCTTTGCCACTTCTTCAGGCATCCCTTTCAAATCATATGTACGAGTTTCGATTCTACCTGTGTAACTTATTTGTTTCATTTATTTCACCTCCATTCCTATTTCAGATTATACCTAATTTCCGATATAATTGCACTTGTATGACTACCGAAGAAATCATAGAAGCAGTAGAAAAAGAGATTCGCGAAACTCCTTATCATAAAGGAACTGAGCATCATATCGGTATGCTTCGGGCTCGACTTTCAAGACTTCGAGAAAGACTTCTTGAAGCTTATTCAAGAAAATCCGGAGGTGGCGGCGGATATTCGGTTAAAAAACAAGGTGATGCAACTATCGTTTTAATTGGCCCACCATCTGCCGGAAAATCGACCCTTTTAAATAAATTAACAAATGCCCAAAGCAAAGTTGCGCCTTATGCTTTTACAACAGTTTCGGTAATTCCGGGAATGATGTATTTGCGTGATGCGAAAATCCAAATTCTTGACGTTCCCGGACTCATTGAGGGAGCTGAAGAAGGAAAAGGAAGAGGACGTGAAGTTTTATCCGTTGCAAGAGGCGCAGATTTACTGATTATAATGAGTGACGTTAAAAGGCCCATTGCAATTGAGCGTATTAAAAAATCTCTGGAGAAAAACGGAATAAGGCTAAATAAAGAAAAGCCAAACATAAGGATAGAGAGAAAACTTCAGGGTGGAATTTTAATCAAATCAAATATAAGGCAGAATTTGACGCACGAAACAATTAAAAAAGTTGCAAACGAGTTGGGAGTTAAAAATGCCGATATAACTTTAAATGAAAAACTAACCATTGAGCAGCTTATTGATGCATTTTCAGCTAACCGTGTTTATACAAAATGTTTTAACATTTTAAACAAGGCGGATGAAATATCTGACATACCTGAAAGTGATTATCAAAATAATAACGCGCTGCTTATCAGCGCCGAGAAAAATATTGGTATCGAAGAACTGAAGGAAAAAATCTGGCAGACTTTAGCTTTTATCAGAGTTTATTTGGTAAGAAATGACGAGGAGCCAAATTTAAATAATCCGCTGGTTACAACAAAAAACAAAACTTTATTCGACATAGCTTTAGAAATCGGAAGTGAATTTGCGGAAGACAAAACCCGGGCAAAAATCTGGGGGACAGGCGCTAAATTTCCCGGACAGGAAGTGTCTTTATCTGCAAAAGCCCAAGACGGAATGCAGATTAGGTTTATTTGACTTAACCGTTTCTCCTTCGGTTAAGGAAATCTCCTCCTGGCAACTCCACAATATCAATCTTTTCAACATGTTTTATTACATAGTTCCAACCTCCAGGTGCGGTCAAATCGTTTACAATTTGGATATCACTACCCAACCTCCGAAGTTTCACAGTTAACTTTGCCATAGTAATCAGAACATCACCAGGTGCCATACCGGTTCTCTCTCTAATTTCATCAAAATTTAATATTTTATCCACCATGTAATTAGCTGTGCCGAAGGCGGGAGTTGAACCCGCACGTCATTGCTGACACACGCTCCTGAAGCGTGCCTGTCTGCCAATTTCAGCACTTCGGCGAATGCTAGCGTTATTATATCAAATTTGCTAAAATGGCGTAGTTTGCGCGCGGGTGGCGAAACTGGTAGACCTGTCTGCGCAGGCAGGCGTGCAGTCTTGATTGTGTTTTTTGTATATATTATAAAAAGTGTTATTGACGAATGGTATTATGTTGGTATTACTGGAAATATTGATAACAGGTATAAACAACAATCAAAAAAGAGTAAAATCAACCAAAAATAAGGTTCCTTTTGACCTGTTTTTTGTTCAATTATGTACGAATAGAATTCAAGCAAGGGATTTAGAAAAATATCTTAAAGTTAGTTTTAACAAAGAAGCATTAATAGAAGTTATGCGCGGGTGGCGAAACTGGTAGACGCGCAGTCTTGAGGAGGCTGTGGAGTAATCCTTGCAGGTTCAAGTCCTGTCCCGCGCACTCGTTTTACTCGTGCCCGTTACTGGTCTTGATAGCGCACAAGTATAGAATAAATACTTTGCACACAAGTCCTGTCCCGCGCACTAAATGACATTAAAGATTTAAGTTGATATATGATTAATCAAAAACCAAATATTCATAACTTAGTGCTGTGCGCTAATGTTTTTATCAGAAAGGATGGGAAATATCTTCTGATGAAAAGATCTTCTGAAAAAAAGTACGCACCAAACAAAATCCACCCTTTTGGAGGAAAGATTGACAATAATGAAAACCCATTTGACGGTGCCGTTCGAGAAATTAAAGAAGAGATTGGTATAGATATTAAAAATCTTAAATTGGAAGCTATTATTTTAGAATTAACAGATGAAAAAGATTTACCAGTAAATTGGTTAATTTTTCATTTTAGTGCTGACTATGCGGGAGGGAATGTAAATAAAACCGAGGAGGGCGAAGTTGTCTATTTAACACCGGATGAAATTAAATCCTCAGATTTATTTCCCTCAGTTAGAAGTATCATAAGTAACATTTTGAATCCCGGCGACGGTACTGTTTTTACAACAAATAGCTATCATGGGTTTGAAAGTGGGATGAAAGAATTGTCAAAAAATCTTTGCATTGTTTAGCTGAGTATTTTTCCCAAGGTTATTATTTAATAATTCAAGTTGACCTGCTAAAATCCGAGCTTCTTTTAAAGTGTCTCAAAGTAGCCGAGAAGAGGTTCGATTTAAATACCTTTATCGGCACATAAATGATTTATATATAAATCAAAAATTACAATAATGGAGAGTAGTAGTCAAAGTAATTACCAAATGGATGAATTATTTTCCATTTAAGTATTTTATTCCCTTGTTCGCATAGTTCTTCAGGACTGGGAGTAGCACCGGAAATTTGCCCTGCATATATATTTTTACAATCTTTGTAGCCTTTTTTATATTCTATATAAGCCCTCGCTGTAAATAATGCATATATCAATACAGCAGCAAATAAAATTAAAACCAATTTCTTAATTATTTTCATAATTTTATTATATTACTTAAAAAGAAAAGGTGCATATTTCTACTGATAAGTAAATTGTGTTTCAAAGCTGGAATATGCTAAAATCAGAGACTGGAATGAAGCGAGAAGTGGACAAGTCTGACTAAACTTCCTCGCACTAGGTTTAATATACGAATGGACGCGTAGCTCAGTCGGTTAGAGCGTTCGGTTTACATAATAGATTTTGCATGAGCGGTTAGCTCAGTTGGTAGAGCATTCGGTTTACATCCGAAAGGTCACAGGTTCGAGCCCTGTACCGCTCACTCACGCAAGCAGTTTCAGGCGAGTTAGAAAGGTCAGGGGAAGGGGCAATTTTTCAAATTGTCGAGCCCCTCCGCGTCCACCAATGAAAGATAAATTTAAAGCTGTTTGGCTTTCGCATAGCTCCATTTCGGATTATTTAAAGTGCCCACGAATGTATTTTCTCCGAAATGTGTATAAAAACCCAAAGACATTCCGCAAAATGACAATAATGACTCCTCCGCTCGCACTTGGACAAACCGTCCACGAAGTAATTGAGTCACTTTCCGTACTACCTGTATCCCAGCGTTTTGACAAACCGCTTTCAGAATCGTTTGATATAGTTTGGAAAAAAATAGAAGGAGAAAAGGGCGGATTTAAAAATTCCGGGCAGGAAGAAGAATTTAAATCCAGAGGCCTTGCAATGCTTAAAAATATCGAAGACAACCCGGGCCCGATTGCGAAAAAAGCAATTAAACTTCGTGCTGATGGGGGACTTCCTTACTATTGGTTTTCGGAAGAAGACAATATAATTTTGTGCGGGAAAGTTGACTGGATTGAATATCTGGAAAAGACCGACTCTGTCCATATAATTGATTTCAAGTCGGGAAAATTTGAGGAGGGGAAAGATTCACTTCAGCTTCCGATTTATTATTTACTCGCGACAAATTTGCAAAATAGAAATGTCGAAAAAGCCAGTTATTGGTATCTTGATAAAGATCCCGCACCGAAGGAAGTAAAATTACCTGAGAAAGATGAAGCAAATGCAAAAATAGAAAAACTCGCAAAAAGAATAAAACTTGCCCGCCAAATTAATCATTTCGTATGTCCAACAAATGGTTGCAAACACTGTCTTCCTTTTGAAAGAGTTTTAAAAGGCGAAGGGAAAATGGTGTCATTGAGCGATTTCAATCAGGAGATTTATGTTTTAAAAAATTAATAGAATGAAATTAAATCCGCTTACAGATGAAGAAAAGAAAGTGATTATTGATAAGGCTACCGAGAAACCTTTTACGGGAGAGTACGACGATTATTATGAAGAGGGGACTTATGTCTGCCGGCAATGTGGGGCTCATCTATACAATTCTGAATCAAAATTTGATGCACGCTGCGGCTGGCCGAGTTTTGATCAAGAAATTGAAGGCGCCGTTAAAAATATTCCCGACGCGGACGGAGTTAGGACAGAGATTCAATGTGCAGAGTGTGGTGCTCACCTGGGGCACGTTTTCTTGGGTGAGCAAATGACCCCTAAAAACGTTAGACACTGCGTAAATTCAATATCTTTAAAGTTTGTTCCAGGGAAAAAATAAATGCTTTAAACCTTCTTACTTGTGCTTTCCCATAATCTAAACTCAACTATCTTTTTAATTAAATCGTAAGGAATTGGTTTATCCAACGGGAATTGAATTGTTCCTTTTGATGTTCTATACGACTTCAGGTTTTTTTCAAATGCACTCACACCTGATGGCGTAGGGAATAAACTTATATGATTTTTAAATGCAGCAAAATGTACTAAATTCTTACCATTGAGTTTAAAAGTGGGCATTTGATAGCTTATTGCTTCAGTTGCAGTGGGAGCTGCTTTTTTTATAATTTCCCGAATACTTTCCAATATTTTTTGTATTTCTATTGGGAAAAGTTTTATATATTCATCTATATTATCGATTCCTTGTTTCAACATATTGGTTATGATTATTAATTTTTAGACCCAATAAAATTAATAATTATCTTATTAACTATATCCAACATCTCAGGCTGATACTGATACTTGTGTTCCATTCCGGGAATTTGATGCCATTCTTTTGGTTCATTGGCCAAATCAAACAGCTTTTTAGAAACTTTTAGTGGAATCTTCATGTCACGTTCACCTGCTATAAATAGCTTGGGGCAACTCACTTGCGAAATTAATTGTAGTGCATTATATTTCCGAGCATCTTCTATGAAAGAAAACGGGATATTTAATGCTCCAAATTTAGATGAATTCACTATTCTGTAACCAGTCTTTTTCCAATCCCTATATTTACCACCCAAGTCATCTTCACTACCTGCCTGATAAGGGCTAACAATTAATCCTAGTTTTTTTACTTCAAACTCGGTTGCCAACATCGTAGCAATGATTCCACCCATAGAAAAACCCAAAATAATTAAATCATCACTTTTCATTCTTTCAAGTTTATTACGAACATAAGTTATCGTATTAGTAAAACAATATTTATCTAATTCTTTTGGAAAATATGGCCAAGCAATTTTAACTACAGCGTGACTTTGTTGGGATAATATTTTATCTAAACCTTTAAAGGTAACTTCCTCTGGATAGCCTGTAAAACCTGGAATTATTATGACCGTCATATATTATTTAGATTCTTTATTTCAAATTCCGTTTTTAACATTTTTTAATTTTAACAGAATTTAAAATCCCTGTTTTACAATTAACAAAATTGGATACGATAAACAGTGTTATTCCGTAAAACAGCCATGTTATACTTTAATTGTGAAAATAAAAGTACATTTAATCGTATGTTTTATTATTTTACTTCTCACTATATTAGGGCTTTTTCTTCTAACGAATACATCATGTGACGATCCGCTATGTGGAATTGCTGTTTGGTTCGGTTTCTATTTGATAATTTTTCACAGTCTAGCCCTTATTTTCACCTTATCCACCTTTTTCTTTGTTGGATTAAGACGTCATTGGAGTTATAAAAAAACATATTTAATTGGTTCAGTTACTTCTATAATTTTAATTCCAATTTTCTACATTCTGTCACTTGCTAGCTTTTCGTTTTGGGGAAAATTAATATTTTAATATATTGATTTCAATCTTCACAATAAATTCCACTAAATTATTTTTGTTATTATATGCTCTAAAATTAAATTTTTCTTTTAAGGATTAATTTTCAAGTCGATAAGCTAGTATATTGAATTTTCCAGGTTTTATATATAAGATTAAGTAGCCATGAAATATAGGGAAATATTAGTAGTTGTTTCCTTCATCGCATTCCTTTTATTCCTCGTTAATTCTTCAAGCGTTCTAGCTGGTCCCTGCCTTCCTAGAAAAGCAATAAACCCTCTTACACAAAAGAAAATTGAATATATTCCGTGCGACGAGCGTGGAAATTTCAATCCACCGAAAGGTTATATAGACTATCAAGATTATGTAAACAATAAAAAAATGGACTTAAGTATAAGGTATTTAAGATATTTCGGAATATTAGTAGTAATTTTTATACCTATATTATTTTATATTATTCGGATAAAGAAAATATCGCGTTAACTTTCTTAAATTCTCCCCAATGTCCTTCACTTTATAAGTAAAACTGATACAATATAATGTAAGTTAATCAGTCTTTCTAGGGGATTAGTTTTCGAGCCGAGATAGCCAAGGTGGTCACGGCGGACGCCTGAAGAGCGCCAGATGCGGGTTCGACTCCTGCTCTCGGCACTTCGCTCCGCTCAGTGCGAGCACATTTTATCGCATTGAGACGGAGAAATATGACATATTATTTGTACATTGTGAAGTGCAGTGACAATTCCCTTTACACAGGAATTACGAAAGACTTAAAACATAGGATTTGGCAACATAATTTCAGTAAGTACGGTGCCAAGTCGGTTAAAGGCAAAAGACCGGTAAAGTTAGTTTACAAAGAAATTTTTGAAACATTAACTGAAGTTGCCAAAAGAGAAAGAGAAATTAAAGGTTGGAGAAGAGAAAAGAAATTAGCACTAATTAACGGTTTACACTGAGGAATAAAATCTGAAGTGTTTACACTGAAGTCACGAAGTGCCTGAAGTGCGGGAATAGCTCAGTTGGTAGAGCGTCTCGTTGCCAACGAGAAGGTCGCGGGTTCGAATCCCGTTTCCCGCTCAAGAGTAGCTTGAGTTGTTCAAGTTGGTTCGATTGCGCACAAGTTAAGAATTTCATGTCTTGCACGGCGAATCCCGTTTCCCGCTCTAATTATAGTTAAAGATTTAGTTGTAGAGTTTTTAAAGCTTCTGTTATTTAATAATCTGTACGGTGTAAAATTTAGAATATTAGCCTTTGTTTATGCAAGGTATTGCAAAAATCATCAAGCTCTCAAAAAATCAGCATAAGTGGATTATTTTGGCTGCGCTTTTAATAACAATTCAGGCGGTTTTGCAGCAGGTAACCCCGATAACCTTAAAATTTGTCGTCGACGAGCTTTCTCTTCAGATAAAAACTGGGAACGGTAATTTTCAAAAGCTTACGTATTTATTCGGTCTAATTTTTGTAGTAAATATCGCAATTACTGTTTTGAATTCACTAAACCAAAGGTTGGGAGACTTTATCGCATCCAGACTCGGACGACACTTATCGGAAATTTATTACAAAAAAATATTTACACTACCTCAAAAATATTTTGATTCGGAAATTTCCGGAAAAATATTAAACCAACTAAATCGCGGAATATCCTCGATACGTGAATTTATAGGAACTGCCACCAACTTTATGTTGCCTGCGATGTTGCAGGCAATCTTTGGTGTCGGTGTGCTTTGTTACTTTAATATGACGATTGGACTTCTTGCTCTGTCGGTTTTTCCTGTTTATATCGCAATTTCTACATACTCTACGCATCGGTGGGGACGTATTCAAAAAGAAAAAAATGTTTACGAAGACACTGTCCGCGGAAGAATCCAGGAAGTAATTTCAAATATAAAACTGGTTAAAACTTACAATACCCAAAAAATGGAATGGGGTTTTGTTTCAGACAATTACCAGGTAATTAACAAGCTTTACGACAAACAATCCAACCTCTACCATATCCTGAATTTTACCCGTGAATTTGGATTAGAAATTGCGTTTGTAGCCATATTGTTTATAATTTTCAAAAGTACTTTTGCGGGAGATTTGACTTTAGGAGAAATGATTTTAATCATTCAAATACTTAATCAGCTTCGCTGGCCCCTTTATGGAATGAGTTATATCTTGGAGCAAATTCAGCACGCAGAAGCGGATTCTAAAGCGTTCTTTGAGGTGCTCGACTTGGCAAGCACTGAAGTTTACCAAAGCAAAAAGCTTCCTCCGCTTTCAAAAATACCTCAGATAACTTTTACCAATGTCGGGTTTTCATATGATACAAATTTGAAAATATTGGATGATATTAATTTAAAACTTGATAAAAAGGAAACAGTCGCTCTTGTCGGTCACTCGGGAGCGGGTAAAACAACGCTAATTAACTTAATACTAAAGCTTTACGATCCAACCAGCGGAACAATCTCTCTGTCGGGTAAAAATTATTCAAAAACCGATCATTCGTGGATCAGGGCACATATTGCCCTTGTTTTCCAGGAAAACGAACTTTTCTCGTCAACAATTCGGGAAAACGTGTCATATGGAGTTTCAGTCAGTGAGCGGAAAATAATTAATGCGCTAAAGCAGGCAAATGCTTATGACTTCGTAGCTAAATTTAAAGACGGGTTGGATGCAAAAATAGGCGAGCGGGGGGTTAAGCTTTCCGGCGGACAAAAGCAAAGAATTCAAATTGCCCGTGCAATTTTACACAACAAACCAATTCTTATTCTTGATGAGGCAACAAGCAGCCTTGATTCAAAATCCGAAAAACTGGTTCAGGATGCACTGGCAAAACTTTTTAAAAACCGCCTAGTTTTAATCATTGCCCATCGTTTTTCTACAATTCAAAACGCCGACAGAATTATTGTTTTAGATGAGGGAAAAATTGTTGATTCCGGCAAACCTCACGAACTCGCTCATCGTGAAGGGATTTATAAAGAGCTACTGAATTATCAGATTGAAGGGAACAAAAAACTTCTAAGTGAATACGAGTTAAATTAAAATACCACTCAAATCGTTTTTTATACAAATTAAACCTACGCAGTCTCATCAGGAGTGCTTGGAAGTCTTTCCTTGCCTTCGGCATCACGGATTGTATTAAGAAGTAAGCGCTTTAAGATTTCGCTAAATTTTACTCCGTACATATCCAAAATATTACTTATTGCTACGTCAGATTCTTTCGGACCAAAAGCCGGATTTAAATTACTGTCAATAAAAAAATACCTTCCGGATTGATCAAGACGGACGTCAAATTTTCCGTAATCGTACATTTTGGTCACGTCAAACGCTTTTTTTACATATTCTTTTAAAAGCGCATCGTCATATTTTTGGTAATGAAAAGATTCACCTGATTCAAGTAACCACTGGTCTTCAAATGTTGACAGTGTATATTTTTCAGCTACTTTAGTAAATATTTTTTCGGCTAAATAAACTTTTTTGTTAAGACCTTCCAAAAGCATGCATGTAATTTCACGTCCGACAATAAACTCTTCGACAATAACGGATTGCTTATAAGTACTAATTAGATACTTCAAGCGCTCCCGAAGGTGTTTTTCGTTTTCTGATATGGCTTCTCGGGAAATTTCAACGGCTCCATGTATTTCGTTTAGTTTTGATATCAGCGGGAAACGAAGAGTAGGGTCTAAATAATCATTTGCGGAATTAAAAAGCTGGTAATTGGGAACCGGAACTCCGTTTTGCTGGAGCAGTTTATGCACCAAAAATTTATTCATGGTAATCGACATTCCTAAAATATCTCCTCCCGTGTAAGGGATATCCAAAAGCTCTAAAACCCCCGGGATTGCGGAAGATAAATTCTCAAATCCTTTAATTGAGTCAACCAAATTAATTACCATGTCAGGTTTATCTTTCCGGAGCAGTTTTGTTAGATCGGCATTGCCGCTATACATTTTTGTTTTTATACCAAAACGTTCCAAATACGGTGCAATCATTTGTGCATCAGCCCTTGCATCTTTTTCCGTAATATATTGATCTTCAGTCGGGAAATATTCGCGCTTCACTTCGCTATATATAATCCCGACTTTTTCGGGTAATTTATCGCCGTTAACTGTTACTGTTTTTAAAATCATAAATTTTAAAGCACATACAGTTAACTATATGAGTAAAAATTGTCAATAGTAAATTGAATTAATAAAAAATAATAAACTTTTTAATTCATTGATATAATCATCTTATGACAGGGGAATCAGATTCACACATTATTAAACCTTGGATGAGACCAAAGGAAATAGAATTGAGACAAAAAGGTAGAGATCATCTTAATAAGGCAATAAAGTTGGGGTTATTTCATGGTGAAAATATATTATCAATTACTCCGTTTACGCAAGGTGAATCGTCTGTCGTTTTTAAAGTAGTGACCGAGTCTTCACCTTCAGTTGTTAAAATGACTCCAGAGGCTGGCGGGGTGGAAGCGGAAAGTCATTTTCTTTTAGCTTGGGAGAAGGAGGGAATAAAGATCCCGCAAATAATATCGATAAGACCTCAAGATAAAGAAATCCCAGTATCGATTTTAGTTTCCGAATTTATTGATTCAGCTTTGTTAATCGATGCTTTGACCACCCAACAAATGATTGAAAAAGGAATATCGAAAGAATTAGGAAGAATGTTGGCTAAAATGCATCGAGCTAAAGGCAAAGGTTTCGGTTTTCCAATAGTTGGAAACGAAAACCACGGTTCTTTTGAGACTTTTTCAGAAGAAATGGAAAAAACATTATTTGGTGACAGAATTTCTTGGTTACTTACCCACGGAGTATTAAATCAATTTGATGTGGATGTTGCACACGGGGCGGTAGAAATATTGGAAGCTGACATCCAAAAAGGAGGGTTGCCTTCACTTACACATAATGATTTTGCCACATATAATATGTTCGCAACCGAACCTATAACTATATTCGATCCTGATCCAAGAATTACTCATCCTGCGATCTGTTTAGCTTATACTCTGTTAAAATCGCAAGTAAACGAATACCCTGATTTAACCGAAAGTAGCGAAATATTATCCGGATATAGGGAGATAACTCCAATTGATGACGAAACTATTGCAGCAGGAATTGTGCTTCGGGGAATTCGAAAAATTCATACATGGCACAGAGAAGGAAAGTTATCTCAACTTGATAAACTTAAAAAGGTAATAGACGCAAACGAGAAGTTAATCGGCTAATAGTATAATTTAGTGACCCAGGGGGGAGTCGAACCTCCAACCTTTCCCTTAGAAGGGGACTGCTCTGTCCATTGAGCTACTGGGCCGATAATCATGTATTTTACCACGATATTCGTGGCCAAGCTATGCTTACCAATTTTTAAATATATATGCTTCGTTTTTGTTGTAAAATGTTCTGATGGTTAAAAAAATCCTTTCAATTATTTTATTATTTGTATTTCTTTTTCTAGTTCCAACATCAACTTCTGCAACTGAAAACCCACTTGCCTCACCAAATAACCGGTTTGGCATACATATTCATGACGAAAATGATCTTGAGGATGCAGCAAAACTCATCAATTCCACCGGAGGAGATTGGGGATATATTACCTTAGTGATTCCAAAAGGCGATAGGAATAAAGATAAATGGCAGAGAACTTTTGATAAAATCCGCCGGCTTCATTTAATTCCTATAGTCAGACTGGCAACGCAGGAACAAAATGGCGGATGGGAAAAAGGCAAAACCGATGAAATTCCGGGCTGGGTTAATTTTTTAAATGAACTCAATTGGATTGTAAAAAACCGCTATATTATAATTGGAAACGAACCTAACCATGCGATCGAGTGGGGAAATGAGCTCAATCCCGAAGAGTATTCCGATTATCTGCTTAACTTTGCTAAAGCGCTAAAACAAAAAAATCAGGATTTTTTTGTTTTGCCTGCGGCGATGGATGCCTCAGCCCCCACAAACCACATTCACTTAAATTCATCCGAATTCCTAAGAAGAATGATAAATAAAAACGCAAATATTTTTGATTATATCGATGGCTGGAATTCCCATTCTTATCCGAATCCCGAATTTTCAGGTTCGGTTTATGATAATGATGCAATTTCAATTAAGTCTTATACCCACGAACTAAACTTACTTAATAATTTAGGTGTTAAAAAAGAATTACCGGTTTTTATTACCGAAACAGGTTGGGCACATAATCAAAACGAAAAAAATCTACGCTACTTATTTCTTTCCCCCAACGAAGTTGGGAAACGCCTAACTTACGCTTACGAAAATATTTGGACCGATAAAAACATTGTTGCCGTAACTCCTTTTATTATAAATTACCAATCAGAACCATTCCTGAAATTTTCCTGGAAAGATAAATTGGGAGATTATTATTCTTTTTATCAGGATATAGAAAATTTACCGAAAACAAAAGGTAAACCTATCCAAGTTTATGATGGAGAACTTTCGGCAGTGGTTGTTCCGGCGATTTTTAAAAATGAGAATCAAAAATACGGCTACGCTTATGCAAAAAACACAGGTCAGGCAATTTGGAACAAAGGTGAATCTATAGTTGCCGGCCTTGAAAATAATTTGGTGCTTGAGCTTATTTATCCGGAATCAGTTGAACCAGGTCGATCAGGTTTAGTGTATTTCGGTAAGATTGAATAATCTTCAGTTCGCGTTTCATTTTCAGCTTCAATAATGATAAAATAAGAATTACAGAGCAGTCACTCTTCCGACTATGCGCCCATAGCTCAACGGCAGAGCATCCGCCTCTTAAGCGGGAGGTTGAAGGTTCGAATCCTTCTGGGCGCACATATGCGCATAGACGTACGGCGTCTTACGACGTAAGAACCTAAACTTTGTTTAGAACCTTACTGCTAACGCAGTAAGCGATTGGTCGAAGGAAGAAGCAAATAAATTTAGTTTATCCTGAGCGAAGTCGAATGAAATCCTTCAGGTTTCACAAAATATGAAAATGCACATAATCATGCATGAAAGTTTCGAGGCACCTGCCGCGATTGAAACGTGGGCTAAAAGCAACGGGGTTGAAGTTTCATACACTAAATTGTATCAGGGTGATCAATTTCCAGATAATGCGAAAGGTTTTGATTTTTTAGTAGTTATGGGTGGTCCCCAATCACCAGCCACAACAGTAAAGGAATGCACATATTTTGACGCAAAGAAAGAAATTCAATTTATAAAATCTGCTATTGTAAATAATAAAATCCTACTTGGAGTTTGTTTAGGTGCCCAACTCATCGGAGAAGCACTCGGCGCGAACTTCGATCATAGTCCCAATAGGGAAATCGGAGTTTTTGATCTTTATTTAACCGAATCGGGTAAAAAAGATCCAATATTCTCAACTTTCCCTGACAAATTTCCTGTTAGCCACTGGCATGGGGACATGCCGGGCTTGACTGTCGATTCAGAAATACTAGCTTATAGCAAAGGCTGTCCAAGACAGATTGTAAAATATTCTCCCCAAATCTACGGCTTTCAATGTCACTTCGAATTCACGCCAGAGTCAGTTGAGGGAATGGTTAAAAACTGCGCCAAAGAATTGGATGAATATAAATCTTTGACGTATATAGAAAATACTAAAACTCTCCAGTCCCATGATTTCAATCAAATGAATGCACTTTTATTTGATTTTTTGGATTACATAACATCCGCGAATAATATTTCTTGACTTTATCCTCTTATTTGTGGCATTCTCTTTTTTGGTATACTATCACTAACTTATGCAAGAAGAGTATGGACTGTCCCTAAATTTTTGGAGAAAGGTAGTTTTCATTTTTATTTTTTTTGCATTTACTCCTTTAACACTTTTTTTAAGTATCCTTTCGCTTTCCGCCTTAAGTACACACGAAGAAAAATATTCAAAAACCCGCGAATTTGTAAATTACCCAAAGCCGGGTGCTATGGTATATGCCTCAGTTCCACAGGAAGTTCCCTACATCACAACAACGATAGTCAGTGCTGACGCGCGCGTTTCAATTGTTAAAAACTTTTTTCTTGAATACGATTCACCTCTGTCTGACTTTGCAGGCTACGTTGTGACCACCGCGGACAAATACGGAATTGATTGGAGGTTAATTCCGGCAATTTCTGCAAAAGAATCCGGAGCCTGCCGGGTAATCCCTGAAGGAAGCTATAACTGTTGGGGATGGGGAATTCATAGTAAGGGAACTTTGATGTTTGATAATTATAATGAAGCAATTGAAACAGTAACTAAAGGATTAAAGGAAAAATATATCGATAACGGGCTTGTCACCCCTGAAGAAATAATGACTCGCTACGCTCATCCAGACTCGACCACATGGGCCGAGGGAATATACTTTTACATGGATAAGTTAAAGTAACCCCTGCCGGGCAATTTATGTCAGCACACTACGATACATACGACTATCCGACCTACTGGATAAACCGCGAATACGAACACAAGTCAGAACTCATTGCGCTGTCAGCTCTTCTTCATAAAATCAAAAAAATCAAAATTGTCGCCGACTACGGTGCAGGTTTCGGAAGACTGGTCCCTTCATATTATTACAGGGCTGATAAAATTATACTTTCTGATCCGTCTCTGAAGCTTTTAAATCAGGCCAAAAAAAAATACAAATCCAAGAAAATTAAATTTATACACAGTCGAATCGAAAATATCGGCAGTAAAATTAAAAAAAATACAGTGGATCTGGCAATTGTTGTACGTGTTTTGCACCACATACAAAATATGGAAGACGCGTTTTGCAAAATTCAGGCAACCATAAAGCCCGGTGGGTACCTAATATTGGAATTTGCCAACAAAAGCCATGGAAAAGAATTATTAAAACAAGTTATTCATGGCAACCTGACTTTTCCTCTGGATATATTTTCTAAGGATATACGTAGTAAAAAAAACGTAAAAAATAATTCGATAGCATTTAACAATTATCACCCTGATTTTATTATTCAAAAACTGAGGGAGTGTAATTTTGATATTTTAGAGAAAGTTTCTGTATCTAACATCCGCCTTCCATTCATGAAAAGGCATTTCCCGCTAAGTGTTCTTCTAGCCTTAGAAAAGTATGCCCAAATCGTGATGACTCCGTTTAATTTTGGCCCCTCAATATTTATTCTCGCTAAAAAGAAGATAACTTAAATAATATTTCCAAATAACAATAACTAACTCCGTAATATAGGCATTTTATTTGACAAGACCGATAGTATTATGCTATACTGCCCGCACGTTCCAAGGCAAGCCAAGTAACTCTTGTGTAAGCGTTGGGATTTCATACCTGGAGGTATCTTAACCGATACCTCCTTTTTTTTAAGCCAGCTCACGGCGACTTCATTTTGACCTGGTTTCGGAAATAAATTCCGAAACAAGCTCAGTATGAAAAAAGTAAAAATACTATCTATTATTTTAGGTTTATTATTTACGTTTATAATTCCGACAACAGTTGGTGCGGAAGGGATTTTTGTGTCTGAAAGTTCTGCATCATTTTTAACAAACTATTCCAACAGTTCAGACTTAAGGGTAAGTACCTTAAAGGCTTTTCTTGAAAAACACAAGTCACCTCTTGCGCCTTACTCGGATGATTTTATTTACTACGCTGATCTTTATGATATTGATTGGAGATTGGTTCCGGCTATTTCAGGAGTTGAATCAACTTTTGGTAAAAAAATACCTGCAAATTCCTACAACGCTTATGGCTGGGCAGGTGGAAAGTACAGATTCAATTCATGGGAACATTCTATTGAAGTTGTGACAAAAGCGCTTCGCGAAAAATATTACGACAGGGGAGCAAATACACTTTCCAAAATTAACCGTATTTATTGCCCTCCGAACCCGAAATGGGGAGGTAAGGTTGCTTACTTCATGAACAAAATAGATTCAAATCCAATAGAATTCAGCATTTAAGTTTTAATTTAAAAACGAATTCTATATATCGAATCTGATATAATCACGATATAATGAGCCGAGGTGGCGAAACTGGCAGACGCGCAGGTTTTAGGAACCTGTGGAGGCAACTCCTTGGAGGTTCAAGTCCTCTCCTCGGCACTAGACAACTCTTTAAATGCTATTATAATAATGGTCATGGCTAATGAAAGGCACTTTAATATCGTTATGATGGCTGATGAAATTTGGAAGGATAGAGGCCAACCTGAAGTATATGTTACTCCACCAGAGCACAATTTCCAAAAAGTATTTGACGACACCAAAAAATATTATTCTAGTCGCATCGGCACAGTATTTATTGAAGAACAAGGGAAACCAGCTACTGTTGAAGGTGCAAAAAGAGGAAGATAAATATCGATTTCTATCAAGACACTACACCATTATAGAGATATAGATAGTTATTGTAGTAGTTGTATAGTGGCTTCGCAGGCTCCGAACACACAATTCATCTTGTGCTTTGAAAGAAGAAAGTGGGTTTGCATTTTTTTAGAAGGCAAACTGGGTTCTGAAGTTTGGATATGCTAAAATAAGATGCTGGACATTTCTTAGGATTGGTTCAATCATGAGAAACTTCCTTGCACCCATTCGACTACGCTCAGGGTTTACAACTCAGGAATTTAAAGTGAATGTAGTTAAACAGTGGAAAGATGGTGAGCCTGTCGAACCATCCTCTCCTCGACTCACTTGGACATTAACAACTATTATGCAAGTAGCGACCAAAAATAAAGAACAAACACCGGGTAAAAAGTACCAAATATAATTGTTGATAGCAAAATTAATTTCCTCTTAATACTACCTTTAAAATAACTAAATGGAGATGAAAAAAGAGAAATCAACAAATACAATACAGCGTTCCCCCCAAGAAAAAGAGTTATAAAATAAAACATGTTAAATTTAACACCAAACAAACCCCCCACGGCAAACATATAGGCAAAAATCAAAATTTGGATTTCAATAAATATTCCAATGATTAAAAGTATGATAAACGGAAGAAAATAAGAATACTTTTTAAAAATTAATTTCATAATATAAATATAACATACATATAACTTGACACCCCAAAGTTTAATCTGCAATAATAGGAAGATGCGTAAGGTTTTTATCGCTTCGTTTTTACTCACGTTTTTTACGTTTCTTTTTGCACTCACATCATATGCGGCCAGTCCAAATACCCAGCGGGGTATTTCTCCTGAAGTCTTAGAGAGAAAACAAAGACTTATCGAGCAAATGAGACTTGAAAAGCAGCAAAGGATTTTACAAAAACAAGAGCAAAGACTCGATCTTAGAGAAAAGGAAAGAGCGACACGTTCTGCAAAACTGGAAGAGGTCAGAAAAGTTAATATAAAGAGATTTTATGAAAACATGAACAAAAAATATCTCGCAATGATTGAACGACTTGAAAAGCTTATTTCCAGAATCGAGCTCAGAATAGCTGCAATTGAGGAAGAAGATAATATTAATTTGACCAACTCTAAAACCCAATTGGCAAAAGCAAAGGTAATATTGGAAGAAGCAAAAGCATCCATGACTGCCGTAAATAATACAATTGATCAAACGCTTGATTCCACTGATCCAAAATCTACATTCGCAGTTATTAGGGAATCTCTTACTGATATCAAAAAGAACCTTGTGGAAGTACATAGAATTCTGGTAAAAATAATAGGAGAGATAAAGGGTCTGCGGGTTGGTAATTATAAGGATTTAAGTCCGACGTCCGTTCCAGTAACTGTCACAGTTACACCGACACCATCGAGTACGATAACATTAACGCCAACAGTTACGCCAACCGAAATACCGGTAATTTAATTTATGACAAAGAATCACTTTACAGGAAAATATTTTGTAATACTACTAGCTGCAACTTTAATTCTTGCTGTTGTTGTTGCTTCCAAAATGTTAAGCGGCGGAAATTTCCAAAAAGACGCAATAAATACTGAGGTAGCTAAAATCGAGTCGCAATCCGAAGACACAGAAGTCAATTCAATCGAAACTGACTTGAAAGATACCAATTTTGACACCCTCGATACAGAGCTTCAGGATATTGACACTGAGTTGCAAACTGCTCTCTAAATTCAATGAAACTTTTAAAATCTTTAATTCCTTTATTTTTAATCGCCGGAGCGGTTCTTTTCTATTTCTTATTTATTAAAAACGGGAATATAAATGTAATGCCAAAAACACAAACACCACAAACTCCGTTTGTTACAATCAAAAACATCGATATAGAAGTTTCGGTTGCAAGGACCCCCTCAGAAAAAGAGCATGGTCTTTCGGGCACTGAAAGACTCGGTGAATACCAGGGTATGATTTTTGAATTTATTCCAAAATCAAAGCCAAATTTCTGGATGAAAGATATGTTAATTCCATTGGATCTGATTTGGATTGACGGCGGAAAAATTGTTAAGATTGACAAAAACGTTCCCAATCCTGCTCCCGATACACCCGACGCAAGGCTTGAATTGTATTACCCAAATTTTCCTATCGATTATGTTTTGGAAGTGAACTCCGGTTTTTGTGATAAGTATGGGATAGTTGTAGGAGACAGTGTTACTTTTAACCTTTAATTTTTGCTACTGTGCCAGTGTAAATTCTTCCAGCTCTTTTACTCCACCGAATGCAATTCTGTCGGGAACTGCGTTTTGTGGAGTCAATGCCATTCTTGCCGGTGTAATGACAAAATTTCCCCATTTCTGATTTACAGAGTCAATAGCGTTAACAAGGTTTCTTCTTTTGACAACGTCAAAAAATAGGCTCAACTGATTATTCTCATTTTTTTTAATGTTAAAAACCGATACCGCCAACTCTCTAACCGGTTTTTTACATCCCGATTTTGCCAAAATCCGAAAGGCCTTTTTATAAATATCGCGGCTGTCGAAAATTTCCTCCGGAAGGCTCACTCCCTTATGCCAAAAGTCTCCGTCCCGATAAGATACCGCTACATGAATTCCACCCGCACTGTAACCCGCATAACGAAGCCGTGCGCCCGTTTTTTCAACCAACTTGGATAAGATAGGGGAAAGTTCTTCCAAAGTCAGTAGGGGCTTTGGAAGTGCATAAGAATTTCCGTAACTTTTTCTGCCAAATTCGACATCATCAATTTCCCAGCCACGCAGGCGTAAATACCAGTAATAGCCGTTAATTGATTCAAAAGCGGCTTTTAATTTCCATAAAGGGGAATTATAAAAATCACTGACCGAAAAAATACCCATCCCGTTTAGACGCGCCGCGTTTCGCAATTTTATATACGGCAAATCCGTCAGCTCAAGGCCGGTGTACACTTTTTCAAAATTGCGGCTATCAATAACATCCAGCCCGTCCGGCTTATGAAATCCTGCAGCCAGTTTCGCCAAAAAACGGTTTGGGGCAATCCCTACCGAAACGGTCAGCCATTCTCCGATTTCGGACTTTATTCTAACTTTAATTTCGTTTACCACGTCGCTGATATTTCTTTCCGCCAAACATGGGAAATTCTCCAAATTCAGAACAAATTCGTCAATGGATTTCGGAGAAAAATCACTCGTATATTGCGAAATGAGATTGCGAAGTGCCAGATGAACATTTCTGTACTTCCACGGATCGGGGGACAAAACAATTAAATCCGAACAAAGCATTTTTCCGTCTTTTACACGAAGACCGGTTTTTACCCCCAATTTTTTGGCTTCAACTGATGCGGCCAAAATACAGCCGTTAGCAGTTGCGTAGGCAGCAACGGCAACAGGACGACCGCGAAGCCACGGATTTGCCTGTTGCTCAATTGTTGCAAAGCAGGAATTAAGATCAATATGAAGAATTGTTGGGGGTTTTGGATTAAAGCCAAGATCATTTTTCATACTAGTGTTCGCATATAGTTCGTTACTATTGACAGAGGTCAAGCGCCGCGTCTATAATGAGAATTACAAAGTTTCAATTTCCGATAGAAGCTGAAACTCTTTAAAATACTTTATTTTGAGCAGTCCGTTTAATGATACGTGCGAAGTTCGCACTTCCTTAAATGGATAGTTACAGCGGGTTGCTTCGAGTAAAGTATTTTTTGTTGCAGATATCTTGAATTCTTCCTATTTTATTTTTAACTATTTCATACCACTCCCTTTTTCCATTTTCAAAAACCTGAAAAACTGCATATGCAATATAATCAGCAACCTGCAGACCTCCATGGCTATAATGAGGATTGTGAAAATAACTTAATTTTAGATTTGGTTTCAATTTCGGATGTACTTCTAAATAGTTTAGACGGACCCTTTCAACTTCAGTTTCAAGTTCCTGCCTTAATTTCAGCTTACTATCCTTACGACTGAATATAATTTCCGTATTTTCCACTTGATGACAAAGATCTTTAATAAGTTGACCCGACATCACCCCATACATTTTCCCGGGCCTTAGTTTTAAGGCGTCATAAGTTTTTAATTTTTCTACGGCCAAAACATCAATTTTTATTTCCAGATCCAAGATAAACCTCAAAAATTCCTGTTTTACTTCGGGATAATCGGTTTGCGCATGGAAGGAATCTAAACTATATGCTGAGGAAAATATTTTCCTTAAAGCTTTATCCTTCAAAAGTTTAAGCCGAAACTTCGCAATTTCCTGTTGTAGTTTTAATTGGTCATTTGTTCGAACCGCCGCTAAAACTAAATATTTTGAGGCTTGATTATTTTCAACCAGGTTAACCCCCTTAGCTGAAAAAACTTCTGGTTTCCCTGATTCATCAATAAATATCCATTGATTTTTAATCATTTCATTGTTACCAAACTTTTCTCAACCTCTGGACATAAAGAGTCAATTTGATTTTTCTACTATTGCGATTTCTTTAGCTGTTAACCCGTAAAGTTTATAGACTTCTTCATCGATTTTCCTGTCAGTTTTTTCAATTTCTGATTTTATGGATTTCCATTTTTCAGAATTTTCCGGTTCCTTCTGTGACAAATCGATTAACCTGAGCATTTTGTCAACGAATTTGATGATTCGGTTGTTTTGTTTATTGGCGTTTTGTTTTGGGTTTGGTATTGGAATCTGTTTAATTTCGGGTGGTCCCAAACGTAAATATCCTCCCTGTAAAACATTTCCCCTAAATTTGTTTTTCAAGAAGTTATAAATCAGTTTGCTATTCATAACAGCTAAGATTATGCGTAGGTCATATTTAGAATTCATTATTACTGTGGTTGATTTCGCTGCGAGACACGTTCCAGTTTTGTCTAACATACATTCTGGCCTAAGTGTCATTCCTGCCATAATTACTTTTACAGCTTTGGTTTGTGAGAGCCGATTCTTGGCCAAACTCTCCAGTGTTTCATCTGAAACTGTTGGGTTTAAATAACTCTTTCCAAGATATCTCATTGGTTTAATTCCCCACAAAGATTTATACCGATCAATCGTACCGCTGTTAACAACTTTATATCTCTTACCTTCTACTATTAGGTCTTTAAGAATGTAGGCTTCAGCAACAGTCGCCGCACCAGTGACATCTGCAATATTTCCTAAGTCAACAATGTTTTCACCTTTTATTTCAAAATTGGGGTTTTCCCCACCCTTGTCGTCAAGTAACCAAAGACCGTTAACCAAATTAGATGAATCCAAGCTATACGACCCCATTGATTGTTGTCCATTTTCTTCAATTACATATTCAAATAACGTTCTGCCGCTAGATTTTAATTTTTGTACTATATAAACGATTGGATAAACTGAAACATCAAAAACTTTTGCCGCTGAATAGTCTCTAATTTTAATAATATTATTGCTGTCTATAATCTGGCGGGCAGCTTTTGCATAATTTGCAGAAACTAATTTGTTTGGCAATATAAAACTATGGTAACCACCAATTTTACATAAATTCATTGCCTGTTCAATAAAAACACAAAATATATCCCAATTTCCATTCGCTGAAGAATAATGACTGTTCATATATTCTCTCTCCTGAGGCATATTTCTTGCCATGCTTTCAGAATCAATATATGGCGGATTACCGATAACCACATCAAATCCTCCCTGTTTAAAAACTTCCGGAAATTCTTCTTCCCAATTAAATGGTTTTTTATCTCTAAAATTTTTGCCAAAATACTTTGTTAATTCCTCATCTGTTCCGGAAATCAATGAATTACCGTTTTTGATATTCTTATCAAGAGTGGGGAGTTTCATCCTCTTGTCCAACGCGCTAATCAAAAGGTTAAGTCGAGCGATTTCTACGGCCTGAGGATCAAGATCAACCCCATAAATATTGTTTAGAAGAATTTCTACTTTAGTCCAAATCCCACCCCTGTTACCAAATTCTAAATATTTTTGATAAATAATATCCAATGCTTTAATCAAAAAGGAGCCAGAACCGCACGCAGGATCCAAAACTTTTATTCTCTTCAAGTCGGGAATTGTCTTGCATTTATCCAAAACCGGCGTAAGGGTGTTCTTTACAATGTAATCAACTATAAAATCCGGAGTGTAATAAATCCCGTGCTCCTTTCTTTTTTTGGCATCTTTACTTACAGATAAACCTTTTTTGGATTTTTCAAGACGATACCCTAAGTAATTTTCATAAACACCACCCAAAACATCGGCCGGCATTGCTTTAAAATCATATTCGTAATATCCGAGTTTTCCATACAAAATCTTGATAACTTTTTCTGTCGCGTCACCATACTCTTCCCATTTTTCAAAAGGATGTTCAGAAAAAAGGTTCGAATTGTATACTTCATCTAGTTCTCGGAATTTGTCGATCATGGCTTGGAACTTAAGTCCATGCTCATGCTCTCTAACCAATTCTTTAAGTATTGGTCCTTCAATACCTCTATCCTCAGCAACCCGAAGAAAAATAAGTCGATCTAAAAGTTTTTGAACCCCCTCGTCTAATGAATCTCTATCAACTTTCGGGTTACACAATGACAAAAAGTGTGTGAGTACATCTCTACACTCATTTAAGTCCTTATAAAGAAGTGATCCTACAGATACACTCTGAAGTTTTTTACCAACCTTCTCTGCCTCTTTATCTAAAAGGTTTTCAATAAAAGCTTCTTTCGATAAAAGCCAAAGCTGGTCAAATCTTTCAATATATTCATCATAGGAAATATCAAAAAATTGTTTATCTGCAAGTGACCTATCTATTATTTGTGCATTAAAAACTTTTAGATTTTCAAAGTCGGTAAGAACAGCCCATGTAGCACCTTTATTCCAGGAATATTTTACCGCCTGGTTTGCATAATCTTCACGATTGAGATCTGTTTTTAGGGATTTAGCCTCAACATTAAACTTAAGTCTGCCACTTAAGTAAAAACCATAATCTATCCGTCCTGCCGACAAAACCTGCTCTGCTGTAACCTCGTTCTTATCTGTTGTATTCCATCCCAAAGCTTGAAACAGAGGTTGAATAAAGTCTTTTTTTGTTTCCTCTTCTGTGTACTTAGAAATCGCACCAGAAATTTTTACTTTCTCATATTTCTCAACGAGATCCTGAATTTTCTTTTTTGCTTGCTCTTTTGTTATCACCACCATATTTTACTACCTTTATTAATTAATTACTCAATTTATCCGCAATTTGCTCCAGTCTCCAATGCAAATTGTCTGTATTTAAAACAAGGCGGAAAAACAAAGTTTTACTGACAACAGAAAACACATGGAAAAGGGTACGGCCGTTTCTGAAAGTATGATGCAGGCCTATTTTTTCTATCTCATACACACGCCCATTCCATTTTAAATGCCTCGGTTCAACCGATCGAGTCTCACTGTCAAACACAAAACTAACCGATACCGGTGCATCCAAATTTTCAAACATCACAATCATTATTTCCCGAATAAAACCCAAAGTCAAGAAGTAAAAGTCTTGTTAAATTTTATAAAAACTCGTGTAAACTTAAACTATGGACGACCTCGAACCACTGGAACAAAGAGAGATTCCTGAGCCTCCAAAACTAAAAGACCTGATAGGTCCAAGCTTTATTCTTCTAGGATTAGGGCTCGGAAGTGGAGAGATTATTCTTTGGCCTTATTTATCTGCAAATTACGGACTTGGAATAATCTGGGCAGCGGTACTCGGGATTACTTTTCAATTTTTCTTAAACATGGAAATCGAGCGCTATACGATTGCAACAGGCGAGAGTGTGTTTGTGGGACTTTCGCGAAAATTCGGAAAAATTTCACCGATCTGGTTTATCGGTTGTACTTTTCTGCCCTGGATCTGGCCGGGTATTACGGCCTCAGCCGCAACGGTTTTAGGTGCCGCTTTTGGGTTTTCCTATTCAAAATATATTGGGGTTGCACTTTTAATTATTATGGGGATACTTCTTTCGGCCGGAGAAATTGTTTACAAAACACAGGAGAGAATTCAAAAAGCAATTATTTTAATCGGTGTTCCTTTTATATTTTTACTGGCAATTGCTTTTACTAAAGCAAGCGGCTGGATAGCGTTGGGCAAGGGAGTAATCGGAATCGGGGAGGGTTTCAAATTTTTGCCAAAAGGAATTCCTATAGCCACCTTTTTGGGAGCGTTAGCATACGCAGGAGCTGGTGGAACTCTAAATCTTGCCCAATCCTTATACGCTAAAGAAAAAGGTTACGGAATGGGCCGTTACAGCAGCAAACTTACAAGTATTTTAAAAGGTAAAAAAGAAAATTATGACCTCGAAGGCTTTAAATTTGAACAGACGCCAAAAAATATTCTAATTTTCAAACTTTGGTGGAGACGGATTAATATCGAGCACGCAATTGTCTTTTGGGCAACGGGTGCCGTAACAATTTTGATGTTAAGTCTTCTTTCTTATTCAACAGTCCACGGGCTTCCCAATATCCAAAAAGGTATTAACTTCGTACTTTTGGAGTCGCAGGTTTTTAAAGTAAGCATATCTCCCGTTCTTTCAGTAGTGTTTTTAATAATGGTCGGGATAATGCTTTTTGGAACTCAGTTTTCCGTACTAGGTTCAACCTCCCGCATAATGGCTGAGAATTTAGTCGTTTACTCGCAGTCCAGGTTCAAAATTGAGCACTTACCTAAATTTTTCTTTTTCTTTCTTTGGCTCCAAATACTGGCCGGTGTTGCAATATTTTTATTCGGTTTCTCAGAGCCTCTTAATTTAGTTATTACCGGAGCAGTACTTAATGCAATTTCAATGTTTATCTATAGTGGAATGATTTTATCCGTTAACAATTCACTTCTGCCGAAAGCCCTTAAGCCATCGCTTATACGTTCGGGAATAATCTTTTTGGCTTTCATTTTTTACGGCTTTTTTAGCCTAATGACAATTTATCAATATTTAAGAGGTTAATTTTTACCTTCTAGGTAAAGCCGCTGCCACGATTACTGTATAATTACTATGAAATATGAAAAGGGCAGCAGTCGTATTAATATTTCTGGGTGCGGTTTTTTTATCATTTTTTATCGGATTTTGGGTAAAGAATCTGAATTTACCAAAAAATACCATTTCGAATAAGAAATCCGAAGTTTTTGCAAAACCTTACGAGGTTTATTACCTTGACCGAATAGCGGATAAAGTTTCTGCCGGTAATTTCCGGGTTAAAGAAATACTTTCCGAAAAAGACAAATATTCCAGCAGTCTTTTTGAATTTAAATTTAAACCAAATCCGGAAAAAGCTGAAACTAAAATTACAACAGGAGTGATAAACACTCCCATTGGCATAAAATCTGCTCCAATAATATTTTTAATCCGAGGTTACGTTGATCAGGAGTTATACACAAGTGGAATGGGAACAAAACGGGTGGCCGAATATTTTGCCGAGAATGGCTTTATCACTGTTGCTCCCGATTTTTTGGGGTACGGCGGATCGGACTCTGAGTCTGAAAATATTTTTGAAACTCGTTTTCAAACTTATGTAACAATGATTGCGCTACAAAAATCGATTGGACAAATTCCGGGATGGGACGGTAAAAACGTTTTTATCTGGGCGCATAGTAACGGGGGTCAAATTGCACTTTCGTGGATTGTCTCTCAAAACTTGGAATACCCAACAGTTCTTTGGGCACCTGTAACAAAGCCTTTTCCGTATTCGATTTTATATTACACAGACGAATCCGACGATAGTGGCAAACTGATAAGGACTGAGTTGGCAAAACTTGAAAACATTTATGATTTAGATAAATTTTCCTATACTTCGCTTTTTGACCGAATTAAAAACCCAATTCAGCTTCACCAGGGAATTGCAGATGACGCAGTTCCTCTGGCATGGAGCAATTCTTTTATAAATAAACTAAAAAAGCAAAATGACAGCGTGGAATATTTTACATATCCTAGTGATGATCATAACTTAAGTAGAAGTTGGGGGTTGGCTATAAAAAGAAACATTGACTTCTATAATGGTTTTTGACAAAATCAGCCAAATGACATTAGAAAACAAAAGGCCTGAGTCGAAAATGTCTCATCTAATAAGACATTTGCCCACGGGTCCAAATACCATCGACAGCTTTCGAAGGCTAATGGTGGGGGCCACTGTCTCCACTTTAGAGCTCGAATCAGGAAGAGCGCCTGTTGGAGGTTTAATAGCTTTTGCAGCCTCGATGTTTATTGATGTAAAAAACGAAGTATTTCCCAAAAAGAAGTGATACCCACGACTTCTTCGTTCATTGACTCTTGTTGACAAAACCATTTAATTGTTAAAAAATGATTATATGAACTCTAAATTCTTAATGAAAATACTTATCAATATTTTTGCGCTTTTGGTCGTGTCGTATCTTATCCCAGGATTTTATTTTGCAAATCTTTGGGCAACTGTTGTCACTGCAATCGTTATCGGAATAGTAAATACCTACATCCGCCCGATACTACAAATTCTTTTCTTGCCGTTATCAATTGTTACGATTGGAGTGACTGCATTTTTAATAAACGTCGTACTTTTATGGGCAGTAAGCTATTTTGTACCTGGCTTTAGTATTGACAGCTTTTTAACTGCAGTTATTTCGTCACTTGTTCTTGCTTTGGTTGCAACATTCCTGCATAAGCTTACCGAAAATAAAAAATAATCCTCTTCAAACTTGCATTAGATGTTAAAATACATTCATGAAAAGTTATATCAAAAGTAAATCTGCACCAAATGCAGCTGGTCCCGGTTTCAGGACTTCAGACCATTTTAAGGGAAGCTTGCCTCGCCGACAGGCGGGTATTTTTAGCGGAGGTGGTAGTAAATTTTCCGGAGGAAATGTAAATTCAAAACCACCCCAAATAAAGTTTAATCCCGCACAGTTTAAGACTCAACATAAAGGGTAACTTAGATATTGGTTATTAGTTGTCGGTGTTATATAATACCGAAAGCCACGCATAAAAGCGTGGGATTTTTTGTAAACATGGCAAAAAACTACACAATTGCAAGAACTGAAGACGGGACAATCCAAATTACTTATACTATTCCGTTTACAGAAATTCAAAAGGCAAAAGAAAATGCCGCAGTGGAACTCGGAAAAGATATGGAAATTCCGGGATTCAGAAAGGGAATGGCACCTCTTCCAAAACTTTTGGAGAAAATACCTGCACAAACTTTAATCGAAAAGGCATTAAACGGTATTTTGCCTAAACTTTTTGGGGACACAATCGATGAAGAAAAACTAAAACCAATAGCATATCCGAAATTTGAGCTACTTAAAGCAGATGAGAACGAAGACTGGCAAATCGGTGCAACAACTGCCGAAATGCCGGAAATTGATCTTGGGGATTATAAAGCAGCGATTAAAGGAGCAACAACAAAAATCTGGAAACCGGGAGATGATAAAAAGGAAACAGTCCAATCACATGAGCAAAAAGAACAGGAAGTTATAAAGACGCTTCTTTCCTCGGTTAAAGTCAAAGTACCCAAAATACTTCTAGACGAGGAAGTTAACTCAAGACTTTCAAAATTACTTGAACAAATTGATAAGCTGGGACTTACCCTTGATTCGTACTTAGCCTCAATTGGTAAGAAAATCGAAGAAATTAGGTCAGAGTACGAAAAACAAGCTGTAAGTGCCCTTTCTTTGGATTTTATCCTTGTAAAAATATCCGCTCTTGAGGGAATAAAAGTAACAGATGAAGAAATATCCGAAGCTATTAATGTAAGTTCAAATTCAGATCCTGAACTCGCAAAAAGGTTGGAAAATCCGGAACAGAAAAGATTAATAGAATCTATTTTAATTAAACGAAATACCCTCAATAAATTGATTTCCTTTGTATAAGACCTATAGTTGCTACTTGAAATTTCTGGCCCCTTGATTTATAATTTGCCTAAATTTCATACTTGTGTATAATTTGCGTATAATTTCCTTTTATGGCTAAGTCTAATAACAAAGCAAAAGTATTCGGAAATATCCCAAATCCTCTTGAAGCCCTCAACAATATCGGGAAAGATACTGTAGGTCAGCTAACTAATGAGGCCGGAAATATTGCGACCGATTTCGTTGATCAACTATTCGGGATAAATATTAAGGGAGCATCGGGTGAAATAAGGCCTGGTGGATCCGTTTCCATGAAAGAGATTATGGAAGCAAAGGCTTCAGGTAAAGCCGAAGCTAAAAAGGAAGTATTTTTTGAGCGAACATTAATTGAACAGGAAAAAGTAATGGTGGAGAAGAGGTCTAACGAGTTAAAGATGCAGCTTAAGGTTTTACAGGAAGAGCTAATTATTACAAGTTCGCGTGTAGGAAAGTTCGCAAAAGAAACGCAAATTGCTGCTATGCAGGCGACAGTAGAGCCAGGAATGTATCATGTAATTTTCTTTCAAAAACTTTTGGAGTATATCAAATCTTTCAAAACAAAAATCGAAAGCGCAACCAACTGGCTCCATTCTTCAAATAAAAGAGCAGCCAAGAAAAATGCATGGGGAAATAATTATAAAAAACATGGTGCAAAATATCTTCTTTCGGAAGAACACTATGTTGCAAGATCTTCAGGTTAAATATGGCAAGTAGCCCAAATTATGAAATTTCTCCATTTGCTTGTGGTGATCCTGCTTGCTTTTTGTTTCAGCTGTGTCAGTATCCAAAAGAAACATATTCTAGTGCAATCCTAAGAAGATTGCCTATATCTGTAATAACCTGCATTTTAAATAGAGAGCGTCGAGCTCAAGTGCCTCCAAAAGAAAACCCAAATCCATAAGCTATATCAAAAGACTTTGTACCTTGTTCCGACTGTAAAATCCCTGATTTGTGCAAGTCGAACAGACTGTATTTCGGTGAAAAGTCTCATCTTTGAATTTTCGGAACTCTGACCATACGGCAATTACGACAACTGAATCAAATAATGGATCACCCACAAAGATGAGTATGGAGGTTGACAACCACATAATTGAAATTTTAAAATAACATCTACAAAATGAAAAATCAAAACATTCTCATTATTATTTCGTTAGCCCTCATTACAGGGCTGACTTAATATGGTGAGATGTTTTAAATAGATTTTTTAAAAATAATTAAATAAAAGACCAAACCTCTCACCAGAGAGGTTTTTTTAGTGCAATGAGTCAAGAAAATATTTTTTCAAATGGATCAAGTCTAGATTACGGAATCGGTTACCACAATGTCGGAACAGTTTTAAGGGGTAGTAATCCGGTTGTATCAAATGCAGTCAATGCTAGATATGGAGCGCGATTGGGTCATTTACCTCCTGCAAAAACAGGGCATTTTGCATTAATGTCACCCGAAGTACAAACACAAACTAATTTATTTCATTTACAATACCTTTCCCTAATGTACGGTGTTGATATAAAAGCAATTACACCGGAAGATGCGAATCGACTTCCCGGAAGCAGGTTGTTGGTTCCATACATAAATACAGCTGATGTCAAAATTGTTAACGGACCCGAGACAACCACATGGGGATTGCCGGCTGAAATAGTTGACCGACTAAAAAATAAAGTTCTTTCTCATAAAGATATGCAAAATTATGCCATCGAAGGTATATGTCCGGTTGATTTTAAAATTACAGATACAAACGAGCTTATTGCTGACTCTTCGCGATTTTTAACTGAAATCAGAACCAATTATCAAAAAGTAGACATGGAATCAAATTATCCGGTCGGGTTAATGATACGACCGGATGAATGTGACGGTGGTTATGGAAACGCAACTCTTCAGGAAATTAAAGGAAAAATAGTATTTACACCCAACGGTGATATTGAAGGAACAATCGAATTTGATGACTGGGAAAGTGCCTTAAAAGAAGCTCGACAACATGTAATTGCAAGCTCGAAATCAGCTGACACGCAGGTGGTAATTAGTAGGTTAATTGATGTAGAAGATTCACCGGGGATGACAATTATTATTCTTGATGGTAAACCGTTCAGCTTAGGTTGGAACGGACAAATATTTAATAATGGATCACGAGCTTGTGTGGGTACGTCAACATTTAATCCTAGTTCAGCACATTCATACAAAATTAAGTCGGATTACGAAGAAGAATCCGTAAAGGCATTGACTGATTATATCAACGAAGTTGCAAAAGATACCAATTCTGATTTGTCAAAAGTACGCGGAGTCGTAAATGTAGATTTTATAATTCCGGGTCCAAAAGAAAGAGAGTATTTGTTAAAAACCGGCCAAGATCCTGACACTCTATATGTTGCTGAATTTAATCCCAGGTGGACAAACGGATCGGATGCTGCTGCAGCAGTAGTCTGGAGCACTACACGGCGTCATACACCTGACGAATATATACGTGTGGTAAACGAAGGCTTACTTGCGGTTGATAAAGAGGGGGTTTCACCGGGAGACCCGGAACAAAGATACCAAACCACAATTGATTTAAATCGCAGATTAAGAGAAGACGGAAGTGGTGTTATACTCCGTATGCCCGGGTACGATACATTAGGGGTTATCTATTGGGGGGACACGGCTTATGCAAGAGCGGAATTTCTAAAAGTAATATGAAAAATATTATCGATTTATCACAAAAACTGATTCGTATCGAATCGACAGCAGATAATAAAAATGGGTTATATGAAGTTTTGGAAATTGCAAAAAAAGAATTAAAACAGTTTTCGGTTAGAACGTTTGAAAAAAACTCTACTCCAAGTCTACTGTTTTCAAATATTAAAAATGCTAAGGATTTTAAAATCCTTCTCAATGCGCACCTTGATGTTATACCGGGATTGAAAAATCAATATAAGCCATTGCTAAAAAACGGTAAGCTTTACGGTCGCGGAGCCCAGGATATGAAAGCGACAGCCGCTTGTGAGATTTTAGTCTTTAAAGAGTTGGTAAATAAAGTTAACTATCCTCTCGGTCTTCAGTTGGTAACTGATGAAGAAATAGGCGGATTTAACTCGGCCAAATATCAGATTGAAAAAGGAATAAAGGCTGATTTTGTGATTGCGGGAGAACCGACTGAGTTCGGAATTAATAATGAAGCCAAAGGAATCGTTTGGATAAAGATAATTGCAAAAGGAAAATCGTCTCACGGAGCTTACCCGTGGAAAGGAGAAAACGCGATAACTAAAATGATTTCATTCCTAAATATTCTTCAGAAAAAGTACCCGGTACCCAGCAAGGAATCATGGACTACAACAGTAAATGTTTCTCAAATTTCGACAAGCAATAAAACGACTAACAAAGTGCCCGACAATTGTGAAGTAGTTTTGGACGTCCGCTATGTTCCATTAGAATCTGAAAAAATAGTTAAAAATGTTACTTCATTAATTCCAAAAAGTTTTGGGTATCAGATTTTACTTAAAGAACCCTCTCAATTTACTTCGGAAAATAGTAAGTATATAAAATTGTTAAAAACTGAAACCGAAAAGATAATTAGGCGAAATGTCAAAACTGTGTATAAACACGGTGGCTCTGACGTTAGACATTTCAACCAAATCGGCTGCGAAGGAATAACCTTCGGACCAATTGGGGACGGTATGCACACGGACAATGAGTGGGTTAGTATAAAAAGCCTAAATCATTATTACCAAATCCTGACCAAATTCCTTTTATCAATTTAGTAATTTTTAATATTAAACAATATAAGTAAAGTCAGATTAGTAGACAAAGTTCTGAAGATGTGACATCGTGTTTCTAATTTGAAATACATTTATCTTTTCCTAAGCCTATCAATTGGACCACTAAAATCTTTTTCGAGATCTTCTGTGGGTTGATAAGTTGAACTCGCATCTTCACACCTTGTAGTATTATGACCAAGCAAATCTCCCAACTGATGCAACAACGGACCCCTACCTATCGCACGCGCGGCAGAAGGTGAAATATTTAACAATTGCGCTATTTCATTAAGTGATAACTGTTTTTTTCCTTTCTCCATGAGCGAATTATACTATAATTAGTGTAATTTCGATATCAATATAATATTTTAAGTTTTGTAAAAATAGATAGAACACGTGTATAATACAACAACTGGACGGTTAGCTCAGTTGGTAAGTAAACTTA
>Ga0208375_1000204_pt1 | contig 95956 bp, 128 predicted proteins | sample RifOxyD1_FD_184038 | JGI IMG/M metagenome (GOLD analysis project Ga0208375, IMG submission 184038) | Soil microbial communities from Rifle, Colorado - Rifle Oxygen_injection D1 (SPAdes) | ecosystem: Environmental > Terrestrial > Deep subsurface > Rock core/Sediment | place: Rifle, Colorado... | reverse complement strand
CGAATCCTCATGGGACTAGCTTAACACATCTCAAGGCTTAGGAGTGTCTTCTAACCCCCGCCCTCCAGTGTTCGGAGGGGCACGAGCGTTCGGGAAAGCTCCGGGCGGGGTTCAGGTATATGAAAAGGGCGCACTCACTGGCAGCGCGCCCATTAAACTTCAGCCTTGAAGTCAAAGTCCACCTGCGCTTCATCTTCACAAGTGGAGGACTCTTTAAACATCATACTCTTAGTGTGTCAAAGTGCAACTTATTCCTATGTAGACAAAGTCGGCACTTACAACTAGAATGGGGTTATGTTTAAAAATATTTCAACACTTATTTTAAAGGCAACTGTAGTGGTTTTGGGGCTCATAGTTATTGCCCTATGTATCTTTGCTCTGCCTTCAATGTGGAAAGGAGGCTCAATCGAGTTTGCTGAAGCATCTTATGCAGTCAAACTCGTTGTAATCGGATTGTACGCGACGACTGTGCCGTTTTTTATCGCACTTTGGCAGGCTTTAAAACTTTTACATTATATTCGCAAAGATATGGCATTTTCAGATTTGTCGGTAAAAGCATTAAAAAATATAAAATACTCTGCGATCATAATTGGCGTTTTGTATATGAGTGGTGAACCACTTCTATTTCCTATTGCTGACGCAGATGACGCTCCGGGTCTCGTAGTAATCGGATTTGCCATTGCCTGCGCTCCCTTTGTCATCGCCGCCTTTGCAAATGTATTTCAAAAAATTTTACAGGATGGGATTGAAATAAAAAACTAGTCAGCCCATCTCTCTCTTAATTTCTGAGCGTATTCAATAATTTCTTCAAAAGAAATACCGATTTCTTCTGCTACCTGCTCCAGATAAGCTGAAGCATCTTAATCTTCTTCATACAACTCAGCGAAAGTTATAATATCGGAAAATATGTCATCCGAGTTCATTTCTTCGCTTTGAGCAAGCCCCTCAATCATCTTATCAATCTCTCCTTCCCTACTTTCAAAATTTTGTCCTTCCATATTTATGATTTTATTTTTTTATAAATAATTATTTATTAGCTTTAATCTTTAATTAAAGCTTCTTTTTTAATTCGTGGCCACTTTTTTATTTCGGCTTCTCTTTGTCGAGCTTCTTTAAGAGTTGGAAAGATTTCTGAATATAATAACTTAACAGGCCTTCTTATTTTTGTATAATGAGCACCAGATTTTGATTTATTGTGCTGGTCAAATCTGCGTTCCAAATTATTAGTACAGCCGACATAAAGTGATTTGTCGGCACATTCAAGAATGTAAATAAAGTGAGACATAAAGATACTGGTCCTTCGCTTCGCTACGACTACGCTCAGGACGCTGAAATTTTATAGTCACTGCGTTCCTTAAAATTTCGCGGCTGCGGGACTTGGATTCGAACCAAGGTGACGACTTTCAGAGAGTCGCATCCTACCGCTAGATGATCCCGCACTTGTCCCGCCAAAGCTATAGAGAAGGCGGAATGTATTCACAATACCTAAAAAATGACATTTTTTCAACAAAAAAGAGCGCCAGCCTTCGGAGGGGAAGGACTGGCGCTAAGTGGCCGGGAGGCCACGCAATGAGGTGTTTACTTGACTGTACAACCTAATCTCATTGTACAGTTAGCAAAAATAAGTGCAACTAACCCTAATCAAACAATGTGGCCTTCTTCTTTTTCTCATCTAAACAGGCTTCAACGAATGCTGAGAAAAGTGGATGAGGGTGAAGAGGGCGAGCTTTGAATTCGGGGTGAAATTGGGTACCGAGGAGGAATGGATGGACTGATTTGGGCAATTCAGCAATCTCCATAAGCCTATTGTCAGGTGATGTGCCGGAAAAAATCATTCCGCCTTTTTCTATTTCTGCAATATATTCCGGATTAACTTCATAACGATGTCGATGTCTTTCAGAAATATTTAAGGTTCCATCCTCCTTCGCTAAAGCTTCTGCGGACAAGTAAGCATTAAAAGCATGAGTACCTTTTTTCAAAACTGCTGGGTAGGCGCCGAGGCGCATCGTAGCTCCGTATTTATTTTCTTCCAAAAGCTTTTTTTGCTCTGGCATAATATCAATAACCAGTCTTGAAGACTTCGGATTTACTTCAGTCGTATGCGCGTCAGCCCAACCCAAAACATTGCGACAAAATTCTATGACCGCGAGTTGCATACCATAACAAAGTCCTAGATACGGAATTTTATTTTTGCGAACATATTCAATCGCCATAAGCACTCCCTCTATGCCGCTCTCACCAAAACCGCCCGGCACAATAACGCCATCATAATTTTTGAGCTCTGATACTTTCCTACCGCCCGTCTCGTATTCTTTGGAATTTATCCAAGTCAATTTGATTTGCGCTCCTGCCCAGTATGAAGAAAACTTAATGGCCTCAATTACTGAAACATAAGCATCAGAGAGCACAAAGTCCCCCGTATCAAAATACTTGCCGACGACCGCCACCTCAAGCTCCTTTTTACCATTTTGGGATTTTTGAACAAACTTTTTCCATTCTTCCAGTTCCCCATTGTGCGATTTGGTGCGCATATGCAAAGTTTTCAAAATGACTGAACCAATTTTATCTTTTTCAAAATTTAAAGGAACATCATAAACACTTTTGATATCAGGAGCGGAAATAATATTTTCTACCGGCAGAGCACAGGCCATAGCGATTTTCTCTTTTCTTCTCAAGTCAAGTGATTGGACGCCGCGAGCAATAATCATATCTGGTTGAACCCCATATGAATTGAGTTGTCTGACCGCATTTTGAGTCGGTCTGGTTTTCATTTCCCCCAATGAACCCGGTACTGGCAAATATGAGACCATCACAAACATCACATCTTGAGGATATTTTATTTTTAAAGTTCTGGCCGCTTCAATAAAAAGAATGTTTTGATAGTCACCAATCGTGCCACCGATTTCAATAAGTGATACATCTGATTCGTGATTGTCAGCTGCCTTCTTCCACCTACGGATAATTTCTTCGGTAATATGAGGAATAGCCTCTACACATTTACCCCTAAACCCTAGACTTCGCTCCTTTTCAATCACATGTTTATATATCATGCCCGAAGTCATATAGTCGTCAGGAGAGAGGCTCATCTCTAAAAATCTTTCATAATTTCCCAAGTCCTGATCAGTTTCAAGGCCAGAGTCTAGCACAAAAACTTCACCGTGCTCAGTCGGGTTCATATTCCCAGCATCAACATTTAAATAAGGGTCAACCTTGATGGGGTTGACCTTGAAGCCCTTGGACTGCAAGATTTTACCCATTGAGGATGAGGCGATACCCTTGCCTACTCCAGACATAACTCCTCCAACTACAAATATGTATTTATGATTTTTCTTTTTCATCCCGTTAGAGTTTTTGATTATCTTATAATACTGAATAATATATCTAACCGCATAATAAATTTATTACCCTCTTGTCTGTATGTAAAACTCTAACGGGATTCATTTCCCTAGTATCTACAGCTTCAAGTACTTGCGAACTGCTAGGAAACTCGACACCGCCCCGATAGCCACCCCTGATCCAACAACAATGAAAAGAATCTGGAAAAAATTGCTCAAATAATAACTAAAAATATTGAACCCAATAAAAAAGTTTTCGGTCGTGCCACCAAGCCAGTATGATATCGGCAAAAACAGAATCATCGTGATAAAGCCGGAAAACAAACCTACCAAAACACCAGTAACCACAAATGGGCCCCTAACATAATTTTTGGAAGCTCCCACAAGTTGCATTACCGATATTTCTTCACGAGATATGAAAATGGTCAACCGAATCGTATTGAGGGTAATCATGATAGAAACCAAAACCAAAGCGAGAGAGAGCACAAGCCCCAAACGCTCAGCTGAATTGATGATGCGGGAAAGTTTGTCTATCGCTACTCTATTTTCAAAATAATTAATTTTATCAATTATTTTCTCCCCTTCGGATGAAAGGATATTTTCTTCATTCAAAAAATTGGCAATGCCTTCATATTGAGAAGGCTCTTTGGCTTTGATGTTTAAAGTTGCACCAAGAGGGTTATCACCGAGCTCTTCAAGTGCTTGGATAGTGATCTGATCATTTTCATGCCTTAATCTGAAATTTTCAAGCGCTTTCTCCCGGCTGGTGTATTCAACACTTAAAACTTCGGGTAAGCTTTCTATTTTAGTTTTGAGAGCCAAAATGTCGTTTTCTACACTGGTGGTGACGAGGTAGACATTGATGTCAACTTTGTTGCGCAGCTCCTCCATAGTGATGTTTAAAATGGCGCTAACAAATATAGCCGAACCAATAACCGACAATGTCACCACCATCACCAAGACCGAAGCGAGAGAAACATAACCACTTCGCCAAAAATTAAAAAAACCAGCCTTAGCGACTCTTCTTAATTTTGTTTTAAATAATTGTTGTTCCATCCCGTTAGAGTTTTTGATTACTTTATAAAATTATTTAATATATTTATCTGCATAATAACATTTTTACTTTAATTATTTTGTGTAAAACTCTAACGGGATCCATCCCTATAAAATATATTTGCCTGCTATATCATCTCTAATAACTCGACCGTCTTGCATTGTGATAACTCGCCTGCCGATTGAATCAATAACTCCCTTGTTGTGAGTGGTGAGTATGACGGTCGTGCCAAGGTCATTTATCTTTTTTAATATCTGAACAATATCATAAGTGTTGGCTGGGTCTAGATTGCCTGTGGGCTCGTCTGCGATTATTATATCAGGTTGATTGACGATAGCTCGAGCGATAGCCACCCTCTGCTTCTCACCACCTGAAAGCTCGCTAGGAAAGTTCCAAATTTTATTACCCAAATCTACCAACTCCAAAACATGAGGGACATCGGACTCAATCTCCTCATCTGGTCTGCCGGCCGCCTCCATAGCAAAGGCGATATTTTCATATACAGTTTTATTGGGCAAGAGTCGGAAATCTTGGAAGACCGCGCCAATTTTCCTTCTCACGAGATTTATTTCTTCTCCACTCAGGGTGTGAATATCAGTATCAAAAAACGAGACCTTGCCTTCAGTCGGCTTATCTTCTGCCAAAAGCATTTTGAGGAGAGTAGTTTTGCCCGCACCCGATGGTCCCACGATTGAAACAAATTCGTTGGGATTTACCACAAAGGAAACTTTGTCCAAGGCGATGCAGTCCTCGTTATATTTTTTTGAAACATTATCAAAAATTATCACTCCCTTATTATACTACATTTGAAATTTTTACAAACCATCCATCTTAATTCGACCCCACCCCATCCGCCTTGCGGCGTCTTGCCCCTCACCTTGTCAAGGTGAGGGGCGGCATTCCGAAGGAATACGGGGTGGGGTCAGAAAATCAAGTAATAAAAGCTCGCGTCGGAATAAAATCCGTACGCGAGCAATAAGGAAGATGATCTAGAATGCATTCCCAGAACCAGGGTGGCATGAACCATGATAGTCCCCACCTGATGACCTTGTAAAACCTCTTGTCGAGATTGCCCTTAACGGTGGTGAATCTCTCGTAATGTGAATGGGGTTTTTTCCAAGTCCGATTCTTCGCAATGCCTCCTCTTGTATTTCTTCATCGGTCGCTACCCTGAGAACCGGCTTGTCCTTGGCCCAACGGCACCAAGATTTTAAACACATCTTTCCATAGCGATTTTCTCCCTTCCACTTCTCTGCTTCTTTTCTCACTTTTCTCCATTCCACCACTTCAATCTCACGATTGTTAACATATCTGTGCTGGCGTTCCATAATTGTCCTGTCGCCAACCACATCACCGCCAATTTGAGGATCTAGTCTTGGATCTCGGTCTGCCACAAAGAACTCCTTTCTTCTGATAACAATCATATTACTCTACTCTTGACAAGTCAAGTATTTTATGTACCAGTATGTTTTACAAATTTTTTGTCAAGTTTTTGTCAAAATATGGCTTTGTTTAAGGATAAAATTAAATATTTATTTTGAAGCAAAAATAATTACAGACTTTTTTCAGCCTCTATAAACTCATCTAGGTACCCTTCTTCGAGCACTTTATCCACATCTGAGGTTTCCACATTGGTACGATGGTCTTTGACCATTTTGTATGGGTGGAGGACATAAGAGCGAATTTGGTTGCCCCAAGCCACTTCAGTCGTTTTGCTTATATACATATTTTCTTGCTTTTCTATCCTCTTTTCTTCCAACGCTTTGAATATTTTACCCTTGAGGACTGCCAAAGCTTTTTCTTTATTTTGAGCCTGACTCCTCTCCCCATCGGCTTGGGCAGAGAGGTTGGTGGGAATATGCACAATCCGAACGGCCGTCTCTCTTTTGTTTACATTTTGGCCACCCGGACCGCTTGATCTAGAAAGTTCAACTTTCAATTCACTTTCATCAAGTTCAATATCATTTAAATTATTTTTATCAAATTTAGGAATTACTTCTACCATTGAAAAAGATGTGTGCCTTTTGGCATTGGCATTAAATGGAGAAATGCGCACCAATCTGTGTACCCCTGATTCGTTACGGAGTGTTCCATAGGCCTTATTACCAGCAATTTCGACCGTTATATTCCTATACCCCCCATTATCATTTTGATTTTCGTGCAAAATAGAATAGCCCCAACCTTTATTTTCAAAATATTTAAAATACATTCGGAGGAGCATTGCCGAAAAATCTTCAGAGTCGTCACCGCCGGCACCCGAAAAAATAGTCATGACCGCATCCCCTTTATCATATTGCCCTACCCCTTCTAGTTCATCTTTTAATTTTTGAATTTCTTTGATGATGGCCTGCGCCCGAACTTTGTCATCCCAAAACTCCGGTCGCCCCATCGCTTCTTCAAATTCCTTTATTTTTTGCTCTATTTGTGTTTTTTCGCTTTCCATTTGATTTAGTGAAATCATATCGAGCGATACATCGATTAGAGTTCGATCAAAGTATACCAAAATAAACAAAAAACCGCAGGAGAAACAAGGCCCTTGAATTCGCTCGCCACGAACCCACCTTGCTTCTCCTCACGGTTGACAGAGGCCTCTCTGGGAGTTGTCAATTCTCAGGGCCTAACTAATTTAGAGTATATCACATAATAAAATAAGGGGTCTGACATTGCTGCCTGACCCCTCGTATGATTGCGGGGACCACAAGTCCCCTCTCCGGTGGGAAAACCTTGATTCTGCCCTTACTTGAGGTGAGGCTTTCAAGAACTTTCCGTTACCTATATCTTATACCAGTTATTATTTTTTTGCAAGCCTCGCCTGTGGATAGCAATTTAACCAATAGAAAACCCCTTGAATGCAAGTTTTCCACCGGAGAGATGGAGATACTGGGGTTCCACGCCATGCTCCTTCTCCCGTCCGATAAAATCACGCAAACAAGGGGTCGTGAGATATATGATACTCCTCAAAATTACTTTGTCAACTAAAATGAGCCGACTGTCGGACTTGAACCGACCACCTGCGGTTTACGATACCGCTGCTCCCCGCCTGCCTATGCCTGAGCCCCCTATCAGAATCGAACTGATGTTCGTGGTTTACGATACCACTGTTTTGCCACTAAACTAAAGGGGCTTAGGCGATGGCGGGCAGGTACCAGATGAGCTAAGTCGGCCTTGGAATACTTTTCAGAATAACATAAAAATTTGGAGCCTGGGGAGAGAATCGGACTCTCGACCTCCGTCTTACCAAGACGGCGTTCTGCCACTGAACTACCCAGGCTTACTTGAAAGATAGTATCATATTTCACACACCCTGTTCAATTCGACTAAATCTTCAGCAGATAAATTGGGGGAAACCTCGGCGTTGATACCGGTCAAATAATACATTATTGATTTGGGGTTTTCAGTGTGATCCATACCGAGCGCATGACCAAACTCATGCGATAGGGCCAAAATCAAATCTTTTTTGTTTCCAAATTGATATACATTTATCTCTTCCTCTCGAGTAAATGATGAATTACTTTTGTATTCGGCCTGATTAAACTCTAAACCCTCACCATATTTTTTATTATAACTTTTGGCTATATTATTGTATTCAGCCGCTTTTAGATTGCGCTCTTCTAAAAGAGTATTGAGCTCTCTTGCCATACTATTCATTGACATGACTTCGCTGTTTAGCTTTTGAGATTCAGCATTTAAATAAATTCTTTCTGCTTCCAGATCTCTATAAACACCCTCGGGCGCTCCCCCTTTATCATTCCAGAGAGCTACTTTTTTATCATAATCTGATTTTCTTTCATTAAAGACTGAGAGTCTTTGTTCGTAAGCGGAAACCTTATTATCGTATTCATCTTTAAAAAGATTAAAACGCGAATCAAGATTTCTGAAAGCTTCTTCAACTGCAAAGAGGCCGAATTCGGTTTTTTGTTTTTGGATGGTTGTGACCTGTCTCTCGTCGTATATGAGATTAATCTTAAAATCAGCTCCTGGTTTATAAACGAAGACATCTCTACCCAAAGCTTTTTCCCACACCTTTTCTGATTCTTCAATATAGATTTTGAATTCACTTTCTGAGACACCAAACTGAGTATCAAATCTGCCAATACTATATTCTATCGTCCTATCACAGAAACTCCGACTATTTTGGTAAACAAAATAAGTTGAATATCCTATTAGAATAAAAAGAAACAAATACTGTAATACTTTTTTCATTACAATTAAATTTAGGAAGTTATTTGAGAACAGTGAGCGCATCTTTTGGCGCTTACTGGTATTTCACTTAAACACTCATTGCATTTTTTGGTAGTGGGATCCGCTGGTGGCTCTTTGCGAGATTTGGCTATCAAAAAGTTCATTGGTTTAATAATGAAGAAAAAGATGGCAGCAGCCACAAGCACAAATGAGATGAGAGCGTTTATAAAATGACCATACATAAACTGACTACCGTTTATTGTAAACGAAAGGCTACCAAAATCAGGCACCTTGGCAATTACCCCAATAAATGGAGTGATTAAATCAGAAACCAGTGCTGAAACAATGGTGCCAAATGCTGCCCCGATGACGACACCGACCGCCAGATCAACCACATTGCCACGGAGCAAAAATTGTTTGAATTCTTTGAGCATAAAATAAATTAGTTAGTAATAGTTTACTCTTTATTTTTTTCTTTTTTTTCAGGCCCAGGGTTAAGTAATTCCTCACATTTTTTATTTTCTTCAGATAGATATGTAACAAAATCGCTTGATAATCCTTTGAAATTTATTTCTTCCTCATATTCATTAATCCAATAATTTAATTGGGTTTTTGCATCATCATCAAAATCACTATCACTCTGGTTTATTTCGCTTATCAAATCTTGGAGTGGCATATGCCCATATTTCCCAGTAAATCTTAATATTTCCGCCACTAAATTATGACTTATTCGAGCTTTTTCCCTTGTTTGGCTCACCATCTCTACATAGTCTACCCCCACATCAGTTTCTTGCTCTTTTGTTACTACCTTTCCTATCTCATTTATTTCATCATTTATAGCTTTGTCCTCAGCGCTTAACCGTGAGGCACCTTCCTCTATTTTTGTGGGCTCTTTGGGTTTTTCACCACCAAAAAAATTTCCAAACATATGTTTTGAGTTATTTATAATACTAATACCTAAATAATAACACCAAAAAATTGAATAAAGCAAAGGGTCGCGGAGTCATAAAGACTCCGCGACCCAGAAACCTCAGGCGTGCCAAGCACACTCTTTGAGCCAACATATAACCTTTTTGCAGTGCTCACAATAAAGCACTGCCCTGTCTCCCAGTTTGCCCTCAGTTGTGGGTCGGCCGCAAGTTTCAACATTACACAGCACGTCATCCCTCCTGATTTTCCACAGAACACCAAGGACCCTACTGGGCATAAAAATTAACTTCATAACTCCTCCTCTCCCACCATTATATCATATGTTTGTGAAATTGCAATGAAGCAATTTTGTGGCACGATATATTTTACTTCCGATTAGAATTGATTAGAACTGAAGTAATTAGAAATAGTTTAGTTAAAATCTAAAAGAAGTGGTAAATGGTCTGAAACCACATCTGACAATATATTAAAATCATTTATTTCGATTTCTGAAGAAGTAAAAATGTAATCAGCATAAAGCACAGGTTTTTCGTGTTTATTGTAAAGTTTACTCCGCGTAGAAGTAATATTGTATTCTTTAATCAAATCCCTCATACCCTCTCTAATAATGCCCAGACTCTGAGTATCAGGTAGAAGATTGAAATCCCCTGCAAGTATTATAGGATAATTAAATTTTTTTATATGAGTTTTTATTTTATTCGACTGCTCGATTCTGTCAGGTGTGTCAGTTTTACCTTGTCCATTCCATAACCCATGAACATTAGAAATAGCGATTGGTCTATTATTTTCATTTATGCAAACTGTCTGTATGACCCTCTTGTGTGTTTTTGCGTCATGATCCAACGACCGGTGTGCATCACCAAAAATAATATCATGATGATGCGACAAAACTTTTATATCTTTTTTCATAAAAATTGCCAGACCGTATGGGACTTTTATTCCTCTCTCTGGTATATCATCTAACAACTCTGTATTTACAAAATATCCTTGATGATTTGGTAATTTATTTTGTATTTCCAAAAAACCATTTATTCTTTTCCTGTCTCTGAAAAATCCAATTTCATTACCATTAAAAACCTCTTGCAGACAAAAAATATCAATTTCTTGGTTGTGTCCAAAAAAATCCATTAGTGGCTCAAAGACCCGTGCATCCCAAATGTTTAAAGAAATTAATTTCATGTGAAAACTATACCACAGTTCTGAATCTCATAAACCCGTGAACTTTTAGTGGCTTAAATTATAGGCAAAAAACTATGCGCGGACTCGTGGACGACTTTGTTTTCTTAGGAGCAAAGCGATTTAGAAAACAAGAAGTGCCCCTGTGGTGCGACTTATTTTTAATGACTGAAAGGAATATAAAAATAGAAATACTCTTGTGGTACGACTTTGTTTTCTTATGAGCAAAGCGATTTAGAAAACAAGAAGTACTCTTGTAGTATGATGTTAAAACTAAGATGAGAAAATGGCGGCTGTTCGTTAGACAGTCCGCCATTCAATTTGACTCACTTGATCACTCTTTCATCTGAAACAAAACTCCTGGGCGACCTTCAACGAAAGATACTTTGGCTTCTGCCCATGGTCCCCACTGAAGTTTATCGATTGTTCCGCCGACAGCTTGCTGTGCCTGACAACGGAATTCCCAGGCTCGAGTGGAGGTGCCATGACCAAGACCGCGATCTTCTCTTGACCACCAACCCCTCCACTCCAGTGCATAAAAATGCACAAAGAGCGGAATACCGTCTCGGAACACGGGCAGAAAGATTGGATCGATACTCCTTATGACCATCAGATCCATTGGGGAAATGGTTTCGGTTGGAGCCTCGTACTCTTGAAATTTTTTCGCCACCGTAATACCTCCGTTTTTATTATATCACACCTATGAATTTTTGCAAGTATTTCGTTAGAACCAAAAACTCCTCTCCAAAACACCTAAAACCCCGTATGGGGTGTTTAATTTGGCGCGGTCGATGGGATTTGAACCCACGGTCTATCCCGTGACAGGGGATTGTGTTAACCAGGCTACACCACGACCGCATTATCTATTGTTTTCATCTTAATATACTTTTCGAATACCCTCTTTTTACGATTTAAGTATAACTTTGAACCGTATAATCTATTATACATAAGTTTGTATAATTTCAAAGACCCAAAAACGCTATATACTAACCGATAAGCATTTTTTTTAGTTTTTCTAAGTACACCCTTTTTAACATCAATCTGATCTAACCTAAGCCTTAGCTTTTCTAAAAAATTATATGAGCATGAAGTAAAAGCTGTTTGTATAACCCAAGATCTGGTATTTTTACCCTTTTTTACTAAACCAACCCAAACATTACCATCACCATCAAAATAACCCCTAACAAAATCAATAAAATATTTATTAGGAACTTTTGGAATAGACATATTTTTGGTTTTATTCTCATTAAAACCAAGTCTTCTTAAGTCATCACACATTTCTATACTTCCTATTTGGATTCTAAATAAATCATTTGCATTCTCCTTACTTTTTCTAAGGGAAATAGTGTGTGTTGATTTTATTGTTTTTTTGATTTCATTCAACAACTCTCCATCTTTAATTTGAATACACCAGTACTGACCATTTCTCCTGTTTACCGTAATATATCCATCTGCAGCAAAAAACCCTAAAATATAGGCCATTTCTTTTGTCCATTTTTTAAAAAATTTTTTATTTACCTTTTTATAAATAGGCACAATTTAATTATATCTCGTGACAGGAGATTTACCTAACTAAATTGTTAACAACCTTTAACAGATTTTAGTAAAAAATGCCACCACTTCGCTATTGCATAGCTACCGCGGTGCAAGTACAATTTAAACATATTATTAACCTCTCAAAATGGACCAAGATACACAAAATAAAATGGCGGGGTTGGAGAAAAAAATAGATGAGATTTATGCATCTGTCGAAAAAACAAGAAAGATTATTATGTGGACAGGCATTATCACGATAGCAGTTATTATCTTACCCCTTATCGCCATGATGTTTGTGATTCCTTCTTTTCTAGGCAACTATACGACCACTCTGGACACATTGGGTGGGCTATAATTATATATTTAATCTAGTGCCGACGGATGGAATCGGACCATCTTCCAAGGCTTATGAGTCCTTTGTTTTACCATTAAACTACGCCGGCATATTTTCTAAATATTTCAATAAACCCAAGCATTTTATACTGTAAACTCGAACCTTTCAATACCTGTAACCTTAATATACCATAATAATTATCGTAATTCTCGTATATTTTTTTTGGCACCACATTGACATAATAAGGATTGCTAAAATTTTTTAAGGGGATATTTAAGTATTCCGACCAAAATTTCATCACCTTTTTTATTCTTTTTTTATGTATTAAATTTATTTGAACAGTTGAATGAATAAGCTTCTTATTAATTTTAAGAATTTTTATTAAAAAAATATAAACAATTTTAATCATTATTGGATCAGAATTAACAAAAATAAATCTTCCTCTAGTTTTGGCCCCTTCTGCCCAATAAAGACACGCTCCCGCAATGAGTAAATCTCTATCAGAGATTTTGTTAATAAGAATTTCTGCTTCTTTGAACATTTTGTTTACCTCGTTTATTTTCTTTTGCTTGTTTGCTTCGGCCCCCATTAATCTACCCCTGAGACTTTTTTTTACTCCGCTGATATATATTTTGTCTATTAACTTTTGGGAAAGCTCAATATCTTTACACCATGTACTTATCGTAGATTTTGAAATTTTCATTTTTTCTGCGATACCTTTCATACTATTACCCGCTCTACGCATTTTTCTAGCTATTATTTTAGAAGCTGTCCTAGCCATATTAGTATGCAGTATAACATATCGTCAGTATTAATAATTATTATTCTGTGGATAATTAATATTATTTGCTTGATTAACAAAAATGTGTATAATACAAGCATTGCGGGGTAGAGTAATAGTAACTCGTCAGGCTCATAACCTGAAAATTTTGGTGCGAATCCAAACTCCGCAACCACGAAAAACAAAAATCATTCTCCAATAACAGAGAATGATTTTTGTTTGAAAAAAATTTATAAAAAAAGAGCCGCCCGGGGAGCGAACGGCTCTTGAGGCGGTTGTATGGTGTGGAATTACTTCCAGCCGAGTTTTCTGAGTTTATCAATTTCTTCCAGAAACTTACGGCCATTTCTTTCACCAGGACTTTCCAGATGAACCACGGTGTAGGACTTGCCCTCTGACCAACGGGCATGAGAAACAACGAATCCGAAAGGAAGACCATCCAGGTCGATTATCGTGCCAGCCGATGGACAGAAAGTCATTTCGACTTCTTTGGTAAAAACTCCACCAAGTCTGTTGGTGATACCACCCGATGGTGCTGTAACAAAAATGTCTACTGCAAACATCACTTTCATTTCTCTTCACCTCCACTTATATCAAATCATATTTTGGTAAAAATAGCAAGCCAGAGGGTAATTATGAAAAAATTAAATAATAGAGAATTCTTTGCCCGTTCGATTCGCTACGCTCTCTCAGGATAAAGAGTGCTAATTATATTATAGCGAACTCCTTAAACACTGTCTCGTAGAGAGAGATGATGCGGCGGATTTCGCGTTGATTCACCATGAAGTTTTGACCTTCGTGGGCGATCATATTTCTAAATTTGTGAGCCTCCCAAGCATTGTCGATTGTATTGAAATCACTTTTTTCTACGGCCTTCAGCTTCTCCCCCATTGTATCCCCCGGCAACTGCAACTTTTCTAAAAGTTCATCGAGCATAATGTCGGCTTCGATAATGGCTAATCGCCAATCAGAAGAATTGGTTGATTCGGAATTGGCTACAACCTTTTCCCATCTTTCTTGTAATTTACTTTTGGCTACCTCAGTATCTGAAGAAGGGTCTTTCATGTCTTCGGGAAATAGTTTGGCTTTTTCAGCACGCCAGACGGCGTCAGCTTTTTTGGTAAGAGTAAAAGTACCAATCGCCGCGGCGCCCGCTATCACAAACCCTAAAGTTTTGAAAAATTGAATATTATTTTTGAAAAAATCGTAAATCCCACTTATCCTATAACCAAAAAATGTGAGATCGCCGGAAGTAAAAAGACGAAAGATGGCTGGGATGAGACTCCCCACGATTGCCAATATAAAAAGTAAAATAACCAGACCTTCAACAATATCAAAGCTCCATCCGGCCGGCTTTTCTTTTGGTTTTTCTTTTTTATCTTTTGGGGGCATGAGTTAAATTTTCAATTTAGAATTTTCAATTTAGAATTTTCAATTTTCAATTTTCATTTAAAAACTTTTTGCCAATTTCAAATAAAATATTTTCATTACTGTGCGATGACATTAATTGTACACCAAGTGGCATATTATTGGTTCTGGATAATCCAAAAGGCAAGGAGATGGCGGGGCAACCTACGATGTTGGCAGCAACAGTAAAAACATCGGCCAAATAATTTTCTAGCGGAGTTTTTTTCTCCCCTATTTTCCAAGCGGGAAACGGAGTGGTCGGAGTGAGGATAGCGTCAACCTTTCCAAATGCATCTTTAAATTCTTCGCTGATTTTTTTGCGAGCCTGCATCGCTTTACCATAATACGAATCATAATATCCAGCTGAAAGTATGTAGGTTCCTAAAATAATTCTCCTTCGAGCTTCACTGCCAAAACCTTCACCACGACTTTTTTTGTAAACTTCTAAAAGATTTTCCCCTTCCACTGACAAACCATATTTAATGCCATCAAATCTGGCAAGGTTTGACGAAACTTCGGCCGGCATCACGATGTAATAAACCGCAAGCGCCTTGTCTATATTTGGAAGTGAAATGTCTTGTATCTCATAACCCAGATTTTTAAGTTTTTTAACTGATTCTTCAATATTTTTCTTGGTGTCTGCATCAATGCCGTCGCCGTCTAAAATGTGATAAGGAACTCCTATTTTAAAATTTTCAATTTTCAATTTAGAATTTTCAATGTCAATGCTTGTACTGTCCATCTTGTCTTTGCCTTTGATGGTGTTGAAGATAATTTCGGCGTCAGAAACGGTTTTGGTAATAGGCCCTATGACATCAAGGGACGAGCCCATAGCCATGAGCCCATAACGGGAAACACTACCGTAGGTCGGCTTAAGGCCCACCATTCCGCAGAAACTAGCCGGCTCCCTCACCGAGCCGCCTGTGTCAGACCCAAGGGCCCCTAGAGCCATATTTCCGGCCACAGAGGCCGCCGAACCGCCACTTGAGCCTCCAGAGACCCTAGTCGGATCTAGAGGGTTTTTGGTCACCCCAAAGGCTGAATTTTCGGTCGAACCGCCCATGGCAAATTCATCCATATTGGTGCGTCCTAAAAATATGGCATTTTGGTCTAAAAGTTTTTGGGCGGCAGTAGCAGTATAAATGGCTCTATAATTTTCTAAAATCTTAGAAGCTGAGCTGGCCTTTTTGCCTCTTATTAAAATATTATCTTTGATAGCCAAAGGAATACCAGTCAGCTCCCCCGCACCACCTGCATCAATAACTTTTTGCGCCTCTTCAGCATTTTTCAAAACATCATCATAAACTTCCAAAAAAACATTGAGCTCTTTATTTTTATCATTTATATTTTCCAAATAAAATTTGGCAAGTTCAACAGCCCCAAGCTCTTTGGAATCTAAAAGTGTTCTAGCTTTTTGTATTGTTAAATTTGATAATTCTGACATTGGAAATTTATTGAAAATTGTAAATTAAAAATTGAAAATTCTTACAGTATCTTCTTAACCTTCAAATATCCATTTTCTTTATTTGGAAATTCTCTTAAAACATCGTCGGTATAATTGCCCGACTCATTTGGGTTTTGGTCTTCTCTGAAAACATTCATAACGCCCCCCTTGAAAAGCTCCACGTTTTCGCTTTCCAACCCTCTTACAACAAGAGGGGGGTTCTCGGACACTTCATTTTCATCTGAATGAAAATTTTGAATGATTTTCACATAATCCAAAATAGAGTCCATCTCATGAGCAAGACTTTCTACCTCTTTTTCTGGTATTTCTATCCTGGCCAAATCAGCCAATTTTATTATTTCTTCTTTGGTAATCGCCATGGTTCAATAATAACATTTATTTTACTGTTTTCCATTATTTGCAGAAACAAAAATTTAATCGTATAGTCTTTATGGAGATACCTATGATTCTTTCAGAACAATTGCGCAAAAGAAGATTCAAGCTTGGTCTAACCCAGCGAAAAATGGCCGAACTCATAGGAGTCAATCCTCGAACCATAGAACAATGGGAAAGTGGTGATAACAATGTCTCACCAAAAAAGAGACAGAAAGCAGCAGAGAGTTATCAGATATCAAAGTCGGAAATTGAGAAACTCTGTTTTGAATTGGAAAAAACAAAAACACAAAACAGAAACCTCCGGAAAGGTCTCAACAAAAAACCGGCTCAGACAGTTATAGAGGAATACTCCTCTTCCGTAATTGGTGACGCTTTATTTTGTGAGACGGGGGTAAGAGAAGTTTCAATACGGAATTTGCGCATGGTAAGTAGGAAAGGGCAAGGCGGCAAGCCTAAAAAGTTCTTCATAGAGCAGAAGAGGATTACATTCTGATAATTTTCTCAAGCTCGCGCTCATTAAGCACTTGGACCCCCAGTTCAAGTGCTTTTTCATATTTAGTGCCAGGGTTTTCGCCAGCGACTATGAAGTCGGTTTCTTTGGAAACTGAGCTGGAAATGTTGCCGCCTAAGTCACGGATTTTTTGCTTGGCTTCTTCCCTACTCATTGTTTCAAGCGTGCCGGTCAGAACAAAAGTTTTGCCTTCCAATTTTTTACCTAGATCCTGGCTACTAGATTCTGACTGCTCTATTGTTACGTGTTTAAGAAGTTTTGATAGAAGTTTTTGATTTTCTTTGTCTTCAAACCATTCTACTATCGACTCTGCCACTATCGGACCAATCCCTTCAATTTTTTCTAATCTTTCAATTTTTGCTTCTTTCAATCTTTCAATACTTTCAAATTCATTTGAAAGCAGGATTGCGGTTTCCTCGCCAACATTTGGAATAGAAAGAGAAATAATAAATCTTGGCAAAGTGGTATTCCGGGCTTTTGCTATTGAGGCGAGCAGATTATCAACTGATTTTTCGGCAAACCGGGGTAACGCGAGCAAGTCGCCTTTTTTTAAAGTAAAAATGTCGTCATAAGTTGCGATGAGTTCGGCCTCCAAAAGTGCGTCAATTATTTTGGGCCCCAACCCATCAATATCAAAAGCGTGTTTGCCGGCAAAGTGATAAAGCTTCCTCTTTTTTTGAAGATACGAATTTTTGTTTTTGCATTTCCAAGCGGCCTGACCTGGAATCCTTTCTATGCTGCCATCCCCCCCACAATCAGAAACCAGCTTGGGCCAGACATACTTTTTTTCTTTACCCGTTCGCAAATCCTTTAAAACGCTCACTATATCCGGGATAACATCTCCAGCTTTTTGGAGTATCACTGTGTCGTGAATGCGTACGTCTAAGCGTTCTATTTCGTCTTGATTGTGGAGCGTGGCGCGCGATACAGTAGAACCGGCCACCAAGACCGGTCGCAAATGTGCGACCGGAGTCAAAACTCCCGTCCGACCAACTTGCAAAACAATGTCCTCTACAACAGTAGTCACTTGCTCAGCCTGGAATTTGAAAGCAATCGCAAAACGAGGCGCCTTACCCGTAAATCCGAGACTATTTTGATATTTGATTTCGTTTACTTTGACCACCACTCCATCTATCAAATAATCCTCTTTGTCTTTTTTGTCTTGCCAATATTTCCAAAAAATTATAACTTCTTCTATATTTTGACAGAGTTTAAAATGTTTATTTACTTTAAAACCAAGTTTTTCGAGATATTCAAGTTCTTCTTTTTGAGTAATTAAAGACGAATTTGCTAAATCATAAATAAAACAATCTAATTTTCTTTCGGCTACAATTTTTGGATCAAGTTGGCGGATAGTGCCAGCAGCGGCGTTTCTTGGATTGGCGAAAAGAGCTTCGCCTGCCTTTTTTCGCTCCTCGTTTATTTTTTCAAAATTTTTCTTGCCTAGCCAGACTTCGCCTTCGGCTATGAGACTTGTCGACTCTAAAAGTTTGAGCGGCACTGACTTAATAGTTTTGATATTACTAGTAACATCTTCACCGACTACCCCATCACCTCTTGTGGCCGCTCTTTTGAAAACACCTTCTTCATATTCAAAAACTATTTTGAGCCCGTCTATTTTGAGTTCGCAAGTATAAGTCGGGTTTATGTTACCACCAAGCATTTTTTTAACCCTCTTATCAAAATCCTGCATATCCTCAGGCGAAAAGGCATCATTAAAAGACCACTGAGCTACTTGATGCGTCACTTTTTTAAATTCTTTTATTGACTCCCCGCCCACCCTTTGTGTCGGGCTTTCTGGAGAAATGAGCTCGGGATACTCCTCTTCCAAAAGACGCAATTCTTCTATCAAAGAATCATACGCCGAATCTTCAATTTCTGGCGCATCTTTCACATAATAAAGATGACTGTGACGCTCAATAATCGCCCTAAGTTTCTCTATTCTTTTTAAGGTATCTTCTGGTATTTTCATACCAAAATACTATCACAAATTTAATAAGTCACCTCGATGCCTCTCTCTACCCTCCTGGGATTGGTCATCTCGCAGGTGTTATAACCGCGAGATTTGATATAGGTCATAAGATTTACGCCCGAATAATACTTTCTGACAGTCACCACTGCACAAGGTGATGAGACTACGGATTGATCCATTAAAAAACTAAAACGACTTGTCGGATCGCTATCTCCCCCTAATCCAATAAGTCCTTGTACGGTCGTTGTCCCATAAAGATTTTGCCCACTAACCACTCCACTGCCCGCACAATAAACAGTATTATCAAGAAGCAAAGGATGAGAAGAAGTTGAAAATGCATCGTATTTGGAATCCCAATAGAGAGCGCATTCCAGCCCGCTATCTGCGGCATAAAAAGCAAATTGAGAATCTCGGCCGGAAGTGGCAAAGAGAGAGCCTTTGATAGCGACATTTACTACAGCGAAACTGATAAACAGCAAAACTCCCATAATACTTACCGCTATAAATAATGTCATGCCTTTATTTTTTATCATATCCAATCATGTAAGAGAGTTTTAAATTCAAAACTTCTTGTTATTATACCTTTGGTCCAATAAATTTTGACGGTGATTTTGATTTCATTTGGGTCTGTTGATGGCTCAATCTTTATTTCTCTTTTGAAATTAGTATTTGTGCCAGAAGTATAGGAATACAAAAAAGTACTTTGATCTTGTTTTAAGACAGGACACGATTCCCAATTATCTCCACAAAGAGTCAAAGAATGCGCAACCACATCAGCTCGGCAAACCTTATTGGGCGGACAATTTGGAGCGTCAGTTATCCCAGATAGCCAACTATCTGCGCCGCCATTCATAAATACAAGTTGATTATTGTCTCTTTTATTTCTAATTAATTCTACCGCTTCTTGAGCTAAATAAAAGGCTTTGACTTCATCTTTGGCAATTATTGACTGGGATAGGCCTTGCTGGACGGCTGAAAAAGCACCTGATATTGCAAGCGACAATATCATTACCGCCACAATAGATTCAAGCACCGTGAAGCCGCTCCGCGGATTTTTATTGAAAATTGAAAATTTAAAATTGAAAATTTTACTCATATTATATATCTAGTTGTCTTTGGGACATTAAGGTTTGGATTGTAAATGAAGATTGAGTGGTAGCCTTATTGCCCACATAACCTTTTATAACCGCAATTACATATGGCTGTTCGCCCCCAGTGTCGGAATCAAAAACATAAAATCTTAAGTATTGAATTTTTGTGTCTGGAGAAGTAATGTCCGAATATGTAGAGCCCCCATTTTCTGATTTTTGAATAGGGTCATTTATCCCGCCGTTCCAGCGATATATTATCCTGGTGTTATTAAAAGTAATAGAAAGAGCATTCCCACCATTTGAACAATTGCTGGTGCTTGTCAAACCTGAAGAAATGCCACAATAATAACTACCTCCAAATCTTACATTGCGAGCCATACTCTCAATAGAAAGATTGAGATTGTCTACCACGGTTTTAGTTGATTGTGCTCTTCTGTGAGCGTCAAAAATGCTGAGTACTGCTCCAATGGAAAAAGATGCAATAACTGTAAAAAGTGTCACCGCAATGATGAGCTCGACGAGAGTGAATCCTTTTTTAAATATATTTTTCATTATGTTTATGGTTCTCCTTCACCTGTAGATATTTGACCGTTTTTTTCAACTTTTACAAAATAGACCTTACCTTTAGGTGATTTTAACAAAATTATAGCCGGAGGAACCTTGACCGAACCTTCTACAATTACATTGGCCGTAGATTCTGGTCGTAAAAATGATATATGTATCGCACTCATACTTTCACCAGTATCAAAAGCACATTTTTTTACACCACCACTATCATTGGCACAAAAATCATCTATTATAACGCCTCTCTTTAAAAAAATTTCTGGTCCTACTTCATGATCCACACCTACCTCATATATTTTATCTCCATCCGCATCGGCAAAAAATATAAATTTATCAATGGCACTATTACCATCAGCATCATTTACTTTCCTGATTGAAATACCATAGCCAACATTAAACTTATCGCCAGAACTCGATGTATCTTCTTTTACTCCCAAACTATATATTTGAGCTTGGCGGATCATCAGGGCTAAATCATATGCCTGAGTGCTCACTGCTAAATTATCATTCCATTTAGCTTGTTGAAAAACCAATGCAGTCGTTATGATGGTTGCAATAGTAATGACGACTATAAGCTCGGTTAGTGTAAACCCGGACACCAAAGATTTTGGTGTGTGGGTAAACCCCGCCTGCTTCGCAGGAATTTTCAATTTCCAATTTTCAATTTTTAATTTAAAAAAATAGTTCATTTATGTGAAATAAGTCTTGACTCAAATAAAAACTGACGATAATACCCAGAGAAAGGAAAGGTCCAAAAGGAATCTCTGATTTAATTGTAAGATTATTTTTAAGTAGAGGCAAACTAGTGTGCGATGCGATTTTCCTTAAGGCAAGCGCAGTCAGAGAAAAAGCAGCTCCAATCCAAAACGAGAGGACTACGGCCGATAAGCCTTGAGTAAAACCGAGGAAAAACCCGATTAACGCAATATACTTCACATCACCAAACCCAAGCCAGGTGCCCTTGGAAATGAGGAAGATGAGAAGGAAAGGAAGGGTAAGCAGAAGACCAGAAAGTAAAGATTGAAAGATTGAAAGATTGAAAATTAAAATATATGAGAAAGAAAAAACAAACAAGACAGACAAAAAAGAGTCGGGAATGATGGAGTGTTTGAGGTCATAGACAGAAATCAAAAGAATGATAGAGAAAATAGACAAGATTATTAAAAGATTGAAAGATTGAAAGATTGAAAGATTTTCAAAAGACATTCCAGATTTAAAAAAGGCCAGCACAGCCAATATCCCCATGAGTATTTCGACAAAAAAAGTCTCAATTGGGATTTTTGATTGGCAATATCGACATCGGCCTTTTAGAAAAAGAAATGAAAAAATGGGAAATAAGTCGCCTTTTTTGAGCTGAGCATTGCAAGAAAAACAAATTGAGCGACCTTTGGTCCAAGGTAGCCCTGTGTTATAACGACTCCCAATTACAGCGACAAAACTGCCTAAACCTGCTCCAAACAAAAATATGAGTGTTAAGAAAAAATATGACATTTATTGTTTATATAATAACACAAAACCCCGCCATAGCGGGGTTTTGATGTTTTGTTTTAAGAAACCTTCAGCGAATTAGTTACAGACAGTGTCGCCCGCAAGAAGAGGAGCATCTATAAATTTAGAAGCCCCCGTAGAGTCAACACACCAGTTGTCGTTGGTACCCGCTGTTGTTCCTGGCAACACTGCAGATACAGCATAAGTTGCCGGTGAGGCAATTGCGTGACATGCCAATGTGGCACCAGTTGGGTAATTTGCTTGTGTAGTGTATGTAGCCATACCGGAACCAGTGTCCGCAAACATTGCAGCTGTACATAAATCTGTAGTGGCTCCGTAACTACCGTTTGTGTCATAATAAAGCTCTGCTGAAGCTCTAAGACCAGACAATTGAGCTTTGACTTTGGCATCATTGCCTCGGCCACGGGCTGTGTTTAAGGAAGCTAATACAACTGATGACAAGATACCAATAATTGCGATAACAACGAGAAGTTCAATAAGTGTGAATCCTTTTTTATTTTTAAACATTTTTTTAAATTGAAATTAACTAATTTCTCTCTCGAGAGAGAAGCTTGATTTTGATCGACCTTATTTTTACCACTCAAGCCTTGATTAATATTATAAACAAAGGATATATTTTGTGTAAAGAATATGTGGATAACCCCCACACCTTTCATTTTATAAAAAATGATAGGTGTGGGGGCGGACCCCTTTAATCTCTTATTTCGTGCCTTGGACTAAGATAGAAATAGTGCGTTCCCTGTCGTGATCAAGCTCTACTAGCATTATTTGTTGCCACTGCCCTTTGAGTAATTTGCCATCTTTGACGATACAAGAGAGGCTTGGGTGAATCAAAAGAGCCTGAGCATGAGCGTGGCCGTTGATACATTCATGTATCACCCCGTTTTCATCAGGTTCACAAAGATGAGTATTGCGTTTACCATTCTGATTTTGGGTATCACAAATATCATTGTGGTTGTATTCATTCATGGGGCTAGCAAAATTGTCCAAAATCTTTCGCAGATCCGCGGCATAACCGAGCTCCTCGGATGGGCCAATCAGGTTTTTTTCGTCTTCGTTTATCCAAACGCCACAAGTGGTATGGTGAGTTTGGATAGTCACTGTCCCCTGATTTACACCGGATTTGCTTATCGCCTCTTCAATATCGGGAGATATGTTGATGAAGTGGGCTCGGTATTTAGTTTTATACACGCGAGTATCCAAATATGATACAAATTCTTGATTCATACAATGTAATTATAATTAAGATTAAAATGGGCAGGCGGTTACAGAGTTGCCTATCTCTCCTGATACCGCACGAGAAGCCCCTTTACTATCTACGCACCAATACTCATTGCCAGAGAAAAGAGTGGCCTTAATAGCAAAAGCATCCTTTTGTGAACCGCATTTTAGCTGAGTAAAGGTGGGCAAAATAGCAGGATCAATGTAGCGGCCCGGAGCTCCATTGGCGGGTTCAAGATTAACAAAAATACCAGCAGTGCAAATATTGATGACATTATCGCTCTCTTCATATCCGCCATTATTTAAATAATATATTTCTGCAGCAGTACGAAAGCTCGCGAGTTGCTGTGTGACTTTTGAATCATAGGCCCTTGCTCTCGATGTTGAAAGACTATTTAAAACAATAGTCGATAAAAGAGCAATGATAGTAATCACTATGAGTAATTCTACTAATGAAAATCCTAAATTTTTCTTCATATTTATATTATGACACGCCGCCGGCAATATTATAAATCGGCATTAATACCGAAGCCAAAAGGATACCCACGCCAATACCCAACGCCACAATCATAGCTGGTTCAATCATACTCACCAATGTGTCTACCGCCCCAATAACTTCTCTTTGATAAAACTTGGACATCGTTTTCAAAATATTACCCAATTCTCCAGACTCTTCTCCTGCTTTTATCATTTGAATCAAAACATTTGGGATTTCATCTCTGTCACCGAGCGCAACTGAAAGCGCTTGTCCGGCCTTAACTTTAGTCAAAGCTTCATCTAATACCTCTTTGTATATTTCATTATCAATCACTGAAGATGTGACTTCAATTGCTTTGAGCATTGGAATACCTGAAAGAACCATCGTACTCATATTGTCAGAAAAACGGGAAAGATACAATTTCCTATAAAGATCACCTACATAAGGCACATAAAGTCTGGCATTTGAAATCCATCTTCGTCCTTCGTTGGTGCTACTATACCAAAAAATTCCCCCAATCAAGGCGACCAACCCCATAATCATAAAAATCCAATTGTTTACAAACAAATCACTCACCCAAAACACCATTTTGGTATAAAAAGGTACTTCTTGTCCAGACTCTTTGATGATTAACCCAATCTTTGGCACAATCACTGTAAACATCAGGACCATCACTGCAATGAATGTGAAAATAACAAAGGCTGGATATATCAAAGCATTTTTAGCCTTGGAAGAAATCTCATAATTGCGGTCCATATAATCGGCTAGATACGCAAATGACTGATCAATATGACCAGACTCTTCTCCTGCCTTAATCATGTTGACATAAAAATCGGAAAAAATGTCAGGATGTTTAGCCAAAGCTCCGGAAATAGAAGATCCTCCTTGTAAATCATCTACAATTTGGAGCATATGCTTCCGAAGTGTAATATTTTCTGTTTCGGTACCAATTAGTCTAAAAATTTTTAAAGCTGAAACTTGCGCTTCAAATAGCGTAGACATTTGTCTGGAAAGAATCACTATTTCTTTATTGGAAACTCGGTTTAAGAAAGGAATTTTTTTGAGAATGTCACCATCGTCGTTTTCATCTTTGGGTTTGACTGATGAGACCGCGAGCCCCCTCCTTTGAAGTGATGAAATAGCTGCGTCTATACTAAAAGCCTCAATTTCGCCCTCCTCTCTTTCTCCCTCTTTATTGATTGTCTTATATGAAAAAAGCATGGTACTACAATAATTTTTCTAGAGAGCGTGGATTGGATGAATAAAGATACGCATTTTCTACACTTATTTCACCTTTGTTAACCTTATCTACCAAGCACCTATTGAAATCTATCATCCCCTCCGCAGAACTAGTTTCAATAACTGTATTTAACTCATGAGTTCTTTTGTCTCTAATAAGATTTGAAACAGCTGTGTTGTTTATCATAAGCTCGTATGCAGGAGTGAGCCCTCCTGATATCTTGGGAATTAGTCTCTGAGAAAAGATACCTGACAGCGAAGCGGCCAACTGAATACGGATTTGATTTTGCTGAGTCGAATTGAATGAATCAATGATACGATCTACAGTTTGAGCCACATTGTTAGTATGGAGTGTTGAAAAAACCAAATGTCCGGTTTCCGCCGCAGAGACTGCGGTTGAGATGGTGTCGGCATCTCTCATTTCTCCAACCATAATCACATTGACATCGGCCCTAAACGAATCGTGTAAGGCCGAACCAAAACTTGGTGTGTCTATCCCAACCTCTCGCTGGTGAATAATAGATTTTTGGGCAGTAAAGAGATATTCAATCGGATCTTCAATAGTTATAATATTTTCCAATCTTTCGCTATTGATAGTTTCAATCATCGAGGCCAAAGTAGTTGACTTGCCATGACCAGTCGGCCCAACTACCAAAAAGAATCCTGATTTTAATCTGGCGAAGTATCCCAAGCTTTCCGGCAAATTCAACTGTGCGAGTGTCGGAATATTTTTGGAAATGTGGCGCAAAGTCATACAAAGTTTTTGCTGATCTAGATAGACATGGGCCCTAAATCTTTCGCCTTTATGGTTGTAAGCGAAATCAGCACTTTGCGATACTTTAAATGCCTCTTTTTTTAAATCCGAAAGGACGGCTTTGATGATATTTTCCATCACCGTCCTAGTAAATTTTGAATATTTGGTAAGTGGCACCAATTGACCAGAAACACGAATATACGGGTTTCTGTTTTCAGAAATATGCAAATCTGAGGCTCCCTCTTTTATTATGAGTTCTATAAGTGTATCTAAATCTTCCATATTATTTTGGGTTTCTTATTGTATTAAGTACTTCATCCAAAACTTCCGAAGGTATCGCGGCCGATTTGATGATATAACCAGCGATACCAAGTTTTTTGGCTTCATTTATATAATTTTCTTCACTTTGGTTAGTAAGCATTATAACCGGTATATTTTCGCCCAATTTACTTTTGCGCATTTCCATTAATGTTTCTATACCGCTTTTCCCCGGCATTACAATATCTAACAAAATCAAATTAATCCCTGCAGGTTTCTTCAGCTTTTCCAAAAGTTCTTCTCCAGATTTGCAAGCCTCAACCCCGATATCGCTATTACCAAACTTGAGAGCATACATATTTACCAAAAAATCGTCATCATCTACAATTATTACTTTATATTTTTTATCTGGATTCATGACAATATTATACATTTAATCAATCCGCATAGCTATTTTATAACATATTAAACTCTTCAAAAGGTATGACTCGACCAAAAGCTTTTATCATGGCGTCTTCTTTCATCGTGAGCATCCCTTTTGATCTGGCATGTTTCCAAATTTCTTGCTCGGTTGGATTTTTTAAAATGATTTGTTCCAACTCTTTATCCATTTCCAAAACTTCCATTACCGCCACTCGCCCTTTAATACCGCTTGGGCAATTTGGTGCTGGAGCAATCTCATATACTTCTTTGCCAAAAATAATGTCTTTTTTATAAATTTCTGGCAAATCAACAAACTGCTTTTCAAGCATCATTTTGATACTACCATCAACTTTGACGGGTTTGCCGGCTCCAGGGCAAAACGATCTGGCAAGCCTTTGAGCAATAGCCAAAACGAGTGTCGGCGCAATCAAATAAGGGTCAATACCCATGTCTATGAGTCGTGGGATGACACCAATCGCCGTGTTCGTGTGAATAGTTGAAAAAACCAAGTGACCAGTTAGAGCCGCTTGGATAGCAAGCTGAGCAGTTTCTTTATCTCTAATTTCACCCACCATGATAATGTCCGGGTCTTGACGCAAAGTAGTTCGGAGACCAGATGCAAAAGTATAGCCGATTTCTGACATTACTTGAGACTGACTCATACCTTCCATGTTGTATTCAATCGGATCTTCCAGAGAAAGAACATTTTTGTGTTCCTTATCAACTTCATTCATCATTGAATAGAGAGTGGTAGATTTTCCTGAACCAGTTGGTCCAGATATGAGAATGAGACCGTAAGGTTTATCAATAGCCCTCATGATTTGTTCCAAATTTCTCTTGCTGAGCCCGAGTTCGCTCAATCGTTTGATACCCTTTTCTTGGTCCAAAATACGGATAACCACCTTTTCACCAAAATAGGTTGGAAAAGTTGAAACTCGAAAGTCCACTTTTCTCTCATTTAATGTAGCCGAAAATCTCCCGTCTTGCGGTTTCCTTTTTTCATCCAGCCTCATATTGGACATGATTTTTATTCTAGCCACTACCGCGCTGTGAACTCGCGATGGCAAAACGATACTCGTATTCATAATACCGTCCACTCGAAAACGAATCCGGACATTAGCCGCCGTCGGTTCTATGTGAATATCTGAAGCTCGGCCGTCAATGGCGTATCGGAGTATTGTAGCCACGATTTTGGTAACGGGCGCATTTTCTATAACTTTGGCGTCTTTGGACTCAGAGCTTCCCAAATCATTTTCAAATTCATCTTCGCTTGATTCTTTTTTGGTGTCTTTTTTTGTGTCTTTTTCTTCACTTTTGACTTCAGTCACAAACTCCGTCTCAAGCTCGGATAGTGCTTTGGTAACCTCTCCCGAAAGCCCTTTATATAAATTGATAACTTTATTAAAACTATCTTGCGAAATTATAAAGGTCTTAAAAGGTAAATTGATTTTTGATGATATGAAATTAAGAGCATCTCGAGCTGTGATGTTGTCCGGATTGGTAACGCCAACTTCCAACACGCCGTTGTTTACACCAACTGGCACAAACTGATAATAAACGGCTGCTTCCTCGGGAATGTAATCAAGCACTTTGCTTGTAATAAGTGAGAGATCAACGCTTTTTACCGGCATTGCATAATATTCCGCTTTGGCGGCAAGAATGTCTTCCGGGCTCACTCCCAAGGTCAAAAGATTTTCTTCTACATCATCACCTGTTGCATCTACTTTTTCTTTGATTGATGAAATATCTTTGGCCTCAATGACCCCTTGTTTTATCAAAACATCTAAAATACTCATAATTATTTAAAAAACTAATTTGAACTAAAAGTTCCGGAAAATGGGTTACTCTTGCCTACAGGTAATGATATGAGAGGAATTTCAATACTTCTAAAAGATTCAAAAATAGGATCATCAGCCATGTTTGTATCAAAATTTATATTTTCCATTTCTCTCAAAACTACCGCCACCCTTTCGCCTGCCGCATCTAAATCAGCCGAAGTCCCCGCGTCAGTCGTGAGATCAGTACTTGCTGGCATGAAAATCACTTTATAAGCCACGACGAGCAGTGCGAGCAGTACCCCTGCCAAAATAATTGTGCGTTTGTTGTTTTTTGAATTTTTCATATTTATTTTAACCAATACACTTCAAATTCCACATTGTAAGAATAAACTCCATTATCAGCGCCGGTTAATTTCAGGGATTTTATATCTAAGATTCGCAAACTCTGACCCAAATCATTCATAAAGCTATTAAATTGACTATACGAACCATTAAAAGAAAAGCTGATGATTGCCGACTGGTAAGGCTTTTGCGGCCCAGCTTCACTTACAGTCTCACCCTGAGCGCTGTCCGTTTGCCTGAAAGAAGTTTTGTCTACAGACAATCCGTATTTTGAACCAACAGCGTCAATTTGGGAAATTAATTTGACAAAATCTAGTGAATCCGGCAACACGGTCTCAATATATTTTTTGTCTTCAGATGAAATTTTGTTATATTTGGTGAGCAATTCATTTTTTTTGGCTTCAATCTCTGTCATCATAACTAAAGTGCTTTCTTGTTTCTCTTTTTCTGTCATAAGCGCACTTATCTCCCCTACTGACGGATAAGCAAAAGCATACCCGACCGCAATAGTGAGAAGAAAATATATAAGTAAGGTGGTATTGCTCATTTAAAATAAATTATGGTGAATAAACGGAAATTTTTGGATCAACAGCGATATCCAAATCAAAAGATACCGAACCTCCATTTCCCAAACCCAAATTTGAAAATGTCGTTGATTTGAAATATTTAACTTTTGAAAAAACATCTTCTTGCAGAGCAACACTTGCATAGTCGGATGCTTTGCCATTCAGACGGACGAGAAGTTCTCCGTCTTTAGATTCGTCATATGACAAATTAATAAACTGAACAGAAGAAACGGTAGAAGAAGCCAGTGTTTCAAGGAAATTTGACGCTACTTTGTGCTTTATTACTATTGATCTGACGACACCGAGCTTCTTGCTAAATTGAGACATTTTACTAATAGTCTCTTTGTCCAAATTTTTCTCCTCTTCAGCTAGTTGCAATTGCAAATTTTCAATATCACTTTTGATAATTCCTTTATAAAGATAAAGTCCGGCAGAAAGAATAATAGAAAAAATAAACAAAGAAACCACCAAGACGCCGAGTATACCGGCCTTTTTCTTTTTGAAAACTTCTTCCGTCACCGATTCTTTGGGTATAAATGATGATTGAAAATTTGGTGCCATATTATAAATTAATTATACTTCAAAAACAATCCAAATTGTAAAGACTGGTGTTGATTACTTTTAAAGAACGAGCGTTCTTTTAAATTTCTTGGAGACAGCGAAGGGCGGCACCGGTGGCAACGGTAAATTCGGGACCAGTCACTTTGAGTATTTCTTCCAAGAATGCTGGCACCTCTACCTTTTCAAACGGATTGCCAGAAACCACTTCAACTTTGAAATTTTGAGCCGCCAAGTCTCTGAAACCTTTGAGAGCCGAGCCACCACCAGTCAGAAATACTGATTTTATATTTTGATTTCGCTTTTTTTGAAAATCAAACAAAAATCGATTAGCCTCAGAAAAAATCCTCTCAGAAATGACAGTGACCGCTTCGGCAAGGTCTACCCCATCTACAGTTTTGCCTATTCCTACCGATCTCTTTATAACTTCGGCTTCTTCAACGGAAATATTTAAAATTCTGGCGATATTGGCTGTAATATCTTGAGAACCGCCGTTTATAGTATGCGAATTGTGCACCAACCCTCTCTCCACGATATAAAGTTTGGTGGTTGATGCGCCCATATCAAAAATCATAAGCGGCCCTTGCACCCCTTCTAGTACCGCTCTCATGGTGCTGAAAATTTCTATTTCAAAAAATTTTGCATCAAGACCAGTTTTGGTCACAATTTCTTTGTATTGATTTATGATGTTGTTGTGGATTGCGACCAAAAGCACATCGACAGTTTTGAGTTTGTTTGATTTGTCTCCCGGTATACTTTCTTCAACTTCTGATCTGGGAATAATGGACCAGTCAATCGTGACGTCAGAAATCGGCACGGGGATATATTTGCGCGCCTCGATGTTTATCATACCCGCGAGCTCCTTCTCCGGAATTTTAGGCATTTCAATGATAGAGAGTAGTGACGCCTTGAATGGTATCGCCAAACCGCAAACTCGGGTGGTGATGGCCACCTCCTTTTCATTTAATAAATCATTTATTGCCGAAATTATTTTGTTGGTCGGCAGGTTGGTGGATTGACCAACCGATGAGTCAGCGTAAGGCCCCAAAGACAATTCACCATAAGTTTCAAGTATGGCTTTGTCCCCTTTCTTTTTGAGTTGGACCACCTTGATAGAAGATGAGCCGATATCAATCCCGAGCACACTGGTATTCTTCTTTTTGAAAATATCAGAAATAAAGCTCATAATGTATGATTATAACACAATGTCTATCGTCAAGTCATTTAAAAAATGGGTAAAGAGTGTTGTAGAGCTCGCACAGGACCTGCTCGTCCCCGAAGATTTTAAAATTCAAAAGCTTTTGAATTTGCCCGCCGGGACGATGAGGGATCTTTTGCCCAAATCCCCCGTTTATTCTAAAAACATTTTCGTCCTCTTTGACTACCAAAACAAAGTGGTCCGTCTCATCGTCAAATCTATCAAATACAAAAACAACGCCAATTTGAGGAAACGCGTCGCAGGATATTTGTATGAAGAAATCATTGACCTCGCCTCCGAAATTGCCCTTTTTGAAGGAACCTCGCCACTTCTCGTACCTATGCCAATGAGTAAAAAAGAAAAAAGAAACCGAGGATTCAATCAGTGTGAAGAATTAGTGAGAGAAATAAAAAAATTAGGCGAAGAAAATATTGAAGTTTCTTACAACACTTTAAAAAAAGTGCGAGAAACAGAAAGACAGACAAAATTAAGCCGCGAAGCGCGAATGAAAAACGTGAAAAACTCAATGGCGGCAATCAATACGGACGTATATACGAACGTAAGCACGCCCGTAAGTACGACTCAATATCGGACGGTTATTGTTTTAGATGATGTCTACACTACCGGTGCTTCCCTCTCTGAGGCCCGCAGAGCCCTTTTAGAAACTGGAGCAAAAAGAGTAATTGGCCTTTTTATCACACACTAAAATTATTTCTTCTTGAATGGGAAGCCGAGGGTTTTGAAGAATTCCGAAGCGGACTCTTTGTTTTTTAAGTTTGTGACGATGGTGGCGGAAAAGCCAAACACATCTTTGAGGTCTTCATCAGCAGTTTCTGAAAATACAGTATGCTCTTTGATTGCGAGAGTATAATTACCCATCTCGTCCAGTGCGTCAATTGAAATGCCTCTGAAGTCTTTGGTGCGAGGAAGCGCTATATTCAAAAGTCTGTCGAGGAAGCTCCACATCTTCTCCCCTCTCAAAGTGATTTGCACTCCGACGATATCGCCCTCTCTAGATTTGAAGGAGGCCACTGATTTTTTGGCGCCTCTTTTGATTGGTTTCTGGCCTGTGATTTTGGCTAATCTATCAGTAACAATATCTATTTTTTTCTTATCATTAAAAGAGCCGACGCCAGAACTCACAACTACCTTCAAAATTTTTGGCGCCTGCATAATATTTTTCAAGCCCAATTTTTCTTTGAGTTCTTTAAAAGCTTCTTTGGTTTTTTCTTTAAGTAATTTCATATTATTTGTCTTTTACCTTTTTAACATTTGAAACATGCACTGGTGCCGCTTGCTCTATGATTTTGCCTTTCTCATTGCTCTTTTTTGGTCTCTGGTGCAATTTCTTTTTATTTATACCTTCTACCAAAACTGCATCTACTTTTGGAAATGCTTTCAAAACGACACCGGTTTTACCCCTGTCTTTGCCTGCGATTATTGATACTTTGTCTCCTTTTTTTATTTTCATTTTTTTGTATATTATTCTTTCTTCTTTCTCCCCTCTCCTGCTTCTAGGAGAGGGGTTGGGGGTGAGGTTAAATCACCTCCGGTGCCAATGTGACGATGGCTTGCATCCCTAATTCAGCGATTTCTCTTGGAATTGGTCCAAAAATTCTACCAGCCTTGGGCACGATTTCACCCTTTTTTTGTTCCACCACCACCACAGCGTTTTCATCAAAGCGAATATAAGAACCATCTTTTCGGCGAAGTGGCGCTTTTTGGCGAACCACCAATCCCAAAAGGACTGCTTTCTTTTTTATTTCTTTTCGAGGTTCGGCTTTTTGAACGGAAAAGATGACGAGCTCACCGATGCGAGCGTATCTCTTTTTGGAACTGCCGAGCACTTTGAAAACTCGCCCTATCTTGGCGCCTGAGTTGTCGGCTACTTTTACGATTGTTTGTGGCTGAATCATGTTTTTATTTTACAATTATGAAATGCTTATCTTTTGAAATCGGCTTGCACTCTCTAATCATGACTTTATCTCCTATCTTTTTGGTATTGCCGACATCATGAGCTTTATATTTTTTGCTTACTTTATGATATTTTTTGTATTTAGTGTGCTTAACAAATCTGATAACTGAAACCACACAAGTATCTTTCATTTTGTCAGATACCACTACACCACTCAAGACTTTACCACCAATCTTTCCTTCTGATTTTTCTTCTGTATTCTTTTTTAATTCTTCTTTTTTCATTTTAATTTTCAATTTTTATATTCAAAGCCGTCTTTATCCTCGCGATTTCTTTCTTTATATTTTTTTGCTCTTTGACATTTTTGCTCTTGCTACCTGCGCCGCCAAATCTAATATCGCGCAAAGACAATCGTTTTTCGTTCAATTCCTTTTCAAGATCTCCTGTATTCTTTTTTGTTTTTTCTTTCTTCATACAGTTACCAATATTATATTCGAGCCACAATCTTAACTTTGACCGGCATCTTGGTACCACCTTTTCGGAGTGACTCTACCGCAACGGGGGCTAAAGCGCCGTCCACCTCAAACATTATCTGACCAACTGATACTCTAGCACAGTATCCTTCGATATCCCCTTTTCCCTTACCCATTTTCACTTCGGCCGGCTTTTTGGTAAATGGCATATCAGGGAAAATACGAATCCAAACTCTTCCGGTTTTGCCCAAGCTTCTAGTGATGGCCTTTCTGGCTGCTTCAATCTGATTGGATGTGATGCGTCCTGGCGCCATCGCCTTCATACCATGGGAACCAAAAGACACTTTGATACCGCGAGTGGCTGGACCAATCTTTTTGGGGTTTTCACGCAATGTCTGCCATTTTCTATATTTAACTTTTTTGGGGAATAACATGGTATTTGATTAAATATTATGATTTTGTATTTTTATCTTTACTGAAAATATCGCCTTTGTAAATCCAAACTTTAATACCGATTTTACCAAGTGGCAAAAGCGCTTCATGGAAGGCGTAATCAATATCAGCGCGTAATGTCTGAAGTGGAATTCGTCCCACCTTTTTGGTCTCTGTCCTCGCCATATTTGAACCGCCCATAATGCCGGAGAGGGTGACTTTCACGCCCTTCACGTCACGGTTGGCAAAAGCTTTTTCAACCATTGATTTCATCACTCTTCTGAAAGGTAATCTTTTTTCAAGTCCTTCGGCTACCATTTGAGCGGCAATCATTGAACTTGATTCAGGAGACTTCACTTCTTTGACATCAATTTTGAGCTCTTCTTTGATACTCAAACTGCGTCGCTTCATGAACTTCACCACATCATCTCGGAGTTTGGTCATGCCCTCGCCACTTCGGCCGATGATAAGTCCTGGACGAGAAGTTTCAATAATAATTCTAAAAGTTTTGATGTTTCTTTCAATTTCTATGGAATTAACGAAAGCCCCTTTGAGTCTCTTTTTCAAATATTCAAAAATCAAAACATCCCCTTTCAAGTTTTCTTTGTATTTAGATTTAATACCAAACCAGCGTGATCGCCAGTCGCGAATGATACCCAATCTATGTGCATATGGATGTACTGTGTGACTCATAAAATTATTTAGCCGGCGCTTTTTCTATTAAAGTTATTTTTATATGTGAGGTCCTCTTATGAATAGTGTGAGCGGAGCCGTGAGAAACTGATCGACGACGATAAAGTATTTTGCCTCCATCAACTGTAATAGCCTTAACCTTCAAATTTTCTACTACTGCCCCCAAATCTTTAGCATTAGCGATAGCTGAATCCAATAATTTGTGTAAAGGGCCAGTCGCTCTCTTGGTAATAAAATCAAGTTTCTTTTTTGCTTCACTCACAGATTTACCACGCAAAACATCAGCGACTATTCGCACCTTTCTTGGGGACTGCCTATAGCTATTTAGTTGTGCAGTGATTTCTTGCATTTTATTTTATTTTTTCTTTGTGTCAGCTGTCGCCTTGGCAGATTTAGCTGCACTTATTTCATCCTCTTTTTTCTTGGCTTCCAAATCTTTTTGCATTTTACCACCGTGTTTAATAAATTTGCGTGTAAGTGAAAATTCTCCCAATCGGTGACCTACCATATCTTCAGTAACAAAAACTTCAATATGATCGCGGCCGTTGTGCACTCCAAAAGTGAAGCCCACCATTTCCGGCGCGATGACGCAGGCTCTAGACCAAGTTTTAATCACCCCAGTTTCCTGTGGTTTTTTACCTTCAACTTTTTTAATCACCCTAGGATCTACATAGGGTCCTTTTTTGACTGATCTAGACATAAAATATGTAAATTTAATCCCGCATAGCGGGACCTCAATATACTACCAAATAAGCATTTATTGTCAAACTTTACACCCCATATAAACAAAACGGCGGTTGGGGTATACTCCCCAACCGCCTATTATTCCGTCACACCTGAAGTTCACTCTTCCCAATTCTGGTCACTCTGACTGACGTGCCATCAAATTCCCCTATCAACCAAAAATGACCAAACTTCAGACCAGCCACGATTGAGCTTTCTTGTCTCGGACCAGTGATGACAAAAATCTCATCAAAATCTTCTTTTTTTGCCCTGATTTCCGCCCGAAACTCTGATGAGATAAGCCCCACAAATAAATACTCAATTTTCCACAACTCTCCAATATTCTTCTTCAAAAAATGAGAGTACTTTTGGAGAAATTCTACATCAAACATTGCACCGACAAGCATTTTGTCCGCCACAGACCACGTTGCTGAACTGACTGTAGTGACTGATTCCCTAATAAGAAAAAGAATGAAGTAGGGATCATTGTTCACATCAGACAGAAGAAAAAGGTTGTGGTCGATAAGTCTGTATCGATCTCGATATTCAAGCACACCATACTCCGCTTCAAGCTTGGATACCTCTTTTGAAATATCATTGACAGTCAGCCCCTCAACCCCAAACGGATACTGGATTGAGAGAAGCATTTCCTCTATCTTTTTACGAAGAGAAAGCACCCTTCGGTTTTTCTCTTCAGTGCTCAAAATCTCCTTTGCTTGAGCAACGACCTCCTTGATCATGTTATGATCTTCTTCCTCGCTCATCGGCAGTGGGTTAGTCATGTTTGACGACATGATGGGTTTCTCCTTCCAAAAACAAACTACATTTTTATTACATATTTGTCAAACCACCCTTCATTAAAAAACAACTGAAGTTATTTTTTTATTCAGGATGAATTCGCATACAAGCGAATTCACATTCTTTCAGGAACCTTAATTCCGAGGAGGTTGAGGCCGGATTTGAGAGTGAGGGCGACAGCTTGAGTGAGGGCGATTTTGTAGGGCGAAGTCGGGTCATCTTCGTCTATTATTTTGTTGCTGGCATAAAAGCTATTGAATATGGAGGCAAGCTCGGTCAAATAAGTGACGATGTGGTGTGGCGCATACTCAATCCCCGCCCTCTCTACTGTTTCTTCAAATTTATACAAATGCCTTTCAAGTTCTGTTATTTCCCAAGTTTCTGGAATTTGAATTTTGGATTTTGAATTTGTTTCGGATTTCGAGTTTAGAATTTCGGATTTTGCCTTTTCGAGCACAGAGTTAGCTCGAACACACGCATATTGAAGATATGGCCCTGAATCTCCTTCGAAAGAAATCGATTTATCAAAATCAAAAATAATATCCCCGCCAATCGCCTGTCTTAATATGGAATACTTGATTGCCCCAATCGCCACTATCTCAGTCATTTTTTCTTCTTCCTCTGCTGTCATTTTTACCCTCAACGACAAATGTTTTAAGGCTTTAATTTTTTCTTGCACTTTTGCTTTTATGAAATCAATGAGAAATTCGGCGGAAATGACATCTCCCGTTCGGCTAGACATTTTTCCCGAAGGAAGGCGCAACATTCCATGAGAGAGATGTTTAAGCTTCCCCTTAAGCCCAGGTATTACTTCTCCAATTGCTACTTCAGTTACACCAAAAAATGCATCTTGTTCGTTGGCAGTAATAGTAATTGATTGGTTATAATCATATTTTTCTTTTTTGAGTTTAGCTAGTCCAACTTCTTTGGCTTCATAAGTTGTTATACCTTCCGAATTTATAAAAACTCGAGTATGCGTTTTGGGTTCAAAATTTTCTCCTCTGAAAATAACAGCGCCCCCCTCCCCATTCTCAAAAATTTTACCAACATTTTCCAAAACAATCTTTTTTCCTATTTCCCCCGTTTCACTTTCATAAAAATGATCGTCGAAATGACTACTGAGTAATTTATATATGTATTCAAAATTATCTATAGAAAATTGTCTAGCACTCTTGTATAAATAACTTATCCAAGAATTATTATTCTCATAAATTTCTTTGTTGATTTTCAATATATTTTCTCTATCAATTTCATCTTCTTCATACATCTTATATCCATAAGCATATGCATTATTTATATATTTTCTTAATTGGTCATCTTCGGTAAAAACCATAAGCTCTACTTGTTCTTTCTTGGATTCAACTTTGTTTTTTATTTCTTCATACACTTTATGCTTAGAAAGCTCTTTATCTAGACCGTACACTGCTTTTGCGACATGAAGCCCAACATCACCATGATAACCCACAGCTTTTGTCTCAGCTCCATTTGCCTTTATAATTCTAGTTATCGATTCCCCTATCGCATTATTCATCAAATGCCCAATATGAAATACCTTAAATGGATTAGGTTGAGTATGTTCTATTATTATTTTTTTATTTTCAAATAATTTACTTTCTCCACATTTTTCTCCTTTGTTTAAAATCTCTTCAACCGATTTAGCAAAAAATTCTTTTGATAAATAAAAGTTTATAAATTTTCCAACCACTTCGATTTTTTCTATTTCTAGAATTTTATTTTTTTCTAATCTGTCGGCTAAGTCTTTTGAGTTTTCATTAATAGAGAAAAAAGAAAAATCTCCATTTTTAATATCCTTAGGATGTGCCAGTACAAAATCCCCCCCCAACTTTAAGGTCTCCTTTATCCATTTTTTTATTTTTTCCTGTATGTTCATTTTATTTTCCAGTACTACCAAAACCATGTTCCCCCCTTTCGGCTTCTGATAGATTTTCTACTTCCTCAATATCTACATATTCTACCTTTTGAATTAACATCTGCATTACTTTATGTCCTTTTTCAAAAGTATATGATTCTTTACTTAAATTTATCACACCCATTACAAGTTCACCCCTAAACCCGGAATCAATTACCCCCGCCAAAACCTTTATCCCATGATTAATCGATTTGCCTGATTTGTCCCAACATAAACCAACACAACCTTCCGGTATTTCTACTGCAATACCGCTTCTTATTCTCGCAATTTCCCCCGGCTCAACTCGTACAGTTTCCAGTGCGAACAAATCCATGCCAGCATCGCCATGATAATTGTAAGCAGGTAATTTGGCTTCTGAATTTAATTTTTTAACTTTTAATTTCATTTTAATTTTTTGAAAAGCTCGTAAGCAGTCATGGCACCATTTAATGCTCGATGTACTGGTGGTTCAGGTGGGATACCAAACATATTACAAGCCGTCTTGAGACTCCAACTTTCATTTTTAGCTAAACCTTTGTCCCATGCGATTGAAAGCAAATCCAAACGATGATAATCCATCGTGTCCTTGACTCCCGTTTTTCTAAAAGCATCATTCATAAAACCCCAGTCAAAAGTAGCATTGTAAGCACAAAAAATCGCATCATGAGTTTTGTCGGCAAAGATTTGTAAAGCTTCTTTGAGCGAAACAGCATCTTGCCAATCTTCTTCTTTATAACCATTTTTAGCAATAGCCGCTGGTACAGCATTTTCAATATTAAGTGGTTTAATTTTTACATTCAAAGTATCAACTATTTCAAAAGTATTTTGATTAAAGACCACCAAACCAATTTCTAATATTTCGTGCACTCCAAAAATATCTCCGCTAGTCTCCAAATCCGTCATCGCAATTTTCCTATCATTTGCTTTCATTATAAATATGATACCAAAATCTTACACTTTCTACATCTACATCACTTTCTCACGGTCGTGAGTATTTGATGTATTGAAAATTTGATAATGACCTGACTACTTTAGACCAAAATAATCTATTATGTCTTCATCTGCCTCCAATGTATCAACTATCATATAAAGTAGATCCTTCCCTATCTCAAGATCTGCTTTAAGTAAAATTATAAGTTCTTCACAATCATAAGGATAAATCCAAACACTGTCTTGTAATCTTCTAAATCCAACAGATACTAAGGTTGCTCTTATTTGATCCCTGACAAATCTTAAATGTTCTGGAATATCAAATATAAGCACTCTCCATTTTCCATCCCATTTTTCTTTATTTATTTTTGTTTTTTTATAAAAAGTATTTCTTGCAAGAAAAAACCTTCCTTTGGATGTGATTTTTAATTCGCTATTTTTTAATTCCATCATACCTTTATTGATTAGTCGTTTGCGAGAAACCTCTATGGACTCCTTTTGTCTAAAACCCGGAATCATCTTGGCACGCTTCATTGCCAACAGTACTTTTGGAGCAACCAGTCCTACACTAATAACACCTGCAACAGAAACAGTTTGCAAAATAATATTCTGAAGATTTTTTCTTTTGCTTTTACCCTCTAAAGTCTCTTTTATTTTTTTATTATTAATATTAATCATTTTATAAGCAGCATTTATCTTTGTTGAATTTATAAAAATCTAACCAGAAGTAATGTAAAATAAATAATATCACACCCATCAATTTTATACGACCGTGAGTATTTGATGTAGTGAATTTTTATATATATTGTATTGCAATTTTATTGTATATCTAATGAGATCTTAAAATTTTATCTATTTTTCGGGCAATCAAGACAAAATCTTTTTCTTTTTTGCCTCGAGTCGTTTCAGCCGCAGTGCCCAGTCGAATACCTGACGGATCCATCGGCGAGCGAGTCTCATTTGGAATAGTGTTTTTATTTACAATAATGCCGTTTTTTTCGAGAACATCGCTCGCCTCTTTGCCCGAAATACCCTTACCTTCCATCCAAGTATCCATAAGTATTAGGTGAGTATCAGTGCCACCAGAAATTATTTTCCAACCCAACTTTTTTAATTCTTTAGCCAAAGTATCGGCATTTTTTATAATCTGTTTGGCATACTTTTTAAAAACAGCAGTATCAGCTTCTTTAAGCGCCACAGCTACCGCGGCTATTTGATTGATGTGCGGCCCACCTTGAAGACCTGGGAAAACCGCTTTGTCTATTTTTTTATTAATTTCTCTTGAGTCAATTTTACTAAAAATCATTGCTGAACGCGGTCCTCGCAATGTTTTATGTACCGTGGTAGTCACTACATCCGCATAATCAAAAGGCGAAGGAAGCGCTTTGCCCGCCACCAGTCCCGCGAAGTGTGACATATCTACCATCAAATATGTTTTTTTGTTTGGATCAGTGTGTTTAATACTGTCAACAATTTCTCTAAACTTTTTAAAATCAACTTTTCTTGGGTAAGCGGTATACCCTGCAACAATAATGTCCGGCTTTTCAGCTATCGCTATCTTTTTTATTTCTTCATAATCAATTTGTTCTGTATTTTTATTTACTCCATACGGTACTTGAATCCAAAATTTTCCCGTCGCTGAAACTTTGTGGCCATGGGTCAAATGCCCGCCATGATCCAAACTCATTCCCATGATCTTGCCCTCTTTTGGTACTAGTGCTAAATAAACAGCGAGATTTGCTGGCGAACCTGAAAGTGGCTGAACATTAACTGCCCATTTTTTTGAATTAAGGCCAAAAAGTTTTAGGGCTCGCTCTTTACACAAATCTTCAATTTTATCTACAAAAGTTTGCCCACCATAATACCTTTTGCCTGAATATCCTTCAGCATATTTATTAGTAAGCTCAGACCCAAGCGCCTCTAAAACATCCTTGGAAACATAATTTTCCGAGGCAATCAAATTAATGACCCTTTTTTGTCTCTTTTTTTCCGCTTCTATTAATTTTTTGATTTGAGTGTCTTTCATAGTAGTTTTATTATCATCTAAACTATATAAAAAGCAAATATTGAAATCAAATTACTTGTAGGATATGATGTAAATATGAAATCATATAAAAATCGTACTCCAGATAATCAATATCAGCAAATGCTCAAAAACATTCTAGAAAATGGTGTGCGTACTCCAAGTCAGCAGGGTGTAGATGCCCTAACTCTGTTGGGTCCAAATGCAATGCATTTTAAACTTGAAAATGGGTTTCCTGTGATTACTGAACGTAATATGAACCCAAAGCCTTCAGAGTTTTTACCAGTCACAGTGTGGCAACAAGCTATAGCTGAAATTTGTGCTTTTATTAATGGCGCTAGAACACAAAAAGAGTTAGAGGAATTTGGTTGTTTCTGGTGGAAATCTTGGGTTACTCCAGAAAAATGTGCCAAACGCGGATTAGAGACCGGAGACTTAGGCCCAGGATCATATGGTGCCGCTTTCCACGATTTTCCTACGGCTGAAGGCAAACCTTTTAATCAATTTAAACATATAGTTGAACAAATTATTGAGGAACCACAATTACGAACTCATTTTGTTAGCCCATGGATTCCCCAATACACTGGTCGCGGCAAAGGAAAACAACAAAAAGTTGTGGTTTGTCCTTGTCATGGCTGGATAAATATCCGTATCATTGAAAATAAACTTACCCTTCATATGATGCAAAGGTCGGGAGATGTACCCGTTGGGGTGCCTTCAAACATGGTCCAGTACGCAGCTCTTACCATGATGCTCGCTCAGGTGACAAACACCATTCCGTACGAATTTATACACAGTATTTCAGATGCTCATATTTATGTAGATCAGATTCCAGCAGTTGAAACAATGCTCGCTCGAGAACCAAAACCCTTCCCAACAATGACACTCAATAAAAATAAAAAAGATTTGTTTGCCTTTCGTAAAGAAGATTTCGAACTATCAGACTATGATCCACATCCAGGAATAAAAGGTATCCCTGTTGCTATATAACATGAGCAAAGAAAATAAATATGTAAATCTATCTGCGGTAAGAAGAGAAGACCAAAGAGAGGTAATGGAAGAAATAAAAAGACAAGGACACTGCCCGTTTTGTCTTGAAAATTTACAAAAGTACCACAAAAATCCTATCTTAAAAGAAGGTAAATTTTGGATTTTAACCGAAAACCAATGGCCATACAAAAAAATAAAGCACCAACTACTCGCTATTTATAAAACTCATATTGAGCACCTGAAAGAAATAGACCCAGAATCTGGCAAAGAACTTATTGAAATGTTTGCAGAAGAGGCAGAAAAAAGAAATATGAAGGGTGGTGGAGTCGCTATGAGGTTTGGGAGCAATCCAGAATATGGCAATTATGGAAGTAGTGTCCTACATATTCATGCCCACCTTGTAGAACCTGATTTAGAAAAACTGGAGGAAACCGAGGCGTGGAGATTTAAATTTGGAGAACCTAAAAATTATAAAAAGAGAGTTGGATAAGATGAAGGCCTCGCACAGTGCGAGGCCTTTCTGAAAGTTTGACAATCAGGTCATTTAGCTGTTTTGGGCGGCTCTAGATTGTCTTGAATGAGCTCAAATTCTGCCACGGTAAGCACATCATAGGGGTAACGGCGACCAGCCTCTTCCGCAACGCGATACTTCTCGAAAGCGCGCAGCACTAGTAACTTCTTTTGCAGGTCTGCTTCTGACTTCGCGATTGTCACCTCTACCCGATCTTTCCCAATCGGAAGATGGAAGTTGAAATGAAGATGAGGAACGCTCTTGGCATTCCGTCTCGGATCTCCCGTGCGAATCATCCACACACCATCACCACCGACTCCCAAAGTGTTATGGGCATAGTTGAGCACCTTTTTGAAATCCACCCACTCTTGGTCAGTCAACTCCAAGATGTTTTCGATATGACGCTTAGAAGGAGCGGTCAGTTGGCACTCCTGTCCAGACCGCGGCGCCACATCATTTTTCCAGAGTCGCCACGAATTGTCTTCGTAAAGAATTCTGTTGCGGTTGGTATCGATCTGACAGAACGGGCATTTGCCCGCTTGAAGATCTGAGACTGTCTGTTTGTAATACTGATAGTTGCTCGTATTGAACAACCGCCAGATATCCTCAGGTTTTACGCCTGGAACTTCAAAAACTGGGTACATAGAGCCATCCTTTCCAAAAACACACTAACATGTTTAATGATTTAGGTCAACAAAAATAATCTCAACTCCCTTGCTTCTTAAAACTATTTCTTGGTCTAACATTTGATAACCCCCGCTATAATATATTTTTTTGATACCTGAGAAAGCAATCTGCTTCGTACAAAGCGAACACGGGAAAATGGTCACGTACAAAGTAGCCCCCTCAAGTGAAAGACCTTTACGCGCGGCTTCTGCAATAAGACGTGCTTCGGAATGAATGGCCGTTGCAATATCTGTACCAATACCTTTATGTAATGTATTGCGAGGATCACCATCTGCATACGGAGAATGTGGAGAAGGCAAATGTTCATTATGAGCAGATAATATAATTTCTCCATCTTTTACAATAGCCGAAGCGACACGCCGCCACCAATCGCTACTTTTTTCTGCCTCTTTTTTTAATTTTTGGATTACTTCTCTATCAAATTCATCTCTTGAAATTTTTTGATCTGCTTGCACCGGTTTTTCTTCCATTGATTTGTGTTTATCCCAACGTAAAAAAACATCATCAAAAATAACCTTCTTTTCTCCAAAAAATTCTGTTGCTAAATCAATGCAGACATCCTCATCGGGCATAATAATTTCGATCGTTTCTAATGATTTAAGACCTTTTTCTTCAAGAATTTCAATTTTTTTAAACATTTTCCAACTCTCTATTGCCCGCTTTACAAGATTGGGCGAAAGTTGCCGGATTTCTTTGGCAAGGTAATCATATTTCTTGATAAGAGAATCGCCAAAAATATAGAGGGTGTCCACATCTGTGTGCCGCTCAAAAAATTTTCTATACCCCTGATGTAGTACGGGTACATAAGCAATAATAACTTTTTTCATCTCTTGTTTAATATTTTAACCCCCCATTTCATCGAGCGTATCTTGAATTGTCTTCAAGATCTTGGGAGTGAGAGCTTGCCCTAACTTTTTGGCAGTACTAATTTGAAGTCTTCTGATTTTTGCGCTAGTTGTCGTGGTAGCCATAGGTTCTAGGACAAATACTTTGCCACAATATTTCTTGAGTTCCTTTAGTTGTTTATTGTTATAGGTTTCTTTGGTGGCGATAAGAACATCCGGACAAATTGCTTTTATCAGACTCCATTTAGGATCATTCAGCTCTTTGAGAAAGACCAAATCAACATATCGAAGGTGAGTTAGCATTTCTATTCTTTCTTCTTGGGGTACAACAGGTCTTTCAGGACCTTTTCTTTTTTTTATTTTTTTATCGCTATCCACTCCCACAACAAGAAGATCCCCGTGCTTCTTAGCCTCTTTCAAATACCTACCGTGTCCAACATGGATCATATCAAAGGATCCCTGAGTCAAAACAATGTGCATACCCAAATATTTACAGTGTTCAATGAGGCCCTTAATCTTTTTATAGTCATTCAACGCCTTTCCACCAAAACTCAGATGAGCGTATGCTCCTTTATCTATGGGGATGTTATTTTCCATGTGAGTATATTATTAGCTTTCCGTTCTTTTGGCAAGCTGATATACTTTTATATACATGAATAAACCGGTAATAAGCATAATCGCAGCTATAAGCGAAAAGAAGCGTGCTCTTGGATTTAAAAACAATCTCCTCTGGAAAATTGAGGGTGATTTGCCGAGATTTAAAGCTCTGACTAGCGGTCATGTAATAATAATGGGAAGAAATACCTATATATCAATTGGTAGACCTCTTCCAAACAGAACAAATATAGTCATATCTCATATCGGAGATGAAGGTATTGCTTCTGCTGAAAATCTTATTGTTGTAGATTCAATAGAAAAAGCACTAGAAGAAGCAAAGAAAATAGAAAAAGAGGAAATTTTTATAATTGGTGGAGGAATGATTTATAAATCATTTATTGATATCGCTGATCGTTTATATTTGACAGTAGTTTATGATGAACCCGAAGCTGATGTCTTCTTCCCCGATTATTCTCAGTTCAAAAAAGAAATACAAAAAGAGGACCACCTTGAGAGCAATCCTCCATTTTCTTATGTAATCTTCGAGAGATAACGAAAGATTCTCTCAAAAATTCTGCGGTTTTTGTCCTTTGTGCAAATCGGCGTCCCACGTATACTATGATTGGCCGTCTCTACTCCTCACCAATCCCCTGCCACAGTAGACACAGTTAGAAACATCACTGTCTGTAGTAGCTGGAGAACAAATTCCACTCATGTTGCAGAGAGATTCTTGGCCATTTACAAAGACAGAAGAACGCAGATTATCTACAAAAGCTACAACTTCACGAAGAATGTCATAGCGCTTGAAGGTAAACTTAGGATGACTTATACCCTCAATCAGACGTGTGATGTGAGCATCTCGATGTGCAACCGCTATAACAGGCTTTCCATAAACCTCTATCGCAGTCGCCAATTCATAACCAAGTCCGATTGCTGGATAGTCGCATATAGCAACAAACACATCACATCCAGCAACGCATTTTTGTACATCCCACTCATAAACTTCTCTTGCGGTTCCAGCAACCAAACCAACGAAATCAAGGACCGTGTATTTGATCCTCAATTCGTTTTTAAGAGCTTCAACAGATTCGCGAAACTCTTCTGGGGCCTGGGTTAACGAACAACCTACATAGATTTTCATATATACTCCTCTCAAACAACTTCCTGTTTTAGCTTACACATTTTAAGCAAAACAAAAAGACTTGTTTTACAAGTCTTTTTGTTTTTTAATATTTTTTAAAAATTACCCCTTCACTTCTACCCACGCATAATTTTCTGCTGAAAATTTGCGCGGGCCCACCTCAGCTCGCCAGCTTCCGGTTCGTAGAAGTGCGATTCAACGCACTTCTACGCCCATGCTCCTACACTGACCGGCGATTATTTTGACTGCTGCCTCTAAGTCATTGGCATTTAGGTCAACCATTTTGACTTGAGCGATTTCTTCCAATTGTTTGCGAGTAATGGTGCCAACTTTTTGACTTGGGGTTTTACCCGCGCCTTTTTCAATACCGAGCGCCTTTTTGATAAGACTTGATGCTGGGGGGGTCTTCAAGACAAAATCAAAAGTGCGGTCTTCGTAGACATTGATTTCAGCTGGGACTAGACCTTCCATACCCCTAGTAGCTTCGTTAAATTTTGTGACGAATTCACCAATATTAATACCGGCTGGCCCCAAAGCGGTTCCAACAGGAGGAGCAGGAGTCGCCTTACCTGCCGCAATCACCAATTTTATTTTTTTTGTTATCTTTTTTGCCATTTTGTGTGGATATACTACTACAGTTATAATATTCTCGCAACTCCCCTCTCCTGCCTCTAGGAGAGGGGTTGGGGGGTGAGGTTAAATTTTCTTGCGCAGATTTTTGAACTTTAAAAAATCTGCATCTTAAGATTTATAGTCGCTGCGCTCCTTAAATCTTTTTGACCTGCAAGAAATCGAGTTCTACCGGAGTCTCACGGCCAAACATAGGTACGAGCACTTTCACCTTACCTCTTTCTTCATCTACATTACCCACTTTGCCTTCCAAATCTTTAAACGGCCCGTCAACTATCTTGACTGTGTCATCTAGAGAGAGGTCAATGTTGTGTTTAACTTTTTCCGAATTCATTCGTTTGAAAAGTTCTTCTACTTCTTTTGGGTCAAGTGGCACAGGGAAAACTCCAGCACCAACGAAACCCGTCACGCGAGGAGTATTGCGGACTACATACCACGAATCATCGGTGACAATCATATCTACCAGCACATAACCGGGATATATTTTTTCCTCTTCTTCAGCTCGTTTGTTGCCTTTTATTTTTATCTTTTTTTCGGTAGGCACTAAGACATTAAAAATCTTGTCTTCCATACCCAAAGACTCGATGCGTTGTTTTAAATTTCGCATCACCGCGTTTTCATAACCTGAGTAGGTATGAATAGCGTACCAATTTCGACTTTCTTGTATTTGTTGTTTGCTCATAGATTAAATAAATAAATTTAAAATTCTAGAAAAAATAAAATCAAACAACCCCAAAAAGAAAGCGGTCAAAACCGAAATAATAATAACCACCAATGAAAAGACCATTGACTGTCTTTTGGTTGGCCAGTTTACATGTGACATTTCACCCTTCGTCTCCTTGATATAACTTATTATTGACATAGTATTTTAATTATTATCCTTATTAAAAAACCCCTTGCGGGGTTTTTCATTATTAAGTTGTGCCCCTATTATACACCTGACAAATTTATTGTCAAACTCAAATAACTCACCCTGCCCTCTCTTACAACAAGAGAGGGGTTGGGGGCGTTATTTTATCTCGTAAGTAATCGTAATTTCGGAAGTGATTTTGCTCTCACCTGTTGGCAATTCTGCTCTAGTGGGAGCTACCGAGGAAACTGCCATATCTTTGGCACCGCCGCCCATGCCCTCACCATAATACATTGGGTAATTTCCATTCTCGTTGTAATACATCATTTTGCCCAGTTTGACATCAAGTTGTTTTGCGAGCTCCTTAGCTTTTGTCTTTGCCTCTTTGATAGCGTCTTCTCTGGCCTTTGCCACATACTGTTCCCTATCATCAACGGTGAATTCTACTCCGCTAATATTTGAAACTTCAGCCGCACCGACTTTGGTGACCATGTCGCCAACTTTTTCGGTATCTCGCACTTTCACAGTGATGGTTTGATTGACTTCATAACCTATGAGTACTTGTTTGCCTGATGGACAAGGGTAAGTTATACAAACTACCTGATTCCATTCGTATTTAGGATAAACATTGTAGTTGGTAGTTTTGATATCTTTGTCTTCCACACCCGCTTCACGCACGACAGAGAGCGCCTTGTTGATTTTTTGGTCAGCTTTTTCCTGAGCTTGTTTGACGGTATCTCCTACTTCAGTCACTGAAAAACTAAATGATGCGATATCGGGGATAGCATAAGCCTCGCCCTTACCAGTCACCATAATAGTTGATTGTGGATAAATCTCTTTACCAATATTTGGCAAGTTTTTAAAATCTGTGATCACTTTCATTAACAAAAAGACAGAAAGTAATATAAGCGAAATAGCGGCCCATTTTGATACTCTTTTTACCCCTTCTTCTCCAAAAAATTGATTAAACATGATATGTAATTTAGTTAATAAATATGTGTTAAGTATAATATTTTTATACACATTTAGCAAACTTTTAATAACTATAAATGCTATAATTTAAAGGTCAATATTAGCCAAATATTAATAATATTTTTATGAATTTTATGAAAAAAATAACCGTTTTCGCCTTTGTAATTTTAGGATTATTATCGCTTGCCAATTATACATACGCCCAGACCAGACCAACTGTTCCTCCTTTAGTACCTGATTCCGTGACGGGCTGTACTGGTTATGAAAACGAGTCTCGTTGCCGTCCCGAATGGGCCGATTCAGCATCAAAATGTCAGGTTGGAACATTGGGTCTCGGAGGAGCAAACACCTGTGTCACCATTGATGAGTCTGTCAGAAGAATTAGCCCTTATGTAATGGTTTGTTCATCAACATATCAAGTCGCCGGATGTGTACCTCACAAAGTAAACCCTTACGCCGCTGGTAGCCTCGCCAAACAAGCCGAAATAATGGGCAGATCACTCGGCTACACCATATCGTGTTCAGTTGAAACATTAGGAATGGCAGGTTATGTTAATCCTATAAATAATTTAACTTATGGATTATTTACTTCATGTACTATAAATGGCCGAAGTGGTTTTGATGCATACACATTAGTAAATGACCCAGCCAGAGATACTTCGTATACCAATTGGGATGTAATGGCCACAGAGCTTAAAAGCATCGCAGCCGCTGAAGCTTGCGGGGGGAATATAAGCAATGTTTATTTCAATACCGATGGCACCTATCGTTGCATTACTCCTACCACCCCCACTACTCCAACAACCCCTGTCACACCAACGACTCCCACCATATCGACAATCCCTTCAACTACCATTAATCAAAGTTATTTAAGTTACGCCACAAACTTAACCGCTACTTTAACTAAAATAATTGCCAATCTAAAAAGCCAACTTAATTCAATCGGAGGTATCCAAACTACTACTTCAATCCCAGCCAGCCAAACTACCACTTCCTACACTTCTTCTATCACCAATGCATTAAACAATATGACCGCCAATCTCAAAAGCCAACTCAACTCAACAGGAACCGGCCAAAACACTACTTCAGGCATCGTGAGTGTCCAAACAGGAGCGACTACTCCATCCGTAGAATTAACCCTCAGCAATGGTCTCAAAAGTGGCACCTACTCTGTCGGCGAAACCGTGAACTACCAAGTCAAAATGCAAAATGTTGATTCAGTCAATTCATTTTACAGTGCCATTCCCAAAGACACTTGTGTCGGAGGTTCAGCAAGTGGTGAACAGAAACCGTGGATAGTCAAAACTGTAGCTCCACTTAGTAACTTCAGCGACCAAGTTGAGCAGTGCCAAGCCGGTTCCACTTATATTATTTCCGTCGTCGGTACCAACAAAACTTCTGGTATCATCAACGCTTCCTCAGCTTCAGTATATATAAGAAAATAAATTATTTTTCCGAAATTAAATCCAAAAGATTTTGGAAGAGGCAGGCAACAGTCAACGGACCAATACCACCCGGGACTGGAGTGATGGCACAAACTACTGGCTCTACTTCTGCAAAATTAACATCCCCCACTAATTTTCCTTCTACTCTATTTATCCCAACATCAATAATTACTTGTTTGAAATTAACAAATTCTTTGTTTATTAAATGAGGCTTTCCAACCGCTGAAATTAAAATGTTGCACTCTCTAGTAATCTCTGGAATATTTTTGGTACTAATATCACACCTAAAAACTTCTGCTCCTCTCTTTTCAAGTTCAAAAGAAATTGGTTTACCGGCCAAAATGCTCTGTCCGATCACTGCCACTTTTTTACCCCTTAAACCTATTTTATAATAATCAAGCAACAAAATGACCGCTCGGGCTGTGGCTGGGGTAATTATATTGTCACTATTTACACTTTTGGTTGTTGAAAGACCATCCGCATCTTTACCCATTGGGATTTTATTCAAAATTGCATTGGTATTTATATTTTTAGGAATTGGTAATTGAACAATAATACTATCCACACTGTCATCGTTTGCCAATTTATCTACTTCTTTTATCAAGTCTTTTTCAGCTATATTTGTCTCAAACTTTTTGAGCAATACTTCAACCCCCATCTCCTTTCCAAATTTGATTTTGTTTTTAATATAAACATTTGAATCTTCCCTATCTCCTACCTGCACAATAGCCAAACAAGGCTTCTTTTCAAGCTTTTTTATTTTCTCTACCAATATTTCCTTTATTTTCTCCCTCACCGGAGCCCCATATAAAATCATATTTAAAATATACCATTCTTTTTTTCATTAACAAAAATCCCCCAGACCCACCCACAATTGGGAAAGGGTCTAAGGGATTGAGAATCAGAGGGCTAAGAACTATGGCTTACTGACCCGGGGGACGACAAGCCGATGATGGTAGCCACCACCCCACACAAAGTCGTGCCAAAACCGGTAAGCATCGATGCTCAATCTAATACTATCGCCCAGGCGCACGTCAGCAACAGAGAACTTACCAGCGACCTTGAACAAAAAGAAGGTTCCAAAACCATGCTTACGGAACCAGTCTTTGTGGTCTTCAACAAAGGCAATGACTTGCTCCTGAGTGAGACAGAGTTCATCCAGCTCATGACCGAAACTACCAAATATGGTTTTGAAATTACCATCTTCCGTCATCTCATAAACTTCGACAGGAGTCTCCGGTTTCGCTTCTCCCGGTACATCCAGACCCAAGGTTGTGAAGTCTGGGTCAACGCCCAGTAAAAATACATCAGTTGCTTGAGCAATCGTCCACTCGCCACTCGTGGCACGGATTACGATATTCTTTCCATTGGAGATGAGTCGGAGAATGGGAGGTTTAGTTTGTGCTGGCAGTACCCCAATAAGCTCGCCCTCAATCACTTTTTGCATTGTGGAGTTGAGAGCATCAGGGTCAAGGTTTCCAGCCTTGGCACGACGGATAAGCTCGGGAATTCTGCTTTCCAACAAAGTTTCCCACTCTTCTGCCGTTGGCTTCCTTTTCATACCGTCGGGGACAACGTAGGTCGTCATGACAGTTTCCTTTCTCAATGAGCGCGGGTTTTATATAGGTTTTGAGCCTCCCGCATTCTGATATAAATTATACACCCATTCCTCATTTCTGTCAAATATATTTAAAATATTATCTGAAGTTGTGGTATTATATTTATATGAACAGGTGGCAGAAATTTCAAAAATTTGTCTTTATATCTTTTTTGATTTTGATTATTCTCTCGGTAATCTTTTATCAAATTTTTGCCGAACAGATTGACCTCAGCCAAGTACGTCAGCAACTAAGGGATTTTGGTGTCTGGGCACCAGCAGTATTTATTTTCCTCTACACAGTCGGTACGATTTTTATACCCTCCACTCCTTTCATGGTAGTAGCTGGTATTTTATTTGGCTTTGGTTACGGCTTGCTTTATAGCGTTATTGGCGGTTTTTTAAGTTCAATATTAGTTTTTATTATAGCGAGAAAACTAGGTAAAGGCTGGGTAGAAAGTATTTTGAAAAACAAGCATTTAAAATATATAAACAAATACAACAAAAGATTAGAAAACGGAGCGACTTGGGATCTTATTTTTTTAAGAATGACTCCAATTATGCCATTCAATGTGTTAAATATTTTGATGGGAATATCAAAAATCAAAACCCGAAACTACATTGTGGGCACACTCTTAGGTCTCGCCCCTAGCAATGTTTTGGCGGTGTACGTCGGAGCTTTCTTAACAAAAATATTTTAGTTATTCTTTTTTCGTCTCCTGCCCTATCACTCTTTCAATATCTTGAACAATAGATTGTAAACTTTCGTCTGATTTTATCACATAGCCGACCGCGCCCATCGTCATCACATCGCTAATTTTCTTAACACTAGAAAGATTGGAAGAAACGAGTACTGGCACCTTTGGCAAATCTGGTGACTCTTGAAGTCTTTTTAGGAAAGCTGTTCCGTCGAGCTTGGGCATCATAAGATCGAGAATCACTAAGTCCGGCTTTTCAGATTTCAATTTTTCCAAACCAATTTCCCCATCTTCGGCACTCAGAAGGATATATTTATCAGCTGGCAGAGCCGCCTCCAATGTCTTTGAGAAAAACTGGTCATCATCTATCACAAGTATTTTTTTCATACGATTTAGCGAAATCGTGTCGCACGATACCCTCCTTTGGAGTGCGACCTTCTTTCTATTTTATTTTGTAATACATTAATAATACCAACTACAAAGGTATTGTAAAGAAGAAGCATGATCCTACCCCCTCCTTTGCTACCACTCCCACAGTCCCCCCATGCTCCTCAGCAATACCTTTGGCAATAACGAGCCCCAAACCAGTACCTTTGATTTCTTTATCTACTGGGTTCAATTTGGCCTGTTTGAAGGTGTGAAATAGATCTTTTATACTATCTTCGGGAATGCCTATACCAGTGTCTGAGACCGCGACGCAGAGTGATGGGCTTTTCACCTTCAAATCAGCAGCTTCTGGGAAAACTGAAACCTTTGACCTATCGAGGTTAGGCAATGCTTCTTTGGGGTTATAGACAAACGCCGAAACCAAGATGGCACCACCTTTGGATGTAAACTTGAGCGCATTTGATAAGAAATTGTTCAAAATTTGTTTGACGGCCTGAGGGTCAAATTCCAAAAGTTCTGGCACATTTTCGCCCGCCCACAAATCAAGCGAGACTCCGCGCCCATCGGCTGAAATTTTATAAAAGGAGATTCTATTTTCTATCACCTCTTTAATATTGGCCTTTTCTTTATTTACCTCAAACTTACCGGCCTGCAATTTGGAAAGGTCTAAAATATCATTGACCAATTCAAGCATCGAAGCCGAACTTTGGTGAGCCATATTTAAATATTCTTTGAATTTATCCGAACCTGTGTCCACCGATCCCGATACAATGAGTTCAATAATTTTTTTGACTCCATCGAGCGGAGAGCGAAGTTCGTGGACGATCATACCGGTAAATTCTTCCCGCACTCTTTCTAGTTCAATATCTTTGCTGATGTCATGGAATACCACTACTGCTCCGAGTATTTGATTGCCCCCTTTTGCCAAATGATGCGCCACTGGGTAAACCCCAATTTCAAAAAAAACTTCGTCAATATTAATCCTCTCTGAAACATACGAAACTTTTTTTGAAACCGATTCCTCCAGTTTCCCGCGAATATCAAATTTGCCACCCAAAATATCTATAAAATCAAAAATGCTTACATCTTTACTTACATCGGCTTTTATAATTCTCTTGATTGCCGGGTTGGCGACCACGACTCGGTATTCCGAATCAACCATGAGGACGCCGTCACCCATACTTTCAACCATTGCATTTAGTTTGCCCTTCTCTTTTTTGACCACTTCTTGTAGGCGCGTCACCGCTTCCGAAGCCTGCCCGGTAATCTTGTACAAAATAGTCATATCGGCCTCTTTATATAAACCCGAAGTCACATGAGCCACCGTCAAAACCCCAACCACCTCCCCGTCAATGACGAGGGGGATGTTGAAGAGCGACCCGATGTTTTGTTTAATTTCATCAATCACAATCGCCCCAGAAAGAACTTCATCAATATTTTCCAAATCATAGGTTTTGTCGGTCAAGGCTGAGAGCGAGGCCACCATTCTGCTTTTCATTTCCGACAAAAACTCTCGGCTGACAGACTTTTCAATATGTGTATTTACTTTAAGTTTGCCAGGATTTATCACCACATAACCGACCGCCGTATAATCGATAAATTGTCGGAGTGACCCAGTGATGATTTGCAAAATTTCTTCAACATCGAGTGAGTAGCCTACCCGCTCCCCGAGTTCTTTCAAAATAGCGAGCTCGTAGATGCGTCGGGTTGACTCTTCTCTTTCTTTGGTAATTTCTTTTTCTCTTTTTTTGAGAGAAAAGTAAAAATAAAAAACAAAAGTAATCAAAACCAAAACCACAAGACCAAAAAACATATACAAAGAGGCGCCTCCAAAAAGCGCGATATTCATTTAAGCGTTCATTATGCCCCTAAGAAGTTTGTTGGCACCGATGACCATAAATATGTAGCCAGTAGCAGAAAAAACGGTGCTTATGATACTAAACCAAAAACCAACAAACCATGGATCAACGACTGTAGATATGGTTCCCAAAACGATAAGAAGCATACCAACTCCAATATAATTAAGGACTGATCCAAACAATCCTCCGCCAAGTTTGCTTGCTGCTCTGAAGACGAGAAAAGTGGCAATGATGCCAATCACAATAGAAAGCAGGAGCGAGAAGTTGCCGGCAAATACCGAGGCAAACGCAATGCTGTCATTTGAAATTTGAGTATCCCATTCTTGAGCCAAGGCGCTGAGCGGTAAAATGATTCCCAAAATACTTATCAAAAAAAACTTTTTCATATTTATTATTAAAATTAGACTAACGTTGAATTGATGGATATTTTTTAAATATAGAGTTGACCGCGTTTTTGACGATTTCACCAGAAAGAGCGACATACTCGTCAATCAATTTTTGGAGCACCACTTGTTCCGGACCTTCAATGCCCAAGACCGCGCCATCGTCTGACACTTTGAGTCCTGGCACATTCCTAGCTTTGAGTATGGCAATTTGAGGGCCCAAAATAACCACCTGCTTCTTGATAATCTCAGTGAGCATTTGTTTGTAGTCTGAATTGTTTGGTTCCATAGTCTAGTTGTTTAATTTAAATAAAATACTCCCACTACTTAATATTATACCAAATCAAATATCTCGCACCAGCATTGTGTGGATTGCTATTAACTTTGAAAATCAATTTCAAAAGAGTACATTCCCATTCCACAGGATCCTTGTAAAGTCCCCAGTTTAGAATCACCCAATTCAATATCAGTTAATCCAGAAATAGGTAAATTTCTGCTTATATTTAAACTTGGAATACGGACCGACGAGGAACAATCGAAAGTACCGTCCGTGTTAAATCTTAACACAGTAGGGACACCCGCCTTGGCGACACTCTTTCTTGGTAAGTATCCTCCTCTAGCATTTATTTCTACAATCTGAATCCCATTTTCAATTGTTACATTATTTACAGAAGCAACATTTTCACTTGTGGTTTTTGGACTACTTTTGCTAAAAATAAAAGCTCCTCCAATGAGGACTAAGGCTATAATTACTGATGTTATTGTTCCTTTCATAATCTTATTAAAAATTAAATACTGGCGGAATAACTCCAATAACAACCAAAGAATTTATAAGGTTAAACAGAGCAAACATTATAACAATAAGGCCGGCGGATTTAAAGAAAATGCCAGACTTGCTACTGTTTTGAATACTGAATGAGCTAAAACTAATCAATGCTAAAACGGGCAAAGTGCCAAGAGCAAAAGCAAACATAGTAAGTCCCCCTTGCACAAAACTACCGGTTGAAAGGGTATAAATCTGCATCGATTGAGTAAAGCCACAAGGTAGAAAGAAAGTGGCGATACCCACGAGTAGCGGGGTTAATGTGTGATTAAACTTTGATATACCATGAGCATGCTTAGCTATAAACTTTGGCATTGATGGTTGCAATTTTTTGGCCCAAGAGAAAGTATCAAGAAGATTAATACCCATCATAAGCATCACTAAACCTATAATTATTCCAAGTAGAAACGTGCCGATAGTACCCAATTGAAACGTGGCGCCAAGCACACCAATCACTCCGCCAAGTATAAAGAAAGAAACTATACGACCGATATGGAAAAGAATTTGAGGTTTTATTTTACTTGTCCTGAGCGAAGTCGATGGATCTCCCTCTTTAGCAAATGTAGCTGACATAGAAAGCACAAGGCCACCAACCACCGCCATACAAGTTGAAAGCGAAGCAACGATACCAATGACAAAAGCGGTGCCGTAAGTCACATTGCCGGCATTTACCAGATTGACTATACCCATTTTTTGCAGAGTCACAAAGAGCACCGCGAAACCAATCGCAATCGGTATTGCGACTTTGAAATCTCCCCATTTCTTTTCTTTGATCTGTTTTTCAACAGACACGGTGTAGCCATGAGGTTTAACTGATTTAGTTAACTCGGTAGCTATCTGTTCTAAAGTTTTATCACCAAAGTCTCCCACAATTTCAACTGTATTATTTTTGAGACTGGATTTGGCTGAAGTCACATTTGGTAAATCATTAAGCTCACTTTCAGTTAAAAGCACGCAAGCACTGCAATGCATTCCGTGAACATGAAAGGTATAAGTTTTTTGTACTGGCATAGGTTATATATTATATACCCCCCTATGGTATATAACAAGTATAAACTATTTTAGATTAGACTATATTCCACAACCACTTTGTTGTTTTGGAGTAGGGACCGAAACAGGAGTTGCTTGACCAGCATCTACCCCACACCCATTACTACTTCTGGAGCTACTAGGAACCGTAACCTGTGACGATATACTCCTGAAACCAGAACTACTGGAATACTCAATACCTAGCATTTCTTGAGGATTTACATCTGACCACTCAACCCCTTTTTTCTCTTTCATATAAGTGGCGATGGTGATATAGGTATCGGGAAACCAATATGAGTTGACTGCCAAAGCCGCCTTCCACATATCTTGCTCGCTTACGCCTTGAGAAGCCATAAGTTCCAAAAATCCAAGCATAGCCATACCATGATTGCAATCCGGGAAGTGGGTTGAATTACCACAACAAGGTCTGTATATTCCACGCGATACTTTATCCACCAAGGATTGCTGTTCTGGTGTCAGGTTAAAGTATATGTGTCTATTGTAGTGATCCATTGGACTACCCACGGCCACAGTCCAGCCACCAGTTGAAGCGAAATTGACCGCTCCGCCATATTGAGGATTATTCATTTCTTTTGAATCGACTAAAATTGGGTTTGCATTTGAAAGGCCGAGAGCCCACAATAAGTTTAGAATATACCCCGCATTATCTTCATTAATTATTATTTTGCCATTATTGTCTCCAGACAATAATTTTTCATACTCCTCCGTAAACCCACGGCTTGCATAGAGAGCCTTAAATTTTTCTTCATCAATAGCTCCCGAACTTATAAGTTTTTTGCCTAAATCACCCCAAGTTACCGGAAGCTCTACTCCATTACTAGGCAAAACTTTTTCTTCTAATACTGATTTTTCTTGAATATTTTCTGGAGCTATGCTTATTTTCCTTGGGCTATCAGAAATTTTTAGTCTTGAGTTATACATCCAAGCACCGGAAAGCAAGATGCCGGCAATTATTATACTTATCGGAAGTGAAAGTATTTTTTCTAATTTATTTTTTTCCATATTATTTTAGTTACAACAATCTTCTAATTTTTCCATAATTTCTTTTACATCTTTATTTTTTACATTTGTATTACTTTCCCCAACCTCTCTTAATCTGCGAACAACTTCTTTTATTCCAAGACTTTGAATATCATTAAGAATTTGCCTGCGTTTTTCACACTTAGGACAATGCGGTATATGCAAGACCTTTGTAAGCCCGGCAATAGCATCTCCAAATTTAATTCGTTTTGTTTCTTCAGACATATTGATTAAATTAGATAAAGAAAATTAATACTCCAATAATCACCATCGCTAAACCAGCCCAAAAATGAACTTTTTTAGTATTTGTGGTTTTCCATTCTTGCATTTTTTCTACCAAGACTTTATCAGCCGACACCCAGAGCACGACGACAAGCGGTATGCTGAGAATAAGATTGTAAAAGATGAGATAACCAAATCCTTTAAGATAAGTTACTTGGTCACGAAGCAATCCAATAACCATAAGGTACGGCCCACCCATACAAGGAAACTGACAAATACCGACTAAAGCTCCCAACCCAAAAGCGGCCACGAAAGAAGTTTTCTCCATTAACCCAGCCATCGTAGTGTACAAAGACTTTGGAAGTTTCAATTTCAAAGGAAATCTTGGAAAGAAATAACCAACAAGATTAATAATTCCAAACAAAATCAAAAGTGACGCTCCAAGTTTACCCATGAAATGCGGAGTGTTGAACAAATGCAATACTTTCAATATCCCCAAACCAATCAAAAAATAAGCAGTGAAAATACCGGCGATATAAGCACCACCAATTTTGATAATTTTACTACGAGTCATCTGTATACCAAACAGAAATGCAATCGTTATAAGTAAAATTGAAAAAGAACAAGGGTGAACACTGTCGAGTAAAGACGAGAAAAAAACTAACGGTAAAAGCCAAGTACCTCCTCTACTTAAATTGTAAATTAAGCCAGCCGCACCATCGCTATTTTTTAGCACTACAATACCTACAATTACCGCCAAAACCACACCAATAATAATTGCGATTTTTTTCATAATTATGGAGTTACTGTTGCCTTAATTTCCAACTGCAAAGCATTACCGGCAACATCGGTAAGAGTAATAAATCTATCTATAAATCCAACCCCAGCGGGTCCGTGTGCATTAGGATCGTAAACTACACGAATAATACGATTTTCACCAGCTTTAATAATTTCATTAGCTGGCGGCACAAAACCCATACCAGGCATTTTAAATGGACCTTTCATACTGCCGTCTGGACTAATAATAAACGCACTAGTACACATACAGGAAGTTAGAACAGTTTTTAAGTTAATATCTTGAACAGTAGGATTAGTGACAGTAAATTCTTTGGTGACATTACCGTTTTTCATCGAGATAGTTCCAAAATCATAAAGAGTTTCTGAAGCGATAAGGAGAGCTTCGGAATTATTTTGAGAAGCACCCTGAACCGATGCTGATGTCCCACCTTTGATAAAATAGCCCCACACAAATAATCCCATTACCGCCACAATAATTAAGATAATGATTGTTTTTATTTTCATAAAGTTTAAATTAGTTAAATAATACAAAAAGCCCTTAATAAGGACTTTTTGCAACACTTCAAAAATTCTAAAAAGAATCTAAGAAGTGCCGCTTATACTATAGTTGGACTATTTTCGAAAAGAGAAAGCCAATGTATTATTTTTCTAGTACTAGAAAAAACTGGCGAATAATCATAAAAACGATTCTTTATAAATGTAATGTATTTAAATATATTTTGACCGGTAAAAAGTATTAGAAATACGCTCGCAAAAATAAAAAGAGAAGCGAGCAATATCGTCAATCCATAGTCTATCGTTACATTTATAAATGATTGATAAGAAGAAATATAGTGAATGGCTGAAGCGACTGTATTTTGTACACAATCAGATGTATCTGCAACAGAAAACGGACATTGCCCCAACATTTGCCCATCTGAATTATGTATCATGGTGAAAATACCAAAAATTAGCAGTGACATAAATGATACCAGAATAAGTGACGCTATTATTTTTTTGAATAAAGCTGACATATAAATTACAAATACTTTTTTAGCTTAAATCTTTTTTCTTGGACTCAAACTCTTCTTTATCAATTTCACCTTTTGCATATCTCTCTTTTAAAATTTCAAGAGCACTTGAATTTGATCTAGGACTTGAGTTTTTACCCCCAACTTCACGCACAATCCAAACAATAAAAACAACAAGCAAAACCCAAAAAACAACCATCATTATGCCACCTCCAAACCAACCTCCATAATCGTTATAAAATCCGTACATAATATTTTATATTAGTTAATAATTACATTCATTCTACAACTTTTTAGTTTTTAAGCGTAGGGAATTACCGACCACCGATACCGAAGACATGGCCATAGCAAAACCAGCAAAAACTGGGTTGAGGAGCCAGCCAAATATCGGATAAAATAGACCGCCAGCCAAAGGTATCCCCACAATATTATAAATAAAAGCCCAAAAAAGATTTTGTTTAATACCGGTCATCGTGATTTTTGAAAGTTTTATGGCTTTAACCAATTTTGAAATATCACCATGCAAAAGAGTAATCCCGGCTGATTCAATGGCCACGTCCGTTCCTGTCGCCATAGCAATACCCACATCAGCTTGAGCCAAAGCCGGCGCGTCATTGACCCCATCCCCCGCCATGGCCACGATTTTGCCCTCTGCCTGTAATGCTTTAATTTTATTAAGTTTATCTTCTGGCATTACTTCGGCTACTACTTCATCTATGCCAATTTCTTTTGCAATAAAATTGGCTGTGTTTTTATTATCCCCAGTCAGCATCACTACTTTTATATTTAATTTGTGAAGATTTTTAATAGCTTCTATCGCTTCTGGCTTTACCGCGTCAGCGACCATTATCACCCCCAAAACTTTTTCTTTAGTGGTTAAAACAATAGGAGTTTTTCCTTCCAATGTTTCTTTTTCAATTGATGTTGTGTTAAAAGACAAATTTAGATCTTTTACAAGTTTTGTATTACCCGCAAAATATTCAATATTTTCAACAACACCTCCAACTCCTTTACCTTTTATAGCTTCAAAATTTTGCACTTCAATAAAATTGATATTTTTCCCCGCCTCTTCGGTGGGCAGGCCTTTTGCATAAGAGACTACGGCGTGAGCGATTGGGTGCTCGGATTTATTTTCCAGTGAAGCCAGCACGGCAATGAGTTCATTATCAGTTTTGTCAGAAAAATTTTGAATAGAAACTAATTCAGGTTTACCACGAGTAAGTGTACCAGTCTTATCAACCACCACCACATTAACTTTGTGAAGTTTTTCAAGAGTACCAGCATCTTTAATAAGTATTCCTTCTCGTGCACCTTTACCAACACCAACAATAATAGCGGTGGGCGTGGCTAACCCCAAAGCACACGGACAGGCGATAACCAAAATACCCACGAATGATACCAAACCAAACGAAAGTGCCTGCGAAAAACCAAGGTACTGTGTACCTACCAAAAGCCAGAGACCCAAAGAAACAAAAGACAAAACTAAAACAATAGGCACAAAAACACCAGAAATTTTATCGGCCAACGCCTGAATAGGAGCTTTGCTCCCCTGGGCATCTTCAACCATTTTAATAATTCTAGCCAACATTGTTTCAGACCCCACTTTGGTAGCTTTAAAGATGAAAGAACCACTGGTGTTTATTGTTCCAGCCACCACAGTGTCCCCTATTTTTTTTGAAACTGGCATTGGCTCACCTGAAATCATTGATTCATCTATATGCGACGAACCTTCAATAATAATCCCATCAACAGGAATATTGCTTCCTGGTTTTACTATAATCAAATCTCCGTGGACTACATCGTTTATAGATACTTCCAATTCTTTGCCATCACGCAATACCAGAGCTGTTTTAGCTTGCAGATTTAAAAGTTTTTCTATAGCATCTCCGGTTTTTAATTTTGATCGGGCCTCCAAATATTTACCAAGCGTTATAAAAGCGATAACCACAATAGCCACATCATAATAACTTTGTTCCACGTTTATAAAAGGTTTTAGACTTTCTTCAAAAGCACTTATGACAAAACTGTATAACACCGCAACCAGTGTCCCCAGACCAATAAGAGTATCCATATTAGCCTTGCCATAACGGAAAAATCTATAAAGCCCTAGTAGATACGGTTTACCAACTACAAAAAGGGTGTAAGTAGCCAATATAGGCAAAAGATGATGAAAAAACTCACTCCAAAAAGTTGACATCATCGGTATAATTTCAAATTGAGCAAAAATATCCCAACTCATAACAAAAATACTTATGATGACAATTGGGATAAGAGAAAAAAGATTATTGTGCATACTTTTTAGTTCAGCCAGTTTTTCATGCTTTGACTGATTAAGTCCTAAATGCTCGGCATGTTCGTCTTTTGACATACCCATTGTTTCTGCTGTTTCTAAAATTAAAGAATACCCCAACGGTTCTATTTTTTTAGAAAGATTTTCGGGACTAGTTTGTGTATCATCAAAATCTATTTTTACATTTTCTGTCACATAATTTACATCTACTGATTGTACTCCTACTTCTTTTTTAAAAGTTTTTTCAATAATACCGGCGCAAGAAGCGCAATGCATACCTTTTACCCGCACACTAATTTGAGTATTATTTTTTGTTGCAATATTATGTTTATTGGTAGTGTCCATTTTTGTAATAAAATTTAAATTTTGTTTTAGTGTGCGGGTTTATTTCCTCTTCAAACGATAAACTTCCAATATTTCTTTAGTGGCTTTGCCTCCCTTACCTTCATTTATCTGAGGAATAACACAAGAACTCAAATGATTTTCCATTAGAGCATCTTCAATACTAGATAACGCATTTTTGACTGCAGAAGTTTGAGTAATAATATCAATACAATAAACTCCTTTTTCTACCATGTTTTGTAGACCACGAACTTGCCCTTCAATAATATTTAGCCTTCTTAAAATCCTTGATTTTGGTGTAACCATAAAATTATACTTAAAGCTATTACCACCCCATACTATACCCCCGGGGGGTATTAGTCAAGTAAAGGAAGTGGGGATATCCTAACTGTTACTACCTGATTTGTTCCTTAATAATATGTAAACAAACTGCCCGCAACACGTGGTGTTGCGGGCAAGTTATTCGGGCAGTCTGTCTCTGATTTCTTGAGACAGTTTTGGAACACAACCAAGGCAGTAGCCAAATTGGGTTTCTGGGTCCATTTCCATCTCATCATGACTTGTTAACTCACCGCAGTTGTCACAAGTTGAAGCATATTCACAGACTGCCTCTATGCACCTACCATCTATCGTATCGCAAGAGTCGCAGTTCCCCGACGGCTCACACTCCTCACAGTGGGTTTCGCATGAGCAACATTCTCCTAGCTCAGTCTTCTCAAACCATGATTTTTCTACCATAATCCCCTCTTCAAATACTATACTACTCAAAATCTCCCAAAAGACAAATGGTTTTATTAAATTATTTTTTAAATTCTTTGCCCTTCGCTATGCTCAGGACACTGAATTTTTATGGTCATTTCATTTATAAAGTATATTAAGAGCTAGAACAACAACTAAAATCACAATTGCAGGATACTTTATTTTCCTACCAGGAATATCCATCTTCAATATTTTGTAAGCGTAATAACTTAGGAAACTGGAATCATAATTTATGCTTGGTTCCACCTTTTTTCTTAATAAAAATTCCCATCTCGTTAATGGGCAATACCCCAAAAATATTTCGGCCAATAAAACCAAAGAAGTAATGATTAAATGGGTGGTCTGAAGAATTGGGTAATACCAACCAATCAAAACAATTATTACCACTAAGATGTGGAGGGAGAGTATAAAATTAGCCCAAAAAATATATTTCATTTTGTATTTTTTATTATCTCTTCTACCTTATTTGCTATATTTTGATTCCAATTATGAGCCGCGTCTACTTCAAACAAAACAAATCCCTTCTTCTTAATTAATTCGGCATTTTCTGAATCACAAAAATAATAATCTTTTACGCCCCTTATAATCACGATGTTTTCTTTTGGTAATTTTTGGAGATTCTCTAATACATTTATTCTCAGTAATCGCAGGATTTTTTTGAAAGCATAAAACCAACTAGATAAAGGAATGATTTTGACTTTTTTCATCCCTTCGGCAATAAAAAATTCAATATCCCTTATCACAAGACTTATAAATTTTCTTTTCTTAACCAACGGATTAATGAGTATGATTTTTTGATTATTAGAAATATTTTGCGAAAGTAAATAATTCACCCCTGCACTATGAGCAATAATCCAATCATTTTCACCTATTTCCACCGATTCATTTTTCTTTAGCCAAATATCAATACCTTTATATCCTTCATAGACCGATACCAACGAAAAAGATCCTGGAATTACTAAAACTTTGTCATGCATATATTTATAAATGATTTTAAAGAAATAACCTACCTATTTCTATAAACAAACTTTCTAATTTACACAGATTATTTCTTCCCATGTATTGAGTCCATTAAATCATCAACTTCTTTGACTAATTTAGCATTCTTTATCCCATCTGCGTAAACCCAAACATCAGACAAAATATCCCATGAATTATCGTATTGCTCCGTGACTCCGTAAATCTGGGCTATTTGCAATTGAATTGAAATTCTTTCTTCTGCTGAGCTACCGTATTTATGATACCTTTCATATACTGAATCAATCCATCTTTCAATTTCAGATTTTAAATTCTCCGAAAGGCCTTCTCTTTTGAAAATTTCAGCAATCTTATTTTTAAAACTCTCAAAACTTTCTACATTATTTAACCCTTCCATAATATGTGATTATTTTTTGTCGGTTTTAGTGATTTTTTCCAATTCCTCTTGCATTCTACTAAGTTCTGACTGATGCTGACTCATTTGTTGTCTGATGCGATCTACTTCTTGTTCTAATTTTGCCGCTTCACCTTCAGCTTTTTGAAGCTCTTGTTTTATTTTATCTGCCTCCGCCTTATGTTTATCAAGCTCTCGTTCTTTTTCTTGCAAATCGCGAGTTTCCTTTTCAATTTCTCTTTTTAAACTTTCCAATGCTTGTGTTGATGCACTCATAATAAATGGGTTATTTAATAAAATTTCAATTTTGGGGTGGCCAGCGGGTTCTGCCCCCGCGACCTCTTCTTTCACAGAGAAGCGCTCTGCTAGCTGAGCTATGACCACCATCATAAAAAGTTTATAGCTGAGAGCCTGTCTGCCGACAAGGCAGGCTTAAAGCTTGAAAGCATTTTCGCATAAAATATCACTTTTTTCCAGCCTCCCAAGAATTTTTTTATTTTTCTCCCCTCTCCTGCATCTAGGAGAGGGGCTGGGGGTGAGGTTACCTATAATCCGGCGATTCCTCCATAATACCAACCTTGTGATTAGAATATCGAGCCAAAGCGTAGAGAATACTTGAAAGGCGGTTCAAATAAGCCATGGTATATTTACTAATTTGTTTTTTATTTTTACTTTCTTCCCCTGAAACAGGCAAAGCCGGTTGAGCGATGTCCTCAGAAACTGCAATCACTCGCCTCTCGGCACGTCTCGCAATAGTGCGAGCAATATCAAATATAGCTCCGAGCCCCGCCCCTGACTGTTGCCACTTAGTCACATCGGCAGGACCACCAGAAACAAAGAAAGACTTGATTGGTGGTAATTCTTTTTCAATTCCATCAATTATTTCTTCCAATTCTTTTACCTTTTTTTCATCGATACTTTTTTCTGCTCCCGCGAGTTCCGCTTGAACAATAAAAAGATTTTTTTGTATTTCGTGCACAATTTCCGCTAAGCTAGAATCGCCCAATTTAAAATCAAGGAATGCGGCCTGCACTTTACAAAGACCTAGAAATGAATTTATTTCATCCAAACTGCCCAAAGCCTCAGTGATATTTGAACTTTTGGAAATTCTTTGGTCACAACCGAATGTCTTGGTTGTTCCATCATCCCCTTTTTTAGTGTAAAGCATCTTTTAAAAATAAATTATAAAAATCAGACCGCACTCAAAAAACGAGTTTCCTCTTCTTCAAAAGACCAAAGAAGATGCTAATTAAACTTTCTCAACAACTGTTCCCTCTTTCACTTTCTGCTCTGTCTTCATGCCAATGACATCGCCAGAACCAGCTGTTTCGACTTGCTTGTGATTTACTTGAAGCGAATCAACTTCTTGTTCAAAATCAGCGCCATGACCCTCAAATTTGACCTTATCGCCGACTTTTAAATTTGCCTCAAGTTCCACAATAGCAACTCCTAAATGGTCGTAATAATGTGTAACTCTTCCGACCTCTTTCATAACTTCTTCATTATACCACCTTGTATTAGATTTTGATAGGGGGGTTATTTTTAATTACATAACTTATGTACTATCAAAATTCACTACGGGGTACCACAAAAAATATTTTTGGGTATTGCAAAATTTGGATAAAGGAAAGCCCCATCGTTCGCATTTCGCTACTTGATGAGGCAAAGAATCCCGCCTTTTATGCAAAACTCTTGAGTCGGCGTTCAACTTCAAGAATCTGATTTTGGATGGGAAACAAACAAGCATCAATCAGCCTCCTGTTGACCATCATGCCGGCCTTAGCGAAAGCACCAATCATCTTGTCAACACAGTCGAAAACTTTACCGTTGTACGTCAACATCACAGAACTTTCTACTTCCCAAGCTCGAGACCTCGAAATGACTACCTTCGCAAATGTCGCATCCCCGCCGTGGAGCCAATCAAAGTCTCTTGCATGCACATGGTAATCGATTTGTTCGACACTTACATCATGGTCAATTGTTCGAATTGAAAATGGCGCTACCATTTTCTCCACTGCCTGCAGAGGTGGGGCTGGTTTAGGTTTTGCCACAACAACTTCCATGGCAGATTTTCCCTGTAAAACAGGCTCAACCTGTATTTCGACTCTTGGCATTTCATACCAAACCACTAAATCTTCCATGCTCATAAGAACTCCCTTCCAAATATATTATAGCATTTATATGTAAAATTACAAGTATTTATTCTAAAATGTGCCCAGGAGAGGACTCGGTCACAGATAATTTTGTTTTCGTCAAAACAAAATTTCCGCGACCCCGACTCGCGGCCTCGCGTGCTCGCTCGGCATTCGCTCCGTCTTTCTCGTCCTCCAGTAGCAATTAAAAAAGACTGGAAAAAATCCAGTCTTTTTTAATTGTGCCCAGGAGAGGACTCGAACCTCCACGCCTTGCGGCTTACCCACCTCAAGGGTAAATGTCTACCAATTTCAACACCTGGGCAACAATAAAAGTATATCTATTTTTAAGCTTTTTTCAAATTCCTCCCCTCACCTTCGCAAGGTGAGGGGCAACTTTCCGTAAGGAAAGTGGGGTGGGGTCGTTTTTATTCTTTAACTTCTTCAGCCTCCGCCACCTTTTCAGCATTTTCTACAATTTTTTCTTCTACTGCCTCCACTTCTTCAATAGTGACGACTTCGGGGAGGGCTTGAGTATTTCTCATTTGTCTTCTAATTTCTTTAGCGGCTTTTTTGCGGATGTGATAGAGTTTGGCGCGACGCACTTTGGAGCGCTTGGTCACTTCAATCTTTTCAATCATTGGGGAATATATAGGGAAAATCCTCTCTACTCCAACTCCTGATGCTACTTTTCTCAGTGTGATAGTGCCACCCACTTCTTTGCCGTGTTTAACCGCCAAACATAGTCCTTCAAAATCCTGTAATCGAGTTTTTGGTTTACCAGTTTTTTTATCCTTCTCAACAATTTTTTGAGTGACACGAACAGTATCACCAGACTTAACATCTAGCCTCTTTCTCTCTTCTATATTTACTGTTGAAATTTTAATATTCATATGATTTATCTCTTCTTACCCACCTTTCTTCTGCTAACAATAAACTTGTTTGAATACTTTTTGGATCGGCGAGATTTCTGACCCTTGCCAGTTGGTTTGCCCCATAGGGAAATCGCTCTTCGACGACCTCTACCTTGTCTACCCTCACCTCCACCGTGTGGATGATCAACTGGGTTCATAGCTGTACCACGAACAGTTGGGCGAATGCCTTTCCAACGGCTTTTGCCCGCTTTACCATAATTTTCAAGTCTTTTTTCTTCATTTGAAACTTCTCCAATACTTGCCCAGCAAGTTTCTTTAACTTTACGTATTTCAGTAGAAGGCATTTTTAAATCAACAGAGCCAGCGTCTTTAGCAATCACCTGGACGAAGTTTCCAGCCGAACGAGCAATCCTTGCTCCGCCTTTTGGCTTGAGTTCAACATTGTAAACCGAAGCACCAACGGGGATTTCTCGAAGAGGCAACCGGTTACCTTGTTTTATTTCTGCATTTTCTGCGGTCACTAATTCTTCGCCAACTTTGACACTTTTTGGCAAAAGAACATATCTTTTTTCACCATCTTTATAAACTGCTTGACCAATAAAACCAGTGCGGTTTGGATCGTATTCAACCGAAACAATTTTATAAGGAATATTTATTTTATTGTATTTAAAATCTATCTCTCTGTATAACCTCTTGTGGCCTCCACCTTTGTGGCGGACAGTGATCCGGCCAGCGCTGTTTCTACCCACCGCCCTTTTTCTACCAAAAGTAAGAGCTTTCAACGGTTTGTTTTTGGTCAAAATTGATTTCAAAGAGACGACTGTCATGCCTCTTCTTGATTTTGATGTTGGTTTGTAAGTTTTGATTGCCATAATATTATTCTATCTTATCTCCCTTTTTTAAATAAACATACGCCTTTTTCACTCCCGCCTTCACTCCCTTTTTGCCACGCAAAAATACTTTTTTGGCTGGGTTTCTGACGATTCTGATTTTGATTGGGTTTATTTTATAAAAAATTTTGATTGCTCCTGCAACTTGCAATTTAGTCGCCGATGAGGCGACCTCAAAAGTATAAACATTATTTTCCAATACCAACGAAGCCTTTTCGGTGATTCTAGGCCTTATCAAAATGTCGGCGTATTTTGCTTTTAAATCAGTTACCATGTTAGTTAATTGAAAAATTAAATGATTGAAAATTGAAAGATTATTTTAGTCGGGATAATAAAGTTGGAATCGATTTATCAGGATTAGCTACTATTAAATATTTATATTGCAAAATATCAAGCACATTCAAATCTTTTATCTGCCCCACTTCCAAATTGCCGAAATTATTAAAACTTTTTGAAACCGCTTCGTCTTTACCTTGCAAGGCGATGAATGCCGCATTTTTCCTTCTCGCAAGTGAGCTAATCTCTTTTATTTTTGAAAGTGCGGAAATGATGCTTTTTGCGTCTTTTGTTTTTGGTGCCCGAAGTGAAATATCATCCAAAAATACGACTTCCCCATCTTTAAATTTGCTTGAGATAACAGTAAAGAGCGCTTTGGTCTTCATCTTTTTATTTATTTTTCTAGAATAGTCTTTGTCGTTTCTTGGACCATGTGTGATACCACCACCTACCCAGATTGGGCTGCGTCTAGAGCCGTGTCTTGCTCGGCCAGTGCCTTTTTGTCTCCAAGGCTTCATACCGGTACCGGCAACCTCGCCTCTGTTTTTGGTGTGAGCGATCGGGGTCCTTTCGTTAGCCGCCATAGATGTTGCCACCTGATGCACCAATGATTCATTCCAAGGCAAACCAAAAATATTCTCTGGAAGTTTTATTTTCCCCGCTTCGGTTCCTTTTTGATTGTAAACTGTTGCTTCCATTTTTTTAATTTATAAATTTAGGTTAATTAGAATAATTAGGTTAATTTCCCCTAATTTCTACAAGCGTTCCTCTTCGTCCAGGCACTGCGCCCGAAACCAGCATTATATTGTTTTCTTGATCAATGCCAATCACTTTAAGGTTTTTGACGGTGATTCTATCACTTCCTGTTCGGCCGGCCATTCTCATACCTTTGATAACCTTGCCTCCAGCACGACCACCACCACCGATAGATCCCGGTTCCCTTTCTGAATGCTTCTGTCCGTGGCTCCTTGGTCCTCCATGGAAACCATGCCTTTTGACTACTCCCTGAAAACCTTTACCTTTTGAAATAGCGGAAACATTTATGCTATCTCCAACCGCAAAGGACTCCAATGAAATCTTATCTCCTTTATTAAAAACAGAACTATCAGTCACTCTAAATTCTTTCAAAACTGCTAAATTGCCGAGCTCTTTAAGGTGACCTTTGACCGGTTTTGACATGTTTTTTTCTCGGCGGGTGCCAGCTCCTATTTGCACCGCAGTATAACCATCCTTCTCCTTGGTCTTTATTTGAGAAATGGTCACAGGTTGCGCACTCAAAATGGTGGCTGGTTGCACCTTGCCATCTTCCCCAAAGATTTGGGTCATATTCACTTTTTTAGCCAGTATAAATTTCATATAAAAAACGCCATTCGGCTTTTAGTAAAATAACAAATATCACAATAAATTGCAAGTCAGCTGAGCAACTTAACCATATTTTTAAAGATTTTTGATAATAATGTTATATTCTTCTGCTGTTATACCCAACAAACGAATATTGTTGTGAATTATGAAAAGTTCAAGTTGTTTTCTTCTAGGTAATACGATCGGGCGGGATATTCCCTGTTTCCAGTACACCCTATGATCACCTTTTTCTCGCACAAATTCACACCCCACATACAAAAGAAATTTTTCAAATTTCTTCCAATGTATGCGAGATATTTTTGGCATAATTTATACAGTTACAGGCAACATGCCGTGTGATACAAAAATTGGAGGCATCCATTGACTTGTTTTAGAAATTTTTTTCCAACCCAAAGAAGACAAGACCTCATCAACAGTGCCGTGTATTAATATTTCTTCCATAAAAATACTTACCGCCTCAGCAATATTTTTTTCAGCCTCTTTTAAGGTTTTACCAGCACTAGATAAATCTAAAGCAGGAGTATAAGCAACAAATGATTTGTCTTCTTTAAAATAACTTACTGGAACATTTATTTTCATACGAGCCTTCATAAACTCTAATATACCAAAATATGCCATAAACGACAATCCCCAATCAAAATTGACGTTTTACCCTCCCCCGCTATAATAAAATCATTAACAAATAACTAAAATATTATGGGAATGGAATCATCTGGCGTAGCGCCAAAACAAGAAGTTGACTTACAGGCCGACTTACAGGCCTTAAAAGACATGTTAGAAAAAAGAGGAATAGACCCAGAAAAAACCCTCGAAGCAATCAATGATTTCAAGGAAGCACAGCGAGGACTTAGTGATGCGATGGCACACTATAACGAGCAGGCGGCAAGACTAGCAGAAGCTAATGGCTACCCAATGACAGAAGAACAAGAAGCTAAGTTTCCAGCAATGAACATGAGAGTAGATAATGACCTAAGAACATATTTGAGACTCAAAGGTTCATCAGAACCAGAAAACAAAAACGAAGATCTGCCCGTCGAACTTTTATAAACAATCAAAAAACCACCGAGAGGTGGTTTTTTGATTTATGTGCTTAGCGTGTGTTTCGCGCCTTCCCTCTCCTCAGTCGAGGAGAGGGCCACACGAAGTGAGGGGTGAGGTTTTACATTATCTTCACATCAATATTCACACCTGATGGCAAAGAGAGATTGGTCAGAGCGTCCATTATTTTAGGAGAAGGGTTTATGATATCAATCACTCTCCTATGCACTCGCATCTCAAACTGCTCACGAGCGTTTTTGTATACGAATGGAGAGCGGTTGACAGTCCACTTCTTTATTTCAGTGGGCAGTGGTATTGGCCCAACTATTTTGGCATCATATCTCATAGCAGTATCAATAATCTGCTTAACCGAAAGATCAAGCACTTTATACTCATAAGCCATCACTCTGATGCGCAACTTAGAAATAGGCTCTTCTTTTTTAGAAGATTTCTTAGGTTTTGCTACTTTTTTTTCTTTTTTTAATGTACTCTCAGCCATTTTATCTTACGCTACAATCTTGGTTACCACTCCAGCCCCCACAGTCTTGCCTCCTTCACGGATAGCAAATCTCTGCTTTTCTTCTAGGGCTACTGGAGCTACTAATTTAACTTTGAAAGTGACAGTGTCGCCAGGCATAACCATTTCTACTCCTTCATTTAGGGTAACTTCTCCGGTGACATCAGTAGTTCTGATATAGAACTGGGGTTTGTAACCAGTGAAAAATGGAGTGTGTCGGCCACCTTCTTCTTTCTTTAAGATGTAAACTTCGGCTTCAAAGTCAGTGTGAGGAGTGACGGAACCCGGTTTAGCGATAACTTGACCTCGGTGCACGTCTTCCTTCTTGAGACCACGGAGGAGGATTCCTGCGTTGTCTCCAGCTTGTCCCTCTTGAAGTTGTTTATTAAACATTTCGATACCGGTGATAGTTGTCTTCTGAGCGTCTTTCAAACCAATGATTTCCATTTCTTCACCAATCTTTACGATACCTCTTTCAATTTTACCAGTAACTACAGTACCTCTACCTTCAATTGAGAAGATGTCTTCAATCGGCATAAGAAAAGGTTTATCAAGCTCACGAACAGGAGTTGGAATGTAAGATTCTAATGCAGCAACCAAATCAACTATTTTTGTAGCCCATTCATCTTCCAAACTACCCGCTTCAAGAGCCTTAAGGCCTGAACCGCGGATAATAGGAGTAGCGGCACCATCGTAATGGTTTTTGGTCAAAAGTTCGCGAACTTCTTCTTCAACCAAGTCAATCAAATCTTGCTCAGGCACCATATCGCACTTATTAAGGAAAACGATAATTTTAGGCACACCAACTTGGTGAGCCAAAAGGATGTGCTCTCTAGTCTGAGGCATCACACCGTCAGTAGCGGCTACCACCAAGATAGCACCATCCATCTGAGCGGCACCAGTAATCATGTTTTTAATATAATCGGCGTGTCCCGGAGCATCGATGTGAGCATAGTGTCTTGCGGGAGTCCAATACTCGCTGTGGTGCAAGGCAATAGTAATTCCACGAGCTTTTTCCTCAGGGGCATTATCAATATTACCAACTTCTTCAACTCTAGCACCGAATCCTTCGGCCTTTTTCATGTCGAGGACTTTAAGAATTGCCGCCGTCAAAGTGGTTTTGCCGTGGTCGACGTGACCGACGGTACCAACGTTTACGTGAGGCTTGGAACGATCAAAAGCTTCTGCCATAATATTTTGATTAAATAATGAATAAATTTTTTGGTGCAATAAAAAAGCACCTTTTTTATCAATAGACTATATATTAACAAAATAAAAAAAGAAGTCAAATATTTAGTTATGGCTGCATATAACAACCAGGAGTAACGCCAATATCGCTGCCATTTTGGACATTGCTGTAGGCTGCATATTCACCCTTTCTACCACTACTGCCAGAACAATACCATTTGCCTTTGTTTAGATATATCATAAAAGAATATGTACTGGCACAACCAAGCCCAGTATTAGAATATATTTTATAAGCTCCCGGAGTACTCCACCCATTTTCACCGGCATTATTAAATATACTTTTGCAAATTGCTCTTGCTTCATTCACATAGCTTCCAGAAAATACAGTATCGCAAGTGCCACCACCAGCAGTAATCCAGCCATATTGAAGATTGCAGTAAGATCCAGTTGCAGAATATTCTAGGGCCATCAAATTTGCCATTTGACCCATCGCCAATTTTACTGCTGCATCCTTTGCTCTATTACGAGAATTGTTGAGATTTGCCATCACAATACTTGAAAGCACACCAATAATAGCGATGACTATCAAAAGTTCTATGAGGGTAAACCCAGCACTGAAAAATGGCATCGTGGTTTCCCCACGCTTCGTAGAAGCAATGCCGTTTTCTAGTGACTGGGTAAATCCTTTTCTGTTTTCTCTCCAAAAAAACATTTTATGCAAATATTCCAGCAGTGGCGCGCTTGAGACGCGAGAGCTCTTCCGAGACTATCTGGTTGAACCCCGGCACCTTTGACTTGAGGAAACCAATGACTTTTTGGTAATCGCTCCCTGCTTCGCTTACGGTATTTTCAAATTCTGCTATCATTTCTTCATCCATTACATCTATTGCCCTTTCCACCACCGATTCAAAAAGTAGGTTGCCTATTTTTTCAACCATTTCCTCTTGTTCTCGAGAATCCATATTGTCGAGTCCAAAATCCTTTGCTATTTTTTTATTTATTTCATCGCTCATTTTATCTATTTATATATTTTACGCCGCTTTTTTTAATTTTGCTAATTGAGGGTTTTTTAATAAATATCTTCCCCTTTCTTCAAGCACTGATTCTATAGAAGGGTCTTCTCCTTCCGCTAAAATAACAGCCCCATCCGTTTGATCCTTAAGCCACGAAACATGCTCAAAAAAGTCTTTGTAATTGTTCGATTTATTTAATTCATTTGTTGTTTCCAAATTTAAACCAGACATATTTGAATCTCCTGTATAGTATTTTTCCAATTTTTTAAAAGATAGGTCTTTGATGAATCTCCATTTTTTGGATTTTATACCTTCTTTTTTCAATATTAATCCCTCCGTGAAAAAATGATTTATAGTTTCTTCTTTTGCCGCTTTAACAGCCAGATCGAGTTCGCTACCATTTTTTGCTCTGTTTAAATCGTTTGCAAGAGACCTTTCTAAATTTGGATTTCTAGTTACACTTTCTGGTTTATTATTATCCCTCCCCCCTTCCAAAACTTGTAATCTTTTTCTATCCTCTTCTAATCCTCTTTCAAACTGAGCTCTGTCACTCAAACCTGCTGCGAGCCCCGCTCCTGCCAAAATCGCTCCGCCAGCAAGTATTTCAGCATTATTTGCTTGTAATTTTGGTTCCGGCTCTACTTGAGGCACGAGTTCTGGTTCGGACACTGATGTTTCGGCGGTTGGTATTTCTGGAACTGGAGCTACTTTAATTTCTGGTTTACTATTTAAAATTTCTGTCACCCGATCCTCACCAAGCGATTCATTTGGATGAGCTTCTACCCACGCAGCAATCTTTTCATTATTTAATAGAATAGATTTTTCTTGTGCACTACCTCCCATAATAGTTTCCTTAGCTTTTGCAAAAACACCATTTACTTCTTTAGTATTTTCAAAAAGTTTAGTAAAATCTGTTTTGTCTCCGATATTGAGACTCCCCGCTTTATTTAATCCATAATTTTCAGGATTTTGCAGTACTTTATTGGTCAAATTACTCAAAACATAAGTTTTCTGAGCTTCGGTCATACCTTTAAATTGCTCATTATTTTCTAATGTGCCTTTCAAAATTTTCCAAGTTGAATCTCCCACCACTACTTCGTGTTTTAAAATATTTGGATCTTCAAATAATTTTTCTGCCTCCAAAACAGTAACTTCTGGAGTTGCGACCTTTGGAACTGTTGGTTCTGGAGCTTGTTCGGGGATAGACGCCTTAACTGGATTTGGTTCAAAACCTTTTCTTGGTAATCTGCTTTCCTGGATAGTGCTTGCTTTACCATCCCTTGATTCCATAGCTTCCTTAGTGACTCCTCCTGCTCCCATCACTGCATGTTCTGCCAAACCAGTAAGTAAACCAGTACCGGCACCAGCCGCGATAGTAGTACCCATTTTTTTCAGAGTCATTTTTATTTTTTCTTTTTTGTATCTTTTTTCTATATCCTCAAATCCTTTAGATTTTTTTTCTAAAGATAAAACTGAATTTTTTAAATCTTCTACTTCTTTATTTTTGGCGATTTCTAATTCTTCAGCCGACCATTTTTTATTAGCCCATTCTCCAGCCTTCATACCGGCGGTACCAGCAAGCCCTACTCTTGCGGCCCGCCAAGTCAAATAACTTGCCACCCCAATCGCTCCCGGTGCTACAGTTGCCCCAAAAGCTAAGCCAGCTATGCTACCTACTCCAAAACTCAAAGCCATTCTTTGTTTTCTAGAAAGACTAAGATACCACTGCATCGTTTTGGTGCCGAGCAAACTTTTGGCACTTTCGATAGCTTTACCCATCATAGTTTCACCTCGAGCTTCCTTCAAAGATTTTAAGTACGCATCATTTTCTTTTTGAACCAATTCTTCAAAAATCTTGCTGTTAATTTTTGACCGCAGTTCCGCTTCTTGCTCAGGCGTCAAATTTTCTCCAGCATTTTTTCTAAAAGTTTCTTCTATTCTTTTAGCAATAATATTTTTTTGATAGTTGTATATATCTTCTTTTTCCAATTTTAAATCACTAGATTCTTGGAAATCTTTATTATTTTTTTTAATATTTAAAGTTATCTCATCAATAAAAATTTTTCCAAATCCTGCTATTTTTCTATGTTCAACTTCCACCTTAGCTCTTTTGTACCTCATTTTTTCAAACTCTACCCACTCCTTCCCCCTCTGCCATTCCGGCATATCATTTGCTTCATTATTTATTTCTGGGGTTGGTGCGATGGGTATTTCAACTTTTTCCGGCTCTCTTACTAAAAAAATATTCCCAACATTAATTTCTAATTCTTTTTCTGTATCAGAATAAATATTTGCCAAAACTGTGCTACCCCTAGACACAAACGAGGTTATCTTGCCGTTATCTGACCCACCATAAAAATCCCACGCAACTTCATCACCAATTTTTATTACTTCACCATTTTTGTCTGTCGCCTCTTTTATCTCAACAATTTCTGGAGTATTTATTTCTTCATGCTCTTCTTGGTCTTCTTGGTCTTCCTCATTTTCTTCATCTTCCTTAATATGTATATCTTCTAACTCTCCAGGATTAAGTTTATCTATACTTCCTTCAAATTTTTGTTTATCATCCATGGACCAATTTTCATACCCATCGGGATATTTAATTTCTGTTTTTTGTGGAGAATTATTCAAATCTGGTTCCATATATCCAAAATTATACGGCAAAGGAGTTTAAAAACAACGCTTGACTTGTTTATTACTTTATGTATATAATGGTACTAATACTGAAAGATTGACACTCCGCTTACCCGCGGATTTTTTCTTTCATATTTTCGATTATAAGATTAATATAATTTCAGGTCGCACTCCAAATGACGGTATCGTGCGACATGATTTCGCAAAATCATATGTTTGATTTAAAAGTTATAAATTCAGTCTTAGACCAACTCGAAGAAGAGCGTGGTATACCAAAAGAAAAGGTTTTGGAAGCTATTGAAATGGCCTTGGCTACCGCTTACAAAAAAGAGTATGGCAAACGCGGCCAAATCATTAAGGCCAATTTTGATATAAATAGTGGTTCAGTTGAAATGCACCAAGTGAAAATCGTGGTTGACGATACCAAAGTATTTATGGACAAAGAGTCTTTAGAAGATGCGCTGGAAGATGCGGAGGAAAAAGATGACGACCGAGTACTTTTCAATACCGAACATCACATCCTTTTGCCAGATGCCCAAAAGATAAAAAAGGGTGCCCAAGTCGGAGATGAAATCATATTCCCTCTTGAATCAAAGGGTGACTACGGGCGTATCGCTTCCCAAACAGCCAAACAAGTCATCATGCAAAAAATCAGAGAAGCTGAAAGAAATTCAGTACTCAAAGAGTTTGGTGAAAGAGAAGGCGAAGTTATTTCCGGCACTGTCCAAAGGATTGAGCGCGGAAACATTTTCGTAGATGTCGGCCGAGCCGTCGGTATTTTGCCGTACGAAGAGCAGATGCCCGGAGAGCGGTTCAGCCAAGGCGAAAGAGTGAGAGCATATTTGTATCGAGTAGAAGACGGTCCAAAGGGTGTCGCCCTGAGGCTTTCTCGCTCTCACCCACGATTTCTAATTAAACTTTTTGAAAATGAAGTGCCCGAATTGGTAAACAACACCATCGAAATCAAATCTGTCGCCAGAGAAGCGGGTTCAAGGTCCAAAGTTGCCGTCGCTTCAAATGATAATTATATAGACCCCGTAGGTTCACTCGTTGGTCAAAGAGGAGTCCGAGTCGCTACCGTCACTTCTGAATTAGGAGGAGAAAAAATTGATGTCATCGAATGGTCCGAAAATCCTGTGGAATTCATTGAAGATGCTCTTTCTCCCGCTAAAATAGTCTCAGTTGAGATGGATGAAGAAAATCACCAAGCCAATGTCGTAGTTTCCGAGGACCAACAGTCTCTCGCTATCGGCAAGGGTGGTCAAAATGTCAGATTAGCGGCCAAACTCACTGGTTGGCGCATAGATATCAAATCAACTCAAGGCGAAGAACTCGAAATCGCTGAATAACTCTTTGTTTTTTATTTTCTGTACATGATATAATACACTTGTTCAGTGTTAGTGTTTATTAATTTAATCAAATATATGAAAAATAAATTGTTAATTTTAGCCGTTGTTTCGTTCCTTGTATTACCAAGCTTATCTTTTGCGGAGTCAGACGGCTCAATTAAAGCCTCTGTCAATGCTTCAGTTAATGCTTCAACAAGCGTTAGAGAAAGAAATGAAGCACGAAATGAGGAGGGTGAGGGAGATGGGATCAAAGAAAGAAATGAAATCAGAGAAGAGGAAAAAGAACAAAAAAGAGAGACTATAAAAGACGAGATAGAATCAAGAAAAGAGGCTGTGAAAAATTCAGTTGAAGAAAGGAGACAAAATGCTGTTGATAAAATCGAAGAGCGAGTAAATAAGTTTATTCAAAACATAGTGAACCGATACAATGCCGCTACAAATAGATTAGAAACTCTGAGCGATCGTATCGAATCAAGAATCACCAAATTAGAGGAAGCAAATATCGATGTATCAGAAGCCAAGACATTAATGATCGAGGCTAATGCAAAGATTGAGGTCGCCAAATTAAGCATTGCAGATATCAAAATCATAAGCACAACCACTGCTTCAACGACCGCTTCATCTACCAAAGATATTATGAAAGATGGTTTTGAACTTATGAGGGTTCAGATGGAAGAGGCCAAAGAAGATATCAAAGAGGCTCATGCCGCCTTGGTAGAGATGATCAAAAACCTCAAACCTGGTGACAACAAACTTAGAAACGCATCCTCCACGGATGAAACTGAAGATTAAAATTAAAAAATTATAAATTAAAAATTTTAAACATATGGACACATTCAATCCAAGTCAAATGCCTCCGATGCAAAGTAATGTAGAAAAAAAATCGGCAGGCCCGCTTGTAGCTGTCATTATCATCCTTGCCCTTATTATTATTGGCGGTTTGTATTTCCTCAAAACTCGTTCAAATCAAAGCGCTTATGTAGTGCCCCCTGAGACAACTGAGGACAGCGTCACCGCTTCCCTAAACCAACAAGGTACAACCGATGACCTAAGTTCCATAGAGGCCGATCTAAACGCTACCGACCTCGACAGCCTTGATCAGGGCGCGGCTGTGATTGAAGCTGAGTTGCAATAATATCCCGTTTCAAAAACCTCACCCCCTACCCCCCTCTCCTTAGCTAAGGAGAGGGGCAAAACTCAAGAAAACCTGTCGACTGTACGACAGGTTTTCTGTTTTTTAAAAATAAGATTTTATTTTTTCTACAACCATATCTATATCCTTCTCAATATCATTATTTTTAAACCTCAAAATTTTAAAATTTATTTCTTTAAAATATTTATCTCTGACTTCATCATTTTTCTTCGCTTCAGTTTTCATATGAATTCCTCCATCAATTTCAATAAGAAGCCTCTTTTCTTTACAATAAAAATCTAAAATGTATCCACCGACACTATGTTGTCTTCTAAATTTGCATCCAATTTTTCTATTTCTTAATTTTTCCCACAACAAATTTTCTTGGGTAGTTGATCTTTTACGCAACTCCCTTCTCCTTTCCTTTAATTTTACTAAGCTATAGATTCTTGTCATGCCACCTCACCCCCTACCCCCTCTCCTTAGCTAAGGAGAGGGGCCGATAATATCAATATTATACCAAACTCAGGATGGGGTGAGGTTATTGCCTCAAAAGAAATTTTAGTATAAACTGGCGGAATGAAATACGAAGTTAAAATCAATAAACTCCCAAAATCGGAGGTGGAGATAAAAGTTTCTCTCCCCGCCGATTTTTTGGTATCAGCTCGAAAAAAAGCGGTAGGATTGTATGGCGAATCCATAGAAATTGCTGGGTTTAGAAAAGGTCATATACCTGAAAATATTGTATTAGAAAAAGTTGGTGAAGCCAAAATATTAGAAGAAGCTACCGACATATTGCTTCGAGAGCACTTCGCCAAAATTATGGAGCAAGAGGAGCTCGACATAATCGGCCAACCCAAAATATCCATTACTAAATTGGCTATCGGAAATCCAGTGGAATTTAAAGCGACCTTTGCTGTGATGCCAGTTTTTGAACTTCCTGACTACCGAGCACTAGCAAAATCCGCCTCCGCTAAAGCTACGGCGGACAAGGAAGAAAAAATAGAAGCGTCAGATAAGGAAATAGAAGATGTTTTGCTTCAAATAAGAAAAAACAAGGCTCATTTTGATTGGCATGAAGCTCATCCTGATGAAAAACCTGCCCGCCATGCTTCGCAAGGCGATGCGGGCGGGGGCCACAATCATGCAGAAATAAAAGATGAAGACTTACCCGAACTCAACGACGAGTTTGCTCAAAAGGCCGGTAACTTCAAAAATGTAGATGAACTCAAAGAAAAGGTTAAAGAAAATATAATAGCGGAAAAGAAAATAAGAAATGCAGAAAAAATTAGAGCTTCTATCATAGAGGAGCTTGTTAAAAATACAAAAATAGAATTGCCTGAAATTTTGATCGAAAGTGAAATAAACAAATCTTTAGCCCAGATGAAAGATGACATTCAAAGAATGGGTGGCAAATTTGATGAATATTTAACTCAAGCCAAAAAAACAGAGGAAGAACTAAGAAAAGATTTTAGAGAAAGTTCTGAAAAGAAAGCCAAGGTTCAATTAATATTTAATAAAATTGCTGAAGTAGAAAAACTTGAACCTAATAAAGAAATCTTAGAAAACGAAATCAAAGAAGTCATGAAGCACTACCCTGATGCTTCCGAAACTAACGCCCGCATCTATGTCACAACCATCCTCCTCAATCAGGAAGTTTTGAAGTTGTTAGAGCAACAATAGCCGCAGTTTCAGCACGAAGAGTTAATTTTCCCAAAGAAAATATTTTTGCGTTTGATTCTTTAAATATTTCAATTTCTTTTTCTGTCCAACCACCTTCGGGACCCACGAAAAGGGATATGGGATATATATTATGTATTACGGAAGAAGAAAAAGGTTCACCTGTGATATCAAAAACAATTTTCTCCCCTTCCGCTCCCATAATACATTCTTCTAATCCCATAATACTTCCCAAAACTGGCACATCCGCTCTGCCACACTGCTCGCTCGCTTCAATTGCAATCCTCCGCGCTCTTTCCAAATTTAAACCTTTCTTTTCGCTTCGCTCAGAAATGATTGGAATGATTTTAGAGACTCCAAGTTCAGTCGCCTTCTCCACCACCCATTCCATTTTGTCTTTTTTTATTAATGATTGATACAAAACAACTTCCCTATCTGGCACTATCCCCTCTCTTTCTGAAACCAATCTCAATTCCGCTTCCCTATTATTTAATTTTTCTATAACTGCATCAAATTCTGTGCCACTACCATCAAAGACAATCACTTCACTGCCAACATTGTATCTAAAAACATCGCGCCATTGGTGAATAAGCTTTTCATCATCTATAATCTCCCGAGTATGTTCGAGTGGGGTATTTATATAAAATCTATGAAGCCGCATGACATAATCCTAGCTTAAATTATAAAATTATGCTATTATGTTTATATGAAAAAAGAAATATACAACAACATTTTAGTCCCCACTGTTATTGAAAAAACTCACAATGGTGAGCGAGCTTATGACATTTATTCGCGTCTTTTGAAAGATCGCATTATATTTTTGGGTGGCCAAATTGAAGACACAATGGCCAACTTGATTATCGCCCAACTTCTTTTCTTACAATCTGAAGATTCCAAAAAGGATATTTCTCTTTATATCAACTCCCCCGGTGGTTCGGTCACATCCACATTGGCCATCGTAGACACAATGAAATTTATCAAACCCGATGTTTCAACTTATTGTGTTGGTATCGCCGCCTCTGGCGCCGCTTTGGTACTTTCCGCTGGAACAAAAGGCAAAAGATTTATATTAAAAAATGCTGAAGTCATGATTCATCAACCTATCGGTGGTGCTGAGGGTCAAGCTACCGACATTGCTATCACCGCTAAACACATTTTAAAGACTCGTGAAAATTTAAACAAAATGCTCGCTGAAAACACCGGTCAAACTCTTGCCAAAATTGACACCGATGTTGAACGCGACTTCTTTATGACCGCCGACGAGGCCAAAAAATACGGAATAGTCGACAAAATTCTATAATTTGCATTTTTTGGGAAAGAGGTGTATATTGCTTACATTAGTATTAAATTATAGTAATTTCGCCCCAAAAACAGTGAAGAATGCCCAATTTAAAACAAAATGAGTTCAAATTTCCTAAAAACATGTCCATCAATCTACTCAAAGTCTAAAAGAGGCCTACCCACTCGTCTAAACTAAGACGGAATTACAGCAAAATATATGTCATTAAAATTAGCGGTACTACTTGCGGGCCTAGCAGCCCTAGTTGGTGTCGGCTTCGGTTATTTCTTACGCTGGATCATTTCACTCGGACAGCGCGGTTCAGTTGAGCTCCGCATCAAGCAGATGGAGCTTCACGCGAGGGAGGAAGCTAAGAAAATTGTTGAAGAAGCTACTACCAAGGCAGAAGAAACAGCCAAAGAAAAAAGAGAAGAATTTAAAGAAAGAGAAGAAAAAGTCAAAAAGACCGAAGACCGCCTTATTAAAAAGGAGGAATTTTTGGATAAAAGACAGCTCGATATCGATAAAGAGATTGAGCAAGTGAAAGAGAAAGTTTCCGAGATAAAATCAATCAGAGAGAAGGCTGAAGGGCTTGAAAAGCAAAGATATGAAGAACTTCAAAAGGTTTCGAGAATGACTGAGGAGGATGCCAAAGAAACCTTAATCAAGGAGATTGAAAGGAAATCAGAAGAAGATATCACTATCAGATTACAAAAGCTGGAAAACAGCGGTACTGAAAAAATAGAATCTCGCGCAAAAGAGATACTAACATCATCAATACAAAGACTAGCCAACTCTGTTTCCTCAGAAGTATTCTCGACATCAGTCGCTATCCCATCGGATGAAATAAAAGGTAAAATTATTGGCAAAGAAGGCCGAAACATCAAGGCTTTTGAAAGAGTTTCCGGAGTAGAAATCATTGTTGATGACACACCAGGGCTCATCACCATTTCCTCTTACGACTCAGTTCGCAGACAAGTCGCCAAGGCGGCACTTGAAGCATTAATCCAAGACGGCCGTATCCAGCCAGCAAAGATCGAAGAGATGGTTGAAAAAGCTAAACAAGAAATAAATAAAATTATAAAAGAAAAAGGTGAAGCGGCCGCTTACGAATGCGGTGTCTTCAATCTTGACCCAAGAATTGTCTCCATTTTGGGCAGACTACATTTCCGCACCTCTTACGGCCAAAATGTATTGCAACACTCGATTGAAATGTCTCACATTTCGGGAATGCTCGCTACCGAAATCGGTGCCAATGTAAATATCGCCAAAGCTGGTGCCCTACTTCACGATATAGGTAAAGCGGTGGATCACGAAATCGCAGGTACCCATGTTGATATCGGTCGCCGAATTTTGCAAAAATTTGGCGCTGATGAAAAGATAATCCGAGCGATGGAGTCTCACCATGGTGAGTACCCATATTCCACTTTAGAGTCATACATTGTTCAATCAGCTGACGCCATTTCTGGTGCAAGACCAGGCGCAAGGCGCGACAGTGTTGAAAATTATTTGAAACGATTAGGCGAACTTGAAGCCATCGCCACCTCTTTCACTGGAGTAGAAAAAGCTTACGCTCTACAAGCTGGTAGAGAAATCAGAATATTCGTCACCCCATCTGAAGTAAACGATCTAGAAGCCAAGGACATCGCGCGTAATATCGCCATCCGTGTCGAAAACGAACTCAAATACCCGGGCGAAATCAAAGTGGTTGTCATTCGCGAATCTCGCACTATCGAATTTGCTCGTTAACCCCACCCCTCACTTCGTGTGGCCCTCCCCTTGTCCAGGGGAGGAAAAACAAAAAAATACATTTGCCGTACTAACGATGTTGTGGTAGTCTTTTGCTCGGAAAGGAAGGATCTATGACTCCTGAAATGCGTGTTCAAATTTTGGAAGGCGCCAAATCCGCCTTCTTTGAAGCCATGATTGACGGTTACGTCGGTGGCGAAAACCGTAGGTCTGTTAAGGTAAAAGATGATGATGGTTATACCACCATCACCTACACAACCGAAGATGGTAAGTACAAGGTTGAAGACCGCTTCTGCACAAATCCCTTTTCTGACGAAGCGGCCGGCACAACCACCGTCTTTTGCAGATTTGCTTTGATCTGGGCCCCGGTGTGGTGGATGGAGTATAGCGGCCACTATACGGAAGGGGTTATTCCTCTCCTCAAATCGGCCCTAACAAAAGCCTACGAGCGCAGGCTTTTCTTGGGTGGTAGAGGGCTCGCGAGAGTTGATGACAAATCCTACGTATCAAATGATTTAAAATTCAACCTCACGTACACGAACACCTATCATGGTGACTTCTCGTCATTTGATGGCACCGAAAAGATTATTCAAAATCCGCTTGATGGATTTGACCCAGAAACCATTGGGTACCACAAGTACTCAGGTATGAGTCTCCTCTAACCCAAACCCGCCCACCGGCGGCAGAAAAATCTGCTCTCGGTCGGCGGGTTTTTCTGTACTTATTCTAATTCGTATTCTTTGTTTTCCTCCGGATAAATAGCATCAATATCTAAATAATCACGAATGCGTTGGGTGAGGAAGAGTGAAGATTTGGGTTCACCCATTATTACAAATACGCGCTTAAGTTTATGAGGGGAACTAGTTTGTTTGCCTTGCCTCTCCTCAGTCGAGGAGAGGTCGAGACGGAGTCCGGGTGAGGTTGTCTTTTCCACAAACTCCAACAAATGCTCCGAGTCTTTATGCGAAGAATAACCGGTTATATTTTCTATCGTCGCTCGCACCTTCACTTTCTCTTTGCCATTTTTGAGATTGCCGTCAGTATCAATAAAAACTTCTTTCACTCCGTCTTGAATTGCTCTCCCCAAAGATCCCACCGATTGATAACCCACCAAAATAATAGTCGCTTTGGGGTCAGGCAAATAATTTGCCTCGTGGTTTACCACTCTCCCCCCTTCTGACATTCCAGAACCAGCCAATATTATTTTTGCTCCAGGAATTTTCTCAATGTCCCTTGATTCTTCTGGCGTCTCTACAATATGAAGGTTTGGAAAATCGAAAATATCATCTCCACTTTTTATTTCCTGCTGAATCGACTCCTTAAAATCTTTCTGGTATTTTTTATAAATATTTGTGACTTTGAGAGCAAGCGGTGAATCCACAAAAACTGGAATTTCAGGGATTTCCTTGTCTTCAATCATATTATTCAATTCATAAAGCAAGACTTGTGTCCTCTCTATCGAAAAGGCTGGTATGACCATCGCCCCACCTTTTTTAATTCCCGCCAAAATAACTTCTTTGAGCTTTTTCCTTCTTTCATCTTTACTTTCATGATTCCTGTCTCCATAGACACTTTCCATTATCAAATAATCTGCACTGACCGGTATCTCGGTGTCGGGCAAAAGTGGCGATGGTGAATTGCCCAAATCCCCTGTGAAAGCTATGGTTCTTTTTTCTTCCCCTGCCCCACAAGAAACATTTATAATAGCCGATCCCAATATATGCCCAGCATCTTGCATCCTTATATTACAATTTTCAAATAAATTTATTTCCTTTTCGTATTCCTCACCTTGCCACAAATTTAAAGCATTTAAAATATCATTTTCTTCAAAAAGAATTTTGCCTTTGTGCCTGGCGCGCATCACTTTGAGTGCATCTCGAAGCATTGGACTCGCGAGCTCCATAGTCTCATGAGTTGAAATTATTTGCCCATTAAATCCCTCTCTTACCAACTTAGGCACCTTACCAATATGATCCATATGAGCGTGAGTAATGAGTAAAAAATCAACTTCTTTAGGATCGTACTGGAATGGCTCAAAATTTTTATCTTCAGCAAATTTAGAACCCTGAAGCAGGCCGCAATCAACCAAAATAGTTTTGCCCGCATATTTGAGCATTATATTTGCCCCTGTGGTTGCACCGACTCCGCCATAAAATATAAGTTTAGTATTTTGCATTGTGTTCTTTTAAGTATCCATAAAAACAAATCGCTAATATGCCCAAAAGGTCCATTATAATATCAAGCATCGTATCAAATGGGTATTCAGCTTTATTCATCACCGCTTCTCCTAAGAAAAGTTCATAGATTTCCCACGACACCGCGACAAACATTGCGCCCAAAACTGAAACCAGCAAAAAATCTTTTAGTTTTCTATTAGTTGGATTGAAAAATCCGGAATAAAAGTAAAGCCACAAAAAAAATGCAGACAATGTCGCACCACCGAGGAAATGAACCAAACTATCAAACTCATTCACAGACCAATATAGGTGATAAATATTGGCAATATAATTAAGCACACCAACGGTAGTGAGTAGAACAAATGTCTCCCAAAAAAGTGGCTGTTTAATAATTGATTTTTTAGAGTCAAATTCCATTAGACTATTTTAACATAAAAATCCCTCGCTTCCGCTGGGATTTTTATGTAGGGCCACTTGATATAATTCCCTAATTGAAAAAAATTAGGTGGGTGGCCTCGATTCCAATTTTAACGTCGGAAAAAGTTAGCCTCCCTGAATATTTGCAAGTTAGAAAATATCCAAGTAACCCTACAAGTATTATAGTAAAAAGGCGCAAGTTAGGAAGTTAAAAAGTTGTAAATAATGTGTCGCAGTAAATTATTCCATCGTTCCTTCATCTTCCTGAGTTTCAAAAGGTGTTGATGTTGCCTCTGTTGTTGTCTCATCGTTTTCCAATATTTCTATAGTTGTCGTAGCTTTATCTTCAATAATTTCATCAGGGGTAGAAGATGAAATTTCAATTTCTGGCAATATAGGAGGTGCAGTATAAGTTTGAACAGCTCCAACTCCCGATTTTAATATCATTATTTCAAACTGATCTTTGGTTATACAAGTATTATTTACACAAATATCTCCCTGAACCTCAAATCTATCCCCCACAAACCATTTAAATACTTTTTCCACCTTCAGATTGAGCTCCTGCAGTGCAGATATGACCATAGCTACCAGGTTGCCATAAGAGATACCTTTGGAACCATCGACACCGTCTACCACTTCTGGGATAATGAGTTCAAGTTCTTGAGCAATGAAACCGATTTGAGGGAGATTGGTGCCTTTCATAGTGTAGAATCTAGGTTGTATCTTCATTAGGTCTTCTAATGTGTATTTGTCAGAAAGGTTCTCGATGTTTTCTTTGTAACTAATGTCTGATGCGTTAGTCCAAGCTCCAGCAGAGTTTAGGGTAGCGGTGTTTAATGCTCCAGCTGTGTCTCCTCCGTAGAAACTGAGTACCCCTGATGTATTCATGTATGCAGATCTGAAGTCTGTGTTGTTGGAAGTAGTTAACCATAGTCCTCCGACTGCGCTGTCAGCGCTTTGAGTTATAGAGACTTTGGCTGAGGGAGTGGTGGTGCCCACTCCTACTAGACCCTCAAAGTAATTTTTGGTTGTTGCTCCTTCTGAATACAGGTTATAACTTTTGGTTACACCTTGAGTGTGAGGTCCGATATAGACACCATACATTTCATCAATTGACGACCCAGACTCACTATAGTCAGACAAATAACTGGGGTCAATACCTTGGGCACGAAAGTCATAATATTTGTCAATTGTAGCGCCATAAATATAAGAACCTGAATTATAATCTACATATGTTTTTATTGAAGTAGGAAACGAATTTGTATAAATTTCCAAAGACGAATCAAAAGAATATAGTCTGTCAACATTTGCATCCATTGCAAGTGGATAAGAATGTATTCCAGTAGCATAACCATATGCACCCGTATTCCCATAATTTAAAGCACTGCCTTCTGTGCCCCACAACGCAACAGCAGATTCTAAGCCATAAATCGTTCCATGTCCCTCTGTCCCATTGAAACCAGTAGAGCTCATTATGCCAAAATAATCTGGGGTTGTAGTTATATTACCTTCGGGTTGAACTATAAGAGACTGCTCTATACCAATTCGAGCATCATGAATATTATCATCCGTTCTTGTGCTTTTATGGATAACTACTAATTGTGTATGCATGCCACCATCACCATCGCCAAAAGGATCTTCTTCATCATAATATTCGGAGTTATCACCTATATATGCAGTCCCGCCTACAGCGAAATCAGCCACTGCCGTCGTCGTCCCCACCACCACATCACCACCAAAGTAAGCATCACCGGATATAGAAGGTGAGGTTAAGAGATTATCAATATCATTATTAATAGTAGCAACACTTCTGCCAACAGCATTAGCTAGACCATCAGGAGAACCACCTGATCGAGTGATGTAGGTGTTGTATACAGGAGTAGGTGGAGTTTCCCTGTTGTATTCTTCAGTTTTGGATAGAGTGACATAATCTTTAATCCAAGAGAGTATGTCTTCTTTGGTAATAGTGGGATTAGCTACATTTGTTTCGATAATTAAGGGAGTGGTAGAGGCCGAAAGTACTAGAATATCTCTCTCCTCTATAGATTCTGTTTGAGTAATGGATTTGGTTTCTGGATTGTTATTTAAAAAAGTGTACAGACTGAGGGAGGAAATAACTAAGGCAAAAATCAAAAGATACTTGATTTTTAATACATTTTTCATTTTCATTTATATAATACAACGGTAGGCCGTAGAGGGGAATGTGCGGAGATGGGGATAAAGAGGTTATTCTAGTATTCCATCCATATTTACATCGTACAAAATTTGTTCTTGAACTAAACGATAGTCTACGATTTCGTCCTTTTTAAACCAGTGATTTATTTCCGCCTCAGATTCCTTGGCAGTGCCCGACGCGTGAATCAAGTTTCTGACGGCTCGGCCATCGGTGTCGGCCATAGTATAAGAATCCAAGACGAAATCCCCTCTTATAGTCCCCACATCCGAACTACGAGGCTCAGTGCCACCCACGATTTTCCTGACCAACTCAGTTGAATGCGCTCCTTGCCAAACCATCGCTATCACAGGTCCTGAGGTCATATATTTTTTTAATTTTTCTAAGATAACGGCGGTAATTTCCAAAGGGTCTTCGGTTTCCAACTTTTCACCCTTCTCTTTGGCGTTTTTAATCCTTTTTTCCCCCGTAATTCGGCGCCATTCTGGGTCAAGAGTGTAATGTTTTTCAACATGCTCCTCGGTTGGCACACACATTTTCATCGCCACCAGTTTAAGCCCCGGCCTTTCCAACCTTTTGATAATCTCACCAATGAGAGTCCTTTGTACTCCATCTGGTTTAATAATAACTAGCGTTCTTTCTTGTTTTGGATGTTGCATAATTTTATTCATTATAAAAATGTTTATATAAATCTTCCTTTGGTATATATTTACTTGCTTGATTAAAAATAGATTTTAAAGTTCCAACGGGAATTATTTTATCATTTTGAATAATTAAAGTTTCATTATGACCTGAAACAATCCTTCTCACTTTCATATGACTACCCCGCTGTTTAATTAATTCAAAACCAAAATTAGCAAGAATTATAACCAAATCCTTGCCTGAAAGTGTCTTAAGACCTGACCCCATGATTTAAAGAAAGCTCAAAACTTGTAAATATAGACGGGTACATACCAAAACCCAAAGATTTGGGGTCTTCGTCTTCAAAAAATAACTCAACTGCTTCTTGTATATTGCCTTTCAATTCTTCAAAAGTTTTACCACTAGTAACAACTGGCACATTGATACCTTCTGCAGTGTAAACTCCATCTTCTTCTGAAATTGAAAATTGAATAATATTTTTCATATCACTATTATAGCAAACAATATTAAAAATTGACAGGTCGGCAATAAAATTCTAGACGGTTTCCATCCGGATCATCGAACCAAATAAAATCCTTTTTACTATCTTTTTCTTTGATAATACCACTATTTTTTATATTTGAATCATTAATAATTTTCCCAAATATATTCAACTCTTCCATGGTTCTCACCCCAAAAGCTAAGTGATTAAGACCGCTCAAATCTTTATCAGTTTTTTGCCATTCTCCATACGGCAAACCAAAAAATATTTTTGTATCTCCTATCTTGTAGGATATTGAATCATTATAATTCTCTTCAGGTTCACCAAGAAATTTACTATAAAAATCTTTGGATATTTCAAGATCTTTCACTATTATAACGATATGATCTATAAATTTTGGTTGCATAACTATTTCGTCAAAACTTCAATGCCATTTTTGGTCACGGCTACGGTATGCTCGAAATGTGCAGATAATGATTTATCTCGAGTGATGTAGGTATAACCATCAGAAAGTCTTTTTATATCACGACTACCCATTGAAAGCATCGGTTCAATGGCAATGACGAGCCCCGCCCGAAGCTCCGGACCTTCGCCTCTATTAGCTTTATTCGGTACAAATGGCTCCTCATGCACACTGTAACCCACTCCATGACCCGATAGGCCTTCGACAATACCAAATCCGTGCTTCTTGGCTACCTGCAAAACAGCATCGCCTATGTCCCCTATATGACCGTGTAAACGCATTGCAGTGATTGCCCGATCCAAGGCTTCTTTGGTTGCACTTATTAAGTCTTGAGTTTTTTTATCAATTTTACCTACCGGCACAGTGATAGCGGCGTCAGTTATAAAATTATTGTAAGTCAAACCCAAGTCCAGTGTGACTATGTCGCCTTCAAACAAAATCCTTTCATTACCATCATTTGGTATGCCGTGCACAATCTCTTCATTTATTGAAACACACAGGGCCGCTGGGTAAGGCCTCTTGGCACCCTCTGGCTGATAACCCAAAAAGGAAGCGGTGCATCCCGCTTCGTCAATGAGTTGCTCTGCATAAGAGTTGAGCTCATCAGTTTTAACCCCTGGCTTCACTTTCTTAGCCACCTCTTTCAAAATCCGCGCATGAATCTTCCCACCCTCTCTCATTATCGCTATCTCTTCTTCTGTTTTATATTTAATCATAGTCCTACCTTCTGCATTATTTCTCGATGTACTTCTTCAATAGTTTGCTCGCCGTTTATAGAGATAAACTTGTAGTAAGAATTATTTTTAAAATATTCTATGGCCGGTACGACATTTTGATGATACCATCCCAGTCTCTTTTTTATTTCTTGGTCGTTATCATCACTGCGACCTCTACCCTTGAGCAATTGGGTGGCCCATTCATCCGAAACTTCTATAGAAATAATCGTCGGATTTTCTCTTTTATAAAATTGAACAGCTGAATCCAAAACATAAGCTTCTTCAATTCTTCTCGACATACCATCCATAAATAAATGTTCGTTGCCATTCAGTTTTTTCATCATCAAACCTGCCCAAACCCAGATAGGCAGAAACACTGGCGCCAAATCTCCGTTTTCTAACGTTTCTTTTATTTTTTGAGCAGTAAAAGAATTTTCATTTGATAACTCTCTTAGTCCTTGTCCCGTTTCTATGTAGAGGATATTTCTTTCGGGGTCCCTTTTTTTAATTTCTTCTTGTAAAAGCTTAGCTTGAGTACCCTTACCTGACCCCGATGGGCCAAAAAATATAAATGTTTGTGGTGTCATATGGTCCACAGTATAGCAAATAAAAACCTCACCCCCAACCCCCCTCTCCTTAATTAAGGAGAGGGGCCGACACAATCGATATAACACTAAAATATAAATGAGGTGAGGTTCTTAAATTCCTTTATTTTTAAACATATTTTAATTTTTATTGACTATAATAAATGACTGTAGTATAATTAGACAAGCTGATCTTTATGATAAGCCAGCCCAAAAGACTAATTCTCAAAACTGGAGGTACCTTTATGGTACAGAGTTTTAAGGTCCGTTCTGGACCGGGAAAGTTTGATCTGCTGTGCATGGGTTTGGGAGGAAGGCGAACTCTCAACTTCACTCTCATTGGAGAAGACGGCAAGGAAGGGGTCGCCCAAATCGACACAGAAGGACTCATGAGAAAATTCTACGGAGGACGGGAATCTGGAGAATACTGGTTACTTACTGGAACATTACAGTGGATGCACCCATCCCTGGGATGGCCAAAAGGGCTATTTACCGTTCAGGGAAAGTATGCGACTGGTTGCAGATTTGATGATGGATTTCGAGGACAGTTAGAGTTAGAACCTCGTGAAGCCATGGGGTTCATCTAATTCACAACAAGCCGGCGCGCACGAGATGCACGCCGGCTTTCACTTTTTATAATTTGTTTTTTGTTTCTCCCCTCACCTTCGCAAGGTGAGGGGCAATCCGACGTAAGTCGGATGGGGTGGGGTCGATTTTAATATTCCCTCGCGGAAATTTGAGCGTCGACTTTTTTGATGAGGTCGATGACGACAGAGACGACGATGAGTAGGCTTGTACCCCCGATGGCAACCGCACTAATGCCAGTGAAATATTTTACAACTAGAGGCAAAACCGCGATGACACCAAGGAAGAGCGCGCCAACCATAGTCAAACGGAAAAGAGTTTTAGCGATGTAAGCTGATGTTGAAACTCCAGGGCGAACTCCAGGGATAAAGGCGCCGCTTCTTTGCAAATTTTTTGAAATTGAATCTGGATCAAAAGTGATAGCAGTATAAAAATAAGTAAATATAAACACCAACAAAAAGTAAGCAATGCCGTAGAAAAGCTGATTTGATAAAACCGCAAGCAAAAAGGCAGAAATCTTTTGAACTATTGCAATAGTAACATTGACCAAAAAACGCACAATCATCTGAGGGAAAAGCAGTATTGAAAGAGCAAAGATGATAGGAATAACTCCTGCTTGGTTAACTCTAAGTGGCAAATAGGTTGAGACACCACCGTACACTTTGTTGCCTCTTACTTGTTTTGCATATGTCACTGGTATCGGTCTCTCCGCTTCGGTTATCACTACGACCCCCCAGATAACCACCAATGAGGCGGCTATGAAGCCCACATAAGTTGGAAGTTGTGATGGGTCAAAGGCAAACAAAAGATTGCCAATAGCCCCAGGCAAAACTGAGACGATACCAGCAAAGATGATGAGAGAGACGCCATTACCGACACCAAACTCACTTATAAGCTCACCTAACCACATGAGGAGGAGTGAGCCGACGCTGATTACGATTAGGTTAGTTATCAAATCAAAAGTACCGAGTTTGGCCAAAATACCTTGGTTTTGAAGCAATACAATAAAGGCATAGCCCTGCATCAAGGCTAGAGGTACAGTAAGCAATCTTGAATATTGAGCAAACTTTCTTCTGCCAGCATCCCCTTCTTCCTGATACATCGCCTTGAGTTTGGGGAACATCACAGTCAAAAGTTGCATAATGATAGAGCCGGTGATATATGGGGAAACACCGAGCATAATAATAGAAAGGTTAGAAAGGCCGCCACCAGAGAAGATATTGAGCAGACCAAAGAAATCATTGCCAGAAATAAATTGTTCCAATCTAAATGTGTCTATACCAGGAATCGGAATAGTCGCCATGAAGCGAAACAAAACCAGCATAAAAAGTGTAAACAAGATTCTGCCTCGGAGTATCTTGTCCCCTAATACCAATTTGAATTTGTGGACGAAATTATTCATTTTGCTTTAAATTAAGCCGTGAGTTCTTTAACCTTCTCTGACATTTTAACATTTTCAAAAACAAAAGATTTTTTTATTTCTTTATCTGCCAATATTTTTACGATTGGTGTTTTGCCGTTCTTAGTTTTGATAATCCCTTTTTCAATCAAGATTTGTGGATTAATTTTTTCTCCAACTTTAAATTTTTCTTCAATAACAGAGAGCTTCACCACCACCGCATCAAGGAGTCTGGTCTTCAAAGAATTTTTGCCTCTACCGCGAAGTTTTGGCAATCTTTTTATGATATCTCTCATTTCTGGCCTTTTCTTTCTGCCCGCTCTAGCATTTTGACCTTTGGTACCTCGGCCTGAAGTTTTGCCACGAGTGCCACCACGACCAACCTGTTTGGCCTTTCTGTTCGATTTATTCTTTTTTATATTATGAAATTGCATTTTTTTTGATCTTTGAATTTTTCAATGTTTGTAATGCCTTTATAGTGGCTCTAGCAATATTTAATTTGTTTTTTGATCGTGAAAGAAGTTTAGAAGAAACTTCAGTAATACCTGCGAGCTCGAGCACCACTCGGACGGCGCTACCCGCGATCATCCCCTTCCCTGGTGCTGGCATCAAAGAAACTCTGATGCTTGAATATTTTGCCGCTACTGGATGAGCAATAGAATTTTTGGGTGTAAGAGATATTTTAACAAGATTTTTCTTGGCAGCGCGCATTGCTTTGTCTATCGCTACTGGAGTGTCACTCGCTTTGCCGATACCAACACCCACTCTGCCTTTTTTGTCTCCTATCACCATAGCGATACTGAAACTAAATCTACGCCCTCCTGAGACCACACGAGTCACTCTTCTGACACTTACTACTTTATTATCAAATTCTTGTCTTGCTCTTTCTGGTCTTCGAGATGGTCTTCGTTCATTTTTTCTTCTGTCTCGACTGTCTCTATCGTTTGGCACAAAAGCTTTTGCAGCTTGAACAGGGGCCGCATTTTCAGCAACTATTTCTGCCACTTCACTCGCTTCCACTCCTTCGTTTGCGCTTTGTGGAATAAGTTCTTCTTCTATTATTTTTTCTTCTTTATCTATCATATTTCAATTTTATTCAATATAAATATTTTCTTAATTAAAATTTTAGACCGGCTTCTCTTGCGCCATCTGCGAGTGCCGATACTGATCCGGTATAAAGGTAACCGCCTCTGTCAAAAACCGCCGTAACAATTTTCTTGGCCTTTGCTTGCTCGGCAATTGACGCTCCTACCGCTTTAGCCTTTTCTACAACACTCTTGCCTTTTATGTCTTTGCTAGTAGCTGAAGCTAAGGTTGCACCTTTTGAATCATCTATAAGTTGAGCGGTGATGTATTTGTTTGACCTAAATATAGAAAATCTTGGCTTTTCGCTAGTACCAAAAATCTTAGCTCTGATGCGCTTCCTTCTTCTGTCTCTTTGTAATGTTTTAATTTTTGTATTCATAATTTTCTAGCTACTTACTACTTACTACTTGCTACTAAACACTTTTCTTCCCTTGTTTTCTTCTTATAATCTCATCGTGATAACGAAAACCTTTGCCCTTATATGGTTCTGGCTTCTTCAAAGACCTTATTTTGGCACTGAAGCTCCCTACCAATTCTTTATCAATACCCGAAAAAGTCAAAAGATTTTTTTCGGCTTTTACCTCAAGTCCTGTTGGAATTAATACTTCTACTGGGTGAGAAAAGCCAAGAGCCAACACGAGTTTATTACCATTCACCTGCGACTTGTAGCCCACTCCTTCCAAAATGAGTTTCTTTTCAAATCCATCGTTTACTCCTTTGACCATATTTTTGATATGTGAAGCGTATGTACCCCACAAAGCTCTAGTCTGCTTGTTTTCTTTTGTTAAAGAAAGGGAAATATCTTTGCCCTCTATTTTAATGGTGATTTCGAGTTTAAAACTTCTCTCAAGTGTGCCCTTTGGACCTTTCACCGAAAATACTCCATTATTAAAAGAAGTTTCTGTTTTCTCTGGGACCAATATTCCTTTTTTACCTATTCTACTCATTATAATTACCAAATATTAAACAAAAATTCTCCTCCCAAATTTTCCTTTCTGGCATCAACATCAGCCATAATACCCTTGGGAGTGGAAAAAATTGATAAACCAAAACCTCGACGAAATCTCTTTATATCTTTTGATTTTTCGTACAATCGTCTTGAAGGTTTTGATATTCTCTGGACACCTGAAACTACTGGGCTACCATTTTCAGTGTAAAGTAAATCTACATTCAAAAATTTAGCACTGCCTTTGCTCTTTTGACTAACTGCACCGACATAACCCTTCTCTGAAAGAAGTGTGGCAATGGCAAATTTCATTTTGGAAAAAGGCACAGAAATACTTTCTTTGCCTACATTCCCAGCATTTTTAATTCTTATTATAAAATCTCCTATTGGATCGTTCATCCCGTTAGAGATAGGAAATTATACAACTTAATGTATTTTTCCTATCCAGTTAATCTACTAATTTAATCTCTCATAATTACGTTCTCCGTTATCTCTAACGGGATTCATGTTTTTACCAAGATGATTTCTTAACTCCCGGTATTCTCCCTTCATTTGCTAATTCTCTAAAACAGATTCTGCAAAGTGCGAAGTCGCCCATATAAGCTCGGCCACGGCCACACTTGAAGCATCGTCTAACAATCCGAGTACTGAATTTCGGCTTTTTTAAAGACCTAGCTATAACTGAAGTTTTTGCCATATATAATTCTATTAAAAAGCCCCTAAGGGCTACAGGCTTAAAGCTACCAAACTTGGTTAAAATAGTCAACTCAGTAGTAGATTTTGGCATGGCACGAAGTGCGAGTGAACTAATGCCAAAATTCACTACTGGGTCAATGTAACTATCCACACCCCTCACCACGCTTCATGATATAATGTCAAGGTGGAACTTTCGAAAGAAGAGATAAACAAAAGGTTAATTCGTCTCAGTAATTTGGAACATTTGCATGTCAAAGCAAGGGAAA